>ENA-ORBV01015430-ORBV01015430.1-microbial-mat-metagenome-genome-assembly--contig:-NODE-15430-length-11237-cov-8.057348_pt1 | contig 11237 bp, 7 predicted proteins | sample MGYA00237777_ERZ505514 | MGnify/ENA primary metagenome ERZ505514 (study PRJEB26160, sample SAMN06269048) | microbial mat metagenome | isolation source: Oligotrophic lake microbial mat | place...
ATTCAGTTACTCGTTTCTGCTTTGTGGGTGGCCGCTCCGGCGGGCTGTTCATTTCCTGCTACTAGTTAATTTATTTTCTTCCTGCGGGTTTTGGTTCAATCAAAAGTGCTACTGCGGCTACTAGTACTGCTCTGGCAGGTACTAGTAGTAGCAGCAGTTGGCCCACCCGACCACGGCACCGACCAAACGACTCGGTCGTTGCGCGATGTTACTACAGTGCTAGCTGAGCAGGCGACGGACCCGAGGGGTAAACTCAGAGCAAAATCAATTGAGTGCATCTGAACCGACGGACCGACCGACCGGCCGCAGACGCTCGCTGGCAGGCTGCCGCATGAAACACTCACTTGAGCTAGGCACGGTAGCACCAAGTAAACGATGGTTACGCCCGGCACTTATCCTTAGGGGGTTCATTTATCATTCCCCTCAGCTGCCCTAGCAACCTACTAGACCGCGGTTTACTAGCCACTTCCACAACCCATTCCGTCGACTAGCTGATTAGTTGAATCAGTTGGCTGACGGAGTGTTTACTACTAGTGGTACTAGCCCGGTCGCCTCCGTCCGGCCGGGTACCACGGGGGTTGAAGTCAAATCCTTTATCGTAATAACTAAAGCAACATTCAAGCCACTTAATCTTGGTTGCTATGTAGTGCGTATCTCTTCCATCTCATACATGTAATAGTTTTGCGTACTACTAAGTACCTTTTTTCCCCTGTGCTGGTGGCCCACCAGCGTGTTCTCTGACGGGGAAGGTTTCTTTGTCATAAATCCTTAACCCTATTATCATGTTTAAGTTGAGATTGGAGGGATCGGCACCTTCAAGATGGGTGGCTGTCGTGTGAATGAAACATTTTTCCTACGTACAGCAGTCTGACTCACAACGGAGTGTATTACGGCATGCATGTAAACTTGATGTCAAATAGTAAGAGTGACGTTAGAGGTGGTGGATGTGGTGTGTGTGCTGGTCTAAGGTCCAAGTGCCTGCAGCGGCTGATACTAGTACCAGGTCGTTAAGGAAACAAGCAGGGCGGTGTGATGATGGGCAGCAAAGTTGATCGGTGGTGGAAGCAAACAGCATTCAAAACACTACAGTAAAATTGCGTTCGTATCCTCCGTGTGTTCTTGTGCGTACCATCATCAATCGATCCACCTTACCGGTGGTGGTTGTACTCGTAACTCCCATTTTCATTTTTTTGCCATTCGACCGACCTGCAAGCTAATCCGTTGGTAGCGGCAGAATTATTTTTATATCAAGAAAAAGCTGAAATAAAAGTTTCAAACATGAAGTTCTCTCGATCACTCGTTCTCAGTTTGGCTGCCGTCGGGTCCGCATCTGCTTTTGCTCCTTCGTCGGCCCTGCAGAGATCTACAAGTCTTCCCGTGGCAGCCATGGATGTCGCTGAGTCTGTGACCTCCAGCAAGGCGGCGGATGATTCCAGTGCTGCACCATCTGCTCTCTATGAGCCCATGCAGGAAACTGCCACTTCCTCGTCTGCTTCGGCATCTTCTTCTCAGTTCTACCAAATCCTACCGTAAGTAAAAATCATGAGGTGTCTCGACGGAATTCGGTTGGATGCTGTCTCTGACAAAAATGTACTTTCTGTCCCCTTCCTTTTCTCGCCGTTTAACCTATCACCCAACTCAACCATACACAAAAACAGAGGTCGATACGACTCGTTGGAAAGATCCATTGCTGTTCCTTTCTTGAAGCGACCCTCCAACTTGGATGGAAGTCATGCCGGTGATTACGGGTTTGATCCCCTAGGCTTTTCGGAAAGCTATGACTTGTACACCATGCAAGAATCAGAACTTCGACATGGACGTTTGGCCATGCTGGCCGTCGTTGGATGGCCCATTTCCGAGCTTGTGGCCCCCGACTGGATGCTTCAAGATGGCCGGGCTCCATCTGTCCTTAATGGAGTCAACCCACTCTCATTTATCGCCATTGCTTTGGCGCTTGGAGGCTTTGGACTCTTCGAATACATGACTTGCTTTCGTGCCAGTGCCCAGACTCCCTTTGGCAAAAAACATGCAGAAGACATGGCAGCTGTGTGGAAATATGGGGTAGCAGGTGATTACAACTGGGACCCAATGAACTGGTATACCAGTATTGGTGATGATCCAGTGGCACGCAAGGGATTGCGGGAAGTGGAAATCGCCCACGGCCGTCAAGCCATGCTTGGCATTACCGCCTTCGCCGCATGGGAAGCATTGACCGGCCACCCCATTGTGGAAAACAGCATGTTCTTCCACCCCAACGCTTTGCTTCCGCTTTTGGTTGCGTCTTATGTTGGATTTAACCTGTTTTATGAAATCAAAAACACGGATCAATATGTGCTTCAAATTGAAATGACCGAGGAAGGCAAAATGAAGGCCGAATCCATTCAAAAGTTCATGGAGCAAAACGAGGAAACCAACCAAAAAATTGCGGAAACCGCTGAGAAAGCTTTCGAAGTTGTCAAGGAATATGCCGAGAAGGCCAAAAAGCAAATCGAGGAAGCCAATGCATAAATGATTTCCCTGGTTGATTGAAGCACAAACCAGAAAGTCCCACCATTGATTGTGCTTGGGAACTTACTATCTATCGCTATTATTGAGAAAGTAAAGAGTTGCGCATTTTTGCGTTTATCTCTCCTTGTGTAATTCTAAACTATCTTTTTCATAAAACCGCCTTCTTGCTGCGCTGTGTTTTTTTTTAAATCAGGACGAACAATATATGAACGAGGACAACAGAATTGCGGTACATGAATCATGTCTAAGGAGGCACCCCGCCCTAAACGCACGGACTTTCACATGGAGCTTGAGATCCGCAATAAGGGTTCTCTTGATGGTGTCTTCCCTCCATTGAAAACTCCCACACTTGCCAGTCGCGCACCTCCATAACCCTCCATCCTACAATCTAGCTAGACTACAGCTCAAGCTAAGTAGTGATTATGAAGGCTAATAGTTGTCAGATGCTCAATATTTACTAACAAAGAGGTAGTGATACACAGAGAGGATTATTTATTAGTATTGTCATTCAATGAAGAATGGAGCACATGTGGTTCCAGATGAATTAACCCTAGCTCTACTCACCGTAAATTTGTAAAAATTGACCGATGAAATAAAAACACACACAAAATGCCCCCCCCCCTTCTAGCCTCCTCCTCAGAATCCAGCCATGCTATGCAGTATGGCGGAGTAAAAACAAAAACACTAGTCTATCTTATCTGTCCTCAACCCGACGTCGTGCCCACATTGTATTTCTCCGATGGCAAGTGACAGGTACGCGACCGCATATCAACTTGCTGGTACCTGGGGGTTGGCCGATCGCTCACTTCCGCCACTACTAGCCTGTGGTGTATTACACGCTAGTTGCAAGCAGCTGGCGAGCAAGAGAATACAAAATCATCTCTAGTTATACAAAGGCAGTAAGATAGGGTGTAGTGTTTTCAAAATTTAGTTATAAGGTTTTTGGCTGACTTTATTAATTATGCAAGTGGTGCACATTCTGGGTGCAACTTGGACAGATTGCAAAAGTTGAAACCAGATACCACAAGTACATCGTCACTTTCCCCGGCAAGTCTCCAATACCTCACAGACAATGACATGGCTTGCATCATTTCCGCGGTCTTTCCCCATTGCATAAAGACATTGCCAATGTTATTTAGGGTACGAGCGCAGGCACGGGCATCCACTTTGGAAGCTTTCTGTTGGATGGCAAGGACTTCCTCAAAGTAGACGAGGGCCTGATCCAACTCGCCCTTTTGCTGGTACACATGGCCAAGATGAGAGGCTGTTTCTAGCACGGCCTTGTGGCTAGGCCCAAGGGCAGCGCGTTCGACACGGAGGGTTTCGCGGTAATATGGCAGGGCTTCCTCGTCGTTGCCGAGTTCGAGGTGGATGGTGGCAATGTTGTAAAGGACAACAGCAACATCGCGATGGTCTTTGCCCAAAAGTTCGGTACGAATGCGTAAGCTTTCATGGAAACTCTGCAAAGCCACTTCGTGAAGCTGCATCTTGTACAAGACAAGACCAATGAAATTCAAGGTGGAAGCCACATCCAAGTTATCATCTCCATGAGCATCTCTTTGAATCCTCAGTGCCTCTTGGTACACATCCAAAGCGGTCGAGTAGTTGCCACTTTGGTAGTGGATCAACCCAACCACAGCAAGCGTAGCCGAAATGTTTGGATCCGAGCTGCTCAATGTCTGTCGTTGAATCTCGACGGCCTGCTTGTAGTATTCCAGGGCATCATCGAATCGGTTGAGAATTTTGTAACACTGGCCGAGGTTGGTAAGTGTGATGGTAATGTTGGGGTGAAAGGCATGAAAGACGGCACGTTCCACTTCCAGTCCTTGTAAGTACGTGTCAATGGCAGCTTTGTGGTTGCCCATTTCGTAGTTCAAGTTTCCAAGCTTATTCAAGATGCTGGCGATTTCTGGGTGATGTTTGCCAAGCACTTTACGGCCAATGGCGAAGGCTTCTTCGTACATTTCTCCTGCCTTTTTGTAGTTCTTTTGCTCGTGGTAGACTTGAGCCATACACTTGATAATAATGACAACATCTCTGTGGTTGTAACTGAGACGCTTCTTGGCAATGACCAAGAACTCTTGGTAGAGCATCATGGCTTCATCAAGTTCCCTCAACTGATGTTTGGCTTGACCGGCATTGCAGATAGTAGCAGCAACATCCAGGTGATCATCACCAAAGAGCCGACGACGAATGTTGAGTGAGTCCACATAAAAGGCAATAGCTTCTTGGTGGTTCTTGGACATGTAATGGACTCGGCCAATGTTGTTGAGCAAAGTAGCAATTTCTTTGCTCTCGGCATCAAAGCCCAAGACAGCTCGATAGATCGAAAGGGACTCCAAGAAGATATCCAAAGCCTTTGCGGCATCGACGGTTGGGATGTGGAAGTACAATACTCCGAGCGAGTTCAAAAGTGCGGCCACTTCGAGCATATCGTGAGACTCAAAAAGAGTCGAACCTCTGGCGATGGCCAAGGCCTTGGAGTAAGTGAGGACCGAGTCTTCGTATTGTCCTTTGCGATATTGAATGTTTCCAATGCAAGACAAGACTTGCTGAGCCGTCACTCCTGCCGATCGGGACTTGCCAACCTTGCAGTCTTGTGGAACAAAGCTAAGAGCTCGAACGTAAAAGTCCAATGCCTCGTCGACTTCGCCGATGCGATTGAAGAGTTGTGCGAGGTTAAAGAGGAGAGCGGTCGTCATGTCGTCGAGCGACATTTCGACGTGAATCATAAAGGGACTCGAGCAGGTATTCATGCCTTCATCGTATTCATCTCGGGTGCTCGATTCATTCTTCATTGGTTGAGAGAGCTTTGATCGTAGCAGGGAAAGATTGGTAGGAAGAGAGAGGAAGAAGGTGGAATTGATCTTTTCAAAGGCAGCGAAGAAGTATTGGCCGGATTCGGAGTAATTGGATAGTTCGAAGCAGCCAACACCCATGTTATTCATGCGGGCAGCGAATTGCATTGTTTGCTGAAGAGCCGTCGTCAGGGCAAGACGGTCGTCCTGTTGCACAAAGTAGGAAGACGAAGCAGCGATGGCATGAAGCGGTACGTGAGAAGAGAAGTTCATTTTGTAGTGGTTGCTTTTCTTCTTTCAAATGTTTGGATTGGTAGTTTATGACTTTATGAGAATGATGCCAACAAGCTTTGTGATGTGGTGTGTGACTGACCAATTCTGATATTTGCTCGGATTATTGAGAATAAGTTAGGCCAATTATTAAAGTAGTTGTACCTAGTAGCAGAGTACCAGCACACCTTTTCTCTGTCGGACGTCTTCTCTGCTTTGCTCGTGAATCCGCGAGTTGACGTGGGTCATTAATATTGAAGCTGGTCGCAAAGTGATATAACTCGCGTAATCATAACTAGCAAAAAGATGTCTTCGGCTCTCCAAGTTAATTAACAGATAGAACCCCTTTGGAAATCGAACCCCGTATACAGGTGATTCTTGTACAGTTTGGTTCTATACAAGCCTGATTAAATAGCCAATTGTCGCGTCGGTTCCTGATCGTATGTGGTCAAGTTTTGGCTTCGGTTCCCAGTGGAGTACTTCGAAGTAAAGAATGTTCGTTGGCTTCGGTGAAAGCCATCCCTATTTACATTGTAAATCGTATTTATATTTGGCTGCTTGACAAAAATGTCGTTAAGGCGCTCCTTTCTTTACGACTAAAACCATGTTCTGATCTAAACGTAGAGATGGCAGCGAAGGTCGGTCTTTTTGCGGTAGATTTATAAGTCATTGCCTAGCTAGATGAAGCAGGTACCAGTAGCGAAAGGTAGGTACAATTGTACTTCGAAGTACAGTACGGTAGTCACCGCACTATTAGTACGAGTAGTAGCCAGGCCAAACCCGCTAATTTAGCCGATTACTCCGAGTACTCCGAGTACTCCGAGTAGTATTGTGTGACCAGCTGTGCTCAATGCGAAGGTCCTTTCTCTCCTGACTAAAGTGATTACGGTGAGCTTTACGTTGCAAGTCCTTTTTTACTCAACAAGAACGGTAAAAACCTCAATAGTCAGGTTCCCACATGGGGAATGCTTTGGATGTCCGGAATGGCACTGGGAGTCTGGGACCCCTGATCGTAATATAGAACAAGATTTTAAAAATGAGTTAGGGTAGGATTAGTACACTGAGGCCACTGAGTCTTTTACCGCATAACCACTATTGCGGTTATAACCCAGTACTGCTATTCCTTAGCTCTGGATCGGAGTGCCTGATGACGGTTATCCCAGTACGGCTACTCCTTAGCTCTGTTGTGCTCCGGTGTTCTCTACTCCGCCTAAAGTGACACGGAGCTAAAAGCTTTCGTCACAACCTGATTCCGTAATCCGAGCAATACCTTCAATGTCTTGACTGTCACCATCTACTTTGCAAATTTGTCCTACGGCTAAGGTACGTAGCACATTTCCCACGACATATAAGTTGCACCGTGCTCTGTTGCAGTTGAGCTGTAGTCTTGATCGCACCTCTCACTTCATTGAAGCTTCTCGCTCCCTTCCGCAATTTAGGCGAGGCTTCATCACCTCTAGATTTGCGTGGCCTCACTTTGTAGCCCAAAACTATACGCAAGCAGCTAAAACAGCCAAGAGCAATTGCCAAGTGTGAAAGACAAAAAGAAGCAGTCTTTGTATGCCTGGCCAAGTATGCAACTAACCAGCTCACTGCGGTCTTCTATCAACTGAACTGCGGTTCCTAGCTAGCTAGGGAGAGGTCTCGGTTTCGGCTTTGTGGGCTGGCTCGTATGAAATGGCTTCCCCTTCGTCGTTGTTAGCATCTAATAGCTAGTAGATAGTAGATACTGAGAGCTAAGGGCTGCCAATCGCAAAGAAGTGTCGGGATCTTTGGCAGCCTGAACCCGCAGGATTCGTTTGCACATCATGCAACTAGCTAGCTAGACCAATGGTCCTTCAGTTGGAGTCGGTCGATTGATAAGCACTGCACCGGCACGTTAGTGAGCTTGCTGCGCTTTAGCTAGTAACGGACGTACTCGCAAGCCGGCACTCGGGGCATGATATCAGCAGCTAGAGAGATAGCATAGCCAGCTCAAAGCTGAAGTTTTTTAACGTTGCTGGCTGCGCGTTGGGTTATGAATGAAGCACTACACAGGCACTACTAGGTAGATAGATAGTGCTTAGATCTCACCCGTATTTTTGAAGTGGACCAAGGAGGTTGAAGAGAGATCCCCCATTTTCGACCCCGGCTGCAGCTGCGTGCTCGACGCTGAAGACTGCCCTGGATCTCTAAAATAAAAACTCTTCGCTGTTTTAAAACTTGGGGCTTGATTCTGCGTCAGACCCCACCTTCTTCTTCTTCTTTCTTCGACTCGGATTGTTCGCCCCCGCCCAACAGCTCTTTGCTATTCTCCCCACTCGTCGAAGCACTTCTAGTGCGAGCCTGCAGACTTGGTCTTGGACTTTGTGATGATAAAGCTAACTTCGAACTTTTTTGAACCTGGAGTAAATGGGCTGGGTCTTCCCTCTGAGCATCCGTTAATGCTGCACCAAAGTCTACGCTCTCAGCTATCGATACTATACTTTCCCTGTCGCCGTTGTCAATATCTGAGACTGCGAATAATTTTCCACAGAATGCCCAAGTATCGCTGATTGCCCGTCTTATGGCCGCCGTAGCTGTCCCATCCGGGTTTTCAGTTTGATACTTCACGACTCGTGGTCGAATGTACACCATAAAGTTGAAAAACCCTTTCAAGTTGATTGATCGGAAATGCAGCCCAATGGTCCAAATCGGAGACAGCGGAACATGTAGAAAACAAGTGAGCACAGCACAGTATAGACAAGTAAATTGAATTTTTTGTTTTGCCACGTATGACCGTACCTTGAAGTGGATACAAGCAAGCAAAGCCAAGGACAACGAAATAAGGAACCGCCGTATCACTTGTTTCCATGATTCTCAACACTAGACTCGGAACCCAGGGGATATAAAAGCCAAGTACATAAAAGAATGCTTGCCATGCGACTTGCCCTGCCAATCCTTGTCGTTTTTTGGCGTTATCCTCCCTAGTAGGGGAGAAAAGTTGTCGTACACTTTTAGCAAAGCTCGGCGGTGCCTTCCTCCTGTTCTCGGCCGTAGTAGTAGTCATGGCGAGAGAAAATCGATATTTTTGCGACGCCAAATCCTTGGCCCATGTGAGGTAACATACATTGGCCATGTTGATCCCCACACCTATACAGCAAAACCATAGAGGAGCATAAAAGAATGCCCAGCGATAAATCCAAGCACTGTAGCCCCGAACGCAATCACCCGTATTGTGGCCGTCTGGATCATTGCCGCATGACTCTGGTAAGGCGGAGATCCAACACCACATGTTGGCATAATTGTTGTACAGCTCGAGTGGGAAGCCTGAAATGGCGGTTCCAAAGACAAATAAAAGAGGAAGGCCATGGAGGAACCATTCGATACGCTGAATGGTTTTGTCAGTCAAGGAAAAGGCAATGACAAGGACATAGTAAATGGAGAGAGATAAATTGTACAGAGGAGCTCCAATGGCGAGCTGGTGGAAAAATCCTTGTACCGAGCAAGTTGTTGTGGTCCCCGACGCAAACGCGACACCGGGCGTGTCTTGTGGAATGGGCCAAGTGGACATGAAGGCAGCACAGCTGGCACAGAAATTAAAGAGACTCAACATAAGCATCAATCTGGAATACGTGCGACCCAATTTTTCGCGGCTCTTGATAATATCCGAAACAATAAACAAAGAACCCTTAAATCGTTTTTTTTAAGATGAGACGAGCATGTGAGCGACGTGAAGAAAAATGTTCATCGTCGACATTCAATTCCAATTGCGACAATGATTGAAGACTTGATAAAGCAAGAAATAACGCAGAAAACCATGATCGGTCCATTTCTCGATTGGTCTTATTCTTCCCTTCTATTCTGCATGCCTTTGTGGTGTTTGGCGTACGTACCAGTATGGAGAGAGGCGCTGTTAACTTGGGGGCAATTGCCAGGCCTTCTCTCTGTTCGTAGGAAAACCACTCCATTGTTGACTGTATTCTTCTGTTTTCTTGCGAATGAACCCCGCTCGCTCAGTATTTCCCGATTATTGAAAGCGCTCTGAGTTCGAACTTCCACATTGTTTCTTTCGTTCAGCCCCTGCAGTTGCAGAATCCACCAGGAACTGTGAGCTTGTCAAACGTCGTGGTCTTGCCCTTTGCCTTCCTCCGGATGGATATGAATTCAAAGCACTACCTCTTGTGTTATACTCTGAAGGTACTGTGTTAAATTAGCTCTTCACTGATCCTCCACTTCTGCGTTTTGTACCCCGAAATAGTGTATGGCATGGCCAACAGGCCAGGAAATGGATAGAGATAGTGGGGCTACTTGTAACAATAATACAAGAATGCAATGCGTTACAACTTGCGACGGTCATTGATATCTTTTGGGGTACGAGTATCGTCATTGATATCTTTGGGGTATATTTGTTGGATGACGCTCACTTTCCCCAATTCAGTTCAGTCCAGTCACGACTTTTCCCGTAAGGTGTTCGCTCACTCGTGACTGATTCGAATCAGTCCGCTATCACTCTCGTTTTCCCTTGCGGTGCTGCCAACCTCTCCAACGAAGGCCTTGTTTTTTATTGGTTGCCGACTTCCACTCACTGCTGTCATTCAGTGACAAATGCCAAATTCTTCTGGTTTCACATGCAGTCTGATCAATCCACAATGCAATGGTAGATTGAATCAATTGAACAAAGATGCTTTCATCATTGGTGCGAAGTTCCGCAGTGTGATGGAGTTGTGGTCGTCCGTGCGAACGGACAGCTTCTGCAATGCAGCATGCCATTCTGATCCAACAACGACAACCAGCATCAGCAGTGTCTCAGTTGCCACAATGGTCCTTTTTGTCAGCAGTGCAGGATTCATCCCCACCACCGCAATGTGCCACAGCAGATTATTCATGAGCCTGCAAAGATGTCAGAGTTGGTCCTCACGGGAAACAATCAGAACTGGCTCATCAAGATGACTTGGCCAAAGATGATTCTCCATTTGGTCCATTTGCTGGAGATGAGGATTTGGAAGAACACAACAATGATGAAGGGGAATGCTAAGAGGACAATGGTCAATGCCGTGATGATGATGACGAAAACGAAGAAGACTGATCGGCACTCTGCAACAATGATGGATCTTTGAAATGCAAAAAGTCACAATTGGCAGCCTTTCGTGCCGGCGCTCCAGCTGGAGGAATGTTTGCTATGATTGAATTGGCAGGCTCCCAACACAAAGTGATGGCCAACGATTCATTGGTGATCAACATCTTGAAACCCCTCTGCAAACAAAAAGTTGGTTCGGCACATGCCTTTGCCGACAATGTCATGCTGGTCAGATCGTCACATTTGACCTTGGTGGGCATGGCGCACGCATCTGGGTCAGAAGCAGATGTCATGGTGCGTCTAGAAAGCCGATTCAGCCCAATGGTTATCAGCGACTCCACATTGACGTGTGCGACACTACGTCAGAAACATAACACAGCCCAATGTGCGATATATTTTCCGGTGATGCCGTGCAGTGCATCAACATTGGGGTTCGAAGATGGGGTGCATTACTGAATACAGTCATACAACAATGTCACATAGGTCTAAAAAAAACAAAAGATTTGTTCACCCCTAATAGGAGAACCATCCAATGCCCAAAGACCGGAAAAAAAAGTGCAAAAGAATATACTTAAATGCCCCCTAGCGCATTGACGAACCCCATTTTGAAAAATACAAAATTG
>ENA-ORBV01015432-ORBV01015432.1-microbial-mat-metagenome-genome-assembly--contig:-NODE-15432-length-11237-cov-3.893459_pt1 | contig 11237 bp, 9 predicted proteins | sample MGYA00237777_ERZ505514 | MGnify/ENA primary metagenome ERZ505514 (study PRJEB26160, sample SAMN06269048) | microbial mat metagenome | isolation source: Oligotrophic lake microbial mat | place...
GGTCAGTGGCACGGGTGACATCGCGTCAAAGACACGCAGGCCAACCATCGCCAGGAGCACGCCGGCTGCGGTGGACGTGCCGAGCAGCCCCACATGCTCGACCATCAATTGCTGCGCGACGCGCCGTCGACCCGCGCCCAACGCGGCACGCAGCGCAAACTCGCGCGATCGACGTCCGGCTCGTGCGAGTTGGAGATTGGCCACGTTGGCACACGCGATCAGCAACACGAGTCCGGCTGCCGACATCAACGTCCACAACGTGGACCGCAAGTGCCCGGTCAGCTTGTTCTGGAGGGCCGTCACGACGACACCACGATCGCGATTGTCGGGATATTGCGACGACAGGGCGTCGGCGATGGCGCTCATTTGCGACGCGGCTCGCTGGGCAGTCGCGTCTGGTTTCAGTCTGGCGACTGCCTGATAGTTGAAGACGTTGCGATTGGTCCCGCCCTCGGTGGTCTCCCACGGCACCCAGATGTCGGACGCAGCCGGGTAGCGGAAGCCCTCTGCCGCCACGCCAATGATCTGGAAGCGTGCGCCGTACACGGTGATCGTCCGCCCGATTGCGCGATCGGCGCCTCCGAAATGCCGCGTCGCCCACTCATGCGCCACCACCGCCACGCGCGGCGGCGCCCCGCCCTTCGGCACGTCGTCACCCACAAACAATCGCCCCGCCGACGCGGTTTGGCCGAAGACGTTGAAGAAGTCGGCTGACACATATCGGTCATTGGCAAACACGGCCGCGTCCCCAACAACGGTGGCGACATCGTCTTCGCCGTACCACACGGCCATCGCCTCGAACACATCGCTGCGGGACTGCCAGTCGAGAAAATCCGGACCCGACACGAAGGCACTGATTCGGCCGGTCGTCTTCCAGCGCGTCTCCAGCGTCACCAGACGGTCGGACGCAGGATAGTCGAGAGGCCGCAGCAGGGCGGTGTTGACGACGGCGAACAAGGCGACGTTGGCGCCGATGGCGACGGTCAGGACCGCGCCGGTTCCAAGCGTGAAGGCCGGGCTTCGGCGGAGACTCCGGACGGTCTGTCGCAGGTCAAGGCGGATGGCATCAAGCCAGCGCCAGGTCCACGTCTCGCGGACGGCCTCGCGCACCTGGGGCACGCCGCCCAGTTCCAGTCGGGCGCGTCGTTGGGCGTCGGCCACAGGAACGCCGGCGTCGACCAGATCCTGTGTGCGTCGATCGAGGTGGTCCTGCAACTCGCGGTCGAGGTCATGGTCCATCCGTGCACGTCGGCGTCGAAAGAGATTCAAGAAGCGGGACACTAGCTAGTTGCCCTCGTTGAACACAAGTTGCACGGCCGTCGACAGCCGCTGCCAGTCGGCCTTTTCGACCGCCAGCTGTTTGCGCCCTGCTCGCGTCAGGGCATAAAACTTCGCCTCACGCCCCGTGTCAGACGGGCGCCACTCGGCGCTGAGCCACCCGCGTTGTTCCAGGCGATGGAGCGCCGGATACAGCGAGCCCTGATTCACGTGCACGATGTCCTGGGACACCTGGCCGAGTCGCTGGGCGATGCCGTACCCGTGCGCGGGTCCGAGCGAGAGCACCTGCAGGACGAGCATGTCCAGCGTGCCTTGGGGAATGGGAAATCGTGTGGATGCCATCAATGCCTCAAGCTTCGTTACCTCAAGCTTCGACAGATGATGATGTAGGCGGATGGCCGGCGTCAAGCCGCGCCCCGGCGCGCAAGGACGGGACGGCCGTGCGCGGCCTGAAGGTGTCCGATTTCGCGCTGACTGATCGGAAAAAGCCGCTCGAGATCGCGACATTCGAAGAGGTCTCGCACGAACGGTCCGTTCTTGCGACCGGGAACGCCGCCGCGGCAGGGACCGGGACCTTGCCCATCGCACTCAAGCTGGATGTCGCGAGCAACCTACCGGTGCAGGCCGATCGCCTGGTCATGGTCTTCATCGACGATCTCACAGTTGGCGGGGCCGAACGGACACAGCCAAATCGCTGGCCCGAGACCTCGTCACCAGGCTTGGCACCCAGGCGTCGATGGCCGTGATGTTCAGCAGCCGCGAAGGCAGTACGGAGATCACGCAGGATCGGTCCGTGTTGTTGGCGACGATCGAGGGGATGGAAGGGCGGCAGCGGGTCCGGCGTCCGCACCAGGGGGCTGTTCTGCAGAAGGCCCCGCTCATCGCGTTCGCAGGGTCGGATGAGGTCAAGCTCGCCGCCATCCAGGAAGCCCGGCGGGCGTCTGTCAGCAACCTCGATGACAACGTGCAACATTTCGAAACATTGACCGGTGCGGCGAAGATGCTCCTCCAGGAGGATCGTCGGCGGAAGGCGTTTGTTCTGGTGTCCGAGGGCTTTGATGCCGACCTGTCGCGCCTGGCCGACGGCCGATGGAGGCTGATGGTCGAGATGACGCCTCGGTCAACGAGTGATGCAGGGGTTTCGACCCCACCGTTCTTGGCAGACCAGGCGGCACTTGAGAATGCGATGGACGCGTTGCGCCGCGCGAACGTGGCGCTGTATGCCATCGATCTCACCGGCGGGCTCAATCGGATTCTTGACGATCTCGATCACGACTATCTGCTCGGGTTTTATCCCCCGGACTCCATTGGAGGGCAGGTCGCCCGCCCGGTGGATCTGACAGTGCCGGGCCATCCCGACTACACCATTCGATTTCGCCGGGGATATACGGCCGACGCTCCCTCGGCGCCGGAGGCAGCGTCTACCTCGACATCACGGTCCCGGACTTTTCGAAGACGCCGCTGACACTCACGACGATCGCCCTTGGATTTGCCGATGGCCCTCGCGTCCCGGTGGGGCGCACGCCGACGCGGACGCTCGCCGCCCTCGGCATTGCCGCGCCCGTGGTGCCACCCGCGCACACACTTCGCGTGACCGGTGCCGATTCGCGCAACACCACACAGGCCGCGACGGGTTTCATCGTCAGGTAGAGCGGCTGTAACTTCTCCCTCGTTCGGCGATATACCTTCACGATGACCGACGTGGAGGCGCTTTACCGGCGACATGCCCCGGCCGTGTTCCGCTTCGCGCTGTTACTGTCCGGGAGCCGCGCCGCCGCGGAAGACCTCACGTCCGAGACGTTTGTGCGCCTGTGGACCGCACGGGACCGGGTCGACTTGTCGACGGTCATCGGGTATCTCTTCACGATCACGGCCCGCAACCTGCGGACCACTGGTCCCAAAGGAGAACCCCGATGACGCTGACGCGCAACCTCGTGCGAGACCTCTTGCCCCTCTATGCGGCCGGCGAAGCCAGTGCCGAGACCCGCCAAGTGGTGGAGACATGGCTGGCCACCGATCCAGTGCTGACGGCAGAACTGGCGGCACTACGGCAGGACCGGCCGACGCCTGTGGTCACACGCGACCGACTGCTGGACACCGAACGCACGGTCATCGAACAGACGCGCCATCTGCTTCGCCGCCGAGCCTGGTGGCTTTCCGCCGCTATTGTCTGCACCGCACTGGTGTTGTTGTCGTTCTACTACCGATACGCAGGGATGCACTTTCCCCTGCAACGATTCGCGGCGCTTGAATACGGCACGGTGATCGCAGCCGTCGCCTTCTGGACGTTGTTCTTCCGGTCCGGCCGTCGACTGCGAGTGGCCGGGTTATAGCTGCCAAGACCTGCACCGGGGGTGGCGTTCATCGTCGTCGAACGCAGTCCACGTGCCGCTGGTGAGGCGGAGGCCATGCGATCGATGGTCACGCAGCTGCGGTCGGCGAGGCGAAGCACGTTGAACGAATTGGGCTCGCCCCGTTCGCGCGTGGACATCGTGCCGGCCTGGACGAGCAGCGCCTGCTCACCGTTTGGCGACAACCCGGCGAGCGCTTCTGCGTAGTCTCCCGCATGGACATGCGGATGGGGATCGTCGTTGCCGTCATCGACCAGGCCACGCTATCGCGTGACCAGCCGAAGGTTGCCCCAGACCGCCAGATCAAAATCCGTCGTGTCGAGCGACCCGGTGTTGAGAATCAGGCTGACCTGACGGCCGGCGTACGGTGTCAGGTCGATCGCCACCGGCACCCAGCGGCGGTCCGCCGCCACGCCGGACGGATTCACCGCCTGGGTCAGCAACTCGTCGTACCGCCCATCCACCGACACGCCGATCCGAAACATGACGCCATCGCCGGGCTGGTTCCACACGGATTCTTCGAGGGCGAGGTGTGCCTCCACCCAGGCGCCCGCCGGAACGGTGATGTCCCAGGCCATCCGGCTGGCCTGCGCCACCGCGATGCCGGCCCGCGTGTCGCCCCCCACCGTCACGCGTCGGGCCGCAAACACCTCCGGCGCCGGGCGCCGGAGGGAAGCCTGGTCCAGCATCGCCACCAGGTCCATCGTGGCTTCTCCCTGGTGGGAGCCCAGGTAGCTCCAGCCCCACACCGCCGCCACGCCCACCGCCAGTCCCGCCACAAACTTCATCAGCCACTGCATGTTCGGGGAATCATATCGCTGGCGGACCGGGGTACGATGCTGCACCATGTTCTGGGTGTTGCCCCTCCTCGTCTTTCTTCTGTTGCTCTCGGGATTCTGCGGGCTCGTGTATCAGGTGTTGTGGCTGCGTCTGCTGGCGCTGACGTTTGGCGTTACCGTGTACGCGGCCGCCGCCGTCCTGGCAAGTTTCATGGGCGGCCTGGCCCTTGGCAGCCTGGTGGCCGGCCGCCTTGTCGACCGCACCCGCCATCCGCTCCGTCTGTTCGGCATCGTCGAAATCCTGATCGGCGTGTGCGCGGCGGCGTCGCCGTTCATCCTCGGAGGACTCCAGTCCCTGATGATCACGTTCGCGCCGTCACTGCCCGATTCCGTGGCGGCCGACACGGTGATTCGGGTGGCGATGGCCGCGGTCGTCCTGCTCATCCCGACGACGTTGATGGGTGCGACGATGCCGGTGGTGATCAAGTCGTCGCTGACGCGGTCGGGTGGACTTGGATCGCGCGTCGGCGCGCTGTATGCGGCCAACACGACCGGCGCGATCGTCGGCACGCTGGCAGCCGGGTTCTACCTGATTCCGCGTGTCGGCTTGTCACGCGCATTCCTGCTGGCCGCGGGCGTCAACATCACGGTGGGGCTCGTGGCCCTCGTCGCCTCGAGATGGATGCCTCAGGACGCGGGCCAGCCTGGTGCGGCCCAGGACGTGGCGTCGTCGGTCCGTCCTGCGGTGGTGCCCGCACCGGTGACGTCCCTGGCTGCGCGGACCGCGTTGCTCGTTGCGGCGATTTCGGGATTTGCCTCACTGGCGCTTGAAGTGGTCTGGTTCCGACTGATGGCCATCTTCATGGGCCCGACCAGCTACACGTTCACGGTGGTGCTGGCGACCGTGCTGGCCGGCATCGCCGCCGGCAGTGCGCTGGCGTCACCCCTGATGCGGTGGCGCCGTGTCGACTGGGTGCTGACGCTGGCCCTGGTGCAACTGGTCGGTGCGTCGCTCGTGCTCGCGTCGGTGTCGGGCATTGCGGCGCCTGTGGAGGCGGCGTTGTGGTTGCAGGGGCTGCTGCACCGCGCGGGGATCGGGTTTGCCGTCCCCGCGCTGGCGATGAGCCTGGTCGTGGTGTTGCCCTCGGCACTGTTCTTTGGCGTCTCGTTCCCGATCGCGCTCCGGCTGTGGGTGGCGAGCGACGCAGTCACGGGTGACACCGGACGCCGGATTGGCGTCTTTTACGCGGTGAATCTCGGTGCCGGCATTTTTGGATCGCTGCTGGCGGGTTTTCTTCTGCTGCCCACCATGGGGAGTCGCGACAGTATTGTGCTGCTCGCGTTTTTGTATGTGGCCGGTGGCCTGGCCGTGCTGGCGACGTGTGCGAAACGGCGGCCATTCTTCACCGGCCTCGCTGCGGCCGGGTTGTTCGCGCTTGTCGTGCAGGCGCAGGGCGTGCCCGATCCCCTTGATGTCATGCATCGCCGCATCTACACGGGGCGGCCCGTCATCTGGCAGGACGAAGGCGTGCAGACCACGGTGGCGGTGGTGGGCGGCGCCAACAGCCGCGTGTTGTTCCTGGACGGCCGGCATCAAGCCAACGATGCCGAAGGCATGCTGTTCATCCATCGCCGGATCGGGTTGTTGCCGGCGATTGTGCACGAGCGGCCGGAGCGGGCCCTGGTCGTGGGCCTTGGGGGCGGCGCGACACCTGGCGCGATGAGTCAGATCCCCGGATTCAACGTCGACGTCGTGGAGTTGTCGCAGGGGGTGATCAACGCCGCCGCGTACTTCAGCCATGTGAACTTCGACATTCTGAACCACCCCCGCGTGCACCTGATGGTGGATGACGGCCGCAACTTTCTCCAGCGTGTGCGCACCGGATACGACGTCATCACGGCCGACGCGATCATTCCGCGTCACGCTGGTGCCAACAGTCTCAACTCGGTGGAGTATTTCACCCTGGTGCGGCAGGCCCTTCGCCCTGGGGGACTCGCGCTGCATTGGAATGGCGGGGCCACCGCTGAAGAACATCGTCTGATATTGAGCGCCTTCGCGGCAGCGTTTCCCCACGTCAGTTTGTGGGGCGACGGATCGCTGATGTTGGGATCGATGCAGCCGGTGACGGTCTCGCGTGCACACATCGAGCGGTTGCTGGCCGACCCGCAGATGCGGCAGGTCCTTGCCCTGATGAACGTGGAGCGATTTGACCACCTCGAGCGGATGTTCAGGGCGGATGACGCCGCCGTGCGCGCGTGGGTGGCCGGCACACCGCCGCTCTCGGACAACCGTCCCCTGCTCGAATATTTCGAGTCCCTTCCGCAGACCGAACGCGACCTGTCGAAGATGCCAAGGCGACCAGAGGTAATATTCCGACCCTGAGAGGGATCCGACAGGCGGAGAGTGCTGATACTGATGGCGAGGCCCGGGGGCGGGGGTCGGCACGCCGCACGGTGGTGCGATCGTCCGATCGCAACGACGGCCGCCCGATGCCCAGTCGCAACGCGGCGGCCCTCATCGGCAAGATCGGCGACCGGTCCACCGACTATTGTTTTGTCGGCGATGAGACCGGCCTGATCCGCGCCTTTGGCTGCGCCAGAATCGCCAGACGGGATGGCCCTGCGCCTTCGTCGGCGTTGTAGTCCAACGCGACCGACGGCAAGTCGTAGGCCGACGGCCCGTCTGTCCGCGACCGGACGAATCACGCTGTCGCCATCACCCGTTGGTGAAAAGTGCTCAGCGCTGTTGGATTTTCAGCGGTGGCCGATCCGACTGTCCGGTTTGGGGACATAATCGTCTCGGGCATGAACGACGACGAGACGCGCAGCGGGGATGAGACCCGCCCCTCCGACGAGACCCGGCTCAGTGACACGCCGACCGTGCGGGCGCGCAGCGTTGCACACCTGCATGACGGCGATGAGTTCGGCACGCGCTACCGCATCATCAAACAACTCGGTGTGGGCGGCATGGGCGTGGTCTATCAGGCCTGGGACACCACCCTCAACGTGGTCGTGGCGCTGAAAGTCATCCGGCCCGATGCCACAGCCGATCCGTTGCATACGGCCGACGTCGAACGGCGCTTCAAGCAGGAACTGCTGCTCGCACGGCAGGTCACCCACCGCAACGTCGTCCGCATTCATGACCTGGGTGACATCAACGGCACCACATACATCACGATGTCGTTTATAGAGGGCGAAGATCTCTCGACGATTCTGCGCCGCGATGGCGCGCTGCCCCTTGCACGCGTCCTGCCGCTGGCGCGCGAGGTGGCGGCCGGCCTGGCGGCCGCGCACGACGCCGGCGTGGTGCATCGCGACCTGAAGCCCGCCAACATCATGGTGGACACCGATGGGCACGCCCTCATCATGGACTTCGGGATTGCGGTTGGGGGGGGCCAGGCTCCGGGATCCAGGGTCCCGAGTCCTGGGTCCGATGCGACGGTGATGGCGGCGCCGGCCCACGAATCACCGACGATGAGCGGCGTGAGCGGCGTGGTGATCGGCACGCTGGAGTACATGTCGCCCGAGCAGTCAAAGGGCGAGAACGTTGACCATCGCACCGACATCTACGCCTTCGGCTTGATCCTTACGGACCTGCTGGTCGGACCGCGCGCCCGCGATCCGGGCAAGACGCCGTGGGAAACGCTGACCGATCGCATCTCGAAACCGCCGGAACCGCTGTCCACCCGCAGCACGAACGTGACCGAGGCTGTCGATGCCGTGGTGCTGAAGTGTCTGCAGCTTTCGCCGGACGACCGGTTCATCACCACTGCGGATCTGGTGGAGGCGCTTGAGCGGATTGACGACGAGGGGAATCTGATTCCAGAGCGGAAGCTCTGGACGCCGAAGACGATCGCCGCGGCGGCGGTGTTGCTCACTGGACTGGTGGGGGGCACGTGGTATTTCTCACGCGGTGAGGCGGTACAGCCCACCGAACCGGTGTCCGTGCTGATCGCAGACTTTATTAATCGCACGAACGATCCGGTGTTCACGGGGCTGGTCGAGCAGGCAATGGCGGTCGGTGTCGAAGGCGCGTCGTTTATCACTGCCTATCCGCGCCGCGATGCGTTGCGGCTGGCGGCCACCCTTCAACCCGGTGCCACGCTCGACCCCGGCGTCGCCAAACTCGTCTCGATTCGCGAAGGCCTCGATGTCATTGTTGGCGGCGAAGTACTGACCGAGGGCACTGGCGTCGCCGTCCGCGTCACCGTCACGCGCGCCGAGAGCGATAAAGTGCTGCTCGACTGGACCACCGACGGCACGCCGAAGGACCAGGTGCTGAACGCCGTCGGTCAGGCCGCGGCGCGGGTGCGCGAGAAGCTGGGTGATACAAAGACGGATTCCGCGGCCAGTGACGCAGAGACGTTTACGGCGGCGTCGCTCGAAGCGGCGAAGGCCTACACCGAGGGTCAGGAACTGCAGTGGGCCGGCAAGTTCGAGGACGCCATCGCCGCCTATCGACGGACGCTGACGCTGGACCCGCAGTTCGGTCGCGCCCATGCCGGCATCGCGGCCCTCCAGGCCAACCTTGGCCGGCCTGCGGAAGCCGAAGTGAGCTACCTCGCGGCGCTGTCGCACCTGGACCGCATGACCGAGCGCGAGAAATTCAGGACACGCGGCGGGTATTACCTCTTCAAGAAGAACACCGACAAGGCCTTTGAGGAATTCCAGGCGCTGGTCGCACAGTATCCGGCGGACTCGTCGGGACTGGCGAATCTGGCCGTGACGCAATTCCAGCGCCGCGACATTGTCGGTGCGCTCGAGACCGGCCGGCGCGCGTCCGATATTTTTCCCACCAACGTGATCCGGCGCAACAATGCCGCACTGTTCGCGATGTATGGCGGCCAGTTCGACGTGGCCGTCACGCTGGCCACCGATGCGCTGACGCTCAACCTGCAGTTTGCCAAGGCCTACGTGGCGTTGGCCTTGTCTCAGCTTGCGCTGGGGCACGCCGCAGACGCCGCCGCGACATGGGACCGGCTGGGTGCCATCGACAGCGTTCAGGCGCGAGCGTTTGCAGCAAGCGGCCGCATCGACCTGGCGCTGTTTGAGGGAAGAACCGCAGACGGCCTGCGCCTCATTGACGCCGCGATCGTGGCGGACCGCGCCGCTGGCGACCTCGTCTCTGTGGGTCGGCGCCTGGCGGTCAAAGCCGACGTGCTGCTCGCACAGGGCAACACAGGGGCGGCGCTGAAGGCGGCACGAGACGCCGCGGCCGCGGGTCGCGAATTTGGCACGTTGTATCTTGCGGGCAAGACGATGATCGGCGCGGGTCAGACACCGGCCGCGCTGGAACTGGCTGTCGACCTCGACAACCGGCTGGAGAATGAACCCCGCATCTACGCTGCCCTGCTGCAGGGCGAAGCCGCGTTGGCCGCCGGCCGCGCGCGCGACGCGCTCACGCACTTCGAGGCCGCGCAGAAGCTGGCCGACACCTGGCTCGGACGCCTGAGTCTGGGCCGGGCTTACCTCGCGCTTGGCGCCTTTCCCGAAGCCGCGTCCGAGTTCGACCGATGCATCGCCCGCAAAGGCGAAGCCACCGCGGTCTTCCTTGACGACCTGCCGTCGTACCGACTCATGCGTCCGGTGGACGATCTCCTGAAGCGCGCCCGCACCGGATTGCGACGCTGAAACAAGGAGGGCGCGGCCTTATCGCGGCCCGGGCGCGTACTCGCTCACGATGTGCACGCATGACCGACACCGAGCCTTCCTGTCTCCAGCGGTCGTCGATATCGTCTGTACGCAAATTTTGCGATCGGGCATGTCGTATGGGATTGACATTTCCGCGTACTGCTTCATGCCGGACCACCTGCACGCGCTCGTGACTGCGACGGCCGAGACTGCGGACCTGGCGCAGTTTGTCCGGCACGCCAAGCAGACGTCCGGACATGCGTACCTGCAGGCCACAGGTAGACCCCTCTGGCAACCTGGCTACTTCGAGCGAGTGCTTCGCTCAGGCGAGGACCCTCTGCGGTTGATCGCGTATATGGTCGCCAATCCGCTGCGCGCAGGCCTCACGGCTGAAGCGAATGCGTACCCATTCTGGGATGCGCCCGGCTACACGCGCACTGACGTCCTCGACGCCATTGCCGGGATGTCGACCCGGCGGGCCTGAAGGCCGCGCCCTACACGGAAACAGCGGCGGGGCTGAAGGTAGGCCCGCCGTCTGGGCTTACTGGACGACGAGTCCCTCGCTCCCGAGCGCGCGGTGGCTTGGGACGATGAACGGCGGTCGTCGACGTGCGTGATATCCGTCACGCGCATGGGCTGACGAAGCGATCGTCACCTGCGCAACAGGTTCCGGTGGGACGGGGTTGCCGCAGTAGATCTCAATCCGGTCGAGCAGGCCGCCCTGTCCTCCCCCGATCGCGATCACTTCCTCACCGGCCGGGCACATCAGAGAAAACGGCGACGCCAAAGGCGCCGGGTTTCCAACCGTCGCCGTCTGTGTGACGGCCGACGTCACCACGTCCCGGCAGATCGTGCCGAGCGTGTCGACGACATTCCCACCCCACAGGACCTGCCCTGCTCGACCATGCACACCAATCATGGCTGAACCTGCAGGACACATCAGCGTGTTGCCATAGTCGGCGCCCCCTGGACCACCAACGCCACCGGCGAACACCTCGCCGCCCAGCGCGGGGCCCGCCAGAACCGTGCGGCAATAGAAATGGGTTCTGTCGATGTCGTCACCGACGCCACCACGCAGTCCCGCGCCGACCGTCCCGGCCGGGCAGACAATGGGCCCGAACGGGGTGCCTCCGGTTCCACCCGCTGAGCCATCGGGTGCGCCTGGTCCCGGCGGCGCCGGAGGCGCGGGCACCTGCAC
>ENA-ORBV01015433-ORBV01015433.1-microbial-mat-metagenome-genome-assembly--contig:-NODE-15433-length-11236-cov-9.085492_pt1 | contig 11236 bp, 5 predicted proteins | sample MGYA00237777_ERZ505514 | MGnify/ENA primary metagenome ERZ505514 (study PRJEB26160, sample SAMN06269048) | microbial mat metagenome | isolation source: Oligotrophic lake microbial mat | place...
AATCGCGGCGGGCCGCGTCAACCAGGCTCACGTGCCCCGCGTGCAATGCATCCATGGTGGGCACCAGCCCGATCGTGCGGCCGGCGCGGCGCGCCACGGCCACGACGATGCGCGCCGAGCGGGCGGCAGGGCCTCAGCGGGGCGACACGGCGCGCGTGGAGCGTGAGGCGAAGCCCGCGCAGCAGCCGCGTCGGGAGCGGACAGTTTACCCAGACGACAACGCGGCACGCTACATGAGCCGGGCGCAGCCGAGCCGGGCCACGGCAGATCTGCCGCTGGCGCGGGAGTGGGCGCGCGGGGACGAGCGCGTGCTGCGGGCCGAGCGCCGGGCGGATTTCCTGGCGCGGGCGCAGGGGTGGCTGCTGCCGACGGTGGCGATCATCACGATCTTCCTGATCGGGCTGGTGATCTCCGTTGGCCTCCAGCAGATGCAGGCGGAGCCGATCGTGCCGACGGCGGCGGTGCCGGCGCTGGCTGCGCCGACATTCGCGGCGCAGATCACCACGACGGCAGCGTTCACGAGCGCGATCAGCAGCGTAGCGCCGTCGGAAGGCGCGCCGACAGCGGCGCAAAGCGGGAGTGTTACGCCGAGCAGCGCTGTAGCTGGGCTGGCCGCTGGTCGCACGGCGTATGTGCGGGCCGACGCGGTGGGCTTGAACGTGCGCGCGCGGGCGGGGACCGCCGCCGACAATGTGATCATCTTCACGCTGGCGCCGGGGACGGCGGTGGAAGTGATCGGGGGCCCGCAGGTGGCGGACGGCTTTACCTGGTGGCAGGTGCGCGGGCCGACAGGCGAGGGCTGGTGCGCCGGGCAGTTTCTGGAGCTGCGCTAACGCGGCTTACACGCTATACTGAGGGCCAGGCCGGAGTGATGGAATGGCAGACATGGCGGTCTTAAAAACCGCTGGGGGTAACCCCGTACGGGTTCGAATCCCGTCTTCGGCACCAGACTAGGACGCGGAAAAACGCCCCGGCGACGATCGTGCAGATCGTCGCCGGGGCGCTGTCTACATCCTACCTACAGCCTAACTTTCAGGTCGTGATTTTTGGTCTCCTCGCGCTACTGGAAAGTGTAAAGGGTTTATAGCGTATATACTGTAAAGCGTTTTTGGCTTGCGTGGTTGACCCAGCGGTTTTCTGTGCAGCGGTGCTCCTGCAATACACTCCCGGCACTATGCAGCTCGGCTTGACAAACACCTGTGCTATGGTATCGTATCCGTAGTCGTCTGCTTGTCACACAGGTGTTGCCGTGACCGAAGAAACGTTGCGCCAACTCATCGCTGGCGGCGAGAGCGCCACCGTCGAGTTCAAGCTCAAAGCCCCGCGCCCGGCTGAGCTCGCCGAGCGGATCTGCGGCATGGCCAACACCCGCACTGGCGGAATCATCGTGTTCGGCGTGGCGGATGCAGGGCCGAAGCTGGTTGGCCTCGCAGACGCAAACGCCTCGCTCGATCTCACGCTCAGGGCAACGCGCATGCTCAAGCCGGCGCTGGCCCTGCCTCCACCGGCTCCATCCGTTGTTGATGGCAAGACCGTGTTGGTCGTCGAGATACCGCGCAGTCCGGGTGTGCTGTATCAGAGCAGTGGGGTCTTCTGGATACGCAAGGGCACCCACACGGTGCCAATGAGTGTCGAGGAAATCAGCCTCCACCTGAACGCTGCGGGCGCGCTGCACTGGGAGACCGCCCTGTGTCCCAACGCCACGCTGGACGCTATCGACCCGCGTCTGGTGGAACGCTACCTCGACCTGCGCGACCAGCGCAGCAAGCAGCACCTGCGCCATTCGTCGCCAGGAGACATTCTGGTTGGCCTGCATTGCGCCGCTGTGGACCCCGAAACCGGCATGCTGCTGCCGACCAACGTGGGCATGCTGCTGTTTGGCCGCGATCCACAGTGGCGTATCCCGCAGAGCGAGATTGTCTGTGTGCGGTATGCCGACACGATTGGGGTGCGGAAGTTTGAGAACCGCAAAATCTTCAAGGGCACGCTGACGGAGCTGATCGATCAGGTGGGGGAGTTCATCCGGCAGTACCTTGTGGTTGGTGGCGAGATTATTGGCTTCAAGCGCGTCGATCTCCCCGAGTACCCCTTTGAGGCGCTCCGTGAAGCGGTGGTCAACGCCGTTGCGCACCGGGACTACGCGCTTGAAGGCCAAGCGATCCGAATCTTCTTCTACACCGACCGGGTCGAGATCCGCAGCCCAGGCCTGCTGCCGTTCGGGGTCACGCTTGAGGATGTCGTCCACCTGCGAGCGCAATCGCGGCCGCGCAACCCAACGATCGTCCAGTATCTCCGCGATGTCCCTGGCTATATGGAGCGCATCGGGATGGGCATTCGGATGATGGTGCACGAGGCGCGGCAGCTCGGCATCCCTGACCCCGAATTCTCGGAGCCGCAGGAGTTTGCCGTCACGTTCCGCAATGGCCGTGATCTTGCGGTTGAGCAGACCCCTTTCAATGCGCGGCAGCTTCTGGCGCTTGATTTGATACGCCAGAAAGGCAGCATTACGAGCCGCGACTACAGCGAAGCGACCGGCATCTCCGAGAGCACCGCCCTCCGTGAGCTGCGGGCGATGGTGGAGCGGGGCGCGGTCGTCGCCCAAGGCAAGACACGGGGCGTCCGCTATCGTCTCCCTTAATAGCGAATCCCGTCAAAGAATCCCGTCACGTGACGGGATTCTGACGGAATAGACTAGGGCGCGTTAGCGCCACTGATTGCGTAACAGCTGCGCGTACGTCATTTGGTACCTTGTACCAACACTGCCAACTCCTCTGGTCTGGGTTGAGCGCAAATTTCGTCAGAAAATCTCGTCATGTGGTGGGATTCTGACGGAATATCGTACGTCTCCACGCAACGCCGACCAGTTCTGAGCCGCGCATAGAGCGCTTCTCGTGGAAATCGCGGAAGCGGCTCCGCCACTGCCCAGCATGGCGTCACGTCATGTCGGCGCCGGTGACGAAATTGGCGCTGGGGCTCGCCAACCGCCACGTTAATCGCCATCCATGGCGATTAATCATGGCGGATACCGTGACCAGTGGCGGAATCGACCGTCGTTGTAGTCGTCATTTGGCCCATCACAACGCCTTCTTCACATGATGCCGTATTCCGTCACGTATTCCGCCATCGTGACGGAATGACAGACGCGGCTGCTGCGCGTGAGCGCGCCTGGCAGCAGGCACGGCTACTGGAGAAGCTTCGTGCGCTCCTCCTCTCGCCTCCCGTATGGTTACGGCGTTGACCCGGGCTGGGCGTGCTCGTCGTCAGCGCCTGCATGCTGCGCTGGATCGCGCTTGGCCTGCGCGTCATCCGGCTCCGCCGTGCCCGCCTCCTGCTGCTCGCCCACAGCCGGGGGACTAGCGGCGAAGAACGTGTCGAGGTCGGTCACCGCGTCACGCTGGACGCGTGGCAGCACATGGGCGTAGATGTTCATGGTCGTGCCGATTTGGGAGTGGCCGAGGATCTCCATCACGACGCGCGGGTGGACCCCCATCACGATCAGCATGGTCGCGCAGGCGTGGCGCAGGTCGTGAAAGCGTAGGATTTCGGGGAGACCCGCCTGCTTCAGCACCTGCTTAAAGGCGCGTGACAGGTCGCTTGGCTCAATGGCGGTGCCAACCGACGAGGTGAATACCAGCCCGCTGTCGGTCCACCGGCGCGCAGCGTGCTGCTGCTGCTCCTGGCGCTCCTGATGGGTGCGAAGCAGCGTGAGGAGCGTTGGGGGTAGGGCGATGGTGCGGACACTGGCATCGGTCTTAGTGGCTGATCGCTCGAGCTTCCCGCGCTGGCGCTGGAGCGAGCCGGTGATCTTCATGGTCGCCGCCGTGAAATCGACGTCTTTCCACCGGAGGCCCAGGAGCTCGCCCTTCCGCAACCCCAGCCCGAGGGCGAAGCGAAACAACACCTCAAAGCGATGCCCCCGCGTCGCCGCGATCAGCTGCTTCACCTGCGCCTCATCAAGTGGGGTCGGCGTGAAGGTGACCGCGCCGGGGACATCGATCAGTGTGGCGACGTTGCGGGTCACATAGCCGAAACGGAGGGCCTGGTTCAGCGCGCAACGCAGCACCGCCCGGACGTTCCGAATGGAGCGGTAGGAGAGCTTCGCATCTTCCAGCTGATTGAGGAGGGCCTGGACGTGGCTCGGGGTCAGTTTGGCGAGTTGATGATGCCCGAGCGTCGGGACCAGGTGGTGTGCGACATCTTCGGCGTACTTGTCGTAGGTGCGCACGCGGTTGTTCCGCTTGACCGTTTGCTCCAGCCACTGCTCCAAGAACGCCTTGACGCTGAGCGTGGTGAAGGTCACCCCTGCGGCATGCTGGCGCTGAAGGATCTGGAGCTTCTCGGCCACCTCCTTGCGAGTCTTGCCATAGACAAACTTGCGCCGACGTTTGCCGTCGAGCACCCCGATGGTGATCGACGCGCACCAGCTACCATCCTCGCGCTTGAAGATGCTCCCTTCGCCACGCCCACGACGCTTGTCGCTCATTGTCGTCTACTCCCTACAAAAAGCTCCTGGAACATACCCTGAAAAGGGTAACACAACGGTGCGGCGTTTGCAAACATATGTGCGGTAGGTGCTTAGCCGCGCGGCTGTGGCTCGAGCTGCCGGACGACCCAGGCGCGCAGGGCGGCGACGGGGATGCGTCGGGCCGTTCCACGGCGTACCGAGGGTAGCTCGCCAGAGTCGAGCATCTCGTAGATCGTTGAGCGGCTCAAACTCAGCATGCGCGCGGCCTCCTCGACGCGTACCAGGAGTGGCTCCACTGCCGGCTCCAGCTTCCGCTGTGCGGGCTCTTGCTGCTCGTGCATAGATTCCCCCCGTGTCCCTTATCGCTGGATGGGTGTTTGGTATGGCTGTGGGCCGCACCGTATCGTGTGGATAGCATACCTGATGCTGGTACGTTTGCGAAGGGGGCAAAAGCGGGGGGGAAACAGGGGGACATGCTAACTTGGAAAGCCAAGACCACGCTCACGGAGGGATACATAACGACTATGACTCAGGATGAGATGATCCAGGACATCGATATCAAGCAGTTTTCCTGCTTCGACGATCTGCCGAGTAACAAGAATATCTTCGGGCGACGGTGTGGGATCGCCCGAGGGGTGGTTATGTGCCACAATCAGGGCCGCACTGTTGCGGCGGATCGCGTCGCGGAACACTTCACCGATCCGTACCTGCGCGCTATTCACCGAGCCGATATAGATGGTCGCAATCTGCTGGACGCGATTCTTCGTATCGAGCAGCACGGTGCGGAGGTGCTCCTGCTCGAGATGGCCCATTTCCAGCAACAGCAGGCTGGCCACATCGGCGGGCGATCTGATCTGGAGCCGGGTGTCGACGCCACCGATGAGCAGCCGGCGACCGATTTCCAGTGCCGCCTTCACGGCAGCCGCGCGGCGTGCTGTGCCCAGACGGTTCGCGAGGGTGTGGATGTCGTCGCGGAGCACACCGCCCCAGCCATCGCCGGCGCAGAAGCTGGCCTGGCAGCGGGCAAGGTCCTGCTGGCCTGAGATAAGCGCGAGCAGCTCGGCATCGCTCAGCGCTGCTGGGCCAAGGGTTATCAGGCGCTGCACGGGCCGCTCGTTGGCGGGAAGCTTGCAGATACGCATCAGCGGCCTCCTTTGTTCAGACGGTCAACGATCTTGACCGTTCGCAGCGCGAGGGCGAGCCGAAAGCCTTGGTGAATGAGGTGCGCCACGCGCTCGGCTGTTGAGGGATTCGTGAGCACGAGGGTTGCGTACTGCTGCTCCAGCTGCTGATGCGACCGTTGCCCGCCCCGACGGCCATACGCGGCGGCGTTCTCCGTGGTAATCCGTGCCATTGCTGCGCCCTTTCGGTTTGTTGAAACCCTGGACACACCACACCAGCCGCTTGGCGGCTGGTAGGCACCTGTGGGGAGGAAGCGACGAGGCAGCAGCTGGTGCAGTTGGTCGCATCGCGACCTGCGGGCGCGTGCCGTCGACCACCGCTGCATCTGTGCAAGCGGTGAAGATCACAGACGCCCAACGATGCTGCGCGGTAGTCAAAAAAGTGGAAGCTGGGTGAAGGCCCCAGCCCGCTCGGCTGGCGCCCCAGTGCGTGCCGGTGGTCGCGTGCCCGCGACCGCGCCATCGGCCACGCGCGCGCGCGTTGGCATGCGTGGTTGGCGCAGCGGCTCGGCGCCATGTGGCAGATCCGCCGCCGGCTCCCGTGCATTACGGGTCAGCGCGGCGTCCCGTGTGTCTTCGAGCGGCTCGGCACGCTGCGCTTGGGCCTCCATCCAGGCGAGGGATGCGAGCGCCGGGGGAATAGTCACGGTGAGCGCAGGGCCTGCCTCGTCGGCGCTCTGGAGTGCGAGGACGGCGGCGATGGTTGCGGCGTGCAGCGTCGTCGTCGTGTCGGTGCCTGGTGCGGCGGCGGCGGGCGCGGCGGCAGTTGCCTGCGCTCCGGCTTGCGCTGCTTCATCTGCCACGGCAAACGCCGTGATGATCGCCGCGAGCTCGGCGACGGCCGTGTCGTAGGCGGCCTGCCCGTCCCATACCTGGAGGCGCGCCAGCTCCTGGTCGATCGTGGCGATGCGTGCCTGGCGTGCGGAAATGTTCCGCGCCGTGCGCTCCGTGTCGTTGGCAATCCCGTTGATCAGCCGGGTCGCGCTCTGCCAGATCCCGCTTGCGGTGGCGGCATTGATTACGCCGATGCGGTGTCCTGTGGGCAACTGAAGCGCGAGATCGGGCTGCCACAGGTGATGGGCACGCACCACCAGGTCGAGACCGCGATAGGTGCCGATGGTCGCGGTGATCGGCTCACGCTGAAACACGGCGGCCGCCGCAACCTGCCCGATGATGTGGTGGACCGCCTCGCCGGCAGGCTCGCGCTCGGTGAAGGTTGCCTGCTCCGTGCTCCCCAGGGTGGGCATGACCAGGGCGGTGAACGCCTGGTCGGCGGCGGGGGCCGTGCAGGCCTGGGCCTCTGCGAGCCACGCGAGGCGTTCGGTGGCGTGCTGGATCGTGTCCTCGCTGTCCTGCCGCTCGCGCACAAGGGTGCGGCGGGTATCGCGCCACACCGCACGCACGCGCTCCATGCGCGCGACCTCAACCTCGCGCTGCACCTTGCGCACGATCAAGGGATTGCCGCTGGCGATCGCCTTGATCTCTGCCGCCGAGAGCACCACGTCAGAGGTGTCTTCAATGGTGCGCGCGGTGATCTCGCCGGCCAACGCCTGCTCAATGAAGCGGGCCTTGCTCTCCACCGTTTGCCACATGTAGCCGTCAAAGGACCCTTCGGTGATATAGGTGAAGATGTAGGTTTCTGGCCATTGGTTGCCCTGGCGCAGGATGCGGCCGTGGCGCTGCTCCAGGTCGCCCGGGCGCCAGGGGCAGTCGAGGTTGTGCAGGGCGACGAGGCGCTGCTGGACGTTCATGCCCGTGCTCATCTTGGCGGTGGAGCCGAGCAGCACCCGCACCCGTCCGGCGTTCATCGCGGCGAAGAGGGCGTCGCGCTGGGGCTTGGTCTGGTAGTCGTGGATGAAGGCGATTTCGGCGCGCGGAATCCCCCGCTGCATGAGCTCGTCGCGGATCTCATAGTAGACGAAGTTGCTCAGCCAGCGCTCCTCGACCGTCTCGACCTCCGGCGTGCCCTCGGTGGCGTCTCCGGCCTCCGTGGTTTCCGTGATGCGGGTCGGCGGATCGTCGCCTCCCGGCCCGCGCCCCTTGGGGGTCGCCAGGTCGCAGAACACCAACTGGGTGCCGCATTGGGCGGTGAACGTGTGGTAGATCTGACTGACGTGGGCGGCCAGCGCGGTGATTTTGCTCGTGCGCGGGCGGCGGGCCTGGCGGGCGACCAGGCGGATGTCGAGGGCCGCCTTGCGTCCGTCGCCGACGATCTTGAGCATGTTGTCCCGTGCGGGATCGATGTGGCCGTTGCGCACGGTGTCGGCGCGGGCAGCCAGCGTGCGGACGTAGTGCTTCAAGGCGGGCGAGGCAGGAATCACCACCGGGATAGGCTTGCCGGTGACCAGGGTGGGCTCCGGGAGCCCCATCTGGGCCTTGGTGCGGATAGTGAGCACCTGGCGCCACATGGCCGACATCTCGGGCAGGTTGACGAAGGTGGCGAGCCGGGTGTTGAGCCGGAAGCCGGAGCCGTCAGGCTTCATCTCAACGGCCAGCTTCGGCTGCGCGTAGAGCGAGACCCACTCATCAAAGTGGTGGATACCGGCGTCGGCTAGCTGCTGCTCCTGGAGGAAGAGCTGCATCACATACGCCTCGCCGAGGCTGTTCATGATCGGCGTAGCCGTGAGGAAGACCACCTTCTTGCGACGGTGCTGGAGCAGGTCCCAGGTCTTGATCCGCATATCGAGGGCCCGCTGGCTGTTGCCGGTGGGCAGCCCCGCAATGTTGGTAAGCTTAGTCGGCACGGCGAGATTCTTAAAGTCCTGGGCCTCATCGACGATGAGCATGTCGATGCCGAGCTCGTCCCAGGTGATGGTGCGGGCGCTGTCGCGGGTGATGCGGTCGATCATGCCCTGGAGGCGGTCGCAAAGCTTTTTGACTGCCCGCTCGATCTGCTTGAGCGAGCGCTTCTCGTCGGTGGTGACGGCGGTGGCGCGCTGCTCCTCAAGGTAGGCGCGCAGGCGGTCGGTCTCCTGATCTTGGAACGCGGTGAGGAGCGCGGCGCTGAGCGGGAGCAGGGTGAAGCTGGTGTGGGCGATGACGATGAGATCCCAGTCGCCCGTGACGATGCGACTCAGCACGACGCCGCGCCGTCCGGCGTCGAAATCCTCGGGGGCCATGGCAAGGACGTTGATACCGGGATAGAGGCGGCGGGCCTCGTTGGCCCACTGGCCGACCAGGTTCTTGGGCACCACCGCAAGCGCTTTGCGACACAGACCCAGGCGCTGGGCCTCGACCGCCGCCGCGATGGCGGTGAAGGTCTTGCCGCCGCCCACCGCGAAGCCCACCAAGGCACTCGGCTGCTGGAGGATCTTCCAGACCTCAGCCTTCTGGTAGGGTGCCAGGTCGCCATCGCGCAGGATGCTGGCGTTGATGCCGGGGAATGAGAGGTGGCTCCCGTCGTAGACCCGCATCCGCACGCTGTTGAAGCGTGCGTTGTAGTCGGCACAGAGCGCGGTCGTGCGGTCGGGGTCGTCCCAGATCCACTGCTGAAAGGCGGCGGCGATCGCCTGCTGCTTGTCTTGGGCGGCGACGGTCTCGGCCTGGTTGAGGATGCGCTGCTCGCCACGACCCCCAAGGACCACGTCGTAGACCGTGATCGGGACGCCACGCATGGAGGCCCGCAGGATGGTGATCGCGTCGGCGCGCGTCGTCCCCCAGCGGGTCGCCGCTTCCACCGTGTTCGCGCCGTGTGCAGACGGGTCGCTCAATTGCCACTCGCTGAGCGACGTGCGGTAATGGGCTGTGCCAGTCCAGGCCGGGAGCAGCGTGCGGATGAAGGCGTCGATCACGTCGCTCGGTAGCCAGAAGGCGTTGAGGTTGACAATGATCTCGCGTGGCCCGAGGGGCTCCGGCTGCACGGCTCCCAGGGCGGTGACATTGCGGGCGAAAGCGGGATCGCGCGCGGCCCAGGTGCGCGCGTCCTGGAGCTTGGCGCGCACGTCGCCGCTGAGGTAGACGTCGGCCAGCGCGTACTGGTCAGTGCCAGGCAGGCGGTAGATGCGGTCGCCGAGCTGCGCCAGAACGGTGTCCACCGGTGCGCCGACGAGGGTGGCGATGAAGGTGAGGTCGAGGCTCCCGCGCTGGTCGAGGCAGCAAAGCACCGCCTCGGTGGGGGTCAGGCTGCCGGGCAGCAGGCGCTGCTGCGGGCGCACCGTACGTTCGTAGAAGATGCGCTCCTTGTCCGCGCACCAGCGACCGCTCGGGCGCTGGCGTGGGTTGCGCTCCAGGGCGAGCAGGAAGTGGAGCTCGGGCAGGTCACGGAACAGGCGCTGGGTGCGCGGGTCGTGGATGACACCATACTGGCCGACGAAGCGGTCGTAGGCGGCGTTGAGGGCTGCGCGAGCGGCATCGACGGTGAGGGCGTCGGTGAGTTCAGCGCGGATGAGGGCCTTGGCCGCGTTGTAGATGCCGACGAGGCCGGCGGCGCGCTCCTGGCCAGGGCCAGCCAGGGCGGGGAGCGTGATCTGCGCGGCGCGCCGGTCGGCCAGGGCGGTCGCGGCCGCCTCCGGGGCGACGGCGAGGGCTCCCTGGGTGGGTCGCGACGTGGTGACGATGCCCACAGGGAGCAGTTCCTGGAGGCGTGCGGCAAGCACCGTACCGAGCGTGCCGGTGGGCGGCTGCACCTGGAGCCAGAGACTGTGGTCACTGGTCGCAACCACCGGCTGGCCGATGATCCGCTCCGGTGCGTCAAGCCAGCATTGGTTGACGGCCACGCGGGCCTCGGCCAGTAGCTCCGGGTCGTTGATCGCGCGGGTGTAGCGTGAGCCGAACGTCATGGGGCGGTGGTCGGTGGTGGGCGGATAGTCCGCCTCGGCGGTGGCGAGCCAGCGGGGCTGCTCAGGGGTGGGCTGCACCTTCTTCTGGAAGATGAGCAGGTCGGTCGCACTCTCGGAGCCGCTCATGCGCCGAAAGACGCCATTGGGCAGGCGGAACGCACCCAGCAGCGTGGCCTGCTCGGCGAGGAAGCTGCGGACGGCGCGGGCCTGCTTGTCGAGCGTGCCCCAGCTGGTCAGGAAGACCACCAGGCCACCGGGGCGCACGATACGCAAGGCTTTGGCGAAGAAGTAGTCATGCACGGTGTGCCGCAGCGCGGCGGGGATGTGGGGATCGTAGACGGCAAAGTCGCCAAAGGGCACATTGGAGATCGCCAGGTCGAAGCTGCTGGGCGCGAGCTCCACGGCCTCGAAGCCGACGCTGCCGTGCAGCGTGAGGTCGGGGTGGATGTGCCCTAGGATACGGGCCGTCACCGGGTCGAGCTCGACCGCCGTGATGGCGGCTTTGGCGCGCAGCTCGGGCGGCATGGCCGAGATGAAGTGGCCGACGCCGGCGGCGGGCTCGATGATCTGGGGTCGCGCCAGGCGCCCGAGGCCAAGCTGTATCACGGCCTGCCAGATCACGGTGATCAGGTCAAGCGGGGTGTAGAAAGCGGTGAGGGCAGCGGCGCGCAGCTGCTTCGCATCGTCTGCCGCGAGGAACGTAGCGTAGGCGGGGTCAAGCATGTAACGGGCGGTGGCGGAGTCGTAGCGGAAGAGCCGGTTGAGCAGCGCTGACTCACCGAAGGCGCTGTAGTGCGCTAAGACGAGCCGCT
>ENA-ORBV01015434-ORBV01015434.1-microbial-mat-metagenome-genome-assembly--contig:-NODE-15434-length-11236-cov-7.891030_pt1 | contig 11236 bp, 13 predicted proteins | sample MGYA00237777_ERZ505514 | MGnify/ENA primary metagenome ERZ505514 (study PRJEB26160, sample SAMN06269048) | microbial mat metagenome | isolation source: Oligotrophic lake microbial mat | place...
TCAACTGCATCATTTCGAAGAATCTATTGCGTGGTTTTTGGTTGTCAGAGAAAAATGAAATGTTTGAATTTGTTAGCTCCGTGCGCCGGGGGAGGCTCACTCCACATTATCGGACGAAACAAAATCTTCCTGCTTTGGCACGATTGAAGCAAATGACGTGGACATGATGTCGGCCCCCTCTTGAGCCTTTCCATCTCACTTTTTGGGAACAACCAAGAAATTGAACGATTGATTGATTGCTTGCGTGATGGATGGCTTCATGGAATTCCCAAATTTTAGAAAAAGAACAACAACAAGACAAACATTGAAAGTTCGATCCAATCCATCTCGTAACACTTTACTTAATAATGTCATCGTTGAAGGTCTTGGTTGGCTCTGCCAATCTGGGGAATGCCAAACCCAATCCAATCTCCTTGCATGCATGGATTCCCGACGATGGTGACTGCCAACAAGTGCTACAACATCAAAAGTATCCTCTCCAATCAGCGGATATCAGTGTTCCCGGTGGGGCGAAATCATCCAACAGATCTCAACAAAAGAGGTTTGATTTGATTGTGATTGGACTACAGGAAAGCACCTTTGAGGTCGTACCAAGCACGGAGCATAATGCTACCGACCACGTGACGTCCACAGAGGAGGAGGACGCAACAACCGATAGCACACGCAAGGATGACAAATCAAACCAAAGGCAGGAATCGACAACAAAGCCGGCACCTGATTCCAAAAAAGCCAAATCCAAAGGCTCCAAACTGCGAAAGGTCGCCAAGGTGACGCAAAAAGTTGCGACCTTTGTCGCGAGTCGCGATCATACCGACACGACCACCAAGGCTGCCGAAGTGTTACCGGATGGAACCAATGCGCTGCATGACATGCTGGCACAAAGACTGCCTTCTTACCAACGCATCTTGAGTTTTCAACGAGGAGAAATGCGTCTCCTCATTTATGCCCGTCTTGATGATCAGAACGCCAAGCAGGAGATCAACAGTAACACTACAACAACAACACGCGGCAATATGCATTCGGTCCAAGTCCGATCCGTTCGGGCACAAAACACGGGTGTGGCTGGTTTGGCCAACAAGGGTGGTATTGTGGCAGAAGTGGTCGTCAATGAAGGAACGGTTCTTTCCTTTGTGACGTGTCATTTGGAAGCGCATGAAGGGATCGACAAATTTGCGACGCGATGTTCCACCATGGGAGACATTTTGCGGGGAACCACCCAAAAAGGTTGCTACCCCGATGTGTCCTTGGCATCTCATTTTTGTTTTGTACTGGGAGATCTGAACTTTCGAACACGATACCAAGGTCATGTCCACTATGAAGATCAAATCAATGACGTCCAGAAACTCGTGGCAGATTGTAATTGGGAGGAACTCAATGCTGCCGATGAACTGCAAATGGCCCTACACAAAAAGCTATGTTTGTACGGCTTTCAAACACTATCTTGCCACTTTCCTCCCACATTCAAAATGGAACGACGGCCCGGGTATACCTACAAGGAGAATCGTACTCCCAGTTATACCGATCGAATTCTTTGGAAAACGGGGGATAGGCTGGAAGAGAACATTACACCGCTTTGTTATGAACCCGTGGATGATTTTGAAACGTCTGACCACAAACCTGTACGGGGAGCATTTGAAATACAATTGAACAACCACTTGCGGCTTCGTGGACGACACCTAGGGTACGTACGCGCTTTGTTTCTTGAAGTGCACGAGTATGAATTCTGAACAGCCCAGCAGATGAAAGTACAAGTTATTTTGTTTTCTTACTGACATTACGTTCGATTCCTTGTTCTAATTTCGGGTGGTGGCGTTGCTGCAGTCGAACTTCACTTTTGCCCTGGAGACACACCGAAACGAGCCACCGAGACAAAAGCTTACATCTCTTTTTGAGCGATATTCAGTGTGACATTTTTCCCAATGAACATTATCCTCCAGATACCTATCTTTGCCTGGTTTCCAATCCACCGGAAGTGTTGTTAGCGCCGCCGAGTTTGTGGAAGAGATGCGCCTCTTCTCTGAAAAAAATGATCCATTGTAACGCAGATAACTACCACGACGAACATGTCGGGTGGCCCAGTACACCTGTTTTGAAGGGGGACAACACCCCGGACTGGGGGGACAAGGAAATCCACTGCACTCTGAGGACACACCAATCCGATGGGTCTCCCATCAACCTGACAGGTGCTATGCTTCACATTTTCCTTTTCAAATACAACGCACGACAGTCCGATGAGGTCATTGGAAGCTACGCGATCAATATGGAGCATTTATTGCGCATTAGCGCCAAACAAGGGCGCGGAATAAATGATGGCGAAGACGACACGGGTCCATGGAGCCGGTCAATGCGCTTCAATTCCAATAGTGCCCCGCATCGGCAACAGGAAAATGTCATGATGTCTAGGGATATCGATGGCCCTTTGCTGAGAAGCGGAATGCAGACTGCTGTCCTGCGCTGTACAATGGATGCCTGGTGGGTTGATGAAGCCCTTGCAGTTGCTGGAAGAATGTCTTCATTAGAGGGCGAGTCATATGAAAGAATGGAGCGGATGAGCTACAGCAAGGGAATCATGGGGGCTCTTCGGGCCAGGAACAAACAGCTGACAAAGAACACCTTGTAACCATGTAGCAAAATACAATTGTAGGCTTCAAAACGCAACAGTTCCTTTGGGTGGGGATCCGCCTAGGTGGTGATGTCATACTACAGGGCCTGCATGTAAAAGTCAATGTCAACTGTTACTCAATGGCAGTATCTATGCTGAGAATTGTGATTCTTGCTACAATGGTGTCTTTAACATCTCTTGGTGGCATGCTCCTTATTCCTTCATCAACTAGAGGTAACTAAAGATTGGACATTCCACAACCATAAAATCTAACTCCTTTAGGTCTCCAGTTTTGGTGAGGCACAAGAAGTTAAGGGAAGCAATGCCAAGAATAATTTTCCTACTACTAGCAAGGCTCTGAGAAGTAGGTTCTTTGACTGGTGCACCTGTCATAGCTAGTTTATAATGATTTCTAATGCTCTGCTAGATGCAGCTTCTCTTGAAATGACTCCATGAATGCAATTTGGCGCTAGCACCAGTGCTTGGTGGGCATGCCTCCCATGGAAAAAAATAGGTCAAGCTTGTCACATGCACCTGTTGTTTGTTGTTGAGTCACATTGATCTCAGTCAATGCCGTCAAACCCATGAACAACATAGAAAAACACTTTGATGGCACAGCCTGATGACCACATTGTTCCTTAAGTCAGGCAGTTGCTAGCATCCAGAAAAGTCAAGAGGTCACAATTGAAACAAAAGTGTTGATTCAGAGTTCCCACAGCACTTCAGAAGCATGATCACTGAGCAATTGAGGTGTCCAGAACATTTTAACCCCTAATTGTTTTTTTTATGTGCATGCCCAATGACATTTCAAGCATTGCTGACTGCAATTAGCTCTGAGTGAGCAGTTTCATTTTGATTGACAACTGACTCCATGTGCCGAAGTTGACAAAGAAAACCTTCCACATGAGTGGATCAAAGCACAGAGACACAATCTTAGCTGTTGACTTCTTCTTTTCTTACGAGACAACTTCCAATGATCATTCAGCAAATGGAACAATGCAATTGTTGACTGCAAAGCAAGTTGATTTGTGCAATGTTTCTTTTGAATGAAGACATCTATTTTGGTGCAAAAGATCCGTTTGCTAGAAATTGTGGTTGTGCAGTTGTTGCTGCTGGTTGCAGTGGATCTTGAAGTGTGAGTGCTTCAAGAAACCATTGTTGTAGATGCACACATGTTCCAACACACTCCTGCGGGGACAGGGATGAAAGCATGTCTTCGGACTGTTGTGCATGTGTCGCACAGGTTAAATCAGCTACACTCCTATTTATTAAAAACACCATGAGTGACTCCAGCCCACATCCGTCGCCTTTTGCCACTTGACATCCCCCTCACCGACTTGTGAAAAAGCAAAACCTTTCCAACACTACAACCAATGCCATCATTGTCATCAGATCCACCACGTTTGGATTATTGGCTCTCACATGCTCCTGGGCAGTCACCAGCAATGTGACCTCGCTTGTTGCAACGGCAACACTTGATCTCAGCCTTGTCAGTTGACTGCTGGGCAAAACGAACCACTGACAAACCATCAGAAAGGTTCTCAACCTGTCTCTGACGGGATCCACCACACCCTCTACAGTTGGTTACCACCATGATGGCTGCTGGCACATCAGCAGGATGCACATCCTTACCGAGGACACAAATGTTGTTCAAGTCATCAACTGCTGCCTTGCAGCGGGCCTGATCTGTCCCTCCAAGGAACAAACTTGCTAAGCATTGATTGCAAGCAGACTTCTTATCCTTTTTGTGGTCATTGTCATGACAAGGGGGAACAAGCTTTCCCCGTGCAGCTTCCCGACACAGCTTCAACTACTTCAACTTGTTACAGGAACCTCTCACCGTGCTCATTGAGACTTTCATTAGGTCTTTGCGTGTTGCCTCTTCCATGCAAAGCGCTGTTCAGCAACTGCATGATAACAAACTTGTTCCTGGCTCCACCAGCACTGCAAACAAGTTCCTTGATTACATCTAAGAGCCTGATGACATCATTGTCATCTTCAAGTTTCTCAAGTTCCGTTGACTGTGCTTCTGTGCTTTGTTAACTCTTGTTCTGTTGGTTCAAACTGGGGGACACACACCAATCGACACACGCTCCAATGCAATGCACGCACTCTCCTTCTCTTCCAGTCGACAGACGACTCTGAAGGACCCACGTTCACTTCATCCATTCACTTGATCTGACACACGGATCACCGGCAACACACACTGTTCTGTTCTTCTTTCATTTCAATCTGACACATGGAGCAACTTGGTTCTTCACAGTCGACACACGACTTCTTCTTCTTTGGTGACACACACCGCATCTTCTTTGGAACGACCCCCACTGTGGCGACACGCGCCAACCTCATCTTCTGCTTCCTACAGCCGATCGATTCTTTAAGCCCCTTCACAGGCTTGCTCTCGAAACTGTGATCGTTCTCCGTCAACAATCTTCGATTTCGACAACACATTGCTTCTTCTTCGTGATCCGACACGCGGATCCTCTTCGTCATTCTTGGCGACACACACCAATGCTTCTTTGACGACAAGCTTCTTTGCCTCTTGACGCTTGGGCTTCTCGTCGGACAATTTCTAGCAAATGTTGAATGAAGAGATCTGTTTTGGTGCAAAAGATCAGTTTGCTAGAATTTGTGGTTGTGCAGTTGTTGCTGCTTGTTGTGGTGGATCTTGAAGTGTGAGTGCTTCAAGATGTCGTTGTTGTGGATGCACACATCTTCCAACTGTTTCTTAAAACATGTTTTTGATCAAAATCTTCTCATGGCATTCAATTTGACTGCCCCTGCCAACTGAGTCCACAGTCTTTTGGTCACTGCACAGCATGAGGATGGACCAAACTGGAACACAAAGATTTGTGACTGTTGTCATTGATCCCACATTGGCTTTGCCATTTGAGACATCTTCAGCAAAAAAGCGAGCTGTCAGCCTCAGAGTCACTCGACTGTTCTTCAGTCATGCACTTGCCTGCAAGTGTGCACTTCTCTGTGTCACAAACTTTTGCAGCTTTGCCTTTCATAAATTGGTTTTCACACTAAACAGCAAAGAGTGACTGATTTGTAGTAAATTGTTGGAATTGTTTCTAAGGCTAGTGCTCTGGAAATAAACAGAAAATAATTTCTTTTTGTTGGTCCTCACAGTGCTTCCAGTTAGACATCAACTAGGCAAACATTGCACCTAGCAAAATCTGTGGTAACTTCGTGTGTTGGGCTGGCTCTTTCGTCATTGATTGACTCATCAGTGCTGGGGGTGGTCTGCTTTACATACCGTTTTGCCAAAATCTGCTTGGAGTGGTTCAAAGACATTGTGCCTTTTGCTCATTTTCTGACATTCAAAAGATCTGTTGCATTGTCAGCAATTTGACATGACTCTTGATTTGTTTTGTCTTCCTCACCATCTTTTTTACCATCTCCTAGCTGATGAGTCTTGTCTTCTTTGTGAGCTGTCCTTGTTGGAGATTTTTTTTGCATGATGTTGCGTGTCTGCTGTGAAATTTGTTCATGTGCTTGGAGGGCTCTTTCAAAATGTGAAGGAACACAAACAAAATTGTTACAAAGCTTTCCTTTTAGGTCATGAATGCAGATTGAATTGCTTTAAATGCACCCTGTTCTCTTTTGACATTTTGTTCACAACAATTGTAAGGATGCTGGTCACAAATTGTCTCTTGATTCTGATGCCGCCGTTGCGGTCAGCTTCAACGTTTGTGTGGCTTCACAGCTGAGTCTGATGTGAGGCGTGAAACAAAGTGAGAGGTGGGACACAAAACTAATTTTGCCAAAACCTTGATGCCTAGTCAGTTGAAGTTCAAAGCAATTTTGGCAGTGCCGCTCAGAGACACTGCAAACATCTGGGTCCGGACAGTTGATTCTTTTGCTGAACTGAACTGCAAATGTGACACCTTCATCTTTTTCATCAAGACATGTCAGATGAAAAAAATGAGGCCATGAAAATGATGCAATGTAAGTCATGTGTCAACTGAGAGCAAATTTGCAACTCTGACATTCCTGCCGTCATTGTCATCTGCAAAATTGAGCTGGAGCAAAAATCAGGGATGAAGAACAACAGGGGCACATGTGTTGTGTTGCCAATGGAATCAATCACTTCTGCTGTGATTAGGCAGCCAACATCGCATGGCTATTACGATGTGCTCTTAGCACCTTGAACCAGTCATGAGTACACCACGTGTAGCGGCAAGGTGGGGAAGCCCCAGCAAGATCGAATCCTACATAAATTGTCCCAAATATTGGTGGTACTAGTACTAACTCCGATTGATCAGGGTGCGAAATTATTGTTAATTGTAGTGAGCAATACAATCCTACGTGGAATTTGAGCCGACCTAATTAATAAAATCCGTTAAATCTGTGGATAGAACTGTTAATTCTTTCCAATTTCACACGATCGATTGAAACCAATTTCGCACGATCGTTGTACTAACATTTCTATATTACTGATTTGTGTCTTCATTGGGTATTTAACAGCAATGAAACGTTAAAACAGTCAACTTACGATGTACTTAATAAGCTATTTGATGGTTCAACACATGAGTTCGGATTTCTGCCATTTCAATGCACCCCAGAAATCAATAAATAGCAGAGATTTTCGCGTCAGATGGGGCCAACCAGACAACTTTTCGAGTTTCTGAACGCTAATTGAGGGTTCCTCCAAAATCAATCGTTCGATTGCCAGCCCAAACAGTACAGTATTACTACATAGTAGTAACATTGCATGATAATAACAACAATCACAAACATTATTTTCGTTTCAGCAGCATCAATCTATGATTCTATCTGCCAATGTATTCAGAAGAAATTAGCTGCCAAGCCACGCTTGTAATTATAAACAAGCAAGGTCCTAACAAGCCAGGGTAGGGTCTCATTCGTTGCTCCTGCGAACTTTGAATACGGAAATCTCAGGAGCAACCGATCAATGGGAAGCTAAGAATAACAAGCCATGTAGCCGTGGAACCCTGGTTGCAAACGCAATTCCAAGGCGAAGTTTCCAAGGCGAAGTGGAAACCAACGCAGGCGCAATTCACGTGATCGTTCGACGCCCACAAATCGCCACGGTTTGGATTTGAAAAGAGTGCATGCAGCATGGGTGTTTCTTCTCTCTTCGATCCAACTTCAGCCTCAAGTGTAAAGGGTTCTTCGATGGACTTGTACCATGGACTGGTACGATGATGGCCCCGAACTTCGGTTCATTGGCCCAAATGAAATCGCTCTTTTGCATTTGTTCGGGGGCGGAACGATCCCTGCGACAAACTTGAGTGGTATCCTTCGAAGAGTTTCAGGCCCTCTATCTTTCGAGTGGGAAGTCGAAGGAGAATGTGCTATACCACTACTGGAATCCTATGAGGAAGAACAACATTATACCTGTTGATGCTCGTTTAAAAGGTTGGGGTTATCTTAATATTGGGGTTGGTGGTGGTTTTCTTTGGGGTTTCGTGCGACTGGCCCTGTGCGATTCCGTGTCCCCATGCAGCTCCTTGTCGTTGGGCGTGACCGCTTCAGTGGATCCGAGGGAGGAGGAAGAATCGTATGAAAGCAGGCCCACCCCTTCCACAAGAGGGGGTCGGAGGAAACACCGGAATTTGGGTCATGAAGACTGAAGACATTGCTACCTTCCGTTGCCCAGCGACCTTGGATCGTCCCTCTTGGGCTGGCGCTTCCGCCCGTTTACGGCGCTGGCGTGGTGTGATTCTCTCGCATCTGGAAATGGCGTCTTCCTTGATTCATTCCTCCCTCAGCCCAGAAATCGCCTTGCTTGGGCTAAAGTTGGGAGCTTCCACTGAAATGGTAAGCATCTTTCTTTGTTTGGAGTCACATCTGAGCTAGAAGCCAGCAACCACATGCCTGTGCAAGAGTCATGCAGGATCACGAGGCCTTGGGAATGACGAGGAGTTTCATCCCGGGGCAGTACCACCTCTCCTGTCCGTCTGACCCTGACCCTGTCCTTGCCCCAGAAGCTGCTGCAAGACCGCTTGTGCTTGCTGGTTCTGAGGAAGTCCCTGTTGCTGTGCAGACGCTTGGCCTCCACCTCCCTGAGAAGCACCAGCGGGACGACCTGGGAGATTTGCGATGCCCAAGTTGCTGTTTCCCCCGCCGGCTGTGGCGCTGGTCTCAGTAGGCCTGCTGCTGCTGGCACCAGGAGCACTACCGCCGCGGGCTTGTCTTCGGATCAAGTTGCACAAGCCTCGCTGTCCTCTTTGAAAGTACTGATGTACAAATCCTCCCCTCTCAGGGCCATCATCTATCCGTTGAAAGCCATACAGATTCAGCTGTTGGCATATACAAAAGCAGGGGGGGAGGACGATGGATGCAAGGGTGAGTGCGCTATGCCAAGAACGGGCACCAAGAAGCTCATCATCTTGTGGCATGACTAGCGCATGTCCTGGCACGTACCTGCCGTTGGAAGGAAGCCATGCGGGTGGTGGAAAAGTATTTCGGCATAATCTCCTCTACATTGTGAGATCGGTTAGCACCATTGATAACGAGGAAGAAAGAACGCAAGTGTGAGACGCCCGCAAATGAAGAAGTCCTACTGTGGCTTGCATTCGTCATGAATGTGAACCAAGCGACTATGTGTTGTACGCTGGTGCTACTGTCACTGTACCTACCAACGAAGCGTTTGGGTGATTTGACCATGAAGGCTTTACCATGAGGAAACCAGGAAACAATTTCGTCTTGGCCTCTTTTCTCTGCTTCGAATAACATTCGATACAGCTTTTGGGGGAAAGATTCGTTTATTATTTGAATGGCGTCTTCATCGTTGAAGCCAAAGAGCTCGAAGTATTCTTCATCTTTCATTTCTTCCTGTCCTGCTTCGCCGGGGTTGTTGCCGGTAGTGACATTGGTGTTGGTGGTTGTACTGTTGCTTGATGCCCTGGAAGTACGTTGTGGTACTTGCTGCTGAGAGCCTACCGACGCTGGGTTTTCACCATATTGTGGCTGCCGTTGCTGCTGCTGTTGAGCCAGCAACGCCGGGTTTCCACCGGATTGGTGTTGCTGCTGTTGAGCCAGCAATCCCCAAGCTTCGGATGTGTTCTGTTGAGGAAGCCTGGTTGGAAGGGAAGCTGTTGAAAGGCCGCTCAGTCCAGCGTTCTGGTGTTGTTGCTGCTGGAGTGAGTTGTTTAGGCCGCTGAACAGATTTGCTTGCAGCTGGCCTCCTCCTCCAGGCCCTGCGACTGCTGCTCCAAAGCCACTGAAACCCATACTCTGCAAGGCTAGGTGAGGATTGAGGCGCATTGTGGTTGCTAGGAAGGCGCTGTCATTTAGTGATTGCCCTCCCATGGGCAGGGGAGGGTGACGGGCAGCGCTTTGTTGTAGTGTACCGCGTCCCAAACCTGTTAGGCTTTGCATGGAACCTTGATTTTGTAGTGCTGATTGAGAGTGTTGTTGTTGTTGGAGAAGATGCTGTCCTAGTAGTTGCATCCTTGCCTCTCTGAGATATGCCTCTTGTGTTGCTAGTGCGTTTTCTTGTGCTTGGAGGTCGGAGCCGAACATGTTTGCATTTGCTTGATTCAAAGCTGCAGCATTCATACTAGCTGCGTGTCTCATCATGCCTAAGGATCCGAGATGGGCGGGTAGATTGTTTGTATAAGGGCGTAGTGAACTGTCGAGCTGGAGCCGGGCAAACTGTGGCTGGTTGGATACCTGTGCAGCGGCGAGTGCTCCTGCAGCAGCAGACATGCTTTCTTCTATTTGGGCAACACGGATGTCTCTTCGGTTCAGCTCTTCTTTGCCTTCCTGCTCTGCGTCTTCTCTGTCCCCACCTTGTTGAAAGTTCATACTAGTACTACTAGTTGTTGTTGTTGTCCGTCTTGGCGCAAGGAAGTTGTATTAGTGCGAGTTGGATGTTGCTGCATGTATGAACAAAAGTTACCTGATTTGACTTGTGGAAGGGACTACTGGGTGAACGCGCTCAAGAACACATAATAATCGGCTTATTAATTGGTTCACCCAGTGCTACTGCTAGCACTCTAGAGTGGCAGTACTACTAGCTAACTATTAGGCCCGCTGTTTGTTCGAGGGCGTTAGCGCCACATGCTGCACCTCGGGGTAAATAAATATTTTGCTATCAATTTTAGATTGTACTGTATGCCACAGGTTTTCACTGTCGGCAAATGCGATATTTTACATGAACTGTGTACTATTAACAGCATCAGCAATAACTAAATGATGCCGCCTCGGTAGTGCCGCTTTTAGTACGACATGCGAAGTGGGATATAGGAGGCGTTTCCGATTCGCATCGAAGCAACCACTATCTTGATAATCGATTAGAAAGTGTTGTCTTTTCTTACATCAACTACGTCAGACGGCCACTGAGTATGATTAATTATTTAAATTTAAGTACCCGCGACATCGACGATTGCCAACCAATACTGCATAGGAACATTTCTTGGATGTTCGTAAAGTCTTCCTTCGTTATTTACACCCGCATTTACTCCGAATGACACCTGGCATTGAAGCAAAAGTCCTGCAATCATCACTGGCAACCGTCGATTCTATTGCCTCTATAGCCTTAAACTGTACTGTACCTGGAGAGTACAGTACCTCTGTACCTGGTACTTTTCTTTAGTGCTAAAGTTCCTTCGGCCACTGACAGTATACTTCAGTACTAAGTATTCAAGAGTACAGAGT
>ENA-ORBV01015436-ORBV01015436.1-microbial-mat-metagenome-genome-assembly--contig:-NODE-15436-length-11236-cov-5.042925_pt1 | contig 11236 bp, 10 predicted proteins | sample MGYA00237777_ERZ505514 | MGnify/ENA primary metagenome ERZ505514 (study PRJEB26160, sample SAMN06269048) | microbial mat metagenome | isolation source: Oligotrophic lake microbial mat | place...
TTCAAGCAGAAGACGGCATACGAGATTCGCCTTAGTCTCGTGGGCTCGGAGATGTGTATAAGAGACAGGCCTTTGCTCCTCTTTCAGCAACAGCTCTTCCCACCACAACCAGCAATACTCGCCTCCATGCTGTGGAATTCGTTGAGCCTTCCTACAACCTGGCGCTCGGGTCCTTTGGTGTCGGTCTAGCGGCGGGGGCATTGGAGGATGTACGCAATTCTGAGGGTATCAAATTGCCCACGGCCAAGATCTTTGGAGGATTGGCACTGCTATTCACCATTTTTGCCGCTTTTTTGACCTTTCAAACCACCACCTTGCGGTTTACCTTTGATGATGATTCCGTTGCGTTGGTCGGCCAGGATGGTTCGCAAATCCAGGACAACATCAAGGTTGGAGGCGAAAATCGATGGAAATACTCGTCTATTCAAAATTGGGATTTCTTGCCCAGCAGTGATTTTCCCATTTTGATTTATTTTCGTGAGACGCAAACACCTCTCGAGGCGCGTGTCGAAGCTCCCATTGTGGTTGACGACCTCGAAGGACAAGTTCACTTTTTTCCGGCCATTTCCAATGTCGAGCAATTCCAAAAAGAATTTATCAAACACAATTGCGCCAAACTACAAGAATAAGCAATCAGCATGTGTGTTTTGACGCTAACGAAACTATATGGATTATCATGAAAGCGTTTTTTTGCAAATCATTCCCCACCATGTTGTTCTGTTTGTATATGCGTCACATGAGAAGTTACAATCTGCATTTATATTCGGTAGGATGGACGCGTAGATACAGTACATCATCCAAACGATTCTTTGACAGTGTATCCCTTCGACCTGCGCCTTGCTACCTACCTCATGCACCCGCTCATTATTTTCCCCAACAAAGCGTCTTCGTCTTGTGGCCAAGAGCCATCGTCCGACCTTTCGGCTACCGGGGGCGCTTTTACAATTCCAGCAGATATTCCAGCAATGAAATGCTTGGGGTCTCCCAAGCCCTCCTCCTCGTCGCCATTGCTCTCTTCTTCTGTTTTCAAAATACCGACGCCCGTCTCCCTTCAACCAGCAGCGTAATAAACCTTCTGGGGTATGGTTCTGCAGTACAGCTTCTGTCGTCCAAAGGATAGGGTTCGCAAAACTACAGCAAAAAGTTTATACCCAAGCAATAATAGTCAACTGTGCGTTAGTGTTAGTCCAATGGTAACAGAACCGTCAACTAAGTAAATCATGCAAAGAATATAACCGATATGGTTATTATTAGATGTACATCACATTATTGAGCTAGATACTAGCTTCCTTGAAAGGGGTAGTGCACCGCCGAGGGAATCGTTTCTGTCTTCCCTTGATTTTGTCTTGTTCAAAAGGAAAGGAAGGAGGGGTAAAGTACGACCCGAGTTGACCATTGTAGGCTTCCCTTGCTTTTGTCTTGTTCAAAAGGAATGGAAGGCGGGGTAAAGTACGACCCGAAGACGCCCATTGTAGGCTTCCCTTACTTTTGTCTTGTTCAAAAGGAATGGAAGGCGGGGTAAAGTACGACCCGAAGACGCCCATTGTAGCCTTCTCGGATTCTACTACCACTACTAGCTACTACCAGGTTATCGATCGTAGTGTTTAAAATCCATCTCGTGCGAGCTCTTGTCCCTCCAGCAAAAGCCCTCGCAGCAGCGTCCAGGGGCATCTCCACGCTGTAGTCTCAACACACCAACGACTCCATCCAAGAGGCCGAACCGCAGAAACTGCACAGGCTTCTGGGAGCAAAATCTGGCTTCAAATCCCAATCCTGTGTCTTTCGGTAACGCTTACATTGGCAACAGTAGTAGTGCTTTACTGACTAGAGTAAACTGTACTCTACTAAGCAGTGTAGACGGTAGGGAAATGACCGCTGGCAGGGAATCGAATCTGAACTCAATGGCACAAAAATGATCAAATGTAAAGTCTTAGCTTATGTTACGTAGTCATGTAATAGTCTTTGTCTTCGTTTCTTCCTTTCGTCGCTGGGACCGGCTGACTGGCTCCCTGGTAGCTGCAAACCAGCAAAGCACCCTTAGTGGCGTCGACAACTGTACTTTGGCAACTTGGAGCGATTTATAAACTCGTTTCTTGTCTGGCTGTAGATGTACTTGACTAGTCATACTAATATAAGAACCAGAATTACAGCAGCCAAATGCGAAGTTCCCGGTAGTTTGCTTATCGGCTGAGGTCATTTCGAACGATTCTTTTAACCAGTATGAAGCCCCCTTTACCAGCAGAACACAATACGTACGGGTACCAACGGCCCATAGTGGCAACCATCCCTACGAGTGCTTGGAACAAGGGACCCAAATTGAATAGGCCATGAAGTTTCCCAAGAAGTCGGTCGTGCGGGTGGTCGCCACAGCATCACCAGTGAAGTGACGTTGGATGCTGCTGTCCACAATAAACGACGCAATTTCAATAAGAAACTCGTGCCTCATTGGCGACACAATTGCCCCAGTATGGACTACTGTAGCTAACGTACAGCGAGGATAGGATTCATGAGGATCAGATTTATAACGTTCCAGGAAGCAAAAGCGAACAGGGCTTGCCTTGCTAAATCCGTCTAGTAGACAGGAAAGGGACAAACAAGAATGTACCACAAACGAGGAGCGCCCATTCAATTCACATACAGAAGCAAACGGAGCCCTCGCACCAGCTTACGTCTTACGTGGCCCAGAAAACTCAGATGCGATTTGTTCCACCAACAGTCAAAACACGTGTAAGCGCGATACTGCCCTTATTGGCTCCGACGTTTGTATACTGGCCGGGGAACAAGACGGAACAAGTGTTCAGCCTCTCTTCTGTCTTGATTCCAAGAACCCTTACATGCAAATGTCACTGTAGTCTACGTCTTGAACTGGCACGTTCTTTTTCGAACTGTTTCTTCACAGACGGAGGTTGTACCAGGCCGCCCGGCGAGAAAAGAAGAGCTCACCTGCCCACACTTGTCCTACCTAGACTACTAGTACGAGACTTTGAACAGAACTCTCTCAAGAATCCAGACTCCAAAAGGAACCACGGTAGTCCGCAACCTTCGGCCAATCTTCGTAGAGTTCAAATCCATACTTTTGTTTGAGCTTGGCATGTGCCATGTAACGTCCGTCTATCCCGTTGGGTCCCAAATCGACGGCAGTCACTGTAGCAGTTGCACGCGGCGGTGTGCTGTTATTGCCGCTGGCGCCGCCGTGAACAGCCTTTTCTGAAGCTGTTGCAGTTGCTGTGGCATGTTGATGATTGATCTCGGTAGCCTTGTGAACCATGTACCAAATGGCATGGAACCAGAGCCGCATCCGGGACGCTTCGTCGGAAGCATAGAACCATTGACCTCGTATCGTCTGACCTTTGGCCATCAAATGACAAAAGGCAATCACTTGTTGGTTGCAGCTACGATATTCTAATATACTGCCACATTGCTCGAGACTCATGACTAATGGTTCCACACCTTCTAGAATGGAATTGAAAAAACAATTCCCATAGTCATCTTGTTCATCTTGCCGTTGTCGGGGAGAATCTTCATCATCATCATCGTCCATGCTTGTTGTTGTCGAATCATCATCAGTTGCAACAGCTGCCTGCTGCTCTGCCAACCGCAGTTGGTGTTGAATGACACATCGAAAATGATCATAGGTAGATTGAGGAGCGGGTACATTGGGTTGAATGGCACGAAGCTCATAACAACCACCACTATCAGTATTGTCGTCGTTATTATGGTTGCCACTGTTGTTGTTTTGACATTCTACCAATTCAGTCATCACTTTACCAATGGTTTGACGACAAGTACGAGGAAGACTTTGGATCCATTCCTGATCTGTCACAAAGTGATCTGAGTCAACTTGCAACTTCAAAATGGAATGCGCAAATTTCTCGGGATACTGACCCAACCATTGTCCCGCCCCCAAAGGTCCCATGGCATTTCTCTCTTGTTCCTGCAAGGGTGCGGGAGATGCAATCCTCAAGGCATCATCATAGGATGACAATAACAAGACATGGGATGGATATCGTTGACAGGCTTTGGATTTTAATCGTTGCAAGAGTGTTTGCCATTGCTCAAAATCTTCGTCGTTTGTTACTGTTGACTGAGACTTTGTAACTCCAAAAATTGCGGGCAGTGCCAAATTCGCCAAATCTTCATACATGGCATCCTCCTCCTCCTCCTCATTAGTAGCATCCACGCGAGTATCAGCACTAGCATGATGACGCTGCTGCCTGTCGTGATCCATGGCACAGGCAATCCAAGCAAAGAGCTGTTGTGTTCGCTCTTCCGTCAAGGTTGGGTCCAATGAAAAAGCAGACAAGGAGGACGCTTGTAATCGTACTACTACTGCAGATGAAGGGTGTCCAATCTTGGGTGACGATCGCGTAGTAGTGGTAGTAGTAGTGGATGCACATGATGGTGGTGTTGGCCGTTTTGGCACGGGGATCAATTGCCGCCTCATGCCAAGAGCAACAGGCACAAAGCTGGATGCTGCCACTTCAATCTTTGTCAACAACAACAACAGCAACAAGAATGATGCTGACAACATTTGCATCCACATCCACCACCGCATAAATGGAAATCTGTGGAAATCATCACGGAAAAACCGCCTCGGGCGACTCCTCCTCCATCTGTTCATTGTGCTTCAGATTTCATAAAGCAAAATCCCATCCACTCCGCCCTCCTTTGTGTTGTTGTTGCACTGATGGTGTCTCAATCCCTTTCTCGCACTGCTAGCCAGTGCTCGAGCACAGCAGAGTTGGGATGCCTCATCTATCGATAGATAGCTCATTGAATTCAATTCTATATAGATTGTTTTGGTTGTATGGACAAAATCTTTTCCATTTCATTATAGCTAAGGCACCAATAGGGCTAGAGCTCAAGTTGGATATGTACGCCGGGGGATCTCCTCGCGAGCATATTTCATTTGATTGGAAGGAAGTACGAACGTACGACCCCCTTTTTTGTCTGACTGTCTATTCAAATTTCCAAGATCAAGTTCAAGAAACCATCGCCACGACGATGAGGATAACGCCGGTTCAAAAATCGCTTCCTCCATTTTTTTAATTTTTCAAGCAAAAATTTAAAACAATACCATCGCCATCATCATCACCATGACACGTTCTTCGTTGTTGGTTACTTTCCTTGGTCTTCAAGTGCTTGTTGGCAGTTGCCATGCGTTCACAAGCGCCCATCATCACCATGTCTCACACCATCCACAACTCCATGCAAGCAAGAACGAAATCAATGTCGCCGACCTGGGCTTGACCATGGAAGATTTAGAAGCACCCTTACCGTCAGAATTATTACAAGGAATCGCCACTTCTGGCTATGAATCGACGTCTCGGATTCCTTCCGTCGAGGATAATGGTTGTCAATGGACTGAATTTGACAACGAGTTGGATGTGACACTGAAAATTCCAGGATTACGAGGACAACCTGCGGCTTGTTTGGCGGTCGTATTTGCTACCACGTCCTGTACCATTTCCGCGTTTGGACGACCCGTTTGGAGTTGCATTTTAAAGGGCACGGTGGATCCCGATTCCGCAAATTTTATGACCGAAGATGGACCCGACATGATCCCGGTCGTACAATTGTCCGTCCAAAAGAAGGCCACCACCGAGCGATGGGGAGGCTTTATCGAACAGATTGGGGAAGACAGTCTTCTATAGACTAGCAAAATAAAGAGGAGGAGGATGTGACGGATGTAAATAAACATATCACTAGCTACTAGTACTGTTGCAATGCAGAAGTAGGAGACTATTTTTCAAATGTATACTGTACAGGCTTTGGAATTGGAATTGGTACCAAGGGAATGCAATCTATGTTTGGTATGGTTGAGGCAGGCTGCATCGTCTCAAAGCGTCAGCCCAAGTACTGTAGATGAGAAGCTTGATGGAAGAAAATTTCGGAATTGGGTGTTTGATCGGCATACACTGGCCTCAGCTCATTGCTAAATGGAGGGCCTCTTTTTAACTCATGATCACAAACAGCTACCTACAAAACGATACATACCCACTTTATCAGGCTGCTTTTCGAAGATATTGCCTACGCAGAGACGTATGAATTATTAACCTTCTCTATAATAGTTAACTTATCGAACACCACTTCCTTGATACACAAAATAATTGATGCCGCACCTAATCATGGTCGAATGCCAACAACACAGCTTCCACACAGCCACATTCTCTCTCGACGACTGAATTATCTCACCCTTTCCATGGATTCCTTTCTGTTTCGTCCAAAATCGAGTTCTCAAAATAATTGTCCTTCACTTTTTCGTTCTTTATTTCTGCTCCAACAATTTGGCCAAGGTCCCATTTCGATGGGCGGCATGGGTATCATCATTCCCACCGACGTGTTGTTGATGGACAAAGACATTGGGAACACTTCGTTGTCCCGTCATTTGCGCCAACTGATTTTGAATCTCATTTCCATTGGACATTTTGTCCAATTCATAGGCTGTCACCTCCACGCCGGACATGCCCGCAAAGAGTTGTTTGGTTTTAATACAATAGGGACAGTAGGATTTGGAAAAGATGACCACTTGATGACTCGCAATTTCTTGATCAATAAAGCCTTTCGCGTCATTAGTAGTATTATTGGTCGCCATTTTGTTGCCCATATAAAATCGTCTTTGTGCAGAGTTTGGTGTTGTAGTGATGGCGATGGCAGGGGAAACCTGTCGAGTCCAAAAGATGCGGGATGCGATAGGTCTTGCAATAATAGTTGGGGAAAGCATCAAATACTGAGTTGTAGTGTAAGTAAAACAGTCTTTAGGTGTAGTAGTAAGTACTGTACAAACTGAATTGGCAGCGTGTGAATTGCGTATGCTTGGCAAATTATGGCGGGCAATTGTCCCCCCTAATCGTCATGGTTGTGTTTGCGCCATTGTGAGTTGGCGGCAATGAATGCAAGTATTTGGAAGAACACAAACGAAATTCCAAGACTGACGCAGAACTTTCGTTGCCGTCTGATCGCCACCCGTCTTCCCGGCCGATCTTCGCGGTCAGTCATCTGCGGTGACAACAATCACATAATATTGCTTGACATAGCTCTTGAGTCTTGACATGGTGTTGGATACTCCACCATGCATGCCGTTGAGCACGGCGACAATTGAAGGATCACAGGACAATGATCACAAGACCTTGTACTATACCAGCCAGTTAGTCCTCCATTGTATACTTTTCGACCAAGACTAAAGTGTGAAGCACTTGTTTAGGAAGTCTTGCTGGGTAGACCATACTATTACCATCCATAATAATTATAGCGACTCCATTCATTGACACTATGATATTTTCCAGATTGGTTTCCCCGTCATCCTTCCGCCTTATTGCACAGCGGAGATCCTTCGCTTCCACAACAACCGAATTTGACAAGATCTGTGAACTGGCATCTTCCAATCTTCGGTTTGGAGCTGGTGCCACAGCGGAAGTAGGCGACGATCTAGCCTTTCTCAAGGCCAAAAAGGTTTTGGTAGTGACCGACACGAACATTTTAAAACTTCCTCCCATGCAAGTCGTACAAGAATCCTTGCAACGCCAAGGCATTGACTTTGAAGTTTACAGTCAAGTACGAGTCGAACCCAACGACAAGAGTTTCCAGCATGCCATTCAGTACTTTCAAGAACGACACTATGACGCTGTCGTGGCATTAGGAGGTGGATCCGTCATGGACACGGCCAAGGCGGCCAATCTGTATGCCAAATATCCTCCTACGGGAGACTTTTACGACTATGTCAATCCACCATTGGGCAAAGGCATTCCCGTTCCGGGAGCATTGCCACCCTTGATTGCGATTCCCACGACGGCCGGGACGGGCAGTGAAACCACGGGCGTGGCTATTTTTGATGATACGCCCACCAAATCCAAAACGGGCATTGCCAATCGCAGGCTCAAGCCAACATTGGGCATTGTGGATCCCGACAATACCAAGACGATGCCCTCCAGTGTAGCGACATTTTCGGGGTTGGACGTCTTGTGTCATGCCATTGAATCCTATACAGCACTACCCTTTGATCAACGACCCAAACCTTCCTCGTCGGCTCATCGACCGGCCTATCAAGGATCCAATCCCATTAGCGATGTGTGGAGTTTATTTGCCTTGGAAACCACGGCCAAATATTTGAGACGAGCTGCTCTGGCGGATCCAGACGATGAAGAAGCACGCACCAAAATGTTGATTGCCTCGTCCGCGGCGGGCATGGGATTTGGGAATGCGGGCGTTCATCTTCCTCATGGCATGTCCTATGCCATTGCGTCCCAAGTCAAGCAGAACACAACCTACAAACCACAAGGATACGATTTGGACGACAATGATGGTGATGGCCATGTCTTGATACCACATGGATTGAGTGTCATTGTCAATGCACCATCGGTCTTTTCCTTTACGGGACCTTCCGATCCGGACCGTCATGGCCGTTGTGCTCGTATTTTGAAACAAGCACGAGTCGGCGGCAATGACCAAATATACTTTCCAAAACCGTCCCCCGACACTGGACGATGGCTCGCCGATGAAATTCGATATTTGATGGACGACTTGAAGGTACCCGTCGGGATCAAACCATTTGGTTATGAATTAGATGATATTCCGTCGTTGGTGGAAGGAACCTTGCCACAACATCGGGTCACCAAACTATCGCCGCGGCCCGTGGGAAGAAAAGAACTGGAAGATTTATTTTTGAGCGTTTACAATGAGGAGTAAATTACAGTAGATTGCCACTGCCGATAGACCATCCATTTGGAACGGAATCACGGCAAGCGCTACGCCACCAACGCTCATTGGGGCATTATAATTATTATCAAGCTAATTACTTACATACTTTCTTCTACTACCAAGCTAGAGCACACATGTAGTAGTGCTTATTTTAGCACCTTCAGTAATCTAATAAATGCCAGAGAAAATCTAGCTCATTGTCGATTCCAATATTCAGTGGAAAATAGCCCCCCCCCCCTCTAGTAGCTGTCGTGGCCAATAGTTTTAACAGAGCCATGCTACTAGGCAGCGATTCATGGCAGTGTTGACTGGAAGATACATGTACCAGGCACGCCTGTTCAAGTACCTTATTACTATTAAGGTTAAGATATGCTAGCTACCACAATGCTAAGCTGATTTCTTGCTCCATGTTGCTGCTCTAATAGAGCTAAACACTGCCTGTTGTACTAGTAGAAGCCCCAAAACACCACAAACTGTCAGGTTGAAAATGAGAGCAGCTGTGCTACCCAAAACCTTAGGGTAGGGGTTTGATTGATTTTGTATCCGTGACCCCCGAAAATGCCAATCACGAGGTATCTTTCTTGTTTGCGCCGTTTTTGTTCTTGCTGCTTGGGCCATTTTACTAGTTACGATGATGCATGTTGGAAGATGAAGGAACGGAAGATGGCACCATTACTGCTCGCGCTCAGACATCAATCTTGTGGATGGGAAAGAAGGACGGCCCAAGCAACCTAGCCCAGTCTTGACAAAGGCAAGGGAGTGAGTCTTATACTCGGAACCAAACTTGAATCAATCGATCGATGGAGATTTTTGGAATCAGCACCTTCTTGGCATAAAATTATAGCTTCAAAATATTTTTTATAACAATCATCACGGGTAAACAATCAAAATCCCAAATGTTCAACAAGATGTTAGGACTGAAACGACAACAACAACATGACCAGAAACACCAGGCTGTAGAACTTGGAACAATTAATTACATCAATTTGACCTCGGACGGAAAACACGGCGATTATGACCGTGCTATCGAGGCATCTTTGAAAAGTGGAAAACCCATCTTTTGCAATTTTGTCGAATGGAGTGGATGAGCCGGGTGCAAAGATGCGGGAGTGATCTTTGCCGACCCCATGGTCCGGCAAGCCGCCGAAGAATGTTTTGTCGCGTGTGCCTTTAATACCTGGGACCGCGATGATCCTGCCCGCAATCGAGCCATGAAAGAATGGGGTGCTGGTTTGGCCAAGAGCTGATGGGGGTACCTCCGAATTGTAAATGTCAGTTCGGGGGGGAAGCCAGCGGTAGTATCCGGCACACGACAAATCACAGGGCGTCATCAATTGGAGGAAGTAAAGAAAGTGATGATCGAGGCATTGGAAGATTTAGGCCTCAATGTTCCTTCCTACTTGCTGTAGGATTGGTAAACAACAACCCATAAGTGGCACTAGTGGAACCTCGTTTTTCGGGATGACCTGCTGGGAGAAGTTTTTTTCTGTGGGGCAACTGCCTTCACGGTCGCTGCTACAAGAATCAATCAAATCCTTGCGGTGAATATGATAAAAACGAGACCAAAAAGTCGCCGAGATGGAGGAAAACAACTTGTGCGGCGAGCCAAGTAATGCACAACATGACTAGTTTTATAAATTTTGTGCATTAAGTAGAAGTTATTCTGTCGTCACGGCACTTTCAGTTGTCCCTCATTCTTGTTTGGTGGATATTATCATGCAACAACTCCGTTTTAATTGCCAAAGTGTCCAGTTCCAATCAGCACATCCCATTCAGAGGTAGGGGATCACCCAGTGGCCAGCTAGCCGGCCGTTGCCAACAATTGAATAGCAAGGTACAACTTAGCCGGTGGGGCACTGGGTTCTGGGCGGGATGGAAATACTTGGATCTAAGACTAGGTTGCGAAAGCCGTTGAAGAGCTTTTCCGCAGTAGGAATAGTCAGTATAAAACAGGAAATCCATATGGTAGCTACCTATACTAGTGGTTGTTTGACGTAACAACTATTGTCTATTAATAGTCTCTAGTAGCTAGCTAGCTACTACTAGTAGGGGTGCGATCGAAAGGAAGGTAATTCTGTCCACTTGGCAACGAAACTATGTGCTACCTTTTTTTGGTGTTCTTGGGTTCGCATATTTTGAGAACCCTGCTCAGACTGGCAACATCCAACATGATTATAGTATCCAACATGCATGCTAGCTAGTTAAGGAGTTTGCTAGCTACTACTAGCTAGCTAGAGTAGCGCTGCAGCCGTTGTTGTCATCCATCTGTGGTAACTAATTGAGAACGATCGAAGAGAGTTGTAAGACGTCTGCCGAAGTAGAATATGGAGGACAACCTGCCCCACTCAATCATTGTCTCAACAACAGAATGATCCATAAAAGAAAATGAAATATTACGTCTTCCCCTCCGCTGGCACAGCATGTGCATCACCACCACCGACGCTTGGTACAGTAGGAGGAAAGGCTTTGTCGCTCTACGAATCCTCTGCCAAAAGCTTTTCGGTTCCTCCTGGCTTTGTCTTGACGGTCGTTTTTTTTC
>ENA-ORBV01015437-ORBV01015437.1-microbial-mat-metagenome-genome-assembly--contig:-NODE-15437-length-11236-cov-4.920692_pt1 | contig 11236 bp, 8 predicted proteins | sample MGYA00237777_ERZ505514 | MGnify/ENA primary metagenome ERZ505514 (study PRJEB26160, sample SAMN06269048) | microbial mat metagenome | isolation source: Oligotrophic lake microbial mat | place...
TCTCGCGGCAGTTCGATGAGTACTGGAACAGCGCGTCGTCGTATCCGGTCGCCCAGCTCATCCGCGCCGCGAGCGAGAAGCAGAAGGCGGCGCTCCTCGCGCGCTTCGCCGTCGTGCGCGCGGAGTCGGCGTCAGTCGCGTACATCCGCGCGGCCGAGTCGACGCCCCTCGTGGCGAACCTCGAATCGCGTCGGCCGCGGCTGCAATGGTCGCCGGCCGAGCTCGTGTACGACGACCCCGCGAAGACACGGGCCCTCGTGCCGCGCGAGGAGCTCCTGCTCTTCCCCGATATGATGCGCGCCACGGGGCGCCCACTGCAGCGATTCGACCTCGTCTCTCCGTACTTCGTGCCGATGCCGGGCGGCACGGCCACCTTTGCGAATCTCGTCGCACAGGGCGTGCGCGTCCGCGTCCTCACGAACAGCCTCGCCGCGACCGACGTGGCAGCGGTCCACGCCGGCTACGCGAAGTGGCGTCGGAAACTGCTGAAGGCCGGCGTGGTGCTCTACGAGTTCCACCCGGAGGCCCGGCAGGCCGCATCGACAGCCAGTCATCGCGGCGGGAGCGGCTTCGGTGTCCGACGCTCACGCGCACCGCTCGGCCTGCATGCGAAGACCTTTGCCGTGGACAGCGCACGCGTCTTCATTGGCTCGTTCAACTTCGATCCGCGGTCGGCCATGCTCAACACCGAGCTCGGACTCGTGATCCAGAGCCCGTCGCTCGCACGCCAGCTGCATCGCGAGTTCGACGAGCTCGTGCCGCAGATCTCGTTCGAGGCGATCCTTGGCCCCGGTGGACGCGGCATCCAATGGGTCGAGCAGACGCCGCAGGGCGAGGTGCTACACCGCAGCGAGCCGCGCGCGGGACTGCTCCGACGCTTCAACGTGTCGCTGCTCAAGCTTCTCCCGCTCGACTGGCTCCTCTAAGCCCGCCAGTCGATTACGCGAATGTGATGTGCTTCCGCATCGGGAGCTCGCGAATCCGTTGTCCCGTCGCGGCAAAAATCGCGTTCGCCAACGCGGGGGCCGCGGGAGGGACCGGCGGCTCGCCGATACCGCTGACGTGCTCGCCCAACTCCAGCCCCTTCACAATAATATTCGGGGACTGATCGAGCCGAAGTCCCGTGAACTGGTGGAAGTTCGTCTGCTCCGTTCTGCCATCCGCGTACGTGAGTTCGGCGTTCATGGCGTGCCCGAGTCCCCAGATGATCGCACCCTGCACTTGGTTCTCGAAGTTGATGGGGTCGAGTACTCGCCCGACATTGGCCACCACAAACACCTGGTCGATGGTGATGCCGTTCGGGGTGTTCGTGACCTCCACCACTTCGGCCACCGGGACGCCAAATGAAAGCGTGAAGGCCACGCCCCTCCCGCGCCCCGGTGCCATCGGTGTTCCCCACCCCGAGAGTTCGCCAACGGCCTCGAGCACCTTGCGAGAGATCTCATGATTGCAGAGCCGGATGCGTTCGCGAAGCGGGTCCGCCCCCGCCGCAACGATCAACTCGTCGAGGAAGGCGTCGTGCAGGAATCCGTTGTAGGACGCGCCGACCGATCGCCACGAGCTCACCGGGACGGTCTCCGGCGCGCGATATCCGGTGACGCGATAGTGCGGAATCGCGAAGGGCTGATCCCACGCGCCCGAGACGATCGCGCCATCAGGGCCGGGGACCGGCTGACCAAGCCGCCCGCCCTGCGACGCGAGCACCGAGGGCGCGGCGATATCGAGCGCATAGGCCACCACCTTCCCATCGGCCACTGCGCCGTGCGCACGCGACATGGCGAAAGGACGGGGGAAGTCGTGCTGCATATCCTCCTCGCGCGTCCACGTGAGCTTCACCGGGACGTTGGGATACGCGACGGCGAGCTCCACCGCCTGCTCGACGTAATCGTTCTCGAGCCGTCGCCCGAAGCTTCCCCCGGCTTGCAACGCATGCAGCGTGACGTCCTCCACCTCGATTCCGGCGATCTTCGCCGCCGCCTGCTGCGCGAACCGCGGGACCTGCGTCGACGTCCAGAGTTCCAGCGTTCCCTCCTTGAACAGCGCGGTCGCCGTCATCGGCTCCAGCGGGGCGTGGGCCAGAAATGGCACACGATACTCCGCTTCGACGCGACGCACGTTGGAGTTGTTCTGCTGGCTGATGGCCTCGAAGTACGCATCGACATCGCCTTCATCTTTGAAGCGCGAGTCCTGGCGATCCTCGACAAACGACTCGGAGAGCGTGTTCCAGAGCGCCTCCTGCGTGGCCGGATAGGGCGCAGGGCCCCACTGCGGTTGCAGCAGCGACGCGGCCTGAAATGCGCGCCAGGTGTTGTCGGCAATCACGCCCACGCCACCCTTGACCGGCACGATCTTGATCACGCCGCGCACACGCTTGGCCGCGGTGTCATCCACCGACGTCATACCACCACCGATCCGCGGATTCGTGCGGACCGTCGCGTACACCATGCCCGGCAGTCGGATGTCGATCCCGTACTGCGCGGTGCCCGTGGACTTGGCGACGATATCGAGCCGCTGCATCGGCTTGCCGAGATAGCGCCACTGCGAGGGATCCTTCAGCGTGACGTTGCGCGGGGGATCCAGCTCCGCCGCGGCCGCGGCGAGCGCGGTGTAGGCGATGCGCGTGCCATCGGGCGTGACCACGGCCCCGTCATTCGTTCTCAGTTCCGCGACCGGCGTCCCCGTTCGCTTCGACGCGGCCTCGAGAAGCATCGCGCGCGCGACGGCCCCCGCCTTACGCAACTTCTCGTAGGCATCCGGGACGGTCGACGACCCCCCGGTGATCTGAAGCCCCATCAGCTTCGTCAGCACGCCCCCGAACCGACGCGCGGAACGCGCCGTGAGTCCGTCGTTGGTGGCAGCGAACGGAAAGGCTTCGTCGAGGAGGCGCGTGTTGAAGTAGACCGCGTCAGGGGGGCCGGGATCGATCTTGAAGCTGCCCCACGCCACGTCGAGCTCCTCGGCGACGAGCATCGCTTGGACCGAGTACGCTCCCTGCCCGAGGTCGGACCTCGGCGTCGTGATGGTGATCCCATTGGCATCGATCGTGACGTACGGATTCAGCGACGCTTCGCCGTCGTCGAGATCCTCCAGCAACGGATTCTCGTGCGGCCACTTGTAGGCGACCACTCCGATGACGATGCCTCCGGTGACGGCGGCGGTGCCGATGATAAACGTGCGACGCGCGATCGTGGCGATCTTCCCCATGGTCAACGCCCTCCCATGGTATCGGCGGCTCGACGCACCGCCGCGCGAATGCGCGGATAGGTGCCGCAGCGACACAGGTTCGCCGCCATTGCCGCGTCGATCTCGTCGTCGCTGGGATTCTTCTTGGCGGCGAGAAAGGCGGCCGCCGTCATGATCTGGCCCGCCTGGCAGTAGCCACACTGCGCGACCTGTAACGCGATCCACGCCTCCTGCACCGCATGCAGTGACTCCGGCGTCCCAAGCCCCTCGATCGTGGTGACGGCGCCCTTCACGCTCCCCACGGGCATCGAACAGGCGCGCACCGGTCTTCCGTCGATGTGGACCGTGCAGGCGCCGCAGACCGCGATACCACAACCGTACTTCGGACCCGAGATCCCGAGTTCGTCGCGAAGTGCCCAGAGGAGGGGCATCTCCGGTTCGACATCGAGTTCGTGGGGCTGGCCGTTGACGAGAAGGCGCACACATCACTCCGGTAGAGGCTACCGGAAGCTACACGACGGCGCCCACCGCGGGAGTGGCGTACCAGAGGACCGCGAGGAAGTGGCAGGAAGTGCCCGCGACAACACAGAGGTGCCAGAGCGCATGACCAAAGCGCACCTGCGCGTCCGTCACGTAAAAGACCACCCCGCCAGTGTAACAGAGCCCTCCAGCGAGCAACCACGCGAGACCGGCGGGCGCGACGGCCGCGAGCATCGGCTTGAGCGCGAAAACTCCCATCCATCCCATGGCGACATAGAGACCCACCGAGAGCCGTGGGTACGTGAAACCGATAAAGAGCTTCGAGGCGATGCCGAGCAGCGCCAGAGTCCAGATGACCGCGAGGAGCGTCCATCCCCACGGGCCGTGGAGCGGGCCGAGCGCGAAGGGCGTGTAGGTGCCAGCGATCAGTAGATAGATGGCCGCGTGATCGATCACACGGAACCTGCTCTTGGCGCGACTCGGCGGCAGCGCATGGTAGATCGTAGAGGAGAGATATAGCAGCACCATCGAGGCGCCGAAGACGGCGCTCGCCACGACGAGCAGCGGGGATGCTCGACCGGCGGCCGTCACGATGAGCACCGGCACCGCGGCGATGCTCGCGAGCAGTCCGGCACCATGCACAATGCTGTTGGCGATCTCCTCACCACGGGTCTGGGCTCGCGCGACTTTCATTTCAGAAACCTACACACGGCGTCCGCGCAACGTTGCTCACGCGCGGGGCGTTCAGAGGCCGTGTCCGCCCACCGGTACCGTTTCGTGACGATCGATGCGACCAATGAGCCCGTACCTCGACGGCGCACTCACTTGAGGAGATACTCGACCGTGGCCACCACGCGAATCACCTTGCTCACCTGGCTGGCCTCGCTGATGCCCTGCGCTTGATCGCGGGGGAGAATCTCGAAATAACCCTGATTCGCTTGGCGGATGCCGCCGAGCGCACTGCCGGCATCGGTCGCGAACTGTGTCGCCGCTTCTCGGGCGCGCGCCGTGGCCTGCGCGATCATCGCCGGTTTCAGTTCGTTCAGTCCGGTGAACACGAAGGTCGGCCCACCATTGCCGTACTGCTCCCCCGACGACAGGACAACGCCTTCGCTGACCAACTCGTGCACCTTCTGGCTCGCCGCCGCGACCGCATCGGGGTCCGTGCTCCGTACCATGAGGGTCTGCGTGATGACGTAGCGCGGGCCGGCGCGGTTGTTTCCGTACTGATCGGCCTGGCCATCGCGGACCGCGAACTCCTGCAGCGTGAGTTGCGTGGTATCGACGCCGTGACGGCCGAGGAACGCGCGGATCTTTCGCACGCTCGACTGCAACTGCGTGTTCGCGCCGCCGAGTTGATCGTCCGCCGCGACGATGCGCAGCGGCCAGATCGCGAGGTTCGCCTTCGCCTCGCGCTCGGCAACGCCCTTCACCGTGACGTAGCGCTCCGCCTGCTTCGCCCGGACAAATCCGTCGCCGGCGAAAAGTCCGCCGACCACGATGCCAAGGGCGAGGATGATGGTGCCGACGAGCGGGCGATCGATGCTGCTCATGGATGCACTCCGAGGGGGAACAGCGTTCGGTGCTGTAGGGTTCAACTACTCGCGTGCTCAGCCGATTCAGCGCAGCGTGGCCTTGAGCGTCATCGGCACCGACAGCGCGCGCGAGATGATGCAGGTCGTCTTCGCCTTCTCGGCAAACTCCTGGAACTGCTCTGCCGTGAGCCCCGGGACCTCGGCCTCGGTCGTGAGCGTGATGCCGGCGATCGACGTGCCCGCGCCGGCATCGTCGAGGTGCACTTCGGCGGTCGTGAAGACGTCCTTCGGCGCATGCCCAGCGATGAAGAGCATGTTGTTCAGCGCCATCGAATAGCAGCCCGCATGCGCGGCGCCAAGCAGCTCCTCGGGATTCGCGCCCGGGGTGCCTTCGAAGCGTGTTGTGAAGGAATACTTCCCTTCGAACGCTCCGCTGCCGAGGCGGAGGTGGCCGGAGCCGGTCTTGAGGTCACCCGTCCAGCGGGCGTCGGACTTGCGCGTGATCATGGTCGTTTCCGGCGAGAGGTGTAGGAGAAGCATACCTCACAGCAAGCTCACCCGTCGCCGCGGAGTTCCCGTGGGCCCCGCCGCTGGTCAGACCGTGCTGACCGCGAGCAGGAGCCGAGTGCGGAGGCCGGTCTTCTCCATGGCATTCTTCACATGGGACTTCACCGTGTGCAGCGAGATGAAGAGGCGCGCGGCGATCTCCTTGTTCGCGAGGCCCTCTCGCATCAGGGCGACCACTTCCTGCTCGCGCACGGTCAATTCGAGCATGATCTTCGCGCGAATGGGCGGGCTGCCCTCGTCATCGTCAAGCACGATCCCCTCCGCAGCGATCTGCACGAACAGGGGCGACGTCAGCTCGTCGGGGAGCACATGCTCGCCTTCGGAGACGGAGCGAACCGTATCGACATACTCAGCCCCAGTGGCGTCCTTCAGCACGAAGCCCTCGACCCCGGCCTTCACGAAATCGGCGATATCCTCGTTGTGCGGTGCGAGGTCGGTGATGACCACCACCGCTTCGGGACGCAGACGCCGTGTGGTGATGGCGGCGCGGAGCGAGACGACGTCACTTGATCCCGCCTCGACCATCACCACGTCGGGCTCCTCCTCCGCGAGCATGGTCACGCTGAGGGTGGCTTCTGCCGAGACGACCGTCACGCCCGGCTGAGCGTTCAGCAGCTTCTCATGCAGGTCTCGAGACATACGATTCTCGTCAACCAAGGCGACAAGGATCTCGCGTTCTACCGGAGTGTCAGGCATGACACTAAGAATACCCCCTCCTTAAAAGCAGGAAAATCCCACAAAGGAGGGACTCTGGGATTAGGCGACTGGCACACTATTGGGACATTCGCGCTCTCGCGCAACGTCCGGCGCTGAGCGCGGTGGTGGGGCAACCTGTGCCGTAAGTGATTATGCTGCAGCATGCCCCGGCCCACACATCCATGAAGCCCGTCGAACGCCTCGGCGAGGCCCGCACTCCCGACGGCTCCCGCCTCGAGCTCCTGAGGCACGACGGGGCGTATCTTATCCGCGCCAATGGCATCGAGCTGATGTCATCGCGCCGCCACCTCTCCGAGGATCGCCTGGCCGAGGTCGCCTGCGCGGGATTGGCGGACCGCCCAGGCGCACGCGCGCTCATTGGGGGACTCGGTCTCGGATTCACGCTCCGCGCTGCCCTCAAACAGGTGGGCGCGGATGCCGAGGTCGTCGTGGCCGAGTTGATGGCGGAGGTGATCGAGTGGAACGCCAATCCCGAGTGGAATATCTCGGCCGAGATCGTGCGCGATTCCCGCGTCCGCGTCGTACACGGGGATGTCTTCGCGGTGCTCCTCGACAACCCCGCCGGCTTTGATGCCATCATGCTCGACACCGACAACGGCCCGGACGGAATGTTGTTATCGGAGAATGGGACGCTCTACTCCGACTACGGCGTCGCGACCACAGTGGCGGCGCTCCGTCCCGGCGGCGTGATCGTGTACTGGTCGGTCGGGGACGACACCAAGTTCGTCGACGCCCTGGAGCGCGCGAAGTTGCGGGTGGAACGCGAACGCGTGCGTGCCCACACGACCGCAGGTCCTTGGCACACCCTGTATATCGCGCGGCTGAAAGTTCGCGTGGAGCCGCCGGTCCGTCGGGACGTCGGGATCTGACGCGGGGTGGGCCGGCTAGGGACGTAGTGAATCGACGGCTTTGAGGAACGCGGCCGCGCCGAATGGCTTCTCGAGGAGGCGCGTGTGCGGCGTCGCCAGCAGCGCGCCCGGGCGCTGATCGCCCGCAAAGCCAGTGATCAGCAGGATCGGAAGATCCGCGCGACGCGCGCGCAGGGCCTCGGCGAGTGCGATGCCTCCCATGTTCGGCATCACGACATCCGTCACCAAGAGATCGAAGGACTCGAGCCCGCTGGCCTCGACCTGGCGGAGCGCATCCATCCCGTCGACCGCCTCGACGACACTGTATCCCGCGCGACGCAAGGCTCGTGCGGCGAAGCTGCGGACGGCGGGTTCATCATCCGCGAGCAACACCCGTCCATGGGCGCCATCGACGATGGGAATCGGACCCGAATGGCGCGCACGCTCCGGCGTCTCCAGCGGCGGCTCGACGGCCGGAAACCAGAGGGTGACGCTGGTGCCGCGCCCCGGCTCAGACTGCACCGTCGCCGCGCCCCCGAACTGTTGCATCGTCGCGTACACCATCGCCAGTCCGAGTCCCGTCCCCTGCCCCGTGGGCTTCGTGGTGAAGAAGGGTTCGAACACACGATTCTGGACTTCCGCGGTCATGCCGCTGCCGGTGTCACGCACCTCAAGGCGCACCCAGGGTCCCCCCACTGCGTTCGGGAAGGGACTGTCGAACTGCACATCGCAACTCGCCAGCGTGAGCGTGCCACCGTCGGGCATCGCGTCGCGCGCGTTGAGCGCGAGGTTGACGAGCGCCTGTTCGAGACGTCCACGATCGGTCGCGACGAACTGCTTCGCTTGCGCGTCGACGACGACGGTAATCGCGGTGCCGAGGGTACGGCGGAGCAACTGCGAGGTCTCGTCGAGTACCGGTTCAAGGGGGACCGTGGTCACCGCGACGTCATCACGACGAGCGAAGAGCAGCAGTTGGCGGGAGAGCGCACCGGAGCGTCGTGCCGCCTCGAGGGCAATGTCCAAGTTGCGCCGTTCCTCCGACCCAGGCGGCAGCCCGTCGCGCACGTCCTCCACATGCCCCATGATGGCCGTGAGGAGATTGTTGTAGTCGTGTGCCACCCCTCCGGCGAGTCGGCCGAGCGACTCGAGCTTCTGGGCTTGAAGATGGCGTTCCTCGCGCTCGCCGAGTTTGTCGGCCATGTCGTCGATCGTCCGCGCGAGCAATTGCAACTCGGCCGGCGCGCGCGAAACCCCGGTCCGCGCCGTGAAATCGCCGGTCCCGATGTGTTCGGCGGCGTTCGTGAGCATCTGCAGATCGCGGAGTACCAGCGGCGTGGCGACGTTCCACGCAATCACACCGGCCAAGAGCAGTGAGGCGAGCAGGAGCGCGAGCCGCAGGCGGAGCGCCTCGTCCACCGAGGCGGTGATGGCGGACAGTGGCACGGCGATGGCGAGTCCCACGCGCGTGTCGGCAGGGGACGGGAGGACCTGAAACGCGACCCAGCGTCGGACGCCATCCACCCCAGCACCTTCCGTCACCCCATGCGGTGAACCCGAGTTCAGGATCTTCGTGAACTGCACGTTCTCATAACGTTCACCGACATGTCCGTCATCGGGGGCGCGCGCGAGGACGAGTCCGGTCACGTCCATCATCGAGACAACGGCTCCTGCGGGAAGCGAGAGTCGAGACGCGAGGGTGTCGAGCCAGCGCATCCGAACGCCGATCGAGAGGACGCCGACGGCGCGCCCCGCGCCATCGTGCATCGCCCGATTGAGCGGCACCACTGGTTCTGGGATACTGACACTGCGCATGTACGGCCCGATCACCGCGCTGTCCGCGCGCATGGCCTCACCGAACCGCGGGTTCGCGCGGACCTCGGCGCCCACGCTGCGTCCCGGCGCACAGTCAATGACCCCGCGGGCACTCACGCGCGTCGGGTTCAACAAGTTGGGTGCGGCGTGAGACGCCCGCGCGAGGGCCTCCTCGCAGGCCGTGCGATTCCCGTCGACGACCGCTGGAATCAGCGTGAGGAGCTCCAGCGCCGCCATGCCTTCCGAAAGCACCGCCCGGTGCTGGACCTCGGCCTGGACGACCAATCGTCGCAGATTATCCTGTGCACGGGCGACCGCGTCACGACGCTCGATTGCAAATGACCAGAGCGTTGCCGCGATCAGCGGCACCGCCGCAAGCGCGACGAGCACAAGCAAGCGCGCGCGAATCCCGCCCCCTCGGAAGCGGAGGCTCAACGGCGGACCCAGAGAGCGCGAGGCCCAAGGATGTGGAGGATAGGTGTCGACACAGGCAATGAGAGGATAGCGAGAGGACGCACCCATCGGAATGGGTCCCCAGAGGCCTCGGTGCGTCTGGCGCCACTCAGAGTATCGGTCGCGAGTCGGTGATTCCGCCGGCGGTCACGCTCGTGACGGTCTCTGCCGAGACGCTTCGTCTCGAGTTCTGCCGCGCGCGCGATCCTACGTCCATCGTGAGTACTAGCTCGAATGGACTAGTGCTTTTAGTCGCTCGCGTGCAGTCACCCGGCGTCACACATTGCGAGGACCAGTTGCACGTCCCTCACGTCACGGTCATCTGCACATGTCCGACATGCTGCCCGCACATCCGCTTCGCATCGCACGCGCTACGCTCGCGTTGAGTCTCGCCCTGCCGCTGTCGCTCGCCGCGCAGTCACCGGTCCAACAAGTGCTCGCCTCGTGGCAGCAACTCACCGCACCGACCGAACACGAAGCGCGCGCGACCGTGCCCATCTCACAAGCGCTTGACGGGTGGCAGCGCGATGGGCATGGCAATCTCATGCTGCGACGTGGCCGCGGGACTCCGCGCCGCGTGGTCGCCTGTGCCATCGATCGACCCGGCTTCACCGTCACGCAGATCACCGATGATGGATACCTCCGCTTGGGTCGCGTGGCGAGCGGTGGACACCCGCGCTTCGATCAGGCGCACGAAGCGCAGCAAGTGAACATCATCACGGCTCGGGGAACCGTACCCGGCGTCATTGCGGCGGCGAATGCGCACGGTGCCGCGTCACATCGCGCCGACTCGCTGGTGGTGACCGCGGATGATCTCTGGTTGGACGTTGGCGCCTCGTCGCGCGCGGAAGTGGTGGCGCTTGGCATTCAACTGCGAGATCCTGTGGAACGCCGTGTGCCGGCCTGGCCCTTCGCCGGCGGCGTCGCCGGTGGAGCGACGGGGTCGCGCGCGGGTTGCGCCGCCATCGCTGCCGCCGCGCGCGGTATGGTCGAGCGGGGCGAGACCATCTTCCTGATGACCACACAGGGTGCCCTCGGCTGGCCCGGACTCGGCAGCGCGTTGGCACGGCTCGGCGCAGTCAATGAGGTCACGGTCGTGGTCGCGGGACGCGATGTGCAGGAGACGCGCTGGATTCGTCCCGGCGGCTCGGGTGGGACCCTCGGCATCAACGCCGCGGTCTTCCGTGCGGGCAATGTGGACTCCATCCGGGCGATCACCCCGGGCGTGCGGTTCGCCGGGTCACTCGTCGAAACGATCAGTGATGGTGGCGCGGCGTTCGTCCTGATGGAAGTCGTCCAGGCCGCCGGGGTGACCCGGACCACGCTGGGCACGCAGCCGTGGATCTCCGCGCCCGCAACGGCATTCGGACAGACCGCCCCGAGCACGGATGCGCAGGCGTCGACCGCTGCACAGCTCAAGACGCTGGCGGATATCCCGGGAACGCCGGGCGACGAGTGGCGCGTGCGCGAGGCCGTGAAGACGGCAATGCCCGCGTGGGCCCGTGCGCAAACAGTGACCGATGCCGCGGGAAATCTTATTCTCGGCATGGGTCCTGAGCGCGACACGATTGTGTTCATCGCGCAATTAGATGAAGTCGCCTTCGATGTCGTCTCGATTGCGCACGATGGAGTGGTGACGCT
>ENA-ORBV01015438-ORBV01015438.1-microbial-mat-metagenome-genome-assembly--contig:-NODE-15438-length-11235-cov-3.579046_pt1 | contig 11235 bp, 9 predicted proteins | sample MGYA00237777_ERZ505514 | MGnify/ENA primary metagenome ERZ505514 (study PRJEB26160, sample SAMN06269048) | microbial mat metagenome | isolation source: Oligotrophic lake microbial mat | place...
GCGTAGGCGATAGCACCTTCCCCGGCCAAGGGCTAAACGCTGTGGCGTTTTCGGGGTTTGCCTGCGCCCACCGGGTTGCAGTCGATTTGGGGCTTTAGAGACGTGATCATTTGAGCTGGAAGCCGCTCGACCACCTAGTCCGATCCACTCCACGAGGGCGATCGCCAATGACAGTCACGCTTGCAAAATTTACGCTTGACCAGTATCACCGCATGGTTGCAGCCGGGATTTTGGCAAACTGTCCCGTTGAGCTATTAAATGGGGAGATTGTTGAAATGCCCTCAGAAGGGACAGCCCACGCCGATCTCAGCAGTGATGCGGGGGATTACCTGCGGCAACTGCTGGGCGATCGCGCCAAGGTGAGAGAGGGGCATCCGCTCACGTTGCCAGAAACCAACTCAGAGCCAGAACCTGACCTGGCCATTGTGCGCAGGCGAGCAGCAGGCTATGGCGATCGCCACCCTGACCCAGCGGATGTGTTTTGGCTGATTGAGTTTGCCAATACTAGCCTGGGCAAAGATCTAGAAGAAAAGAGCCAGGTTTACGCCAAGTCGCAGATTCGTGAGTATTGGGTGTTTAATTTACGTCAGATGGAACTGGTGGTGAAACGCAATCCGGTTGACGGTGAATATCGATCAATCATGACGCTGACGGCTGGAGAGCTTAGCCCGCTGGCATTTCCCGATCTGGTGATATCTGTCACCCGCTTGCTCAAGCGCTAAGATGGGGGCACCAACTAGGGCGTTGGCTTGTCTGCGCAGAGCGCGGATCGCCGCCTAAACGCCTGCTTCAATCCGTGATTGTTCCAGGCTAGCCAAGATCCCCAGGCGTTCAGCCCAGGTTTGCAAGTAGGCGTAATCCAAACTATCGCCCTGGGTTTTCAATATGGCTAACACATCCCGCCATTGCTTCTCTGAGCGGGATGATTGCCCCCATAGAATCTTGTTTAGCACCAGATATTCCGGAGATACCAGGTATACCTCTGTGCCATCTGGGAGCGGGTACTGCTGCTTGCGCTCAAACTGAATGTGAGCAAAATCATCGTCTCTGGCAATCACCAAATCGGCCCGAGCAATGCTCTGTTGATGGGTAGCTTGCAGGGTTTGCATGCGCCCCGAAACGGCATCGTCCACACCAGGGACATAGAAGCCAGCTTGTTCTAGGACAGTTGCCAGTGTGCCAATGTCTGACGGAAGCAGTTGAGCGAAAACTGCCGCGCACTCCGGTTTAGGGCAACGCCCATGGCTAACCGCTGCTGCACCGTGCGTTGCCGCAGCAGCCAAAACCCAAGCGCATCTACGGCCACTGTTGTATCTGCGGCCTGGGGTTGATATCCCGGCTTAAGCGTGAAATGGGGTATGGCTGGCATCACGGCGATTGCCCCTCTAAGCTGCTACCATGGGCTACTTCGCTGGTTCCAAGTTTGCCAGGTTCAACCCAATGCAACGGAGAGGGGGGGATTCGAACCCCCGGTGCCTTGCGGCACACTTGATTTCGAGTCAAGCGCATTCGACCACTCTGCCACCTCTCCATTTCGTATCTTACTGCGAACTGCGCCATTATCGGCGATCGCCCTCCAACTAGAGGGAATTGACCGCGATCGCCCAGCCGTTCACCGCAAACGTCTCTGCTGTTCCATCCGCCATCTGCTATGACCTCCCCTTGGACTTATCCTTACCCACTGCTTTATTCAGGCGTTTTGCTCAAACGCTACAAGCGATTTTTTGCCGATATTCAACTCGACAATGGGGAATTGATCACCGCTCACTGTCCCAATACGGGGCCAATGACGGGTCTCAATCTGCCAGGAAATCCGGTGATGGTTTCTCGCAGCGATAACCCCAATCGTTCGCTGCCCTATACCTGGGAAATGATCCAAGTTAATGACAACGAACCTACCTGGGTGGGGGTGAATACGGCGCTGCCCAACCGGGTGGTGAAGGCGGCGCTGACGGCTCAGCTATTTCCACAGCTACAGGGCTACAGCCAGGTACGCGGTGAGGTGCCCTATGGACAGGACAAGAAAAGCCGGGTAGATTTTTTGCTGACTGGAGATGATGGCGATCGCCCGATCTATGTCGAAGTCAAAAACACAACCTGGGTGCAGGGACGGCTGGCGCTGTTTCCCGATAGCGTCACCGAACGCGGCCAAAAGCATCTGCGGGAGCTAACGGCGCTGCTGCCACAGATGAGAAGCGTGATGCTGTATTTCATCAACCGGAGTGACTGCACCCACTTTGCCCCCGGAGACAGCGCCGACCCGGTCTATGGTCAGCTGTTGCGGGAGGCGATCGCCCTGGGGGTAGACGTGCTGCCCTGCCGATTTAGCGTGTCGCCCAGCGGTCTCGAATACTTAGGGTTAGCGCCATTAAAGCTTTGAAGCCGCTTGACGCTCCTGCTGCCGACCTGCGTTTGGGGGCAGACAGCAGTGCGATAGGATGAACAATAGCCTTTGAAAATATGTTGCAGCGGAGAGAAAACCTTTATGGAGCCAACTCAGATCAACTGCGCTGAAGCCTGCAAGAACGGATGCGTTCTGGGTGACCAGTGCCCCAACACCGAGTATCGCGATCAGGCCGCTAAATTTATTGCCAGTAACTCCCTCGACCGCATGTTAGAAATTGCTGAAGAGCGGATTAAGCGGCGGATGAGCGAGCCACCTCAATGGATTTTACCCGACGATGAAACGTCCCTAAACGCTTGAACCTAATCTCTTCGATCGCAGCAAAATAGTCAGATCCCACACAAGTTTGTGGAGCGATTCAACGAAGTGACAGCACTTGTGATATCAGTGCTACGATTGCGAAAGAAGAAAATAAGGAAAAAGGACAAATCGCTACATGTTCGCAGAGATAGACAAGTCGATATCCTTCGATGGAAGGGATATTCGACTAAAGGTGGGGTTGCTTGCCCCCCAAGCAGGCGGCGCAGTGCTCGTGCAATCTGAAGATACTGCGGTTTTTGTGACGGCAACTCGGGCAGCAGGACGAGAGGGAATAGACTTTTTACCCTTATTAGTAGATTACGAAGAACGGCTCTATGCCGCAGGGCGCATTCCTGGCGGCTTTTTGCGTCGAGAAGGGCGTCCGCCAGAGAAGGCAACGCTGATCAGTCGCCTGATCGACCGTCCCATGCGTCCACTGTTTCCAGGCTGGCTGCGCGACGATATTCAAATTGTGGCCACCACCATGTCGATGGATGCGCGGGTGCCGCCCGATGTGCTGGCTGTCACAGGTGCTTCGATCGCCACGCTGCTGGCCAAAATTCCGTTTAATGGCCCCATGGCCGCCGTCCGCGTTGGGCTGATTGGCGATGATTTCATCATCAATCCTTCCTATCAAGAAATTGAGCTAGGCGATTTGGATCTAATTGTGGCCGGGTCGCCCGATGGGGTGATCATGGTAGAAGCTGGAGCCAACCAGCTGCCCGAGCAAGACATGATTGAGGCGATTGACTTTGGCTATGAAGCGGTACGCGATCTAATTCAAGCCCAGCGCGATTTGATTGCTGAGCTGGGGATTGAGATTGTGCATCTTCCCGACCCTGTCGTCGATTCTACCCTCGAAGATTTTATTACCGATCGCACTAGTGCTGCAATCAAAGAGATTCTGAGTCACTTTGAGAACAGCAAAGGTGAACGCGATGCGGCATTAGATGTCGTCAAAGGGGAAGTTGCCAAGGCGATCGCCGAACTCCCTGAAGCTGACGCCATTCGCGTTGCCTCTGACGCCAGCCCCAAAGCCCTCCCCACCACCTTCAAAAGCATCACTAAAAAGCTGATGCGTCGGCAAATCATTGAAGACGGCGTGCGCGTGGATGGCCGTAAGCTGGACGAAGTGCGGAAAATTTCGTGCCGGACGGGTGTGCTGCCCAACCGAGTCCACGGGAGCGGGCTGTTCCAACGCGAGTTGACCCAAGTGCTGTCGGTGGTGACACTGGGCACACCGGGAGATGCGCAAGCCATGGATGACCTGCATCCAGACGAAGAGAAGCGCTATATGCACCACTACAACATGCCGCCGTACTCCGTGGGTGAAACCAAACCCATGCGATCGCCCGGTCGGCGTGAAGTCGGGCATGGTGCCCTAGCAGAGCGCGCCTTGATTCCCGTGCTGCCGTCCAAAGAAGACTTCCCCTACGTGATTCGCGTTGTCTCTGAAGTGTTGTCATCCAATGGCTCTACCTCCATGGGTTCGGTGTGCGGCTCGACGCTGGCGCTGATGGATGCGGGCGTTCCTATCCTCAAGCCTGTGAGCGGTGCCGCCATGGGGTTGATCAAAGAAGGCGACGAGATTCGCATTTTGACCGATATTCAGGGAATTGAAGACTTCCTGGGCGACATGGACTTCAAGGTAGCGGGTACCGATACCGGAATCACGGCCTTGCAAATGGACATGAAAATCCACGGGTTGCCCATAGCGGTGATTGCCGAAGCCATCACCAAAGCGCGCGCGGCACGCCTCCACATTTTGGATAAGATGCTGACGGCGATCGACAAACCCCGTGAGGAAATGTCGCCCTTTGCCCCACGCCTATTAACCATCAAGATTGATCCCGATCAAATTGGTATGGTCATTGGCCCTGGCGGTAAAAACATCAAGGGGATTACCGAGCAAACTGGAGCCAAAATCGACATTGACGATGATGGCACGGTAACGATTTCTGCCATCGAAGGTGAAAAGGCAAAAGCCGCCCGCGCCATCATCGAAGGCATGACCCGCAAGCTCAGCGCTGGCGATGTCTACGCCGGGAAAGTTACCCGCGTGATCCCCATCGGTGCTTTCGTCGAATTCCTCCCTGGCAAAGAAGGGATGGTGCATATCTCTCAGCTAGCGGACTACCGGGTGGGCAAGGTAGAAGATGAAGTCGCTGTCGGAGATGACGTGGTGGTCAAAGTGCGTGAAGTAGATGGACGCGGTCGAATTAACTTAACCCGTCTGGGCATCCACCCCGACGAGGCAGCGGCGGCTCGAGCGGCTGTCGAATAATAGTTCGAGTCGAATAGTTCGAGCAATCGGCTCTAAACTAAATATCCAATGCCATCCAATGGGTGAGGCGCGCCAAGTGCACCATCACCTGTTGGATGTTTTTTGGATAGCAGATTGTAGCCATCAGGCCAGATCATCAAAGGCGTAGTACAGCATAATCGCATCCACGGTTTCTCCGGTCGCCAAATGCGCCGCCTTCGGAATGCGGCCAATTGTGCTGAACCCTAAAGATTTCCATAAATTTAATGATGGCGTGTTGGTGGCAAATACCAGGTTAAACATCACCGCCGTATAGCCCTGCGTGGGGGCGATCGCCAGCATTGCCTCAGCCATTAGTCGCCCCAGACCCAACCCTTGCATGGTGGGTTGTACAATAAAGCCAGCGTTGCAAATATGACCGCTGCGTCCGGGAAAGTTGGGCTTGAGGTAAAACGCGCCCAGCACTTCGGGTGGTGAGAGCTTTGGTGTATCGTGTGAAGGATTGGGTAGAGTATCCTCAATCCGTCGAACCACGAAGGCATCACGGTGTAGCCAATACGCAGCAAACTCTGGCTCAGACAGTGGCTGAGATTGGGGATAGGTGATGCCAGCTAACACAATCTGGTTTAGCAGCGATCGCACCGTTTCTTGCTCATCGGAGCGCATCTCGTCCACTTCAACGGCGATGCCGTTTTTGAGTACTCGCTGAATGGGTAATCGCATCGGCCTTCCTATCTTGAATCAATCGTTCTGGTTTCTGGCAAATCGACACTTATTATTTCAGGTTTTCTGGGTTTCTAGGCGCAGCTCATCTCTGCATTTTCTCTACCATTTGCGTTTGATCGATTTGCTGCTGGCCTTTTACGTCGCATCCCTTTCGATACCTTTTCGATTTGCATGGCAATTTTACACGGCAGTTGGGTTTCTCCGCTTCATGCATCGGCTCTAAGCCCGTCGGCGTCCAGCCCAGCAATTGCTGCCGCTGGGGCTGACACGGCCAGGGACGGCTGCTTTTTCCTGTGGGGAGAAATGTGGCGGCGGTTAGAACCAGATGACGTGGCCGCAGATCAGGCGGTGCAGCCCCATCCATTTGCCATGACGCGGGCAGAACTGCTGCCTTTTTTGCGATCGCTATCCCAAGCGCGCAAGCTGCACTGGTCGGTGGCCGACCTGCCGTCGACAGAAGCTGTACGGGCGGCACCCAAGCGCGGCAAGCGATCGGCAGCAACAGAAGCAGAACCAGGATTAACCGCACCGCACTGGCACGCTTTCTGGTTTGCCCTGCCAACTCATTACTCTGCCGTCGAGGTAGAGGGTGGATCAGAATCTGGATCAGACCTGCCTACTCAGACGATGCAGCGCATCCCCCAGCACTCGGCGGCGGTGCTCCAGCCTGATGCCGATCCGGCCACCCAAACGCTAGAACTCTATCCCTGGCAGGTAGAAGGAATTTGCCTGGCGCCGCTAGAAGCCACCCAGCTGCTCAACTCGCTGCCGTTGGTGGCGATGAATCAGGCAGACTCATTTGTCGGCAGTGATTTGCGGTTTTGGTCTCACGCAGCGCGCTGGAGCCTGGATTTGCTGGCGCGCTCTAAGTTTTTGCCCGCGCTAGACTCAGTTGACGGGGCGCTGTTTAGTACCTGGCAGGTGTTGCTCGATAGTGATGTCGATCAAACGCGGCTGCGCCAGTTTGCCCGACAGATGCCCGTTGCCTGCCGCACCTATCAAGACGGAGCTGATTTGGCTGCTGCTGGGGCAGAACAGAACTTGGTTGTGGCCGATACCGTGACCCTGGCGCGACCGCTGCTGCTCGATTTTCTCAACCGGGTAGTAGATGCCCAAATTCGCACTACGCTGCACAACACCCGCACCGATGCGCCCATCCTGCCTGCCGTTGCCTTGCCCAAAGATGTGGCACTGCGAGAGTGGCTGCAAAGCTTGACGCAGACGGAGGCGATTCTCTGTGAGACGGCAAAGCCGAATGCCGCTGACCCAGCTAAACTTGAGCGATTGCAGTCAGTCCTCACCCAGTGGCTAACGCCGCTGCAACACCACCTCAGCCAGCAAGACACGCCGTTCCGCACCTGTTTCTATCTGCACCCGCCCCTGATGGGGCAAATGGACTGGACATTAGAATATTTTTTGCAGGCCGTCGATGACCCTGAATGCCTGATCAGCGCCCGCACCATTTGGCACAACCCCGTCGATCGCCTGGTTTACCTGGGACGCACCATCAACCAGCCCCAAGAAACGCTGCTGGCCGGCCTGGGTTTAGCCTCGCGCCTTCATCCCGGCATTGAACCCAGCCTACAAACCCAGCAGCCCCAGTCTTGCCGCCTGACGCCGCTCCAAGTCTACGAATTTATTAAAACAACCGCGTGGCGGCTGCAAGACAGCGGCTTTGGCGTGGTGCTGCCGCCCAGTTTGGCCAATCAGCAGGGCTGGGCAAATCGGCTGGGGTTAAGCGTCCAGGCCGAAACGCCCAGCAAGCGAATGCAGGGGTTGGGCTTAAAGAGCTTACTGAATTTTAAGTGGGAGCTAACGATTGGCGGGCAGCGGCTGTCGAAAGCAGAATTTGATCGGTTGGTGGCGCTGAATACGCCGCTAGTAGAGGTAAATGGCGAATGGGTAGAGCTGCGATCGCAAGATATCCGCGCTGCCCAAGAGTTTTTTGCCAGCCGCAAAGACCAAATGTCGCTATCGTTAGAAGATGCGCTGCGGATGAGTACGGGCGATACCCAGATGATTGAAAAGCTACCCGTCGTTAGCTTTGAGGCATCGGGCGCACTAGAAGACCTGATTAATACCCTGACCACAGGCAACCAAGACCTGACCCTGATTCCTACCCCGCGAGAGTTTCGCGGCGAGCTGCGCCCGTACCAAATTCGGGGCGCGTCGTGGATGGCCTTTCTGGAACAGTGGGGTCTGGGCGCATGTCTGGCCGACGACATGGGGCTTGGCAAAACGGTGCAGTTGATTGCCTTGCTGCTGCATTTGCAAGAAAACGATTTAATCGAACATCCCACCTTATTGGTCTGCCCTACTTCGGTTCTGGGCAACTGGGAGCGCGAAGTCAAGCGGTTTGCTCCCACCCTCAAGGTGCTGCTGCATCACGGCGACAAGCGATCGCAGGGTAAAACCTTTGCCAAAACGATGAAAGGGTATCACCTGGTGCTGACCAGCTATGCCCTGGTCTACCGCGATGAGAAAGAGCTGCAAAGCGTGAAATGGCAAGGCGTGGTTCTAGACGAAGCGCAGAATATCAAAAACTCCGAGGCCAAGCAGTCGCAAGCGGTACGGCAGCTAGACGCCCAGTTCCGCGTTGCCCTCACAGGTACCCCCGTCGAAAACCGCCTGTCGGAACTGTGGTCGATTTTAGACTTCCTCAATCCCGGCTATCTGGGACCGCGCAACTTCTTTCAGCGGCGGTTTGGCATCCCAATCGAACGCTACGGCGATACCGATTCGCTCAAAACACTGCGATCGCTGGTTCAACCGTTTATTCTGCGCCGCCTCAAAACCGATCGCAGCATCATTCAAGACCTGCCCGACAAGCAGGAAATGACGGTGTTCTGCGGCCTCACGTCTGATCAGGCGGCCATTTATCAGCAGTTGGTCGATCATTCGCTAGAGCAAATTGAAGCGGCAGAGGGCATCCAGCGACACGGCATGATTTTGGCACTGCTGACGCGGTTGAAGCAGGTGTGCAATCATCCCGCCTTGCTGAAGGATGAGGGCGGAAGGATGAAGGATGAAGGCGGCTCGGCGGCGGCGTTTTTGGCGCGATCGGGGAAGTTGCAGCGGCTGACGGAGATGCTAGAAGAGATTTTGGCGGAGGGCGATCGCACGCTGATCTTTACGCAGTTTGCCGAGTGGGGCAAAGATTTGCAGGCGTATTTGGAGCAGCAGTTTAAGGGCGAGGTGCTGTTTTTGTATGGCAGTACGTCACGCAAGCAGCGCGAGGTGATGGTCGATCGGTTCCAGAATGACCCCCAGGCTCCGCGCATTTTTATTCTGTCGCTCAAAGCAGGCGGAGTAGGGCTAAACCTGACTCGCGCCAATCATGTGTTCCATTTCGATCGCTGGTGGAATCCGGCAGTTGAAAATCAGGCCACCGATCGCGTCTTCCGCATTGGCCAAACGCGCAATGTGCAGGTACACAAGTTTGTCTGCACTGGCACGCTGGAAGAACGGATTCATGAGCTGATTGAAAGCAAAAAAGCCCTGTCGGAACAGGTAGTGGGCACGGGTGAAACCTGGCTAACTGAGCTAGATACTGATCAGTTGCGCAATATGTTAATGCTCGATCGCAGTGCCATTATTGATGATTAGGGCAGGCGATCGCATTGTGTTGGTTTGCGATCGCATTGCTACGAAGCAACTCGGCATAGCAGTGGCTAGAGACTAAGGAAAGGTGGGAAAATAGGGTGGAGTGACAAAACAATATTCATGCCCAGGAAGATTCGAGAGTTGAAAGCTCAGATTGCGCGTGAAGGATTTGTTTACTTGCCCAAGCGTGGCAAGGGTAGCCATGAGCGTTGGCAGCACCCTTTGCTTAGAAAAACACTGACAATTCCAGGCAAGGACGGAAATGATGTGCCACTCTACCTAGAAAAACAATTAGCAAAATTGCTTGCCGCGCTTAAAGACATCAGAAAGGAGGACGAGGATTCATGAGTCGATACAGTATGGTGATCCAATGGTCTGATGAAGATCAGCTTTTCCTGGTCACAATTCCAGAGTTTGCTGATTTAGTTGTAATGCCTTGCACTCACGGAAAAAGTCGTGAGGAAGCAACTCATAACGGTGAAGAAGTTATTGGAATGTACCTGGAAGCTTGGCAAGCAGAAGGTGAACCTATCCCCGAACCCCGAACGCTTCAAGTTGCTTGATTCAGGGTAGCGATCGCAGTTTTCCCTCATCCTTCAAGCGATAAAGGCGATCGCGTTGTAGGAGCTGCGATCGCATTGTGTTAGGTTACATTGGCAATGTATCGACTCACATTGGTAATGTATCGACTCGCATTGGTTTTGTAGGAGCTGCGATCGCATTGTGTTGAGTCACATTGGCAATGTATTGACTCGCATTGGCTTTGTAGAGGCTGCAATGGCATTGTGTTAGGTTGCAATAGCATTGTAAGAGCTGTAATGGCATTGTAAGAGCTGCAATGGCATTGTAGGGGGTGAAGGTCAAATGGGGTGAGGGCGATCGCCTTGCAAAGGGTGACAATCGAATTGGGAAATGTTAGAACAGTGGGAAATGGGGCGATCTTCTTTGAGAGCGACAGACTATATGCTGAGACTATAGAAAAATGATTCTAATCATTATCTAGGGGATCTAAAGAAGCCATACGACTAGCTATTTATTAAGATGAAAAAGTAGGATGACACAGTTGGAGTATGTTAGGGTTCTTGAACAAGAAATTTGAGGTCAGAGCATGCAACTAAGAAGAGTGAATGAACAACTTAAAGCCTATATAACTTCAATTGATGAAGTGATCTGTGAGCTGAAAAGCTTTGATGAATTTCAGGTTTCTGATCGGGTTGCAGGTGAGTTACAAAAACACCCGAACCTTTTGGATATAGATTATTGGTGCTTGGTAATAAAAAGAGATAAGGAAACAGATTCAGTTGAATGGGAAATTAGTGTGTTTAATACGCTTATTCAGGTTCCAATCGAGGGAAATGTTGAATTTAACAATGGTTTACCAGTGCTCGTTTAAGTGCGATCGCCATCCCTCCGCTAATGCATGAAACCCGCATAAAAGTGAAGCATTTACACTAGACAAAGATTCATCTCGGAATAAAGCCCTATGTCAGATTTACTTAGAAGAACTACGATTAACCCAAAACAGTGTGGTGGTCGCCCTTGCATTTGAGGGATGAGAATTCGCGTCTCGGATGTACTAGATTTGTTTGTGGCTGGGCTAAGTGCTGAGCAAATTTTAGAAGAAATACCTGATCTAGAGGCAGATGATTTGAAAGCAGCACTGCCATATGCCTCGCGTAAGCTGAACCACCCGCTATTACTGGCATGACGGTTTGGATAGACGCACATTTGTCGCCTGCGATCGCTCCTCAACCTCCCAGCGTGAGGCGATCGCTCCCAAATTCTTATCGTGAGGCGATCGCTCAACGCCTATTGCCTCTCTCGCGGCTAGCTAGCTCCTACTCTTTTCAGGGCGCATTCTCTAGCGGTTGCTATAATTTGGGGCAGTCTATCGCATTGCCCCATGACCCAACCTACCCACGCTGTCTCTTATACACAT
>ENA-ORBV01015440-ORBV01015440.1-microbial-mat-metagenome-genome-assembly--contig:-NODE-15440-length-11234-cov-6.283230_pt1 | contig 11234 bp, 8 predicted proteins | sample MGYA00237777_ERZ505514 | MGnify/ENA primary metagenome ERZ505514 (study PRJEB26160, sample SAMN06269048) | microbial mat metagenome | isolation source: Oligotrophic lake microbial mat | place...
TTCAAGCAGAAGACGGCATACGAGATTCGCCTTAGTCTCGTGGGCTCGGAGATGTGTATAAGAGACAGGCATTTAGTACAGGTCATTGTACAGTTAAGATAGTTGCAAGTTCAACGACCACCAAGAAAAACTGAACTGTTTTTCGCCATTCAATTGGGGAGCGATCAAAGCATCCAAATCCAAGCATTGCTGCTCATCTCGTGAGGGTTCTTTCACATTTCGTTATCTTTCACATTAATCAACTACACTAGCTAGTAAAGCACATTCATCAAAATGAGCACCCCTTCGCGACCACCGCCCAAGCGGGTCCTTTCGGACATCCCTGAACCAAAGCGAAAGTCTGGAGTTGGAGGTACGAATTCATTTGGAAAGCTTGCAAGCAATTGCATGATTTGCGAGGCTTCTTCCAATGAAAAGTGCACATCATGTCTACAAGCAACTAGTATTCTCTAACACTTTTGTCCGCTTTATAATAATTTTAATAGGAGCTGTCTTTAACCTGGTGAATTGCATTTTAGGAAGTGGAATCATTGGCCTTCCCTTTGCCGTGAAAGAAGCTGGCCTTGTTGGCGGAGTGCTGCTTTTATGTATTGTTTCCTATCTTGCTAGTAAGTTGACAACATCGATGAATTTTCCAAAACGTGGATTGCGAGTCAGTGCAAGAAAAAGATATCCAACGAATCGCTCATATTTCCAAAACTGATTAATTCTATTTCGCAGCCAAGTCGCTTCGTATCATCGTGGACACTGCAGCTTTCCACCCCAAGCTGAAAACGGTGGGAGTCAAGACCTATGAGGATCTCATGATGATGCCATTTGGCCACGGTGGAAGCTTGTTCATCCTCATCAACAAGTTTCTTTTTGTCTATGGAACCATGGTGGCGTATCTTTTGATCATCAAAGGTACGTTTTGTGACAATCTATTTTTCCATCAACAATTGAAAAGGAATGTGTTCGTTCTCAGACATAATCATGTTGCCTTTTTTCATAATGCACAACAGATACTGTTCCCGTGATTTTGGGCCTCTCGGACAATGAAGCCGCACGACAAATCGTGATGGTTGTGACAAGTTTGGTCATTATTTTACCGCTGTCCATGCTGCGCGATGTCGCTTCGCTTTCTTGGACGTCACTCATTTCGGTCTTGGCAGAAACCTGCTTGGTGGTATTTATCATTCTCTATTCACCCGTTGCTGAATCCATTAATGAAGAGGGTGGATTTGGCAACGTTATGAAAAACAGCGCCTTCAATGACCGCTTTTTCATCGGACTGGGAATTATTAGTCAGGCCATGTCATGCCACCCCTTGGCTTTGATTTCCTTTGGATCCCTACAAAACAAGACATCGGCAAGCTGGGCGTCGGTGGCAAGTCTTTCCGTTGGTATTGCTTTGGTCTTGTGCGGCATTATGGGTGTTTTTGGATATTTGGGTTTCATGGACGACACAGAAGGTAGGTCTACTCGTTCATTCATTGTCTTGAGCATCCTGCACCTGTCGGAACTCATCAATATTAATTGGGGTTTGCCTGTGACCTTGCAGGAGATATCTTGAACAACTTTGAGAAGGGTTCCTTGGCAGCCAACGGTTCGAGAGCCCTTGTCGCCATCACCATGGTATTTACTTATCCAATTCAAAATTTTGTTACTCGACATGTGATCGCGAAGATTCTTTTCAATGGCGACTCGGAAGGTGAAGTCGACGGACCCGATGGCGAAAAGGTACCAGCACAAAAGTTCCTTGGGTTTATTGGACGTCGCGAAAAAATCACCTTGTCCGTTTACGTTGGTGCACTGATCCCGGCTTTGATATTCAATGATCTCGGCCCTGTGTTGTCGATTACCGGTGCTGTTGGAGGGAGCTGCCTTGCGTTTATTGGGCCCGGTCTCATCTACATTGGAGCTTATGGAGAAGACTTCATGCAATATACAGATGCGATGATGGGAAAGAAAACTGCCGACGCTGAAGCCACACCAGAACTCCCAGTAGAGGGAGATGCCGCGGCGGTCATGTATGAAAGTTCCGGAGGGTCTACTCCTCTATGGTGGTACCCCACCTTGATGCCACTCTGGCGTGCCATTGCTTCCACAGGTGCCATGGGAATGAAAATACGTTTGGAGCAGATCGAAGAGGAGCACCCCGGGGCCACAAGTGTCGAAGCAAGCGGCGAAATCGTTGGGCCTACTCATGGCATGTTTTATCTGTCCATGTTCATGATCGTCTTTGGTATTGTTGCTCTTGTGGCAGGCTTAATTTCCAATATTGTTGTGAACATGTAAAATCGTTGCATTTCACTTCCGCTTCATGATCCAGAAGTGGAAGTCCAATGCTGCTCATTACACAAGCAGCAAGAAAAGCAAACCCAGCGGCGCTGAGATCGGTGCCAGTCACTTATCTTGCTTTATCCACTACATAATTCTTCTGTGCGAGGGGGGCCTCCAGTAATATAATGCATGAAAATCACAAGCTGAGAAGAAAAACTGAAACTAAAATAAAATTGAGCAAAATGTTTGATTATACCTTCCTTTTGATTTGTGTAATCTGGCTGCCAAGAGAAATGGGGGCTACTGTGCAGTGCATAGGGAGCTAGAATGCAACAGACACGCCATGCAGCAATGAGCAGAGACTGTTATTTCAGTCAGCCTTGTCTAACAGCGATTGGACAATATTTTGGAGCACCAACCTACTCGGTAGTTCAGAGACAACAGCACAACAAAGCCTTTTGGTACAAGGAAGACATTGGTGATAGACTAACAAGGCTAACTTTGTCCCCCAAAAGCATTTTCACGTGTCTAAGTTTGACTTTTTTGTCTACAAAATAATTATTTTGGAATGCTGCCCGTCAGTCAGCATGCAGAACCCCAAAATCCAAATGAGTGCAAGGTGGACGATGATCTAGTCTTTATCAACAGAAGTGCAAAAAAACAGTCAATTTAAAGAACAGATATAGTAAGAGCTAGTGTACACAACTGCTCCATCATGCATGGATCCAAGTGTCTATACAATATTTCTCATAACAGCCATATCTTTTTAGTGCATGCTTGATGTTGCTGAACACTATCCATGAGCTTAGAGACTGGACCATAATTTTTTACATTCAATCAACTTGTTTACAAATGATCATTGTAGCTAGCCCCAGTACTAACACCATGTGATTTATGCAGCAAAAAAGTGTCTTATAGTTGGGTAGAAATAGATCAAGATGAAGGCATTATTATTGTAACTAACAACAGCAGTGTGATTGGTGCGCACACATCATGCAATCAATGGAAGGAAGACTTTGCAAGGGCACCGGCTGTCGTGGTTGTGATCCAGTGTGCGCGCGAGATGTCTGGATCCCGTTCGTGGCAGTCGTGTTCGGGTGTAACAGTGTAGCTTCCGTTTCGTTTTTTCTTCGTTCCCGAAAGCACTAGTGACCCAACGGCCGGGCGGCTCAAAACTGAAGTCAACTGACAAAAAATCGTGTCGCCGAGCCAATGCAACAATGAATGCACGCAAGGACATTTTTGAAAGTCGCCTCTGCCATGCATGCCAGTCAAGCGAGTGAATGAATCTATCGTGTCTGTAATTCGTGCCCAAAACAATCCGAACCAAGGCTAACTTACTGTATGCCACGGCCATGTCAACATGCGGGAGTAGCACCTTTAGTAGCCCGCTAGCAGCGGAGTCAGACTATGAAAGCCTCTATGAACTCCACCAGAAAGTGATACGGAGGGAACAAAATGGTACCGATGTGACGGAAGAAGTTCGCAGTTGTTGTTCTGGAGAAGTCGACGATGTTGATGACGAAGTCCGAAACGAAATCTGCGCCTTTCAGCTTCAAGAGGAGGCTGTAAGAAAGAGCTGTGAAGACGAGATTCTAAAGTACCTACACTTGCAACAAGAAGAAGGGGGGAAGGAACTGGCGGAGGAAGAAGCATCTGAAGCGCAGCAGGAGAAAACTGAATCGGAGGCAAGCTACGACCCATCTCCACCTTTCGCGACGCCAGAAACATCACAGGTCGATCGACCCACAAAGTCTATACCACATCGGCGTGCACGACAATCAAAGCCCCCTATAGACATTCCAGATTTACCTCTTGAAATTGGCGACCATGTCTACCAGTGGAGATCCTTCATTGGAATACCAGGTGTATTCCAACATCATGGGATCGTCCTCGACGCAGGTCTGGATGAGAAGGGGGAAATGGAGCTCACGATTGCGGACTTTTCCTGTATACTCAACCAAAATGGTAGAACAAGTCCCACCACTATTCAACCAAATCATAGTATTGATTTACTGACTGGGAGCGGAAGCAAAGACGACAAAAAACGGTCCTTTCGTGTCCACCCTTATGGAATATTGCGCGTCTACAATTCTTCCTCCTCTGATCAAAAATGGCATAAAGTAGCATATAAAGCCAGCGTTTGGAAGACGTCGCTATGGAGAAGTGGGACCTGTACGTGCGTACCTAGCGACCCGCCTGCTAAGGTCTTGGCCAGAGCTTACTTTCTTCTCGAGAATCCGCATCTATTGCCTTCTTATCACATATTCCGAAGCAACTGTGAATGCGTTGCTCTGTGGTGCAAAACTGGTACGAATCGAATAGATAGTGTTTGAGCTTGCGGGGCGTATTATTTTATTCATTTCCTCACATTTGAAATTCACTCGCACCAAAAAGGACATTGGTCTACGCTACAAGCCAGTTCACTGTTATCATTGACAGCCGCCGGTCAACTCAAATCCACCGCTACTCTGGCTGCATACACCGCATCGCAACAAGTCACAGTTACAACACCCTCGGCAGGACTGTGGGGCTATCTGGGGTATACAACAACGACTCACGTCAGCTTGCTTTCCACGCAACCTCATTTGATGCCTTTGCTGGCTGCCTATGGCGTGGTGACCGCTGGTGGTAAGTGCCCCGAATAGTCCATGGCAAAATGCTATGGGATCGTTATTTTCTCCAAAATTGAATTTTATACTAACTTAGCGTTTGTCCATTTTAAACTGCAGGTCCGACATTGGTTTTGTGGAGGGCACAAAAGTTCTGGGAAACAACGACAGATAAGCTAAACGACGAGTTTTGGAAACACGCGTTACGAGATCCAGACTCTTTCGCCCAGTCCATGGTGCATTGGAGCGAGAGACACCATTGCTTCCAGCGATAATGTTGTGCTTGCGGATGGGAATAGAGATAGGGTAGGGGTGACAGCGAGTCTTTTCACGAAAAGCGACACTGTTTTCGATGGCAGCGGTTGCAATTATCAAAGTTCATTGGGTTGCTGCTAGCTAGTTATGTCCATCGAGGAAGTGAAGTTGAACCAGTAAGCAGATAGTAATATTATAGGACTAAATTCTGCAATACTCTGATCTCTTGTCTATTTAGCGATAGACGAGCAGCCGCCAATGCTGCCAAGATAGGTATGCAAGCCGGTTGGAAAAAAGGAAATAACTGCATTAACAACAAGCCAGGGACACCCACTTTCAAGGACATACTCTCATGAAGTGAATCATTTTTGAGGGAATAGAACCACTAAACCTCAGCATACACGTTGTCTTCTCCCTCCTCCGCTCCTTGTGGCGCTTCAAAAGTACCCTCATCGTCGAAGATTGCGCTCATGGCATCATAGTTAATCTTTCGACTTATTTTTCGAGTCGATACAGCCGCCAGCAATGCTTCTTCTGTTGTCATTTCTTCTTCACCTTTTCCACTGGTGTCCCCTCCACGTTTTCGTTTTCTCCCCTTGTTGGATTTGAGATACCTCATATGCCCTTCCTGCTGAGCGGCATCTTCTTCTTCTTTATCCTTCTCAGCAGCTTCCGATGTCAGGCGCTCACTTTCTTTACGCTCCTGCGCCTCCAAGTAATCCTTGTTGATTTTGTTGAATATTACCTCCTTTTGAGCAATTTCTTCGTCACTACGAAACATATTGTCGATTTCTTCCGTAATTGTATCAGGCATTTCCTCTTTCCATTCACTTAGACTAAGCTTGGCTTCTACAGGGGCAAGTGGCTTTTGCATTTCCTCTGCAGTAGCATGATCTGGCAAAATGATGTCTCTTCCATACTTACCCTTGGGATATGCTGCGGACCACTGTGGGTTGCCGTCAACAACAACTAATTGAGATTCAGATTCAGACCGTACAACTAGTTGCTGTGAGGAAGGATCATTCGCGGAACTTTTGCTGTCGTCTGTCGTCTGGTCCTTGCGGGTGGCTTGGTCGACGCCTGTTTTTTTGTCGTCATCGTCTTCGTCTTCATTGTTCTTGTCGGCCTCGTTGCTGTCCTTTTCGGTATCACTATTTTGCGTTTGATTACTGTCCTCCGTTTCACCGTTCTCGAGTAACTTTGGTAGTTGCCGTGACGACCCCGAAGTCAATTCCTTTTCAATCGATTCATACAGAGCCTGAAGCTCCACCTTTTTGTCACTCATCTTCCGATCGAGATCGCGCCATCGAGTCGCCCTTTTGCCACCAAGAGGATCGTCCAAGGCGCCACTAGTCAATAGTGCAATGTTGTTTTGCTGGATTGCCTTGGCCCGTGCCTACAGTGCGCACATACCATAACAATAGCAAGAGTAAAAAGGTGTGAAAACAACCAGGGAAGAAAAAAATGCATTGTTAGACCTATGCGGTATCATTCGTGAAAAGCAAACTCCCCCCAAAATATTCACCAAATGCTCACCTCTAATATTTTGTTTTTGGTGTAGATTGGAGGATCTGATTCTTTATCCAACTCCACCTGACCAAATTGAGTCAAGGTTAGCGCTGCGGAAGGAGTCTGTTCAAACTCACGAACACGATTCGTCACAGTCAATCCACACACTCTCAGAATCCTGGTCACATCTTGATGATGTTTGGAAAACCCATGAGCACGTGCCGCAATCAATAGTGCAGCAGCACAAATTCCTGCAGGACGTCGTCCCGCTACAATCCAATCACGTTTCATTCGTCCTACCAATCTCAGTGCCGTCAATGCCACGGCATTCGCTTTATCGTCCAAATCCAAATGAGCCGCGAATCGATAGACGTAGAGGGCTGGATCAATAATTTCCAGCTTGAGCCCCAACAATCGCCGAAATTTCAAAAAGGTAGTCCCCAGTGTATAGACATTGACTTGCAAGGCATCACTAAAATCAATGAGCATGTGTTGACTTTTTTCAATCCGACAGGCAATATATAAGGTTGCTGCCACAACATGAGTGGTCCGTCGTCCTTGGACAAAATTCTTTTCCACAGCCACAGTAAACAATCGATGGGCGGCATCGACATAGTGACTTCCCAATCGCAATCGACTGGCCACATCTTGAATCCGTCGTCGACCATTGGCCAGTGTGGTTTCTCGTGAATCTTTGGAAAATCCATATCGTCCTCCTCGCATCATACTGCCGCCCATTCCGGAAGATCCTCCCGTGTAGGCTTTGGAAGACGTGGCACTGACAAATTGACCCACCATGGAAGAGGATCCTCCAGATCCTTCCACAAACTCCACCGCCGACACAATGGCATTTTCTTCCACGACCACACCACATTCGGTACAGACACTGGCACCCGAAGCATCGTGTTGTTCAATGTCTCTGGAACCACAGTTGGGACACATCAATTTGCTAGAGCCCACAGCACTTGTCGTTGAATTGTTGTTGTTTCGAAGAGCTGATTTTTTGGCAGCGCCATCCTTTTTATTCCTTCCAGATGCCGAGGCCGACGACGAAGCTGCACCTTCTTCTCCCTCTTCTTGTGCTTGGTCTCCATCATGACCATGGTGTTGTTGTTCTTGGCCATTGTCTTCTTCTAAAATTTCTTCTTCTTGTTCCTCTACATTTTGATTATTGTAACTAGTGTCTCCTTCTTGGTAATAGTCCTCATCGTATTCACCATCCTCATCATCATCATGAACGGTATTGTCGTATATTTGTTCTTCGACGTCACCAAAACTGACGGATCGGCTGTTGGCCTGAGGACGAGTGGGCGCCATGCTGAAAAAACAATAGTACAGTAGATGGATGGCTCTATAAAGGAGAAAAACACAGGAGTAAAGTATAGCTCCAAGCTAGCTTGCTACTGGCTACTGTAGCTAGATGGTGATGAATTCACAAGCAAAATCTCAAATCAATGATGCTACCAACTCTTCTGCCATGGATGGATGGATGCATCGAAGAGGTGAGGCGCATACAGTTGAGTAGGATTCTGTAGGATTACTCAACTGGTGCATGCACAGCTCGATGGGAGCAGCGAATCGAAACCCGATTGATTGGCGAAACCCGCCACGCTGGAGCTAGTGTGCGTTGGAGCGTACCTCCATCGTACGGATTTCTTCAAAACCATTAGTTTTTTTTGTTTGATCGATCTCTTCGTTTCTCACCAACAAAACACACAACAATACTTACTGTACTACCGTATGCTTTGGTCTTTGGATGCAAGTATTTCTACGACGGAATAAAACTATAATATAATCACACAAGGACACTTGCCTCACTATCCAACCAGCTAGCTAGTAGATTGCTATCGTTGCCTGCTATATCCAACACTTCTATTGAATTCTTCCTGGAAAAAGGCAATCCTCCATTTTCCATTTTGGTAACCTATACAATTGTTCCTTGACAAATTAAAATGATTCCAGGACAATTTGATGACGTCGACGAGGAAGACCATGGCACCTCCACTGCTACTACAACCGTTACCACCGCCACCGCCACAGAAAAATCCAAACCTCAAACCTTGAAGGAGGACGATGCTGTCGTGGTTCTCAATGCCATTAAGAATTCGTTTGTAACCAACGATGCAGTCGCCGGTGCCGAAGTGGTTTCTGACGACGAAGATTACGACGATGACGACGATGACGACGATAATGACTATTATTATGACTACGACGATCAGGACAACCCTGTGGCTTCCACATCCGCCACAGGAGCTTCGGTTTTGTCCTCCAACAATATGAATTTGCAAAAACAAACCCACGCCGTTCATAAAATGGTCCAAAAAGCCGAACACTTGGAAACCACCAAACGCATTCTTACCACGGACCGCAACGATCGAGCGACGACAGAACAGTGTTTGGATCCTCGTACCAGACTGATTCTCTTTAAACTGATTAGTCGAGGATTTTTGGAGCAAGTGGATGGTTGTCTGAGTACAGGCAAGGAAGCCAATGTCTATTATGCCAAGGCGGGTAGTAACAGCCACACTTCATCCACGGGATATACTACTGCTGCTACACCAACACAGCCACAACCCCAATCCACCGAATCCATTACTACAAGTACTAGTATTACAGCACCCACCAACGACAACCACCATAATATCACGGAATTTGCCATTAAAATTTACAAGACCAGCATTCTGGTCTTTAAGGACCGTGACAAGTATGTATCAGGAGAACATCGATGGAGGAAAGGATATTGCCGATCCAATCCACGAAAAATGGTCAAAGTATGGGCCGAAAAGGAAATGAGAAATTATCGTAGAATCCACGCCGCGGGCATTCCAACTCCGGTGCCCATTTTACTCAAGTCCCATGTCCTCATTATGGAGTTTTTGGGAACCAATGGATGGCCGGCTCCCAGACTCAAAGATGCCATTCTCAAGGAAAAACGATTGCGAGAAGCCTACGTACAAACCATTTTCATTATGAGGCACATGTATCAGCGGTGCAAACTCGTTCATGGGGATTTGAGTGAATACAATCTACTCTGGCACAATCAAGAAATATACGTGATTGATGTCAGTCAATCCGTCGAAAGTGATCACCCTTCGGCACTGGATTTCTTACGCAAGGATGCGTCCAATGTCAATGATTATTTTTCCAAGGCGGGAGGTGGGCTCAATGTCATGACGACACGACAACTCTTTGAATTTATTATTGAACCGTTGGTTCCACCCAATCATAATGATACCATTATCAACGATGGAAACAACCACAACAACAAAGCGAACGCCATTGAAGCTTTGGAATTGGCCAGATTGGATGAAATCATGGCACAAGTCGACCAAAATACGGTGGCGCTGTCCAAATCCTCGGACCAAGCACGACGGGAACAATCACAACAAGAAGCCGTGGATGAAGCTGTCTTTATGAGCAGTTTCTTACCAAGGAGTTTGAATCAAGTTGCCGAGTACGACATTCAAAAGCTGGAACAGGGAGACGTCGAAGAATCGTATGCGACGGCGGTGGCATCCTTGACTGGCAATCAAGATGTTGTGGATGCTGTTTCTTCTTCCAAAACGAAAAGTGCCGCGGTGGGGTCCACCAGCATACTCAACAACAGGACGACGACTGGCATTAGAGAGAACGAAAAGGTGGTTCATTTTCTAGAAGGTGTTGGCGAAAACCCGGCGTTGGAAGGTACCACGGACGTTGATAGCCACCCAATCGTGACATCCCACGATGAACAGGGAGGTGGGCCATCGAATGAAGAGATGGCTGGAAGTGAAGAAGATGAAGACGATGAAGAATGCAGCGATGACGACGAAGATGACGACGATGGTGACGAATCGACTGGCTACCAAAAAGTTGCCCGTACCCCAGAAGAACTGCTTGCAGAGAAAGAAGCCAAGAAATTAGAACGAAAAACCAACAAGAAAGTTGCGAAGGAAGCCAGGAGCGAGAAAAGATTGACAAAGATTAAAAAGAAAGACAAGAAGAGGGCCATTAAAAAGGCCAAGGCTGGAAATCGTAAGAATAAGTGAATAAAACACAAACATTTATTTCGTATGTTGTCTCTGGCCCCAGTATACGAAGCAAACCAATGTCCTAACAGCTAGTAGGAAAGCAGTGTCACATCCAGCCGTGCACTAGCTAGTCAAAATGGGGCTTCAATCCTTGTCCACAATATATGGCAACCATATCATTGCGTTCGGCTGGTTCCAACTCTTCTCCATAAAGCCTCCTTATTGCTCAAGATTTGGATACTAGCTAGGCATGCTCTAGCTAGCATTGGTGAAACACCACAATTGATGCCTGGAGGAATTTTGGGCGCGGAATCCCATCTTCTCAAATCAGTCATCCACGTCAGGATCAAGGAATTCCTGGAACAAGGAAGTCCCAATAGCTGTCTTCCAAGGAGGGTCTGATCGAGGAGCTGTATGCATACAATGCATGCATCAACTCTGCTGGCTACTACTACTACTACTAGCTACCGACCTACTTGCTATGGTAGCTAGCTACTAGCTAACTACTATCTAGTAGCCTACCACAGATCCTGTGCATTACGTGTCCGTGCGTCATTCGATACCATTCTCAACGTAACATGTGTGT
>ENA-ORBV01015442-ORBV01015442.1-microbial-mat-metagenome-genome-assembly--contig:-NODE-15442-length-11233-cov-6.679634_pt1 | contig 11233 bp, 4 predicted proteins | sample MGYA00237777_ERZ505514 | MGnify/ENA primary metagenome ERZ505514 (study PRJEB26160, sample SAMN06269048) | microbial mat metagenome | isolation source: Oligotrophic lake microbial mat | place...
TCTTGGTACGCCTCGGCACTTCTGGCGTCGATGACAAGGCCATAGGAATCGAATTCCTGGACCTCCATCTGGTGCGGGTGCACCAGTGAGCCGAGAGACGCCAAGTGCGTGGGCATCGGGCCACGTGCGGCCGAGCTACCGCAACTTCTCCCCGGCCGGCGCCCGCTGGCAATTCAGCGGGCTGCGGCTGGCCTGCGACGGCGGCTGAAGCGGTCAGCGGTACCCGCAGCTGCCGCGACGCCGCGCCTTTAGGCCCACATCGGCACCGAAGAGCCCGAGCCCGACGGATCGTTGCCCTCGGCGATCTGTTCGGACAGTGCCGAGGCGCCGGCTGGCGTGCCCATCTCGTGGATGAAACCGATGAAGTGGAAGATGCTGCCGAACGCGCCCAGGCTGAGGTTATGACCGGCTTCATGGTCCAGGTGCCAGCCGGATGAATTGCTGTCCACGTAGGCGAAGGCGCCCATGTTGTAGGCGGTGTCGATGCTGTTCAGGTTGGACACAAAGCCGCCACGCGTGGCGAGCATGCCAGTCGACCAGTCCATCCGAAAACCGGTGATGCGGAAGAACTGAATGCCACCGCCCCAAAGGCTCGGGATCGACCAGAAGATCAGATGCCCGAGCCCATTGAGCACCCACATCACCGCGCCCAGCCCGAGCACCAGCCAAGACATCGGCATCAACCAGTTCGACCAACCGAGGATGCCCTGGTAGACCTCGTTGTTGGCGACGCTGTCGATCGACGCCATGAAGACCACCACACCGACGAGGATGCCGGCAACGCCGAAACCCATCATCGTCAGGAAAGCCGCGTTCATGCCGGCATTCAGGCCGATCATGAAGCCGCGGAAGAATTCGCCCAGCCCGTTGCCCTGGTTGTTGTGGGCGACCACGTAGCTGACGGTGAGCAGCCCGATCACGCCGATCAGCGCCAGCACGCCGAAGCCGATGCCGCTGGCGAACGCGGCGACGACCGCCACCGCGATCACCACGCCGACGATCACGCCGACGATCGCCCCGACCACGCTCCAGAACGACAAGCCTTCCGGGTCGACGTGGTTGACCGGGTTGTTGCCGGCGTAGGCATACAGGTTCAGCGGGGCGGGGTCGCCGTCGCTGCGCTCAGGCTGCAACAGGTATAGCGGATCGGGCGTGAGGAAGCGCCCGATCTGCGGCGCGTACCAGCGGTGGCCCATGTAGATGAAGCCGGTTTCGTCGTCGACATCGTGCAGCGCGAAGATGCGCAGCAGCGGTGCCGCCGCAGCATGGCGCCGCTCGGTGCCGAAGGGCAGGTAGGCGGTCTGCGCGATGCGCGTGCCGGCCTCGTCGCTGAACAGGATGGCGCTACCCAGTGGATCGACGTGGATCCAGCGCGTGGCGGCACCCTGGCGCAGGGCGACGCGGCGGCGGTCAAAGATCACGAAGTTGGTGTGCTGACCGCCTCGGATCTCGACCATGCGCCCGAGGTGGATGCTCTGGGTGGTCGCGCCCTGGCGCGTGACCTGCCGGCGCACCCGGTTGCCGCGGTAGTCGTAGTCGTAGTCGACGACCGTGCCGTCGTCCAGCGTCACCCGCGTCAAGTGGTTCTTGAAGTCGTATTCGCAGCGCCGGCCCGGCATCTGCACCAGGTTGCCGTTGGCGTCGTGCACGGTCGCTGACGCGGCCTGGCCGGGCCGCGTGACCGAGCTCACGCGGTCCGGCCGCAGCCGGTCGTCGTAGCCGAGCAACCAGCCCGATTCGCCGTGTTCGGCCAGCCGGCCGCGGCCGAGGTAGCGGTAGCCGTGGTCGAGCGCGCCGCCGGGGTCGTTGCCGTGCACGCGCGTGAGTTGCTGTAAGGCGTCGTAGGTGTAGTGCAACTGGCGCGCCTGGCCGGGCGCGCTGTCCTCGAGCGACAGCATCTGCATCATCGCGTCGTAGCCGTAGCGGGCGTCTTCCAGCACGGCGCCGCCCGGGCCGACGGTGCGCTGGGCTTGCACATGGCCAACCCCTGGCGCGTAGTCGATCTCGGTAACCACGCCGTTGGCGAAATCGAAGCGGGTGGGCCGGTTGCGCGCGCCGTAGCTCACCGCCTGCACGACGCCGTCGATGCGTCGCACGAGCCCGGCATCGTCGTGCTGGCGCGTGATGCGCGTGCCGTCGGGGTAGGTCAGCGCGGTCTGGTGGCCGAGATCGTCACGCTCGTATCGCAGCGTGAACGGCTGTGCAGCGACCTCGATCCGGTGCTCGGCGAGAAAGCCGCGCTCCGTGTAGCCGAACTGCTGGCGGCCGTTGGCGTAGCGGGCCTCGACGAGCCGGCCGTCGGCACCCGGCGTCAAGTCGTCGTAGACGAAAGACTCGGCCACGGCGCCGTTGTGCCGTACCTCGGTGATCCGGCCCTCGCCGTCGCGCACGACTTCGATGTCGTTGGCAGCGGCGTCGCGGGTACGCACGATTTCGCCCTGGCCGTTGAACCACTGCTCGCGCGGCCCGCTGTCGCGGTGCACGACACGCAGACGCTGGCCGCGCCGGTCGTAGGCGTAGCGTGCGATCTCGGCGCCGGCAGCGTCGCGCATCGCCAGCAGTTCACCGAACAAGCCGACCTCGTAGCGCAGCACCTGCGGTCCGTCGGGGGTGTTCTCGGTCACCACGGTGCGGTGGTTCCAGACGTCGACCTCTTCGACGCGCGGGGTGTCGGCCTGCGCATGCGCAGGGTCCAGGTCATGCGCATCGGCCAGGCTGATCTCGTATGGCGTGTAGCGCCCTTCGCTGCGCGCGCCGTTGAAGTTGAGGCTGGCCACCGGCCGGCCTTCGCCGTCGAAGAAGCTGCGCCGCGCCGGGCGCGCCAGGTCGGGGATCGCGAAGTCCAGGCTGGCAGCCAGCGTCGGCTCGAACTCGGCACTGGTCTGCCGCCAGGGGTTGTGCACGAGCCAGGCGCCGACCTGCACTTCGCCAGGCAAGCGCTGCACGCGGCGCTGCACCTCCTGCGCATGGCCGTCGTAGTACGCCACGGACAACGCACGGCGGGCCGCATCGACGCGGTAGCTGGTGCGCACCGCGTTCGGCACCTGCGTGTCGTCGTATCCGAGGATGCGGGTGGCGGTGTCCGGCGTGTCGTCGGCCTGCATGAAGTGGGTCAGGCGGCCGAACGCGTCGTAGGCCATGCGAACGCGCGCGCCACCGGGCGAACGCAGTTCGAGCGGTTTGCCGGTCACCGGATCGGGTACCCGCGGGCTTGACAGCCCAGCGGCGATCTCTTCGATCACGTGCAGGCCGTCGGCGTCGTAGCGCTTCTCGCTGCGCCGGCCAGTGCCGGTGGTCTCGGTCGCCACCTGCCCGCGCGCGGTGTAGGTCAGCCGCTTGTCGATGGCGAAGACTGCCGGCGAGCCGTCGACATCGGGCTGCGCCACGTGGCCCAGGGCGGCCAGGTCCATCGCGCCGTAGTGCGCCTGGTAGGTGGGCAGGTCGAGCACCAGGTGCTCTTCGCGCACCAGGCTGCCGCGCGTCAACTGGCCCAGCGGCAGGCCGGCGTCGGCCAGCCCGTCGTAGTGCCGTCGCAGTTCGAGCAGCAAGGCGCCGGCAGCGTCACGCTTGACGGTGCGCGCCATCTTGAACATCCGCCCGGCGGCGTCCTGCGCGTATTCGACGCGGGTGTCGACAAGTTTCTCCGGCATCGCCACGCCCGCCCGCGTGCCAAAGCCGCGTGCCCGCTCGCGCACCAGGTTGCCGGCAGCGTCGTACTCGAATTGGCGCTCTTCGACACGCTCGTCGTCGCTGCGCTCGGGGTGGCGTTTGCGGGTGTGCGCGGCGAACACAAACACGCGCGCCTGGCCGTCGGGCATCACCTCCAACTCGCGCAGGTCGTAGTCGCTCTCCTCGACCCGCCAGGGCCGGGCGGCAGCCGGCGTACCGTCGTCGCTGAAGACCTCGACGCGGGCGAGCAGGCGGTCCAGGTGGGCATGGGCTCGGGTCTGCCCCGGCACGCGGCCCTGGTCGGCCAGGAAGGTATGGCGGGTGCGGACGGATGCTCGGCTGTCGTCGCCGAGCTCGATCTTCTCGACCACGCGAAAGCCCTGGAAGCAGCGCTGGCGGGTGTCGTAGCGCCCTTCGTGATAACGGTAATGCAGCTCGGTCCTGCGGTTGCGCACGTGGTCGGTTTCCACCGTGCTCGCCACCACCCACAACGGGAACGGCAAGGCATCGGACCAGGGCCGCCCCTGGTCGCGATCACGCAGCGCCATCTCGACGGCGCTCAGGTAGTGGATGCGGCTGACCAGCCCGTTGCCGTTGTCGACCTCGCCCAGGCCGTAGGCCGGTGCGCCGGGCGCCCAGCCGACATGCACATAGGCCGTGCGCCCGTGCCGCAGGCTGTTGTAGAGCAGCCCGGTGTGGCCGTTGCCTTCGAAGTCGACCATGCGAGCGCTGCCGGCCAGCGCCGGTGGCAGCACGTCGACGACGATCGGCGCCGCAAAGCCCTGGCCCGAGCGGTTCAGGTACAGCTCGAGCCGATCGGGCAACAAGCGCAGCAGGTCGGCGCAGCCGTCGCCGTCGACATCGGCCAAGAAGATCTGTTCGCCTGCACCGGTGCGGCTGGCCAGACGCGGGCTACCGAGCATCAGCACCGGTTCACCGAAGCGGCCGTGGCCCAGGTTGAGGCGGTAGCTGACCTGGCCCGAGCGAACCTGCACCAGGTCGGGCAGGCCGTCGCCGGTCATGTCGGCGAGGAAGGTTAGCGGGTCGGCGAGGTCGGTCTCGGCGCCATGGCCAGTGACGACCGGCGTCTCCCAGCCTTCGCGCCCGCGGTTGCGGTAGCTGACGAGGCCACGGCGCGTCGACAGCAGCGCGTCGACGACGCCGTCGCCGTCGAGGTCGGCCAGGCGCGCGCGGCCACCCTCGAACGGCGGGCGTTGCGGCGCGGCACGCGGGTAGGCGACGAAGTCGCCGAAGCCGGCGCCGCCGTCATTGGGATAGAAGCCCTGCAACGGCGCCTGCCCGACGCCAACCAGCATGTCGGCGGTGCCGTTGCCGTCGATGTCGATGAACTGCACGCCGTCGCTGGCGAACGATGCTGCCCGCGGCACCGTCTGCGCCAGCGGCGCTGCCGCGCCAAAGCCGCCGCGGCCGTCGTTCGGCCAGCGGTAGAGGCGGCCGTTGCGGTTTTCCACGACATCGGGCAATGGCAGGCCGCTGAGGGCCAGCAGCGCGACGTCGGGGTCGGTCAGCGGGCGGGGTGCCGGGTCGCCGGCCGCCGGTTCGATGAAGCGGATCTTCAGCGCGCCGGCATCGAATGTCTGGTAACCAAGCACGAGCGGATTCTTCAACACCGCGGGCAGCGCCGGCGCGAAGCCGGCCAGTTGGAAGGCGCCGAGCAACGAGACACCGGTGCCCGGCGCGGCGGTGTAGCTGAGCGTCAGGCGGCGCACTTCGCGGCCGTCGGCGGCGAGGTGCAGCGACAGGCTCCGGCAGCGGCGCGCGATCCTTCGCTCGAAACCGGCGCGGCCGTTGCGTAGCACGTCGGGCCGTAGTTCGTAGGCCAGGCGGACGACGAAGCGGGCATAGCGGATCTCAGCCAGGTACGGATAGCCCTCGTGCCGTTCGTATACGTAGTCGATGAGGTTGCCGTGCGCATCCTGCTGTTGCTCGAGCAGCCAGCTCTGCACGCGCTCGGGGTGGTCGGGGTCGGCGACACGGGCGTTGGCGCTGGCACCGAGCACGAAACGCGAACCGTCGCGTTCGTGCACCAGCCAATGCCCGGCGTCGAACTCATAAGCCGAAAACGCGGTCTCGCGCAGCGCGCGATAAGTGCCGTCGGCGCCGCGGCTCAGCTCCGTACCACTGTCGAGAAAGGCTTCGGCCGCACTGCCACCCGGCACGCCGAGATCCAGCCGGCGATCGATCTGGCGCAGTGGCAGCCGCCAGCCCAGGCCGAACGGCCCGTTGGCCTGGCCATGCGCGTATTCGAGCTTGATGCGTGGCTTCAACCCGGCCAGCCCGTCGGGCACCTCGAAAGGCACGCTGAAGTTGCCCTGCCCGCTGTTCAGATCCAGCGAGAAGGCCTCGCCCATACCGGCGACGTTGCCCGACCCGGACGGTGGCGAGACCGCGGTCTGCGCCGTGTTGGTGCCCTTGTCCATGTCCGCTCCCTGCCTTGCGCGTTCAGGTCCGGAAGGTGAAGCTGTAGTCGACGAACAGCGCCAGATCCTGCAAGCCGGACAGGTCGAGCACACCGTTGTTGACGAGCTGCGGGTTGTCGGCAGCGTCGATGCGGAAGTTCAGCGTGTCGAACAGCGTGCGGCCGGTCGGTGCGGCAAAGGCGGCGCCGTCGGCGTTGCCTTTGGCATCCAACGTGAACAGGTGTCCAGCGCCCAGCCCGGCCCAGCCGGCGCGCAGCTTCAGCCCGACCGCAGCAGCGCCACGGGCCTGCAGGAAGTAGCTCTTCAGCTGCGGGCTGGCCTGGTTGGCGGGCAGCAGGCCGGCGTCCAGCACCAGCTCGGCCTGGCCCTGGCTGCGCAGGAAGAACAACTCGTCGGGTGCGCTCAGCCGCAACGCGAACGAGCGCGTCCCGCTGCCTTGGGCGGGCAGCGTGGCGAGGACCTTGGTTTCGAGCACCGGGTCGAAGAAGCCGTCGTAGAACAGCACCAGCTGCACATCCAAGATCTGAGTCAACTCGAAGGTGTTGGAGTGCAGCGGCACGTCAATCTGCCAGACGGTGGCGATGCCGTTGTTCTCGAACAACCGCAGCTCGTTGGTGCTGAGCTGGAACACGACGGCGTCCTGCCGCACGTCGTAGTCGGTCAACGGCATCACGTCTGCCGGATAGACCTGGTCGACGATGCTGCCGTCGCGGCGCCGAAATTTCGACAGCCCGATGTTTCGCAAGCTGCCGTGCACGCCCTCGGTTCCGGCCAGGCCGATGAACAACAACTCGACCTGCTTGAGCTTCTGCAAATAGAAGCCGGGATAGCGGCGGTCGAAGTGCGCGAGCGTGGTCTCGAACAACGCGCGGCCGGTGCGCAGCAGCTGGTCGAAGGCCATCGGGAAGTGGTCGGCCAGCGACAGCGTCTGCTTCATCGGCGCCTTCTTCGACCGGGTGCGGACGAAGTCGAGACTGAAGTAGTCGATGTCCAGCAGCAGTGCGTCGGCCGCCAGCAGCCCGTTCAGGTTGTCCAGGCCGTAGTCGAGCTTGATCTTGCGCAGGTCGCGGCCGGTCTCGGCCTCGTAGGCCTTCTCCATCAGCACCGCGACCTCGACCGCCATGTCCAGGTAACGCTGGGCGATGCGCCGCGCTTCGCGGGCCAGTTCGTACCACATCGTCGCGCTGAACTCGCGGCCCTTGAGGAAGGCCAGGTTTTCCTGCGCGTACTGGGCCTGCAGGCCGGCGATCTGCACCCGCTGCTGGGCCACCGCGACGCGCGCCTGCGCCTGTTCGAGTTGCTGCTGCGCCATGCCGCGGTAGGCGTTGGCGGCGTCGATCTCGTTTTGCATGCGCTCAGCTTCGAGATCGTGGCTAATCTGCGTGCGCCGGTTGGCCAGATCGAACATCACGTGGCTGCGCGGCTTGCTGTCGGCGCTGTAGTAGGTGGCGTTGACGACGTTGAGCTTGACCTCGTCGTTGGACGCCGAGCCGGCCCAGGCCTGCAGCCGTTCGAGCTCCTGCAACTCCCAGCGCACGGCGTTGAAGCGGTCGCGCATCTCGGTGGCGTTGTCGCGCTGCACGGTGGCGTAGTTCAACCCGGCGCTGGCGACATCGACACCTTCGCGCGATTCGGCCAGTCCCCGGCGCTCGAGCTCGACCGACGCCACCGCGACGCTGGCTTGCTGCGCCATCTGCTGCTCGCGCAGCGACTCGTTTTCGCCCGAGTTCTTGAACTGGATGTAGCCCTGCTCGACCTGCGCCGCGTGCTGCGCGAAGTAGCGCGCCAGGTTCTGCATGTGCTCCCAGCTGAACGGCGGCACGTGAACGCCCAGGCCGAGGAAGTTGAGCCCGCCGGCGATCTTTTGCAGTTGCATGCGGGCGCGCGCCAGCGCCATCGTCAGGCGTGGGTTGTCGGCATTCGGCTGCCCACCCACCAGGGTGGCCTGGATCAGCGCGGCCGCACGGACCTTCATCGGCGCGAAGGTGGCGTGGGCGTACAGCGGCGAAGCTGCGTCTAGCGTGTCGTCGGAGCGCAGCAGCCGCTCGTAGACAGCCTTGGCCGCGGCGAAGTCGGCCACCACGTTGGCGGCGTCGCGGTACAGCCGGTCACCGTGGTCCAGCGCCAGCTCGGCCAAGCGCAGCCACAGCGTGACGGACTCGACGGCGAGGTTGAGGAACGGGTACTTCAGCGTGCTCAAGTATTCGGCCTCGGCGTCCGCGTAGCTGCCGAGCGCGGCGTGGCAGTCGCCGATGGCCATCGGCAGTACCCAGCCGACGATGTGGGCCAGGTAAGCCACCGTGACCGTGTGATGCGAGAGGTAGCCTGTCAGCAGCGCGATGTCCTTGGTGTCACGCAGCGTGGCGTAGAAGTTCGTCAGGCCAGCCACCGCGCCACCGTCCACCGAGGCGGAGATGGGCTCGAGCCGCTCGCCGAAGACCGTCACCGCTTTCGCCGACGTGCGCGCGGCGAAGGTCCGTGCCGCGATCAGCGAGACCGCCCCGTCGGCCGCAGAGGCAGCTTCGTCGCGGATCACGGGAGACAGCATCGGCCGCACGGTGAACGTGGGCCGCGACAGCAGCGTCGGCCGCGTGGTCAGGGGCGACAGCGTGGTCAGCGTCGACAAGTCCACCATGCTCACTCGGCTAATCTGCGTGACCGGGAACACCGAGAAGCGCTTGCGCAGCTCCGCGGCCTGCGCCAAGGTGCGCTTGGCGCCTTCGGGGTCACCGGCGCGGATATTCATCTCAGCCAGCACCCCCAGGGCGTTGATCTGCGCTTCCTGCTTTCCGGCGGCCCCGAAGGCCTCGGCGCTGCGGGCCATCAACTGCATGGCCGGCGCCGCGTCGCCGCTGCGCGCTTGCAGCACGGCCTGGTCATGCATCAGGGCAGCCCGCAGTTCGGCGTCCTTGGCCTGCTCAGCGGCGCCGGCCGCCGCCTTCGCGGCGCGGGCGAAGTCGCCGCGATCGAAGGCGCTCTGCATCTCGTCCAGCGGCACCCGCACGCCGGCGTCGGCGTCGGCCAGGCCGCCGTCCTCCACCTGAGCGAACAGCTTCGTGATGCCGGCCGCCAGCGGCGTGATCGACGAAAACGTTTCTGGAATCGCTCTCGTGAGCGCCGGCGTGCGGTCCAGCATCAGCGCGCTCCTCGCCAGCGTGGCCTCGGCCACACCGGCATCGGCGAGCCGCAGCCAATCGGCCTTGGCGCCTACGTGCGGCGCGATCTTCGGATACAGCACCGCGGCGATCACGCCACGCAGGCTTCGATAGTCCTCCAGCGCGGCGCCGACCCGGCCCTCGGCCATCAGCCGGTGCGCGACAGCCAGCCGGCGCTGGACGTCACGCTCGAAAGCGCTCTCGGCGGTGTCGACCTCGTAGCTGGCCCGCGCCAGTTCGCGGGTCGCGTCGACCACGAAGGCATAGCGGTTCTCGTGCAAGTATTTCGGTGCCATGAGGCCTCCCGTGCCAGCACCAAGTTTGTAAGCCTCCGGCGGCGGGAACGCAGTCCCTACGCTTAGGGGCCGGGTCTGCATAGACCGGCCCTATCTGCGCAAGCTGGCCGCGAAAGTGCCCTGTCGCCATGCGGAGGACAGGGTTTTCAGAGGACAGGGTTTTCAAACACCCTTTTTCCCTCCCGAGTGCCCCCGGCGTGGCGCTCGGTCACCCACTGACCCGCTCCTTGGGTCTAGCTGCCGCACTTTGATGGCCGATCGCAGCGCCGAAGTGCGTCTCTCGAAGCGGTGTTGGCGCCGGTGCAAAAACGCTGCTATTCGCTGGTCAGAAACCGCGCAGAGACCGCGCCGCGAACACGGGTTGTCCACCGCGGCGACCGACCATCGCCTATTGGGGGCATCGGTCGCCGCCGTGGATAACCCTGCACCTGTGACTTTCGCAGCTGGAATCGGACCGTCGCGGATGGGTATCACGGACTCTTCAACTTAGCAAACGTGCGTCAGCGGAAAAGCGCGGATCTCGACCAGCGTTGACAGCACGCTGCGCTGCTCGCCGCAGGCCGTGCATGCGGCCAGCATGCGCGGCGGTACTTCGCCAAAGTAGACAGCGGGTGCGACAGCGCTTCATCACCGCCAGGGCCTGGTGCTGGCTGGGCAGCAGGCGGTCCCCGTAGCGGTGCAGCAGTGCCGGCTCGAACTGTTCGATGACCTCGGTCAGCGCGATCACAGCACGGTCCCCCAGTTCAGCGTGTAGCGGCTCATCAGGCCGTCGATGCACACGCTGCACTGCTGCGTGGTGTGGTTGGTCAGGTGGGTGTAGCGGGCGGTGGTCAGGATGCTGTGGTGGCCCAGGATCTTTTGCACCTCCAGCAAGTCCACGCCAGCCTCGATCAGGTGGGTGGCGTAGCTGTGCCTCAGGCTGTGGGGCGTGATGTTTTTTTTAGCCCGCAGCCCGCCGTTACCTGGTGCAGCGCGCGCTGCACGCTGCCGCGGTCCAGTGTGCTGGTGGCCGCGCTGGCGCCACGCACGCCGCCAGCGCGGCTAGGGAACAGCAGCTGCGGGTGCCGGTGCACGCGCCAATAGTCGCGCAGCACGCGCAGGGTCTGCTGCGGCAGCGGCACCAACCGGTCGCGGTTACCCTTGGCGTCGCGCACGTGCACACGCATTCGCTCGGCGTCCACGTCGCCCACCGTCAGCGCCAGTCCCTCGCCCAGCCGCAGGCCCAGGCTGTACAGCGTGAAGAAGAACACCCGGTAGCTCAGCACCCGGGTGGCACCAAAAATGGCCTGCGCCTGGGCCACGCTGACGATGTCGGGCAGGCGGCTGACCTTGGGCGGGCGGATGAGATTCGGCATCACCCAGGGCTTGCGCAGCACATGCTCGTTGAAGAACTTCCAGCCGTACAGGTCCAGCTTGACCCCGCTCCACGAATGCGAGGCCAGCAGGTCGGTGAAGTAGTCGGTCAATTGCTCCGCGCTCAGCGCGTCGACGTGGTATGAAAAGTACGCGCCGATACGCCGCATGCCGCGTGCGTAGGCGTCGATCGTCTTGGGCTGCAGGCCCTTGAGCTTGAGGTGCTTCAGATGGGACTGGTACTGCCGCTCGAAATGCTCCGGGAAGTTGGCCATGATGGAAAGTCCTCGATGGGTTGCTCAGCCTCACGCGCCAGAAT
>ENA-ORBV01015444-ORBV01015444.1-microbial-mat-metagenome-genome-assembly--contig:-NODE-15444-length-11233-cov-4.419236_pt1 | contig 11233 bp, 8 predicted proteins | sample MGYA00237777_ERZ505514 | MGnify/ENA primary metagenome ERZ505514 (study PRJEB26160, sample SAMN06269048) | microbial mat metagenome | isolation source: Oligotrophic lake microbial mat | place...
AGGGAAATACCCGGCGGAGACGGTGAAGCTCCTCGGGGCTGAAGCACCGGTCCCGCAGAGCGGCGACATGGATTTGATCGCGCAGAAGATCGACTTCTACGGGCTGAACATCTACAGCGGCGGACAGGTCAAGGCCGGCGCCGATGGCAAGGCCGTGCCGGTGTGGCTGCCGCCGGGGCACGCTCGCAACGCGCTGTCGTGGTCGGTCTTTGCGCCGTCGCTGCGATGGGGTCCGCGGTTTGTGTACGAGCGCTACAAACTGCCCATCGTCATCACCGAAAACGGGATGTCGAACCTCGACTGGGTGCATAGCGACGGGGCGGTGCATGATCCCCAGCGTATCGACTACACCCGCCGCTACCTCATCGAGTTGAACAAGGCCATCGAAGACGGCGCGGATATACAGGGGTATTTCCACTGGTCGATCCTGGACAACTTCGAGTGGGGCGAGGGGTATAAGGACCGCTTCGGCATGATCTTTGTGGATTACGAGACCCAGCAACGCACGCTCAAGGACTCAGCGCATTGGTACGCGGAAGTGATCGCGACCAACGGTAAGATTCTTGAATCGCCGCACGCGGGGCTGGAGCCCAAGATGTTCGCGTATGTGTAGTCTGAGATTCGCGGGCTAACTGGTTGCGGCCACGATCGCCGCCGCGGCGGCGGCCCGATGGCTCATTCGATTTTTCTCTTCCCGCGGTAACTGGGCGCTTGTCAGTTTGAACGCGGGTGCAACAAGAAAGAGCGGGTCATAGCCGAATCCGTTCTCACCGGCGGGCACTCGGGGCGGCGTGCCGATTCGGCCATCGAACGTGCCGCGCACCAACACGCTTGGCTCGTTGCCCGGCGTGGCGATCGCCATCACGCAGACGAACCGCGCGGTGCGGAGGGCATCATCAACGCCTTGCAACTCGGTAAGAACGCGCTGGTTGTTCGCGGCATCGCGCTCCGCACGGGACATCCCGGCCTCCCGCCCATCTGTGCAGTAGTGTGATGAGATCACGCCCGGCCGTCCGCCCAGCGCATCGATCTCGAGGCCCGAATCGTCGGCGAGGCAGGCGTGCCCGGTCTGCTGGGCGTAGGAGGTTGCTTTGATTGCGGCGTTTTCCTCGAAGGTGCTGCCGGTCTCCCGCGGTTGGATGAACGCTCCGCCGAGTTGGTTCAGACCCAGCAATCGAACCGGCCAGCCCAGCGCGGCGAAGATCGCCCGCATTTCTTCGACCTTGTGGGTGTTCTCGGTGGCTAAAACCACCACGGGCAACACCTGGTTTTTCGTCGTTTCTTGCGGCGCATTCATGCGCGATTGTTGGAGCCTCACTACCCCCACGAGGCCCACGGGCACCGACGGCGCGACCAAGCATAAGCGAGGTGAACATTGATGGGCGAGATGCAGAGAATGAACCGCGGTTCGGCTTCCCCCCCACTGCTCCCCGCCTAAACTTGATGCAAGCCATTGGGCCGACTCTTCTGGATGGGAAGGAGTTTTGAATTGCGACGCATCACGCCGCCCCGGCACTCTCTCCAAGGCTTCACGCTCATCGAACTGCTGGTGGTGATCGCGCTGATCGCGCTGCTGATGGCGATCCTGCTGCCCGCCCTGGGCAAGGCGCGAAAATCCGCTCGCATGGTGATGTGCGAGAACAACATGCACCAGTCGGCGATGGCCATGACGGCGTACTCGACGGACTTCCGCGGGGTGATGTGTACTTATTCGTGGCAGCCGGGCATGGCCATCAGTCGTTACGCCGATCTCAACAACAACTACGACCCTTCAGCCTCGTTCGCCCACCAGTCCAGCGACATCGCTCGCCGCATGACCGGCCGCGGGCAGGATGGTTTTTACACAGCCTTCGAGAACCGATACGTGGCCCGCAACTTGTGGCAGCTGCCCGTGGCCGATGGGGGTTATCTGGGCGATTCCCTTCCGAAGCCCGCCAAATCTTGCCCCGAAGACCGCGTGACGCTTCTGTGGCAGGCGAATCCCAACGACATAGATCGGGTGCTGGCCACCACGGGCGACCCTGACCCATCCTCGCCTCAGGGGTTTAAGCGGCTGCTGCCCTTCTGGTCTTCCTACGAACTGACCCCATATGCGTACTCCCCCGATTCGGGCGCGGGGATCGTGTGGCAGTTGAGCGGCCAACCGGGGTATCACCACCTCTATGGCAATAACGGCCCACCGAAGTTTCGGGCGCGTTCGTTCGACGCGGTGCTCTTCCCTTGCCAAAAGGTGTGGCTGTACGACCTTTTCGACCGCCACACGTTCAAGCGAGACCTCTGGTACGCCTACAAAGTGGCCGCACAACCCCTCGCGTTTTTCGATGGCTCGGTTTCCATTCGCAAAACCCAGGATTCTAACCCCGGGTGGGAGCCGGGCAATCCAAGAGGTGTGTTTGCCACCTCCTACCAATATTATCCCGTCGGCTCGGACTCCCCGACCCTCTCCGGGCAACCCTCGGACACCGTGCAGGGCTTTTACCGCTGGACTCGCGGCGGGCTGCGGGGCATCGACTTCGGCGGCAAGGAATACAAGTTACCGTAGAGTTCGACGGTCGCCGGTCTACTTCGCGACGAACAACTCCGAGACCTTACCCCAGTTGACCACGTTCCACCAGCCTGTAATGTAATCCGGGCGGCGGTTCTGGTACTTGAGGTAGTAGGCGTGCTCCCAGACATCAAGGCCCAGGATCGGCGTGCCTTCGCAGCCGGCGATCGCCTTGCCCATGATGGGGTTGTCCTGATTGGCCGTGGAGCAGACTTCGAGTTTGCCCGAAGCGCTTTTGACAAGCCATGCCCAACCCGAGCCAAAGCGGGTGGTGCCCGCCGCCGCGAACTTTTCTTTGAACGCATCGAAGGAACCAAAAGCTTGTGTAATCGCGTCGGCGAGCACTCCCGTTGGCATACCTCCCCCACCCTTGCCAGCCGGGGCCAAGAGCATCCAGAACATGGAGTGGTTCACATGCCCCCCCGCATTGTTTCGCACCGGGCCGCGTTTGTCTTCGGGCAGGTCGGAAAGTCCGCGGATCAGGTCTTCACCGCTTCGATCCGCGAAGGAGGTTCCTTCAAGCGCCTTGTTCGCATTGGTCACGTAGGCAGCGTGGTGCTTGCCGTGGTGAATCGTCATGGTTTGAGCATCAATGAACGGTTCAAGTGCATCGACTGAATAGGGGAGCGTCGGGAGAATGAGCGGCATACTAAACCTCCGAATGTGGATAAGTGGATTGAACGAAGTACGAACTACGGTAAATAACTTGAAAATTTGTACATTCGATGTTGGCAAATATTCAGGTTTGTGGTAGACTGAGGGAAGAAAGTGTACAGGCTGAACTTGGGGTTGGATCAACAGATGGGACGATAGTACACGCGAGTGCGTGGCATGTGTTCTCGGAACTGTCAAGTGGTAAGGAAAATGCGGGGCGTATCGAGTAATTAAGGACGTTCGGATTTGACTAGTACAAACAAACTGGGAGTATTTTCAAATCCTTTCAAGAGACTCGGAACAAATACATGCGAAAATCGTACTAAGATAGAGAGCGGCTTGTTCTGCGGGGGACCAAAATACTCGCTGCAAAGCCCGGATAGTGCCGCGGGCACAATGCACGACGTTAGAAGGGTAAAACGATGTTTCTGAAGTTGGCGTTTGTCAAGATAGGGGGCGGTTGAATGCAAAGCGGACAAGATGATGAGATGAAGCGGGAGATTGCTGTGAAAAGCGTTGCCTTAACGCTATACAAACGAACAGAAATCGTGCGTGACCTCGGCAGACCATGAGCATCGCGTCCGCGGCAGGAGACGCTCAAACGATTGCAATGTGTATGGGGGAGTGGATCAGGTCAAAAATCCTGCCGCAAACACCTGATGCCTCAACATTTTGGCTTCTCCGTCACAAGTGCGCTTCATTCGGAAGTGGGGAGGGCGTAGTGGGCTAAGCAGGTTATTGGCGGGGGGCTAGGGAAGAATGGAATCGAGCCGGGGACAACGATGCGGAAAAATGCGTGCGATTTGGGGATTTTGGCTATCGCAACGCCGGGAAAGGTGAACAACGCCTTCCTTGCCTTCGGTGTGGCTGGGTGATAGGAGCGTGACAGGGCGTGACAGGGTTTGAAAGAAGTTTGAGGAGACCGAGGGGCAGATGTCGGAAAGTCAGTGTTGAAAGCGTATGTAGTAAAAAGAGACCAGACATATACACCCGGGCATAAACAGGAGCGAAGGCAAGCCAGATCAAACGAGTTTTTAGAGAAGAACGATTATTCAAAGGACCGGCCCAGCGGAAACCGAGATACTGCGAAACGCGGCAGTGGAATCAAGCAAGCCCCCCATGCCAAGGCAGGCAAGGAAACAGACATGAGACAAGCAACCAGCAAGAGAACCATCAGTCCCATCGAGCAAGACCGGCGTCGCGGCCGGCCTGGCATGGGCACGGATGTCAACAGCCCCCGTGCGATCACGGGCGGCGCGAAAACCAAGTCCTCCGTCCGCAGGCGCCTGAGCGTCGAGGATGAGCGTCTGCTCGTGCAGATTATGGGCAGCGAGCAGGACTTCATCGACAGCCCCGCGTTCTACGACGACGAGGCGAAACTGAAGATCTATGACGAGGCTCCCGACATCCAGAAGCCCGACACCACGTGGTATCACCCCGTGATGGATGACCTTTCCAGCGCCCGCAACCGAACGGTGAAGAGTGCCCAGCAGGTGATCCTGACCGGCGCGGAGGAGAAGGTTCTCTTCCACCAGTTTAACTACGCGCGGTTCCGCATCTGGAAGGTGCAGCAGGACGCCTGGGCGACCCCGACCAAGCAGCCCGACCCCGAGCAGGGCGATGAGATTCTGCGGTGGTACCGCGTCGCGGATCGTGTCCGCGAGCAGATCGCCGAGACCAACCTCGCCCTGGTGCTCGCCATGGCCAAGCGCACCCGCATGAGTGAAGTTGACTTTGCCGACCTTGTGAGCGAGGGGAACATGGCCCTGCTCCGCGCGGTGGACAAGTTCGACGCCGGTCGCGGCTACAAGTTCAGCACCTACGCCTGCCGGGCGATACTCAAGGCGTTCAGCCGTCAGGGCATGAAACTGAGCAAGTACCGCCAGCGGTTCCCCACGGACTTTGACCCGAAACTCGAGCGAAGCAACTTCCTCGAGATCAAGCGGGAAGGGTTCGAGAAGGACGCCGCGGAAGAGGTCAAGCGCATCGTTCTCGAGAACCGCTGCGACCTCTCGGATGTCGAGCGCACGGTGATCGAGCATCGGTTCGGTCTGGAAGCGGGCGAGATCGAGAAACCGATGACACTGGAGCAGGTTGGCCAGATCATCGGCGTCACGAAGGAGCGTGTCCGCCAGATTCAGAACAAGGCGATGGAGAAGATCAAACTCCAACTCGAGGCCCATTTCCTTGGCAACAAGGAAGCCCTCGAGGCGCAGGAAGCCGCAATGGAAGCCAAACTGGCTGAAACGGCCAACGCGAGCTGATCCTGAGTCTCGCCGTTAATCGTCCATACGTTCACACATTCACGGCCCGGTCGAAAGACCGGGCCGTTTTCATAGTGTGCCAAACGCATGTTCAACAACCCAGGAGTACATGCCCATTGGCCGACCGGATGGAAGGGAGGGGGAGCGGAGCGGGGTGCTTGCCGACGCGAACACGCCCCCGCACTCTCACTTCAATTGGACGCGAGCCAAGGCAGAGGGTCACGACGACGGAGTCCTACCGCAACACGCCCGCCTCAGCGCTGCGCCGGGGCGGGCGCGATCAGCCGGGTGGTCACGCGGTTGACATCCGGCACCGCGCCGCGCGAAGTCAGTCACGTTGTCGATGGTCGTCCGATCGATCTGCGTACACGCCTCGCGGGTGAAGAACCCACGTTGTCCCCGCCCAGAAACAGTTTCTCGCAGGGCTTGGTGGAATAAACGCAGACCTTCATCGTGGGCTCCGATCACGCAGGCGTTTGCAACTCGCGACCATCACGGGTTCACCCGCCTTGCGCCGCGGGTTTAATCGCAAGAATCGAGCACGGGGCGGAGCGGATCACGTGTTCGGCGGTGGTCCCCCAGAAGAAGTCGCGGAGGTTCCACTTGGCTCTGGTCCCCAGCACCGCCAGGTTTCCCCTATCCACATCCCCCGCATCGCCCGCGGGCACGTTCCCCCCCACGCGCTTCAAGAGCGCAACGATGGAGTGCCCGTAGCCGCCCACTCTCCACTCCGACTCAATGCAGTGGAAGACCGCCTTGAGGGCACTGATCTCGTGAGCGTGCGGCTCGCAGAAGGACCGCAGACGGTCCTCAACGGCTCGCTTGTATTGCGGCCTGAAGTCGGGCATGTTGTCGCCGATCCTCGCCGGCAGATCCTCTCCGAACCAGGGGTCGTCGAATGCGTGCAGGATGTGAAGCGCTGCGTCGTCGCGGGCTGCGACTCGGATCGCCTGCTCAAGCGCGCGCCGTGAGGTGTCGGTGAAGTCGATGCACGCGACAACGGTCTTGAATGGCCCGGCATGACCCTTACGGACAAGCAGCACCTTGGATTCGGCTCCCTGCACACACGCGGCGGCGGTCGCGCCGATATTCTTTGCGGCGTCGAGCGAACTGTGCGAGCCCATGACCAGCAGGTCGGGCTTGTCGCGGCGGACCCGCTCCAGGATCCGCTCGCGCGGGCTGCCAATCTCTATGTCAAACGCTGCGGCGGGCTTGGCCGCGCACTCGGGCGCGAACTGCTCCCACTGCCGACGGGCTTCGGTCACGAAGTCGGCTTGCATGGGCAGGTCAAACGGAAGTAAGGCGTGCGGGGTGGGCATGTAAGACGGCATGGCGACCACGTGCATCGCCGCCAGCGACGCCCGCCCGTCCCCGGTCCACGCGGCGACGCGGGCCGCCTGCCTGAACGCATCGGCGGAGCAAGGCGAGAAGTCTACGGCGACGAGGACGGTCTTAAGGCGGTCCATGACTGTTCCTTTCAAGGGCGATGGGGTCCGAACATCGGCTGTAAATAACGAAGGTCGCGTAGATGACGTGAATGACGTAAATGCCACGCAGTTGCGCGCTTGCGCATCCGGCGGACCGGATCGCCATACCAATCGCCACCTCTAAGCAATGCCTGAAGTCGGTGCCGAAGGCGATCGTGGTGAAGGGAGCGGAACCCGCAGATTTGCACTCCTTACACGTGACACTATAGCCGCGCGATGGGGAAGTTTTCATGGTCTCTACGGTGCCCGAACGCCGCACGTGCGGGCTGTTGAGCATGACCGAAGCGGGTGAAGGCCATCACGGCGCTGGCCACGATCGGCGAGCGCAACCAGCCCGTGAAAAGATATAGTACAGTTCCGCTAAGCCTTTGGAGCCGGGATAGGGTCAGCGATTTCCACCTGGAAATCCATGCGCTCCCATCCGGCCAGCCACAGAAACGTGAATACAACTCGGGCACCGACGGAGAGCGGCTTTGATGGCAGGTCCGCGAAGAAGCAGCCGAGTCCCGCATCGCGCGTGTCCAAGTCGTTGACCGTCTTCCAGCCGTCGAAACTCCAGCGAATACGGGCGGGCTTGTCGGTGATGATACGGAGCGTCTTCCCCTTTTCGATCCGCTGCAACCTGTGGGCAAGCGTCCACATTTCAATCGTGCTACCCGTTTTGCCCGCGGCGTAGCGCTCGAACACCGGCTCGATACGGTCAAAGCATACGCCATCCTTGCGGCTACGCACGAGTGACACGTACTCGGCGTGCGACCAGCACAGCGGCATTGCCGAACCCGTAGGGCCACCCCGTTTCAAGCACCTATCGGGCAGATCGTCGGCATCCCATAACTGCTCCGGCAACATGCCGCCCCCGTTGGCCGATTTCTCCATCGTCTTGATAAACGCAAGCGGGTCGCGTCCTGCGGCGAGTTCATAGTGGCCGCGTTCGCCCGTGAGGATCGGCCAGCAGCGCCCCTCGCCGGTCCCGTCGTAGGCGGTTCCGTCCGGCTTCTGGCCGTAGCCATCGTGGTTGTACCTTCGCCAGCAGGGGCCTTGGGGCAGGTCTCGCTTGAGCACCCGATCCATCACGGCGATTGAATCAACGATGGCCGGGTCGTCCGCGGCCCGAACCCCCAGCCGGACAAGTTGAAGAAAGTCGCCGCCGACGACGTTGCGCGCCGGGAATGTGCCCCCGCCGTTGCTCACGGCAATTTCCGCATAGTCCGGGTCGGGCGCCGCTACGGCTTGGTTGGGAGCGGCGGGAGTAATGCGGATGTAGTGCCGCGGCTTGTCTTTCACCAGTTCGCCCCGGTCGGTGACCATCCATTCCTCAAGGTGGGCCGCTAGCCAATCCGCGTACGCCAGCAGGAAGTCTGCGGCGGGCGCAACGTCGCGTTCGCGGGCAATATCCGCCGCGCAGACCAGGCCTGCGATAATCGCGGCGATTGTCGAGGGTGAGTAACCCGAGTTCTCCTCCCATCGTTCCTGCGCCGTCGCCGGCCCGTTGAGAATCAGGTATCGCGATGCTCGCGACACCAGCATCCATGGATCAAACTGGCGGAGCGCATCGGCCCGCCGCAATCGCCAAGCGAGGAGAATGGGCGCCGCAACCTGATCCAGTTGAATGCCCTTCCAGTATGCCACGCCGCTGATCGAACTGTTCTGCGGCACGCTCCCATCGGCCGCCTGGACGCAGGCCAGCCAGACCAAAGCCCGCAACGGCGACTCGGTCTGGCCGCAGGCGAGCAGGGCGGTGGCGGTGTGCACCATATCTCGTGTCCACACCAGGTGATATCCGCCCTGATCGGCGTCGTCCTTGGTTTCGCCCCAGGGAATGCTCAGCGAAGCCACGAACGCCCCTTGATAGGTCTTGTCCTCGTGCGCGAGCAGGACGCATCGGCTCAGCCGGATCAGTGAACCCCCGTCACCTGTGTCCGCGCTCAAATCGAGTTCGCCGCGGGCCTTCTGCCACTGACCGATGTACCTCTCTCGCTGGCGCGCGAATGAAGTGGCGAGGGCTTGCAGCAGGTGGGCCGAAGCGCTGTGCGGCGTCCGGCCGAACCCGACGCCAAGCGTACACTCCATGCCGCCAGAGAGGTCGATTTCCGCCGTGAGGGCGATATTGCCGTTTTCGGCGTGATCAAACTCCCAGTCCATCTTGAAGTTGTCCATGAGGTCCCGCCAGCCGTCGCTGGAGCCGACGAAGCCGACGGAGCGCCGCGTGAAATCCGGCTCGCAGCCGAAGGTCATGTCTATGTCCCCGCGGTTGGCGTGGAAGAGTTTTCTCCCGTTCAATCCACACCATTGGGCGGAGTTGTTGTTGCCGGTTCCCTTGAGGTGGGGAGCGAGCAGGACGAACAGCCGCAGTTTGCCGCGGAGGGCCGGGTCCATGATTTCCAGCCGCGTGTGCATAAGCAGGACCGGCGAATGCGGGTCAACCAGGACCTCTTTGATCAGGCGGTAGCGGCCCTTTGGCTCCGAGTTGGTGAGGCGGTAGAGCAGCGCATTCTGCTCTGGATATTCGAGCGTGTGGAGCAGGTCTCGCCTTTCCTCGTGGCAGAAGGTTTCTCCATCGGTGATGAGAAACTGCAGGTCCCTTGTGTTGGGCGTATCGACGTGCGGGAAATAAATCTCGTTGATGATGCCGTGGCTGAGCGTGAACCAGATGCATGCGCCGCTGTGGTAGGCGGTGCCGACGCCGGACTTGGCGGCGGAGGTCCAGCGGGGCTCGATGCCGGGGGCGCCGAATGCGGGGGCGTTGTATTTCGTAGGTGAAGATGGTTCCATTGTCAGCAGTCCGGCTGGAAGCACTCAGGCATGGGTATGAGTCACCGCCTCAAGAGCATCCAGGCTCTTGACCTCGATGATGCGATTCATGGTGCCGTGCTCGTTTGGAACATGTCCGGGGCGAGCGTTGTACGGCTTATCGCCGCCGACTTCGCAGCACCATTGCCCATCGATGATGAACTTGTACTCGTGTTCGCCCGGAGGGAGGTTAAGCGTCAACGCCCACTCGCCGCTTTTGGCCTTCGTCATTGGGTGCGATGTGGGATTCCAGCCGTTGAAGGCACCGGCGAGGAAAACTTGCTTTGCAGCGGTCGCGCGAACCGAAATGATCTGCCCGGCTTGGGCAGGGTTGGGATTGAGATGGTTCTTGTTGTGCATGTGATTGCTCCGAAAAAAAGAATAAAACCGAAAGGCTTGTTCATGGACACTTCGTACCTATTTCCGATCGAACGCGCCGGGCGGGCCTGCCGGTTGGGGCCATGGGGACGCCCCGCGCGGCTGCTCCAGGTGCTTCTTGTTGGGAACCGTTCGTGAAAGTTGGATGGGCCTTTCACAAATCGAGCGACGGGAAAGTTTGAAAGACCACGGTATTCTAAGCCCTAACAATGAACTTTGCATGAACCCTTTATGATTCGCCCTTCACACTCGGGGGCTGCGGTGCATGTGAGCGTCAATGACCGTTGTTGCCGATAAGGGCGAGGAATGGGCTTCGCGAAAACTGTGAGCAATGAACCGCCGCGGAACCTTGGACTACTCCGACCCATTCCCGCCGCCGCCCGCCCCCGGGGGTTTGACTTGCAATGCGGCATGCGCGAGCCACGGGGCTTTCCGCAAGAGGCATCGTAAAGACTTCCAAACTTATTGGCCTCTCGCGCCCACCCATCTATAATCAACTTGCCATGAACGTCAAATGCGACCTGTGCGCGAACGAGGCCACCGTACACGACACCAGCCGTCGCAACGGTGTCATCATCGAGCGGCACCTGTGCGAGGCCTGCGCCGCCCAGGCGGGCTTTGAGATGCCCAGCGGGGGGCCGATCATCGACCTGCTCAAGCAGTTTATGACGCAGCAGGACCTCGAAGAGCCGGATGCACCGCCGCAAGAAAAGAAGTCGGGGGATGGCGGGGCAGGCGCGACCGGAGCCTCCATCACAGTGATCATCGGTGCGGGGGGCGGGGTTGCCGCGGGGTCCGGCGCTGCGCCCTCGTCGCCAGGAAAATCAAGCATCTGCGCCACTTGCAAAACCACGTTCGCCGACTTCAAGCAGCATGGCGTGCTGGGCTGCCAGGACTGCTACGAGAACTTCGAGGGGTTTCTGGGTCCCCTTCTTGAGCGGGCCCACGATGGGGGCGTGTCTCATTCGGGAAAGACGCCGCGGCGGCTTCTCAGCGGGACGCGCCGAAGCGGCGAGCAGCCAGCCGCGAAGAGCGCCGGGCTTTCACTTGAGGACCGCGCACGACGGCTTCGGGCTCTTCACCATCAGCTTGAGGCCGCCGTCAAGAGCGAGCAG
>ENA-ORBV01015445-ORBV01015445.1-microbial-mat-metagenome-genome-assembly--contig:-NODE-15445-length-11233-cov-3.856848_pt1 | contig 11233 bp, 5 predicted proteins | sample MGYA00237777_ERZ505514 | MGnify/ENA primary metagenome ERZ505514 (study PRJEB26160, sample SAMN06269048) | microbial mat metagenome | isolation source: Oligotrophic lake microbial mat | place...
CACACACACACACACACACACACACACACACACACACACACACACACACTGATTTACCTGAAGAGACTTGCTTAGCGGTACGTTATGGTGTGTGGCACGTGCTTCGCTTCCCACGCGTCGAGCGACCTTGCGGCCCCGCGCCAGCGTGAGAAACTCGATGTCATCAAGGCCAGCTGTATCGATCATTGTGAACTGCATGGGGTGGGAGAGCACACGATACAAGCGAATTGAAATGTTAGGATGGACGATACAGAGAAGGGTCGAGACAGCTGCAGCAACCATAGCTCTGTGTCAGGGAGGATACACGCAAGCAGATGCTGCAACGGGCATGGTGGACATGACATGCACTGAGACAGCGCTAACCCGATGGTATGATCAATACCTGCAACTTCGATATGGAGCCGAGTGCCTCTCGGCGATCGCGTGTGACACCAGGAGTACTGTCCACTAATGCTAGCTTCTTACCAGCCAACCGATTGAACAGCGTGGATTTGCCAACATTGGGTCTGAGGTCGCCAGTTCAGAACAGAAAAGCATCAACTGGATGATGAGTTATGAAGCGCACACTATCCAGTCTGACCTGCCAACAATCGCGATGCGCCACTCTCGCTCGGATATCGCGGCGAATACAGCATCTCGCATCTGTAGGACAGAAAAGATTATTTAGATCGCGCCGATGAGCATGTAACAAAGCGTGTTCACGCGATCGTACCTTCAGTGCGCGAAGTCTCTTCGCTGCCCTTCCTTCCGTCTGTTGAGACTGCTTAGATGGTATGGTCTCCACAGTCCGTCTGCTCGCAGCGTCACGCGCCGCTCTAGCAGGCCTGCCAGCAACCGCATTCACTGCGCGCTTGGTGATGGCTCGTGCGTTGACGATCGCAGCATGCGGCCAGCGCGTTAGCGACAGCGGATCAAGTGAGACAGGGACAAGTGAAGGGTGATGCCATGGACCAGCACGCCCGAGATCCGTGGATATCCTAAATAATGAACGGCATCGCAGCCCTCGAACAGCAGCGAGCATCGTGGCGTATGGGCCTACGCCAATTCATGTTTCTGCTTGGGTGTGCATGACATTGTAGCAGAAAAGCGCAAGATCGACGCTCTTATGTCAGAACGAGGTCAACGAATGCATCGCAGCATGAAACGACGCGAGCCACTTTCGCCCGTGCCTGCACGCACATTCTATTCGTACAAGACCGCGTGAGTATTGCATCATATTCACCAATTAGCGGAACTTTGCATGTTATTGAGGATCACTTTGGGTTTGCCAAACCGGGCTAGCGACACGAGTGCCACCGCCGCGTGTCCAGGTGCGTCTCTACCTTTGAACGCTGCACTGCCGGTTTGGGTATCCGCACGCAGACCATCGTGCATCGTTTCAGCATGAGGCGGTGTGCAGCCCCGGTTCCTTCTCGCAGAGCGGCCTTTGTCAGCGGACAAGATCTTGATCGATTGCCAGACGAGTTGGCATGGCCTGTACCTCTTGTCCTATGCCCCTGGACATGCACCCTCACGGGACTGTGTATCATAGCTTGAGTTGGACACTGTGATGATGCCGTGAAGCTAGTGGAAGCGCTGGGAACCGATTCCCAGAGTTGCCCAGTTTCAGCCTTAAAATTAGACCCCAGGCGTTTGGGCGGTGCACAAGCAGTAGGTTTTCAACGCTTCAAGGCGGCAGTACCTGTAGTGAACACAACGTTGAAGGTATTACATGTTTTCATCTTCTATGACTGCGGCTAGGCCTATGTGTGTGCTATGCGCTCTTTCAACTCGATTTCTCACGTATGCCCCTTGAAGTGCTGCCGACCCCCGCCCCGGGTTGCACAGCACAGGAGTCGCCGGGTCGTTTGATAGCACCTACAGGATGCTCTCTATGCAGAATTCCGATTGTGTGTGTAGCTGATATATTGTGTGGTGACTTGCATCGCCGCTTTGTCTTGTAGGCTGTCGTGGACTTCCGATCTGGTATCCTGGAAATGCAAACTCAAACTTGCACCGACGCAGCCATCTCCGGCCCGCCCAAACCAGCATTGTGCCGCCGCACCATAAAGGTCCTGGGCCTCGTCGCCGTTGCTGTCACCCTGGCTCTCGCTGCCGCGGTGCTGCTTTGGCCGCGATACCAAGCGCACGCCCGAGTGGTGCAGCCAGTCACCACGGGCGCGCAGAAGCCTTCAGTGGGCTACCACTTTGACGGAGAGCCCGTCTCGGCTGCAGATCTCGTTGAGCGAATGAAACCCTCTGCATCCGTGGCTCCTCAGGACGTGTCCAATCGCGTGTTCCAATCGCAAGCGAGCTCAAAGCCCTGCGTCACGACCACAGCGGCATCGTTTGACATCGGTACCATCTTGAAAGTCGCGTCCGAAGCGGCCAAGGTCTGCGATCAGCTCTCCTGGATCCAAACGCTTGTCAAACAAGTGGGCAAGGCTTGCGAAGCCATCTCCGTCTTCGACAGTCTCTTCAATCAAAGCGAGAAGCCGTATTGGTTCCTGATCGACTGCTTGCAGTCGCGGCAGTTGTCCGGTCCTGCGGATTTGGCGAACTTCTACCAGAAGACTGTCAACTTCAATACATCTGCAGCCGGTAGCGTCTTCAACCTTAGAGGCAGCGATGGAGTGCGGTTTCAGAAGGTGAACACCCAAAATGCGTGCCCGGACAACTATTTCATCTCATCCATGTACGATCTAGACTCCGCCCAAACCCTGGTGATGGCGATCACGGAGAGCATTCTGAACATGGGTGCCACCGACGTGGTGATCGATCGATACGAACTGAATGTTCGCCCGGCCTCCAACAACTTCAGCGATTGGAGAATGCGGACGGGTTTCATTCTGGTGCCGACCGCATCAACCAGCCAGGTGTCGTCCTTCACGACGTGTCAGGGCAACCTAGTGCCCCAGCCTGGCGGTTGTGTGCAGCACCCTGAGGGACTTGACCAATGGCTCAACGAGGTTCGCGCTGGAGGTGAAACCATTGTGAAGGCACCCAAGGTTCACGACCCGGTGTACATGCTCAACATCACTGTGCAGCCACCCGCTGACGGTGGGAGTCACTCCACGTGGTTTGGTATCACTGCTGCGCACTATCTGCCACTCGACTGCGGCTCCGAGCTGGTGCCCGCCTCCTCCGTCGTGGTGGGTGATATGTTGTGTCTACACGGCAAGCCGGCCAAGGTCAAGTCTATGTCGTCGTATTGGGGACAGGGCTACAACGTCAAGACCTTGTCGTCTGGCTATACCGTGAATGGCGTGCAGGTTTCACACTTCGCGTCGGAGCCGACTGCAGCTCAGTTTTACTTTGCGCGTGTTGTGAATCTCTATCACCTGGCGTCCTCGTGGTTGTGAGCTTGCAAGTGACCTCGTTTCCGATTTCGATCGTTGTGCAGCGTCTCGCAGCTGCATTTGAAGTTAAGTTTGTTTTTGTTTATTGGCAAAGCGTGCATTTTGGTAACGCGTCTAACGCGTTGTAAAGAGCATCATACAGCAGACCTTGTTATCAAGCGCAATCTACAGCAGTCGTACGCAGATAACACAGGCGCTGCTTGACGGCTTTCAGCCTCAATGACAGCAACTGAAAGACAGAGCGCGTGGTGCGAAACTGGAAGGTATGAGGCTTGTAGATTACTCACGGCGGGCCCACCCTGTATGGATCTGGAAACACGATAACTAGCTCGCGTGTCCGAATCAGTGGTACAAGCTTGTTGCTACCATGAGGAAGCTGCCATGACCGTCCGACGCAAGCGTGATAATTCAGACTGGACCCCAATGGCAACCAATTACAGTCGTCAGCTGAACCGCGATCAACTTGGTCGTATGTGCGTGACTTCTACGATGGGATACGTGCGCTGGCGGCATCTGACGCACCAACTCGTGACTCTTGCGTGCGAAATCCAAATGCCGTTTTGTCACAAGCTCGCACCACCCTTGTTGGGCTAATCAAAGCCTGCAGGATGATTAGCGTCGTTTAAGGAAAGGCACCCGGTCTATTTTTGGAACGCAGGTGGAAAATGTGCCGAACGGCGGCAAGAGGTTTTCTTCGCATTCCTTGTGATTTGTGGAATATCGCATCGCCGCTCACATGGCTGCCCTTGCAATCTGAGGCATTCTTTCGAACGGCAACGCTGTTTTGCAGCTTAACCACCATCATGACTAGCGTTCCCTATGGGTTTATGCCCCCCAATCAGATGGCATCTGCGGTATGTGCGTGAGGAGTCCGCTGTTCATTTTTCATTTGTAACGTTCCAAATGTTGCATCGCGTGGTTTCTCCCACAGCGTGTTTTGCGCGTCTTCCGCCAATATGATGCTGCTTCGCGTCGTGTGATGAACGGCGATTTACATTCCTCTCATTTTCCACCATCCTACCCCTATCTGCATCCACTACCCTATTCATTAAACCCATCATGCACACGTCACCTCTGACCGCGTGCTGCGTTGTTTGTTGTGGTCAGCTTCCAAAAGTACCTTACATCCTTGTTTATTCTCGCGTCATCCTTGTACTCACTGTGCCCCTCGTATCGCTTTTCTCCAGAACTCCCTGTTCTCCTCGGATGACCGGTCATCGCGGCTGAAGCGGTCCGCGTCCGACATCACCATCGATCCTGAGCAGCTGCTGACTCATCTGCCCACCATTCTGCAAGGACCCGCGTTCAAGCGGGGCAAGATCCTGGGCGGATGGAAGCAGTGCTACCTAGTTCTCAAGAATAACGCCCTGCTGGTGTATCGTGATGCCGCCTCCGCTGCAACGGGCCCTGCGCTTCCCGCCAAGGCGATCTCGCTCAAGGGCTACGCTGCAGCCCTATCGGATGTTAGCTCACGTCATGGCGCCGTCATCGTACTGCAGCACGCGTATCGACGTGCCTACATGTTTGCCATCCCTACCGAAGCCAGCGCTTCTGAGTGGGTGGCTTCCATTCGCAGTCGCACCGTGCCTCTTGCTGCAGTGGGTCTGCAAGACTTCGTCGCTATCCGACATCTGGGCAAGGGCGGCTACGGCGAGGTGCTGCTGGTGTCCCACACCGGATCAGGCAAGCTGTTTGCTGTCAAGCAGATTCCCAAGGAGGTGAAAGTCGATGCCCCATTGGACACATACGGTCGACCTATGAGTGGAGATCGTGCGCTGCGAGCCTTGGCTGTGAACCAAGAACGGGCAACACGCCGACAAGTGGACTATTTGGTACAAGAGCGATCTGGTTTGGAGGCAGTACGGCATCCGTATGTGCTCCATCTCACGCACGCGCTACAGGACGATAGTTATTGGTATCTGTTCACCGAGTACTGCGAGGGCGGCGAGCTGTATCAGTGGTCGCTGAAGCAACCGCACAAGCATTTCTGCGAGCCCGTGGTTCGCGTGTGGGCGGCGCAGTTGGTATCAGCCATCGAGCATATGCATCAGTTGGGCTACCTGCACCGGGATATCAAACCGGAGAACATCCTCTTGGACAAACACGGCGATGCCCGCCTTGCGGACTTTGGTTTTGTGAAGCGCCTCGCGCCCACCGAACGTGCCAGCACGTTTTGCGGCACCAAGTACTACATCCCTCCAGAGATGCTGCGAGGTGATGGCTCCTACACGCATGCGGTAGACTGGTGGGCGCTTGGCGTGCTCTTGTACGAACTGCTGTTGGGTCGACCCCCGTTCTACAACAAGAATCGTCAGGTCTTGTTTCATAAGATCGTGCACGATGCTGTAGCGTTCCCGGAGCGCGCAGCCTCCATTACTCGCTCGGCGTACTCGGTGGTGCGTGATACCCACAGCCGAGCGTCTGTGGAGACCAATGGTGGTGCCGCGAATGAGTCTGGTGCGAGTAGCGGTGACGTCGCTGCCGCTGCTGCAGCTGCCACCTCCTGCATGGATCAAGAACAGCCATCTCTTAGTGACGAGGCGCGCTCGCTGATCGGTGAGCTGTTGGCCAAGTACCCCTCCAAGCGTCTGGGCTCTCGGGATTGGGAGCAAGCGAGATCGGTGTTGGATTCTGCGGATGCCAAGGCCCGCGGTGTCACCACTGAGATTCGCGCGCATCCCTTCTTCGCGTCGGTGAACTGGCGCGAGGTTGATGCGGGTATGTTTCATCTGCCTGCACCAGCCCTAGCAGCCGCCCAGGCTTTGGTCGCCGCTGCCGCTGCATCGTCTGCCACCGCTGCTGCTGCTGCCAGTTCTGCTCCCGCAAGCACGCAACGATTCCCGCAACCGCTGTCGAAAGCCTCTTTCCACGCCCAGTCAGCTTCATCCGCCAATAAGGGTGGCTCACTGTACTTGGATCTGGAAGGCTTCGACTATGTCGCGCCGGACTTGCTGGATGCAGCCCACGATGCGTCCTTCGATATGGCGCACGACGAGCAACAACCTGTCGGCACCGTCACTACGGATGCGCCATCCAGTGGCCGAGCCTTCACCGGGAGTGTGGCAAGTGACAGCTCACCTCGGTCCATCAGCGTGGTGGCGTTGCCCCCTGCAATGGGCACCGTTGAGCTGAAACAAGCCGCCCCTCACCACTCGTCGCACGAGCATGAAGACGACCAAGACCGTCTTTCGGCTGTTGCTATCAGTGTGACCAAGATCCGACCGGTGCCTGTGGCAGACTTGTCTGCGTTTGCAGCTGCGACGCCGTTCAACACCGATCGGCGTGAGGCTGTCGCCGTGTAATGCGACCTCTATCTGTAGTCCCTCTGTCTTTGTTTGTCTGTGTCAACTATGGAAGCTGAAGGCAGTCTAGTAAATGATGTTTCGTACTCAACATGTACTGGCGGTACTCAGTGAAGTCATAAGTCGAACAACTGCCAGTAAAAATCGACCAGAAAGTTCGAAGAAATGGCTTCGAGAAGATCTTCTCCTTCACGCCCGTCGGGGTCTAGTTAGACGCTGCTAAGCGTGAGATCTGCCTGCCTGCAAGACTCCCGTTTAGCGTCCAGGCGTCAGCGACAGAACGCTGTTTTCTTGTGGTACTTGGGATAGAGCACCGCTGTGACGGCTTCACGTTTTTGAAAAGCGGTCTGTCCAACAACCTCCTTACAGGATCTGCCTGTGTGCACACTTTTTTCAAACACTGCAAACAGCACAATGGACATTAAATGTGTGGTGGTGGGTGACGGTTCAGTCGGCAAAACATGCTTACTAATCTCGTACACGTCGAACACGTTTTCGAAAGGTGCGTTTGCCTGGCTCTATAATCGTTCGGACTGCTTGCATCTATATCTCACCGTTAGGTTAGCGGAACTCTGATTGTCCTGGTCGTCGCGGCACCTTTGATCACGCAGAGTATATCCCGACGGTCTTTGACAATTACACGACCGATGTGATTGTCGACGGCAAGCTGGTTCATCTAGGGCTGTGGGATACTGCAGGTTGGTGGTTTAACACATGCAGCGCGCTTGCTTCCTCATGCGTTGTGTATTGTATCACGTGCAAGCTGCTGAGCCGTGGTGTTGGTGTCGACTTTTAGGCCAGGCCGACTACGATCGTCTGCGCCCTCTTTCCTACCGCGACACAGATGTGTTTTTGCTGTGCTTCTCAGTCACTTCCCCAGTTTCGTACGCCAACATCACAGTACGTGTGTACCTCTTCCCACAGCTGCCGAAACGCCGAAATGAGCTTTGCACTCTGCTTCCATCGAAACGGTCGATCACGTTCTCGTACGTGCGTTACTGCATGTCTGCAGGAAAAGTGGCATCTTGAAGTCCAACACTACTGCCCCGACACGCCGTTCATCCTTGTTGGCACGAAAGTGGACCTACGGTACGCCATCAGCTACATCACTCCTTGACAACGTATCTGCGTTTGATGAATGCTGACCGATTTCGTACTCTCCGCTCCAGGAATGACCCAGAAACGTTGGCATCGCTCAAGTCAAGTGGCGAAAAGCCCATCACGAAAGAACAGGTACGCCGCGCAACTGTGAATGGCGTGTACATCCTTGGGCATCTGCGATCGCTTCGCTTGAACTGTTGAAGCGCTTAATCTGGTTCCTATCTGCGGTTGACTGTTGACTGCCGCAGGGCAATCTGCTCAAAAACCAAATCAAAGCACATGCATACCTTGAATGCTCAGCGATGGCTCAACAGGTACGACAATGGGTCATACTGTGGAATCTCCTCAAGGCCTGCAGCGTGCTCGCTATCTGTGAAGCTGTTACGCACACCGAGCCGTGCTCATCGTGTTCCGTTGTTGCTGCTGCTGGTGCGTGGATGGGTCTTTCAGGGTATCTCTGAAGTGTTTGCGGAAGCCGTGCGGGCGGTGTTGAGAAAGAGTCAGGGCTCTCAGAAAGCCGGTGGTTGCTGTACGATATTGTAGTCCACGTGAACGCGGTTTGTGAAAATGTTATCGTTATTTCTTCTTCTTTTTTATAGACTCAAACTTTACTTCCCATCTGATACATTGGAATACATCACGTTACACGTACTCTGGTAATCGTCCATAGCTACTTGTTTGGCCTCCCTAATTAGGTCAGCTGAGTATTATAAATTCGCTCACTGTCCGCGTACAAGGTGGTTGTGTTGGACGACGCCATTACTGCTGGCAGTATGGCGGTATATGCAGTCAGGATCCTGTTAGTGGCATTAGTGTGTGGATTCGCGACCTTCGCTGCCGCAACAGACGCTGACGCCGTTGCAACCGCAACGCTCGCAGAGCAACAAGCGACCTGCAACGCCAGAGACACATGTTTTGAGTGTGCAGAGGTCGTCACCTGTGGCTGGTGTATTCAACGCCAGTCGTGTGTACATGTGTCATCACAACCCTGTGATGTGTTCAGTCGCCAGGTATGTACATGTACAGGCCTTCTTCAAAGTAACGAAAACTTACCACTCCTGCTGTGTCTGATAGTGCGGACAAATCACCCAGAACGTTCACACGGAGATTCTGGAGGACTTGCCCTCCTCGGATGAGAGCACGAGTGCCTCTCAATCGTCTGAGAACAGCGGTAGCGTCGTGTTTGAGTCCTCTGGCAAGTCCGAATCGTCATCAGAGTCGGGCTCGTCATCTTCTTCGCTCAAATCGGTCGTTGATCGTTTGGATTCCATGAGTGCTCGTGCATCGAGTCTCGAGAAGAAGTTGTTCTCAATCTCATCTGGTAAATCAAGCTCTGCCGGCAGTTCGTCTTCCAAAGACGAGTCCTCGTCTGATGATTCTGACGATGACGATTCGTCGGATTTGAGCAAAAACAGCGGGGTGTCGTCCTCTTCCGCGTCAGAACCTTCCTCCAAGCAGAGCGAGAGCAGCACTGGCAGTGCACATGAGGCCAGTGCCCAGCAAATGAAGGTCCTCGACGTTGCGCAGCGGGTTATGTCTCTGATCGTTCGCATCGAGGCGCTGGAGCGAAAGTTTGGAGTCGCCAGCAGCAGCAGCAGCAGCAGTGAAAGCTCGCGAAGCGAAAGCTCAAGTGGCAGCAGCAGCGCTGGTTCATCATCCGAGAGCAGCCAGTCTGTTAAGGCCATGTCATCTCTTCTCAAGGAGCTGTCCTCTCTGTCTCAGTCTCGCTCGTCCTCCGGTTCAGAGGAGAGCTCTGATGACGATGATGACGACGAAAGCTCCGAGGGAAGCCGCTCCAAATCATCTTCGAGCAGCAGTAGAAGCGAAAGCGGGTCCGAGGAATCCTCATCCCGTCGTTCTGAATCGAGTGGCAAGTCTGAGGAGTCCAGCTCCAAATCTGAGGAGTCTAGCTCTAAATCTGGCGAGTCCAGTTCTAAGTCTGAAGAGTCTAGCTCACGGTCAAGCTCCGGTTCAACCAGTGCTAGCGCTGCTAAATTTGGCTCGTCAGCTGAGATCCGTGAGGAGTTGGAGGAGGTGACCGCGAAAGCTGCACAGCTGAAGTCCACCGAGGCCAAAGTTGAAGCAAAGCTTGACAAGACCAAAGCGGACGCCAAGGTTGCTGAAGGCAAAGCCGAAGAAAAGAAGAAGGAGGCGGACGGTGCTCTGAAGAAGGAAGTCGAGACCAAGGAGAACTTGGCCAGTGTGGAGATCATGATTGCTGAGAAGAAAGGTTTGCTGAAGAACCTTACCGCGGAGATCAAGGCGCAGAAGCAAGCTCTGGTGATGGCGGAAACGGAGGCTAAGAAAGAGCAAGACAAGCTGGTGGCCGCCATTGATGCCAAGGCCCCATCAGAGAAGTTGACCCTGCTGCGTGAAGGTCGCAAATTGGCCACAGACAAGGCTGCCTCGTTGAAAGAAGACATCAAGGTGTTGAATGGCAAGGAAGCTGCCGTCAATGCTGCCATCGCGGACGCTGAGAAGAAGGCCACTTCTCTGAAGGAGACAGCTGCTAAAGCCGCTGCTGCCGTAGACGAAAAGAAAGCGGAGGCCAAGACTGAAGAGGCCAAGGCTGATGCCAAGAAATTGGACGCTAAGAAGCTCGACGAGAAGAAAGAGGTTGTGCGCACTGAGGAGAAACAGGCTGAACGCAAGAAGGCTGACACCAAGGTTGAAGCCGTCATGAAGGCGGAAAGCAGCGAGTCCTCGGGTTCATCGTCGTCTTCATCCTCGGTTTCTAGTGGTAGCGCAAGCGCCACTCCGGCTGCTGTGCTCACCGCCGTGATCAAGACTGGACTCGCCAAGATCGACAATGACGAGGTGGTGGTGAAGAAAGCGGCCGCTGATGTTAAAGTCGCCAAGGCTGACGAGAAGTCAACCGCGAACAAGCTGGCCGAGAAGGTGGCTGAGCTGAACATGAGTGTAAAGGAGGCCCGCACCAAGAAGCAAGCTGAGCGCAAGCTGCAGGCTGAAAAGACCCAGTCTTCGGATGAGGTCGAGAAGAAGAAACTGGATATCAAGCTCAAGCTGGCCACGGACGAGGTGCTATTGGCAATGAAGAAGGTGTCTGAGCTGCAGGTGGACGTGCAGAAGGCCATGGATGCGCACAAGGCATCTCTGGCTGACGTCAAGGCCAAGGCGACCATCCTGAAGGAGGACAAGAAGGAGGCACAGGCAGACGGTGCAAAGCTGGCCTCCGACGCCGCTGAGTCTTCCTCGGCTTCGAGTCGATCAGCCTTGTCCAAGTTGAGCTCTCGCGGGTCGGACTCTGAGGAGTCTAGCGAGGAGTCCTCCGACGAGAGCTCCGAGAGTGGCGTGTCTGCAGAGCTCAAGTCTCGTCTGCGGGACATTCTCAAGTCCGGTATCGCCAAGGGAGGTAACCCTGACTTCTTATGAGCCGTAAACTGCAGCTTTCGTACCCGCGCATGTAACGGCATGCAAAGCGCCTGTCTCTTATACACATCTCCGAGCCCACGAGACTAAGGCGAATCTCGT
>ENA-ORBV01015446-ORBV01015446.1-microbial-mat-metagenome-genome-assembly--contig:-NODE-15446-length-11232-cov-6.229583_pt1 | contig 11232 bp, 15 predicted proteins | sample MGYA00237777_ERZ505514 | MGnify/ENA primary metagenome ERZ505514 (study PRJEB26160, sample SAMN06269048) | microbial mat metagenome | isolation source: Oligotrophic lake microbial mat | place...
CTGTTTAACTGATCGGCCTTCTGTTAACTTAATTAGACAATGTGTCGGATGTGTGGCAGTTTTAACGGTTAATTGGGGTTACGAAAGGCCAAGTTGTGAGTCATTTGCGGCCATTTGAACACATTTAAGGCCAAACACTACGTAATGTAGCAACGAAGGCCACAATGCGCTTTGTAGACGAAAGCAGTGAACATGTTGAGCGGATGCAACATGCTCATAACTGAACTAGCTTGTAGTTCAATAGTTTTGATGTTGTTATCCTTGGTGTCAATCACCATGATAGAAAGAAGATAACAGAAGATGTGGAAGCAGATGTTGAAATGACACTGGCAGATGCTTAGGGGGTCAGGGAGAGTTCTTCAAGTTGATCAATTGGGTTGACAACAGATGCTCCAAGGTAGTAGCTAGCTTGTTGAATGCAATCCTGGAGGCATGTCATGGAGAGCCAGGTAAACAAAAACAATGACAGAATGTGCTGCAACATGTTGGAGGAACAAAACTACCTTACATTGTCTATCAGCTTGAATCACAATTCATCCAATATTCAAGAAGTTGAGTTAAGGCTGGCAGACCACAAACACCCTCATCTGATTGGCACACAAGGCAATGAAGCTAATGGTCCAACCCAAACTCATACTTCCTTGATTGGTACAGGATCCTCCACCCTGTTTTGTAACTGTGTTGAGCATTGTGTGATGAGTTAGTACCGCAGTCGGCCTGATGCTGAAGAACCCAAGAAGCGTGGCTGTTTGGCCTTTGAAGATTTCCCTCAATGCCAAATCTTTGGTGGTAACATTTCTAAGTAATCAAAAAATCTAAATGACGTAACAACAATCAAAATTGCTTCAATCTAGCCTGCCGTCTTTTGCTGTTTCAGCTTCCAAACGGTCAAATCATCTTTGTAGAACCAATTGGGTACGTTCATTTGATGGACCAATTCCCAGTCATCGGATAGAAGCCATTGTTGGAGCGCACGTGAAGCACATAATCCACTATCCGGCTGAGTGGGGTTGCGTTCGTGATTTGGCAAGACATGAATGTTGACCTCTCGCTCCGCCACTAAAATGAGTGTGGTTCCTCCGGCTTGGACAAATTGTTGGACACACGCCCGATCCCATATTGGCGGCAATTTTGGACTGTGAAATTGTTTGGCATTGTCAATATTGTCAGGGTTGTTGGGCCACACCATGAGCAGTGTGTGATTGTTGGCACTACCAGAATTCGGAAAGAGAGATTGGCAATCCGCTTTTTGGACATTGGTAAAGGTGCGCTCAAAGTACAAGTTGCGTTCTCCTTCTTTTTCTTCCACTGGCGGAGTGGAATCATATGCAGTGATATCCACTCCTTGCTGCTGCAAAATGGCACTCCAGTATCCCGTTCCTGCACCTACTTCGACCAAAGGTGCATACTGGCCAATGACTTGCAAATTCTCAGGACTAGGAATGGCATAGCTAATCGTTTTGAGTGGACCCAGCAAGATTCGGCTAAAGGTTTCCAACATTTGCATTTGAAATCCACGCTGTCGAAACTCCATAAAGAGATAGTTCATCAACATGTCTTGATTCACAGAGTCGAGGTCATTGCCACCGCCCGAAACTTCGGCCGCTTTTTTCAAAGCGGAATCATCGACTGTCAGCAAGATACGAATTTCTTCGTCAGTCGGTCTGGCTCGTTCATCCCATACTTTGAAAAACGTGGACGGGGCCATGTTGATGGTGCGCTCGTGCAAATTGTACAGCCAATTCTCCTTTAGTTTGGAAGAATAAAAGACGGATTCATCCAACTCTAAATATTTGAGCCATGACGTCAAGATGAGCTCCTCTTGGTCTCGCAATGTGAGTTTGTTTTGCATGGTGGCAGCTTGATTTTCAATCTTGCCGAAGATGTCTTTCAAAAAGGCACCCATCAATTCAGCTTTCTTCATTAAATCATCACTGTTGTCCAAAGAACCAATGATGTTGTCTTTGCTTTGGTGGTTTCCTTCCCCTTCTTCTCCTGGCATAGTTTCGCAAAACCCTTCCTTATCCGAATTCGAGTCATGACATGAGTTCTCTTCGTGATTATGGTTCTCCTCTGCTGACGACGGTACATTGGTAGCACCCACCAAAAACGACGTTTTTGCAGTGTAGGGATCATTGTGAAGATGACAGAGAAAAAGGGCACCAACAAGTGCCAACCACTGCACAGCATGGATCCACCTCCAAAGAGGTTGCTTGGTTCTTCTGGCTGCGGCGAGTTGCCAAATCCTTGCGCTAGAATAAACTGTCTGTTCGTCTGCATTGTCCTGAGATTCGAGCCGTGATGCCAGCTTAGATTTTGTCGGTTGACTGAGAGTTATGGTTGACGCGACGGCCTTTCTCCTACCAGGAGTAGTAGGAGGTTCGTTATTCCTTGATCTTTTTTTGTTGGTCGCACTTGCCGTCATATTAAAAGAATTAAAATTGATAGACGGGGTGTGGTCAAGAGAATTGTCAGGGGTAGACTACTAGCTAGCTAATAGTACAAAATATGCGATAATCCTAATAAACCTTTGCTGGAACTAAATAAAATCCACTTGGTTGTCACTCTGTCATTGGCTTTTGTTGAATTGTTTTGATTGTTTCAGTTTCAAAAAAAGCATTGTCGGTGCAGGTTAGGGTTGGGGAATCGCAAAGCAAACGTTACAAAATTAATAATACGTAGTACGAAGAGCAACCTGGCGTCCAGCTGCGTACTAGCTAGCTAGTACTAGTACTAGCTAGCTAGCTAGTAGTATGGAACGGAACTCGCGCATGCAGAGAGCAACAGTCTTTGGATTGCTCACTTTTTAATTATTTTATTTTTCGAGATCAACAAAAATACAATAGTCGTCTCATTTGTCCGGGGAACTTACCGTATTTAAAGCTGCTAGGAGTGGCTGAAGGCACTAGTTGTTGCTCTACTCCTGCTCTTAAAAGCAAGTACTAGCTACTTAGCAAAGATGAGATAACACATTCAAACATTTGTATTATTGTTTTGATTGAAAAATAGAAAAACATCTCTTCTAACTAACCCAATCATCCCGAAAAGATATCTTGTAAACAACACAGAAAACATGAATGGGAAAGAGAAATATTTAGGCTTCGTGATCAACACCGTTTTCGCTCCCATCAACAACACCGTTTTCGCTCGCATCCAAAGGACCGCTCTCACTCCGAGTACTAGGGTCGAAAGCCTCACTCCGAGAACTAGGCTCATCTGCTACAAATCCGACGCTTTTTTCTGTTCTGACAATGGTTCCTGTACTTTTTCTTTGAGGGAGAAGATTGTCTCCAACCCAATAGCTACAGCGCAAAAGACATTCTATTAGCAACGGTGGCTTGGCGCATACTCGTTTTGTTTTCATACTTGTAACTTACACAATCATGTCGCCCTTTCCTTTGACTTGAATCTTGCCACGCTTCTTGGTTTTCATGGCTGGCACCTGTTCCTTCAAGAGCTTGTACGATCGCTCGGAACAGAGAATTCGGTTGGCCTTTGAATTACTCTCCATTCTCGAGGCCGTGTTCACCGTATCCTAAAAGGCAAAATGAGCACAATCAGTGAGCAAAGCCACCTAATAGATGGATCGCGTACAAATATGGACCGGGAATAATAGCATTTTCGGTCTTTACTTACGCCGAAGAGACCGAATCTGTAAATGAAATGGAGGGAAAGTGCCTAGAGTTAGAATGAAGCAAAAGAAGCGTATGACTTCCTGCGTCGAGACCTGGTCAAAAACTTGCCGTTTGTTCGTACTACCAATCACATTGCTAACAACTGGCCCCGAATGGAAACCAACTCGGATGTTTAGAGTCCCCATATCGGGTTTATCCTTGTCAATCAGGATCTTGGTCGCTTCGTTGACCATATCAACTGCAAACTCAGCTATGTTCTTGACGTGATTATCATTCTGGTCGTGCTCAAGATTCGTAACGCCCATGTAGGCGTCGCCAATGGTCTCCACTAAGAAAGAAAGAAGCGACGACACAGAAAAGAAGAGAGTTCAATTAGGTCGTTGTCCCGTTGACATGAGGTAAGCCTGTCGCTGGTTAGAGCATCATATAATCCACGCACCTTTGAACACACTGTGTTTCTTGGCCGCTGCGTCGAACGCAACATAGAGACGATCCAACATATCACAAACTGTTTTTATACAAATGCACACAAGAATTGCAAAAGTTAGAGAGAAAGAAAGCAGCGCAAGCTGAGACAATAGGGGTAGGTAAATACGTACCTTTCTCAGGGCTTATGGTTCGGGAAATATCGGTAAAGTGGATTATATCTGAGAAAATGACCGTGACCAGTTCATGCGATTCAGGTTCCACTTTTTCGCCGTTCTTGATTGCATTGGCAATATGCCTGGGGAACAATTCATAGAGCATATCGCCGGTTCGCTTCCTCTGGTCACGCGTTCCTTCATCGATGGGTTCAGCATCAGACGCACTCATTTCGATTAGCGCCATATCGAGATTGCCGGCCGTGGGCCTGTAAGCTGCATCCGGGCTCCAGCACTTCTTCATAATCTCAACGAACTTTGGTGGAGCCGCTTCGGGGATCTCTGGTCGCTTGTTTACACGCCGATTGCAAACCCCTCGGATGACTTGGCGGTAATCTTGCCCATCATAGGGACTCTTTCGTGCATATATTTCATATAGAATGACACCAACACTGTACATGTCGCAAGCAGTATCGTATTCCTTTTCACCCCGCAAGTATTCAGGCGCCATCCAGTAGGGAGTTCCGGAGATACGGCCAGTACGTTTGGTACTGGAACCGGTAGGAAATTGAGAAGACTCAGCAAGATTAGTACAAAGCAAGATAATTCCAATAAATAGCACGGCGGGAGTCTTCGTACCTTAAACCAAAATCACAAAGTTTCGCTCTGAAGCGGTTGTCAATTAATAAATTTCTGCAATTTCAGCGTGGCAATGAGGTTAGATTGAATAGATCGAATTCATTAAGTACAACTCAAAAGGATTCAACCTCAATCACATCCAGCTCAATCAGTGCATGCATCCTATTTGCTGGCTCACCTGGCTTTCAAGTCGCCATGGAGAATCGGCGGCTTCGAGCTATGCAGGTATCGCAGACCCTGAGCAAGCTGCAAGTTTGTAAAGGGGTGTTTGAGTATGTGCATGCTTGAACTGAAAAAAGATCATCGACTACATCAACTCCTCGTGAACTTACATCCCGCGTGATTTGCATGATCAGATCTCCACTAAGGACCATCGTCTCGTTACGGAGTAGTTCATGAAGAGACCCATATTCCATGTACTCCATGACCAACATTGGTTCTATGTTGTGTTTGATGGTGTTTGTTGTGAAAAAGAAGGAAAAGGCAAAGCATGGGTGAGAAGGATACCTAATCAACAAAATTGAATATCTTTCGAGCTGCATTAAATTTCAAAACACAAAAGGAGGCTACACTTACCATGACGGCGGGTGACCACAGCACCCATAACAGTCGTGATGCAAGGGTGGCGAAGTCGAGCTAGAACTCTCATTTCACGATGGAATTCTTCCTTGCGCCTAGCTCTTTGGCTGAACCAGGGGCACAGAGCTTCTCCCATGTATGCCCCAGTGGAAGAAACGCTTGAATGTCCAAGGATTGCTTCTTGAACACGGGATTTGCGGTTCTTCTGCAGCCACGGGAACACCTTTGCCCACTTGCTCTGCTTTCCTCCGAAATCTTCGGTCATGAAGCCAATCGTAAAGTGATCGCTAAAGCGGGAAGCGTTACCAAGGATGCTTCCCATCTTGGATCGACCTCCGGCAGCCTCAATATCCTTTTGATTTTGGCCAGAGTCGTCGTCCGAGGGCGTGTTAAACCCGTCGATTGAGGCGACCCCATCGTTGCTATAGGTGCTAACGGCACCTTGAGAAGCACCAGCTGTGGATCTCTTCGAGCCGCCTTTGCTGAACTGGACGGCTTTCTTAATTGCTACTTTTGTGCCTCGGTATTCCTGCGATGAAGAAAATAAGTTACAAAATGGACGAATAAGCCTGGCACTCCTTGTAGGGGAACAAATAATCATTTGCAAGTAAATAATTCTCTTACCCCAAGAAGGACTACCCCGAAGCTTCCTTGTCCAATCACTTCCACAGGATCATCGAAGTGGAGTTCGTCAAGGTCAACCTGCCACATTTCATCATTCTTGCGATTCTTGTATCCAGCGTAGAAACATCCGGCTATGGACAATATGCCAAATCCTACAACCGACCCAATTATGGCAAAGATTGCGTTGTTAACGCATTTGCCGCCAAGGGGCATGGTGTCTGCACCGCAATCACAACTGCCGTCATCGTCCGCGACCATACCGCGTCCTAAGAAAGAAAAGGACAAGGTACGCATAGAATGTAACGGAGAGAGAACAAGTGCGAGTTAGTGAAGGCTGCCAACGAACAGAATTGTCAAGCAGACAGGGACTAACCTGGAAAGTCGACATCGCACTGTCGCTCGACAATCTGTAGTCGTATCGGCGATTCAGAAATTTGCTCTCCGTTGAAAAAGATCTCAATAATGTCCACGCCAATTTCCCCATGGGACCAAAGGAATTGATATGTGTATGGGTGTATTTCTTCAACATCCAACACTATTTTCTCGCGGTCCAGATGCATCAGCACCTCGACTTTGACATTTTCTCTCTTCCTGTTGTCGACGGCGTGAAACGTAATCTCCTTGGTCTGCTCAGCCTCGCCGCATAAGCTCATCTTCTCACAGCCATGTCCGGCTTTGTCATTAGAGTCACCAAAGTACTGAAACACGTCCACATCAAATGCTTTGATGCATGGCTTGCAAAAGCATTCGTATTCCTCTTTGCATGCCAACCCCACCGTCTCGCACGACTTTTCGAATGCTTCTCTAGGAATCTTGTACGTCCCTTCGGGACAGACTGTCAGCAGGGTTTACTTTCTAGTTAGTGAATTAGTTCCAGCAAAGTCACACACCATCAATTTTGTAAGAGTCACTTACAGACGCTCGCGTACAGATCGTCACCCGTTACACAGCGGAGCTCGCCTTTACTACCAGTGTTTCCAAGTATACCGATCTCTTCCAGTGTGGTTCGAACCCCAAAGTATGACCTGGCAGTTCGAAAGCCAGTAAAGGAACCGCTCGCAGAGGCTTGGCTGGCGAGGTTGGCGATTTCAGGAGTTGTATCACATCTCAAATGCTCGTTCCACGTGACCGCCAGCTTATGATCTTGAAGAGCCAGAAGTGCATTCTGAACTTCGACGGAAACCGACTGGTCTACGTGGTCGAGCGCCGCCACTGGCCATTCGGGGTGGAGGTCGGTGGAAGACATGAAGGGGAACATGGTTCCGTCATCTAGGCTGTGTGTCATTGAATCGATGACCTTGAACGTATCTGCGGCGTGACGTGGCGCAGTGGCATGGCGGCACGGTGAGGGTAAGGCCATATTCAAGAGCGTAGGCGAGCTTGAGAACACGAACAAAACAGGCCATACAAAAAAGCGCCTATAGTGGGTTGCAAAACTTACCCTCGTCCAGGAAGTTGCCATCCTTGTCCGTGTAGCGCTCGATCTGATCCGTGCGGGCAAAGCCAATCTCAAAGTCCCCATCCAGGACGCCTTCGACGATGAGTCGTTCATTGTGGGTAAAGACGACCTGCTTGGGATCAGCCACCCAGGATATTCCATCTATATCAAGTTGACGGAACTGTGAAAGACCTGCTCCCATGGAGGTGATGGATCCGGCCCCAACACTTTTGCCCTTGACGCTCTCTGTGCTGTTAATATCATCTCTCCCTGCAAAATGCGCAGTAAAGAAGTGGGATACAGTGAATTTATGATGAGTCATTGACCTGTTCGGATGGTCTTCACGAGATGAACACAGAACAATCACAACCACTGATTTGTGGCCTTATCAAACATACCTGCAAGGGCAAACATAACTCCCCTGGCAATTACAATAATGGCAAGGGTTAATTACAGCATCATTGAGTATCAGCGCAACTCATTCCTCCCGAATATTGTATATGCATAAACTTACCCATATTCATCTAGGTCGTAGGAGTAACCGTGAGCTTCGCGGTGATTGATGATCGTGACAAGCGCTTGTGCGTATTGTTCGGTTGCCATGCACGAAAAGACTGAGGCACTGGCAAACATAAAATCTACCTCTTCTAAATCCGCCAATTCCATGAGAGACGATAATGTGACCGGGACTACCTCGAATTCCGCGGGAGGATCAAATTTACGCCCCGCCGTTGCCGTAAGGTACTTGGCAAAGACATTGTCGTACATGACATGCACCTTATCGTCGCCTTCACTCGAGTAGACTCCAACACGGTATATGGGTTTGTGGATACGTTCATTAAAGATTTGGACTGTGGTTGTACAACCGTTTTCGTCTTGCACAATTTTGAAAGGGTGACTATAACAGAAGACGATCCGGTGAAGGATAAAGAGGGAAGAATTGGTTGTCAGTCATTTTCAAAACACTGCAAGAAAACCCAACGTATAAAAACTCAGACTGTACCTGTGGTGGGTGTGGTTGATATCAGCGTCGCCAGCGACAAGCACAGTTGTAGACTGGAACAGAATGGCAGTGAGTGTCACCACTTTTAGCCAGTCGGAGATGCCTCGAGTTGCTTTCATCATTGATCGGTTATTGGTTTCTTTTAAAAAACACTCAACAGTTGCCTTGCATTTACGTTTTGCTGTTTTGAATTTCGATGTTATGGCTGCAGCACGCAAAAATAGAATCGAATTGTGAGGGATCGATGACAAAAGCACGAGAAGCCGTCAAGACATTTTCCGACGCTCTGATGTCCCGTAGGAAGCGGTCAGTGAATACATTGCAGTAGCTATGGCGGCAACCACAATACGGAGTAGTCAATTTCAGGGAAGCAAACATACTGGAGTTTAACTTTTTTTTAAGAAGCAAAGGGTTTTTTCACCCTTGTGGCGTTCTTTTTCACCCTCAGTCTTGTTCTTATTTTCGCGTAAGTTAATGTTCAGTGTTCTTCAGCGACAGAGAATGACGTCTTCAATGAGAACTTGTAGGTGCAGTACAAGTACAAGTACCAATACGGGGGGTGGCGGCGTCTTCTTGGAGCTTCATTCCTGAAGAACTATACAGTACATACTACGCCAATGGTGTCACAGGTGCAACCATTGATTCATTGTTGCGTACTATGCTGCTGTACTACGAATTTTAAGTGCCACTATACGAATATTGACACTGAATGACGATGAAGAAGGACATTAAGAACATCTGGAAGCGAACCTTTTCGGGAAAGCCTTGACTCCTCCTCTATGACTGTGCTTCAATACTCATCTACTCGAGTACTCTGAAGTACATACTCCAGTAGTAGGGGTAGTACCTTGCCCGCTGATTCGAATTCTCACGCTACCTTAACTCGTTACCCTACTACTGCTACTAATAGACTCTACAGTAGAGTCTAGAGTTAGGTAGCTCTGGTTGCTAACTAGTAGCTTAGTTTGGATAGTACCGGAGTACGTACAAACGTACTGTACTGATGGAGATGTGCGGTTATTAGCTAGTAGTACGTCAGTGGGACGCTACTGGGGTACACACATAACAAACTTTCTTCTCATTTGATCTGCACTGTTCGTGTTCACTTCAATAATAGTCACGCTTACGGAACGGAGGCCGTTCCCTTAACGCTTTCATGCCGATGCGAACAAACAAAAAGAACTTTCTGACTACATCCTTTTTGTCAGCCAAGGGAAACCAAAGCCAAGACACTGCTACTCTAGCTAGCTAGATGCTAGGGGCACAGGTGAATAACCCTCAGAGGAAATTCAAACACCCTCACATCACATGCACCATTTTTGAAACGCCTCACTGTTGCAAAGGGGTTTTGTGCCTCAAGTGAGGATTTTTGGACCCCCTCAACCAAGATGAGGGTTTCGCACGCATCACTGCTGTCATCAGAGGGGTTTTCAAAGTTTCTTCAAAGTTTCTTCACCACAAGTGAGGGTTTTGACAAAAAGAAGATGATTTCTTTGAATCCGCACCCCTTGAAAGAGGGTTTTGGAGAAACCAAAACACGACACGCCACTTTTTTGGGTTGAACGGCAACTGTCATTCCGGTCTGCGTCGACTGAGTGATCCGGCTTCTGCTGCTTCTCCAGGGTGCTTCTCAACACTCAGCCTGGACAGAGTTTGTTGTGGCCATGCTGAAATGACATTCTCAAATTAGCACCTTTGGTTTGCAACAGAAGATGCAACCTTGGTTAATTGTTTTCAATCTATGCTCCCAAACGCCCTGTGACTCTGAAAAAAGAAAAAAAGAAGAAAAAAATTGAGCGTTTCAATGTCGCTCAGCCCTTCAGTTGTCTCTGTTTGTGTTCATGCTTGAAAGGGGCACCATGGCATTTGTTGGCAAAATGTGTTTGTTTTTGGACTTTTTGTGATCTGGACATTGACGTCTCCAACAGCCAAGACACATCTAAACTGCTTTGATGGCGTGCACCAATGGCACCACCCACATCACTTCCCCCGCAGAACCTCTCTTTCTAAGGGGTGTCACACAATTTTGTTCATCGTTGAAAGACAAGCTTCCTTGCTCCTAAGTTTTTTCTTTGTCTTATTTTTTGAAATGATCCTACTTTTTTTGTGGCCTACCACTCAGACCATCATGTTCACAGAGACATGGACTTTGCATTTAACATGCAATGCCCAAACAGAACAACATTGAGCTGATGCTTCACATTTTTAGCGGGTGGGCTTCAAAGAGAGCGTGTGCACAACTCATCTGCTGACAGCTCCAAAGATCTCAAAACAAATGACATCTTGCTCTGGATCCTGTGCGATGGCTGCAAACATGCTCTCACATGTTTACCAACCCTGATGTGGACTTGAACGTTTTGCACACTTGTGATTGTGACCCATTCATGCATGACAATGCGTCATTGGAGATTTCCACTGTTTTGGCACCATGTTAAACCCACCATCCAGAACAACAACAATTATATGGTGCAGTAGACTAGTAACTGGCAAGACATGAACCAAAAGACACCCCTCGTGTAGTTTTCCCTTTTTCTAATTTGAGATTATAGCTAGTAGTAGACCCACAGTTCCTCCATCAATCAATGGGCTGTCTTTGCCCATCCCATGCGCACGCGCTGCGGCATTCAAACTGCCACTTTGCACCGGTTTGAAAAACAATAAGGCAGCGGAGCTGGAGATCTCCGCCAAGACGGTTCTTTTGACCATGTCCGGTTCCTTAGCCCCCACTTGTCA
>ENA-ORBV01015449-ORBV01015449.1-microbial-mat-metagenome-genome-assembly--contig:-NODE-15449-length-11230-cov-2.989330_pt1 | contig 11230 bp, 11 predicted proteins | sample MGYA00237777_ERZ505514 | MGnify/ENA primary metagenome ERZ505514 (study PRJEB26160, sample SAMN06269048) | microbial mat metagenome | isolation source: Oligotrophic lake microbial mat | place...
AGCTGTCCAGTGGTGGCAATGCAACTTCTGGCACCACGTGTTTTGTGGCTCTACTAGACTCGTGTTAAGCAAAACGAGCCCACCCCACGAATTTGCAAACTGTCGGGTTCGCGCGCAAAACGGCGCGGGCGTCGATCTAGCCGCTTTTATCTGTGCATGCTTCAGAGGTGTTTGTTCTGACCATGAACATCGATACCATGGATAGTATTGATACCTTAGCCGTAGCAGGCGCCGCTGAACTTACTGCACAGCCTCGGCAGATGGACCGCACAGGCGGAAGCAGCAGCAGTGTTTCTGTGGATGTGATCTTTGGCGATGTGTCTGAAGCCAACGCTGCAGCTATTACTGCTGTTGTGCCATCGCCGTTGATGTCTGACTTGAACTTCTCCTCGTCGCCCCAGCGGAGCCCCAGTTTTGCTTCCAATGCAGAGGAGTCAAGCAAAGCATCAGCCATTACAGCCCAATCATTTAACCACCTGCCTGCTGCCGGCGAACTCCCGCCCCAGATCGCATACGCAGCCGTGCACCCGGATGCGACGTAAGTTTTGCACTGCACTCCCACTCGACCTGTCGTGACGAGCCAATGGTCTGATTCTGCCCGAATCGTTGCTTGACCACAGCCCGAATATGAATATCAAGGCCGGTCGCAGCAGTACCGCTCGCGCTGCCGCTGTGTCTGCAGACGCGGCGTTGCGGTCGCAGCGTAAACCAGCAACGTCATCTGGTAAGAAGGGCTCATCGCAGGTTGCTGGATCAGCAGCTGCACCAAGCGCGGCAGCTGCGCTGCTTCAATCTACAAAAGGCTCCAAGCCCCAGGTTCGTACCCAAACCTGTCGTCTTCTATGTACGCCTGTGGTCAGCTCTGTGTATATCATCACTGGCGCTGTTAACTGGATCGCTCTGTGCACGGCAGGTCGCCTCTTTGTGTGTTACTTGTTTCAGGGTCTGTGATCAACCTGCATCTCGTCTGGGTCCTTGCACGAATTGCCATAGGTACACCGTCTGCAGTTTACTCATCTGGTGCCTGACACGCTGTGACCGCCTGTACTCAATGTGTTCAATCGACAGGATCTTCCATACTGCATGTTGCAGCAAGACCGCCCCTGGGGAAGAACAAGCCGCCGCACCAGCTTCACCCTGGCTGTGCCCGGACTGCGTTCAACACTCTCACAAATGTCTTTCGTGCAACTGCGTGAGTCGCGATGGGGAGGCAGTACCCCGTCATTGCAGTGAGCCCAAATGCAGTCGCCACTTCCACGTGGCTTGCACTCTGCAGTGGGCTGACGTGAAGGCAAGATATGTACCCAAACTCGACAAGCTGACGTGCTCTCAGGTAACGATCGATCTGCACCCTCGATGCTGCAACGAGCCGAGAGGTCGTGTGTCGCCTCCTTATTGTACGCTGGGTGTGGTATCATATCGGATGCTTGCATTCTCGTGTGCAGCATGTTTGCCACGCTCTGCATTGCCCTCTGTCCGGCAGGGTGCTGCGCTGTCTGCTGTGCCCCAAGGCCTACCATCACAGGGTACCCTTATTCCATGTTGCAGTCCCGCATGTCGAGGCTCGTGCTGACGATATACTCTTGATTGCTGTCTGCCGATCAGTGCATCCCGCCTAGCGCCATCCGCATGTCCGCATCGGAATTCCTCTGTCGCAACCACGGTGAAACCAATCCCTTCGCACGATTAGTTATCGATTCATTCGATTCCGCGTACAAGGTTGCCTCTTCAGCGGCTACGGCTGTTACCACTGCTGCAGCGGCCTGCATCGATGCCCAACCTGCCATACAAACTGGTCCACCTGGTGACAGCGGTGCGAGTGCACCCGTTCCAGCGGCTGTCGCAGCGCCACAGCCCACCAAACGGAGTGGCAGCAGCAAGTCCAAGACATCTGCGCAATCGCTTCACATGCAGCGACTGATGGTGTTCCCGGAGGACTCGCTGCTGTTTCGCTGCGACCTGCGGGAGCTATTCCCGGTCCCTGCCCGGGTGAAGGCAGATACATCCACTGACGAGTCTCCTGTCATCTCAAGCACCGGCCTGGCTTCTGCACCATCTGTTGCCCTGGCAAGTGGGTCTGTGAGCCCGACTGCACAGTTGAGTCCAGCTGCCGGTGCTCCACCAACACAGGCGGCTGTTGTCGCCGTCACTAGTAGCGGCGGGTCAAGTGCCGCAGAGGACACCGCGATTGCTCAAGCACTGCCTATATCTTCGAGCGCGTCAGATTCATCAAGCTCAACGCCAGTGGTGGATTCTGCCGCGGCTGCATGTGTGCCGAGCACAGACATCGGCACCACAGCCAGTAATGATGGCGACAAGATGGATGGTGTACTGGCTGACGTATGTCTCTCAAAGGCGGAGCTGAAGGACGATGAAGTCTTGGAGCCTGTGAAGATACTGCGCGAGCACTCCCCAGGAGTGTGGTGGAACTTCTTTCCAGGTACCTGGTTGTTTTTGTGAGATATTCGATTTGTGTATCAGTTTGAACCTGTCTGTTGTTGTACACGAATTGTATTCTAGTGCTGATCTTCGCGTTTGTGTGCACCATGTTCGCGTCTCACCATGCAGAGTTCGTGCCATTCAAGCTACCTCAGCGCCTGCTTGAAGAGGGGGCGGCATATGCGGGACCCAGTGGCAGCGGACCGGCACCCAAACCGGAGCCGTATCAACGTGTCAGCAAGAATCATTTTGAGTTGGTGGGCAAGCCCAGACGGCTGTGCAGTAAGTGCCTTTGTGATCTGGTTTATCGATCCATGGACGGGCCAGCTCAATGACACCTGATGTGATGTACGCAGAGGACGATATTCAAGTGTGCGACTGCACCGCTGATGATCCTTGCAGTTCGGACAAGTGCTTGAACCGATTGATGTTGTTCGAGTGCGACCGTCGCCTCTGCCCCGCGGGGGACAAGTGTCAAAATCAGGTTGCTATGCGCTCTTCTAAATTCGCTGTCTCGTTCATGTTGCGTTTACGATATCCTCCTCTTGTGTGTTCCGTCACCACAGCGTCTGCAGCGTCGTCAGAACAAGAAAGCGGTCGTTAAGCACGTATGTTTCGGACTTACACCTGTTGACCCCGCACTGTACACCTCAATATGCGTTTATGGATTGTGCAGTTTCCTGGCAAAGGGTTCGGTCTGGTGCTGAAAGAGCCCGCGAAAGAGGGTGATTTGATCGTAGAATACTGTGGACAGGTAGGTCATCAGAGCTAGCTCAGCTCCTGGCGTACCGTACTGCTTCATAATGCTATCGTGCATGCCCTTCCAGATCATCGATGAAGATGAGGCTGATGACCGCCTGATCAAGGCTAAACAGACAGGCACCAAGCATTTCTACCTCTTCAAGGTCAATCGCTCTATGGTGATCGACGCTGGTCCGATGGGCTCGACTGCTCGCTTCATCAACCACAGCTGTGACCCCAACTGCGTGGCTCAGAAGTGGACTGTGGGCAGTCAGATCAGAGTGGGCATCTTCGCCAAGCAGGACCTGCAGCCTGGGGTTGAGCTCAGCTATGATTACAACTGGGTCAACTCGGTGGCGACCTTAGCTGATGACATTCAGGTGCGCAGTTGTATTTGACTGTGCACTAGTGTAGCCCGCATGCAGCTCATCAGCTCGTGATCTGATGATGAATGCAGAAATGTGCCTGCGGCGCGTCTAACTGCTCCGGTTTCTTCGGCAAGCGGCCTCGCAAGTTAGATAAGAACGGTGTTGCCATCGATTGCCCGTCTGGTTCCTCAACCGCTGGTAAACGCGGCTCTGGTAAAGGGTCTGGTTCCAGTGCCAAGGGCAGCACCAGTGCCAAAAAGGGCAAGGGCAAGGCTACCCTTACTGTTAACCCACCCTCCAAACTCAGCACTTCCAGCGTGAGCGCCAAACGGAAGCTGCCCGTTGATGAATCCGCGACTTCATTCAAGAAGTCCAAGCGCACGGACTCAACATCGTCAGCTGCACCAGCCGCAAGCAAGCCTAGCAGTACCAGTCGAAGTCGCGGAGCTCCAGCTACGAGCCCTGCAGCAGCAGCCCCTCGGAAGCATCGCGCCTCCGGATCTGCACCTGCGTCAGCGCCTGCTCGCTCATCTCGAACCAATGCGCAGCCAGCTGATCCAGCTGCACCATCGTCGCGTGCTCAGCGGATGAATTCAAAGGCTGTGCCGCCGAGTGATGTAGCTGCTACTGCAGAAATGAAGGAGTCACCAGCTCATCAGCCACCTATTGACCTACCGAACGCTGAGCCACAGCCTATCCTCCCCACTGGGACGGAGGTCGAGCTGAAGGCGGCGTTATCTAGCGCACAGCCGAACAGCGATGCAGCACTGGCTGTATTAGCAGCAACCAACCCCGAACACGCGCCAAGCGAGGGTCAGCTCTCAGTGACCGTTATCGCCACCGCTTCTACAGGTGGTCGAGCAGTTAAGCGAGCAGCTGCAGTATCGGCCCCGGCTTCGAAAGCTAAAGTGCGCAAGCTGGCCCACCCTCCGCAAGAGGTCGCTCCCGCCGCCTCTCTTGCACAAGGAAGCCAACCTCCCATGGACCCGTCAGCAGCGGGTCCAGACCTGTCCATGTCAGTGGTGCCAGAGGCATCAGCTGGTGCTCCTGTTTCAAACGGTCGCTCAGCTGCTGCCGGCCCGGCATCGCGAGCATCAACGCGCAAGCGCAAGAGCACTGTCATGGACAATGCTTCCATCGATCACGCGTCGGTGGAGGCGAGCCCTTCAGGCACGGAACAGCCTTCAGCTCCCAAATCGAAGCGAGGCAAAGGCTCTGCCCGCCCTCGTAACTCTGCCGGTATCCGCGCGCGTGCGGCCTCGCCTCCCTCCGTGATGCTGGCAGTGGACGCTAGTGCATTGATTCATAAGGTAGCTGCCAGTGTTGCTGCTTCACAGACCTCATGTGAGCATGGCGCCTCCAGCGGCAGCCCTGAGCAGAGATTCAATGATGCGAACCTGACGGCCGCAGGTGTAGCTGCCGAGACAGACACGGTTCAGAAACACGCTCTGCAAGGCATGAGCGCTTCTGCGGTGGCCAGCTGCACGTAACTTTGCAGCTAGAGCCCTTGGGTCTACGTGTATTATTTAAGAGACCAGCTGAAATACATTGTTCAGTCTGAATGGCAGTCATGGTACCGAAACCGGATCTTGATCGCCCGCTTAAAGTCGATATAGGGCGGTCGCCCCTGCTAGATAGGGTTTCGAGCGATGTCATGTGCATGCAGATTTGGCCATCATTTCGACCCATAGTGTCTGTACATCTAGTCTAGCAGGTGTGATAAGGGCTTGTGCAGTTGTCAATTTGTGCCGTTGATGTGTTTCTGTAGCAACACAAACACTTCTGTCTGTTTCTGATCGCGCTGGCATGCATCGTATCTTGTCGATGTTGCTGTCTGCTAGGACTAGTTACGGCACATCTGCGCTGTGAGGGCTTATGTCATCGAGTGCAGGCGGAGTCTCGGACGCCAACAACTCCTCAAACAAACGCAAGCTCCAGGTGCGCGTGGAGCGTTGGCCATGGCTTGAAAGCCACACTGCGATCTCAGTCGTGATTGCTCGATTTGTTTGCTTGACGACGACCAGATAACTCTCGCGCCGGCGACAGGATCTTCCGCAGGTAAACGTACCGTTTTGGTGTAGACTCACGCGTTGACATGTTTGCTAACGTGTACCTATTGGTGGCGCGTTGTGCGTTAGATTCGTCCAAGAAGGCCCGAACTGGTATAGCCGCTTCAGCCGCCGCTATCAATTCAACGCCCAGCGCCAACGGGAACGGCAATCACCCCAACCATAACGGTAGCAGTAACAAGCGACCATTCAGCAGCATGTCCAACAGCAGTTCCTCCAATGGAGATGACAGCGATCGGCGCGCAGCTCCTTCGTTTGGTCCTCGCAGCAGCAGTGAGATGGGACCAGCTGGGTCCCTGCCAGGGGGCAGCATACCAACACAAGCAGCAGCAGCATCCACTGCACAAACAGCAGCTCGTATGTCGATGAGCACATCTGCTCCTGCTTTAAGCGGTCCCCTGGTTCGATCCAACAGTTTACCTGCGGGCGGGGCTGCGGCTGCTGGCAGTAAGAAGAAGATGACTATACAGCCCTTCAAGGGTACGCTGTGTGATCCAGTGCTTGAGGACAGCTACTCCAACAGGAATACTGAGCGACTCCTGCTTGTGTTTTGTAATGGCTGTCCCGTGTCTCAATGCAGTCGCCCCCAAGCCTCCTTCACACTTCGAGGAGACAACGATGAAGCGGCTGTTCGATGCGGTCATATCCATTCATCAGAAGCAGCGCTGCGCAGACACCAGGGAGGAACTGTACCGGGTAATTCAGCTCTGTTCACAGTGTGTGTGGTTTACTGTTCGCACACTTGTGTATCCATTGGTGGGTGTGCCACCGCTGATGTTTGCTCGATCACGTGCCTGTCATTCTGTCGGAATGCCACCTACACCCTGCTGCACCTGTGCGGTATGTGTTCAGAGCGTGGAGAGTCTATGTGTCCACAAGAAGGGAGAGGAACTGTACCAGCAGCTGTATCGACAGTGTGACAGTCATATGGCGCAAGTCATTGAGGCGGCAGCGCAGCTCAAGGTATTTGTTCCGCCCTCGCACGTGACGGTCTCAGTGCTGATCAGTGTACACGCCCAGGACGGTGATCGGACCGTGTTCTTGTCTCATCTGTCCGGAGCATGGCAAGATCACTGCAGCCAAACCCAGGTTTTAAGGAGCGTGTTTCTGTATCTTGATCGCACGTACGCCATGCAACAAGCCAAGGTAACGTGATGGTAGTGCTCGTGTTGATATCGCTTGCAAGCCGTGTGTGTGTGATGTGACTCATTCGAGTATGGGTATGATTGAATGCCCGCTATAGACCAGGTCTATCTGGGACATGGGGCTCTACCTGTTCTGCAAGCACCTCACAGGTGCGTCGATCCGCCCCCTTGCAATCAAGTCGCTCCACAATCCTTATTCGGCTGTGTGCTGTGCTGTGGTAGAGTCTCCGGTGTTTGAGCGCTGCGTGTCCAACACGCTGACGATGATTGATCAGGTGGGTAGCCGATATCCCCCCTCTATCTCGCCATGTCGGGAGCTGCACCTCACCTGCAGTGCGGGTCATTGATCGTGTGTGTGGTGTGGCTAGGAGCGCAAGGGTGAGGCCGTCAAGCGACCCCTCATCAAGTCCATCACCAGCATGCTGTCAGCGCTGCGCATCTACGTTGAAGGGTATGTGTGCACCAGATGTACTCCTGTTCACCTGGATTGGACTTGACGTTGTGCCTCATGCTTGCATGCCGTAGGTTCGAGAAGCGGTTCCTGCAAGAGACCGCCAATTTTTACGAGAATGGTGCGTTTCCAACTGCTATTATCGCTTCGTCCTGGCTGGTTGTGCACGACGCGTGTTATACAGTCTGGTTGACTTACGCGTATCGATTCGACCTCTTCCTGCTGTTGCTGATGCTGTTGCTACTGTTGACTCGCAGAGGGTCAGCGTTTGATCGACATGCTGTCAGTGCCGGAGTACCTGCAACACGCACAGCGCAGGCTTGCTGAAGAGGTATGGTCTGCTGGTGTAGTGTCTGCGTTAAGCTTGTGATATCGCCCGTCCTCGTTCTCGAGATCGGTACAGTGATCAACCAGTTTGTATGTATCACGTGCTTGCTGAATGCAGGGGGACCGCGTGGACAGCTACCTCGAAGAGGCCAGCCGAGCTGCACTCATCAGCACAGTGGAGCGCAAGATGATACAACAGCACGTGCAGCGCCTGCTGACACCCACCAATCCCAGCCAGTCAGGTTAGACACTGGTCACCAGGTGAACATCACACTCGTGTGTGTGTCAGCTGACATCACGTGATGTGCCTGCACGCGGTAGGGTTATGGGCGCTATTGGACGAGAACAGAGAGGAGGACCTGAGCAGGCTGTATACACTGCTTGCCTATGTGAATGCACTTGACCCGCTGCGCAAGCAGTTCCATGCCTACATCAAGGTAGGATGGTCGTTGGTTGCGTTCTGTGGTCCACACATGCTGATCGTCCCTCTATGGTCTGTGTGCAGGACTTCGGCACCAAGCGCGTAGCTCAATCCGATAGGGACAGTGAGTTGGTGTCTGATCTACTAGCCTTCAAGCGCAAGCTGGACGCGCTGCTCGCCCCTCGGGGGGCATTCCGCAATGCGCACAGTCAACAGCATAACGATGAGTTCAGAGATGCTGTCAAGGAGGTACGTTGGGATCAGCATGTGGGTGCTGGACTGGATGTGTCCTCAAATGTGCTACATAAATGTGCTACATATTCAATCAGGCGTTTGAGGCCTTCATGAACCAACGAGACAATCAGATGGCAGAGCTGCTGGCTGGTTATGTGGATCAGCACCTCAGAACAGGCAACAAGGTATCTTCAGCTTCCTCGCCTATTGATGTATTGCGGTCTGAATGTCTCATGTTGCTATGCGCATGTGCTCCCTCGTGTTGCCAGGGTCTATCAGTGGAGGAGACAGAGCGCGTGCTCGACGACACCATCGTGCTGTTTCGGTTCGTCAACGCCAAAGATGTGTTCGAGGCGCACTACAAGAAGTTGCTTGCCAAGGTGTGTAGGGGACTGCTTGGAGTCTAAACATGGCTTTGGACTGCCGCTCTCATCTGTCCGTGTGCTCATTCATGGTCTGTCTGTACTATCACTACGCCCTCTCTCTCTGTGGTCACAGCGACTGCTGCTGGGCAAGAGCGCATCACAGGACGCAGAACACAGCCTGGTGGGCAAGCTGCGAGCTCAATGCGGTGCTGCCTTCACCAAGAAGCTGGAGGGCATGTTCAGGGACGTTGACCTGTCGGTGGATCTGATGAAGCAGTACCGGGAGCACGCGGGCACCACGCAGACCGCTGATGCAGATGAGAGTGGGGCTTCTGCCACGCCTGCACCGGCTCCTGCCGGCGCCAGCGCCAGTGAGGTTGGAGCTGATAAGGTGGATAGATCACCAGCGGTGAGTGAATGCCTGTCATCACGCTCTGTATGGTAGAGCAGCCAGGCTCACGCCTGTTGTGACGTGTGCTGTGTGTGGTGCTCAATTCAATCACACAGGCCCGTGTGGAGCTCGAGGTGCAGGTGTTGACCACCGGCAACTGGCCCGATTATCAGTACGCGGACCTGCGGCTACCGTCAGAGGTTACCCGCGAGCTGGATTCGTTCAAGGAGTTCTATCTGTCGCGCCATTCGACTCGCAAGATGACTTGGCAGCATTCACTATCACATTGTGTCATCAAGGCACACTTCCCGAGGGTGCGTGCCACCCCCTCTGTTTTGATCCTGCTTGGAGTGCTCGCTTATTGGACCCGTATACCTGCATGTCGTTACGTGCGCCGCAGGGGAAGAAGGAGCTAGCAGTAAGCGCGTATCAAGCTGCAGTGCTGATGCAGTTCAATGATGCGGACAAGCTGTCCTTCCAGCAACTAAAGGAACGCACTCTGCTCGGTACGTGTGGATGCCGCGCACCAGGGAGCCGTGATAGCGATGTGTGTTCTTGGTATCGTCAGCACCTTATCACGTGGTGCGTGGTGCGTGGTGTATGGTGTGTGGCATGTGCTGTGTGGCGGGCACAGACGAGGACGAGCTGGGTCGAACACTACAGTCTCTCGCGTTAGGCCCGTTACCGCTGCTGCTGCAAGAGCCCAAGGGTGGGAAGAAAATCAAACCTTCTGATTCTTTTAAAGTCAATCACGCATTCAAACACCAGCTCTTCCGGATCAAAGTCCTTCTCTGTTGCGGCTTCGCGAGTCTTGATCGACAGCAATACCTTGCCTGCCTGAATTTGAGTCTTCGTCTTTTCGTCCTTGTAGCCTTCCGGATCGCTGTCATTTTCGTCCATCATGGCACCCGGCGTGTCTCGTTCGGCCTGTCCGTCCTGACCCATTCCGGCCATCATTTTTTTGTATTTCTCAGCATACTCAGACAGCGACTTGCAGCCTTCACACTGCTCGCCGTCGAGCTGCCCCTGCTGGTTCAGTTTCTCTGCCTGCTGCAGCGTCTTCAAAGCTTCTTCCAGCTGTTTCATGTCTTTGGCAGACCGAGCCAGTTCCTGCAGTTCGGACTTCGACAGCTGCAGCGATTCGCGAAGTGCGTCAGCGGCCTCCGCCGACATTTCCTGCTCGCCGGGATTTTCACCGTCACCCTGCTTCTTTGATGCGAGTGCTTCAAGGGCCTTCAGCGCGTTATTGAGTGCGTTCTCCAATTCCGGTGAGCCGGCCTTTTCCGATGAAAACTTCTTCAGATCCTGCAGTTCTTTTCGCAGCTGTGAGGCCAGCTTCTGACGATCTTCCGGTGTCTTCGCTTCCAGCATCGCTTCCATTGTCTTCTGAGCCTGCTCGAGTTGCTGCTGCAGGCCGTCCGTCTTTCCTTCCTGCAATTGCTTCAGCCATTCATTCATCTTCTGTGAGCGTGAGCCCCCGAACTGCTGATCGGAAATCGACTGACTGAGCATCTCGCGAAGTTCATCGGTGGAGAGATTCTTCCACTGTTCATTCAGTCCCTGACGCTGATCCTGAAGAACCTTTGAATTTGGTTTCTTCTCGGTCGGTTTCATCTGCCGCAGTGACGCCATCAGCTCTTTCATCTGCTCAACGAGTTTCTCCTCACGCTCGTCAGCGACTTTCACTTCCTTTGACAGATTCTCCTCGCGCGTCTTGATACTCTTTCGAATCAGCTCGACTTCTTTCTTCTGCTTCTCAACTCTGGTCGCGGCTTCAACTTTGCCGAACGGATCCAGAGGCGGCGTCAGCCAGATCACCAGAGCCAGCACCGCCAGTACGCCGGCCTGCAGACCCATCGGCCGTTCCATTCTGAAGGGCACAACTTCGGCCGGGACGACGCGGGTGGCCGCTTTCGTGGCCGACTGTTCAACCAGCGGCTGATACTCACCGGCAGACGATGACAGCGTTGCCAGCGTCAGAAACAGATCGTCCGTTTTTGCATGCCTGTCCACCGCCCTTGCCGCGGTGGTTCGTTCGACGCGACGATGAAATAACCAAGCCGCCAATGCGGCTGCAGCCGGGAACACCAGCAACCACTGCAGCCGCTCCCGATCCGGCGGAATCAGTCCCATCAGCCGGACACTGAGAACCGCAGCGCATGCCAGAACCAGAGCCCCGAAAGTCCACCAGTGCAGTGATTTTGTAAAACTTGCGGTTCGCTGCCGCGACTGGACCCGGTCCAGCAAAGTCAGTGCATTCGGTTGATTCGACATGGGAC
>ENA-ORBV01015451-ORBV01015451.1-microbial-mat-metagenome-genome-assembly--contig:-NODE-15451-length-11228-cov-4.387320_pt1 | contig 11228 bp, 8 predicted proteins | sample MGYA00237777_ERZ505514 | MGnify/ENA primary metagenome ERZ505514 (study PRJEB26160, sample SAMN06269048) | microbial mat metagenome | isolation source: Oligotrophic lake microbial mat | place...
GAAGGAGTGATCGCCGCGGCCGACGAACTGGCGGGCGACCTGCTGATCGTGTCGACGCCCAGCGAAATCGCCGCATTTGCTGCTGACGGCGCCCTGCGCTGGCGAGCTGACGATGACCGGATGATGGCCGGCACCGTTCCGCAATCTTTACGCCAGCAGTCGTCCGCGGCGCTCGCAGTTGATGGCGGTATCGCTGTTGCCGGCCTGATGCGTAACGGTGGGCGGCGTTTGATTGCCGTCGATGCCGCTAACGGCAGGCCGCTGTGGAATAGCGCTGACCTGCCTGAGCTGGTCAATGCCGCGCTGGCCTCGGCCCCAACTATGGCTGGGGGTCGAGTGTGGGCGTGGTTTGTCGAAGACAGTCGCGGGGTGGTCGTCTGCCTGGATGCGGTTCGTGGCAGGGTGCTGTGGCGCAGTACCCTGGCCGGTGGCTTGACCCGGCAGCCGATGGATGGCGTGGACTATATCGCGGCTGGTGACGCGCCGGCACCGCTGCTCAGCGGGCGCGAGCTGTTCGTCAGCAGCGATGCCGGTCAGGTTGGCGCCTATGATGCAGTTGACGGCCGGCTGCTGTGGCTGCAGGCCTATCCGCGGACGACGATCAACGCAGATAGTTCACGGATGGCCTTGCGCCGATTGCTGGCGCGTGGCCGCGGTGTCGTGCTCGCAGATGCGGATCGGGTCTACGTGGCTCCTCGCGATACCCTCGGTCTGCTCGCCTTGCGTCGCAGCGATGGATCCGTGGCCTGGGCCAATGAACTGTCAGATGCGGGTGAACTGTGCGCTCTGACCCCGTCAGGTCTGCTGTCGATCGGCAGTGCCGTGACCATTCATACGCCAGCCACTGGTGCCGAGCGGTGGCGTTGGCGGCCTGCTTCAGGACGGCCAGGGCGACCGGCGGTGGTTGGCGATGCTGCGTGGATCCCGACAGTCGATGGGATAACTCGCTTGGCCCTAGCGGATGGCGCCGCCACCGCTGGCCCGCAGTGGTCGGCACTGGGGTGTGGTGAGGCGCGGCCGAATGAACTGTACGCGATCGGCGGTCGCGTGCTCGCCCTGGCGGACGGCCTCGTAGCCGTGTTGACGGGCGGGACGGCCAAGCCGGCGACAGCAGAAATCGCCTTGCGCACCCGCGTCATCGTCGGCCTTGCAGTTCCTGCCGGCGAAGCCAAACCGGTCGCCCTGGCAGCGCGTTGGGAGATGCCGGTCGGATATGTCGAATCCCTCTGCGTGCCGCGCGGCTCGACCGAGGAGGCCTATGTCATCGCGGCTGGCGCCCTGCGACGCATCGACACCGCCAAGGCTGCGGTGTCGTGGGCGGTGCCCGCTCCGCCGGAACGGTTACGCTCGATGGAGGTTGATGGCACCAGCGTGCTGTTGATTGGCGAGGCTGCCTTCAGCGTTCATGACCGCGTCACGGGTCGCTTGCGCTGGCAGGACGTACTCGACCGCGACCCAGCCATAATCATGCGTCGGGACGAACGTTGGCGGGAAGTTACCCAACTCGACGGCGATCGGGTCCTGCGCTTCGGTTGGAACGATGCGTGGTACAACGTGATTGATGCACGTGACGGCCGGCCCCAGTCCAAGGGCAGGGCCGACGGTGCCATCTTCGGCATGCATGTGGTCGGCAGCGATCTGCATCTCGTCGTCATCCGTGGTAACGTGGCCAGGATTGAGATCCGCCGGCTCTCCGACGGGGTTCGCGTGCTTGAAGCGTCTCTTGGCCTCGAGGGATCGGGCACTGCATCGGTCCACGCCCTGCCCAACGACGACTTGATCATCGGCGGCCCAGCCGGTGGTGTGCTGTGGCGCTCGGGCAAGCGCGAAGCGGTCCGCTTCGACCTCGGCATGCGCTCATTCCATACTGTCTGGCGCGATGGGGACCGTATTACCATCGTCGGCAATGGGGCCGAAGGCTGGCGTCATCGCACCGCGACCATCGATCCCTCGGGCAAGTTGATCAGCCAGGATGAATTCATGCACTTCGGTGATGCTGCTGACCGGCTGCCGTGGGCTGCCCGCTACGTTGGCGACATGCGCGTGCGTGCCGTCAACAACCGCAATGGGCAGGCCGGCATCATCGGCTGGAAGGCCGACGGGGCCGAGGCGTTCTGGCTGCCGACCCGTGAAGAACGGCGGCGCGGCTATTCCGGACTGGTGCCATGGGGCCGCTACGCCGTCGCCTTCTGCAACGACCGTGATGGCTGGCTGCGGGCTCAGATCGTCGACCCCCAAGCCGGCAAAATCGAGGTGGAATCGACCCTCGGCATGTCCAGCGCTTGGCGGGTGCAACCACAGGTCGTCGGCAGCGACATCCTGATAGGCACGACCCGTGGCCTGATCGCTCTAGTACCGGTTGCGGGGGCGACGACCGCGCTGCCTGGTCGCGCTTTGGGCGAGTCGCACGAGCCGATTTGGCGCATGACGAAGCCCGTGGTCGTCGACGGCCGTATTGACGAGTGGGACGATCAGGCCAGCTGGGAGCAGCCGGCCGCCGAAGCTGCCAGGGGCTTGGCCCCGAGCGCCATCCCAACAGAACCGCTGATCGGCTGGGCAGCCTGGCGCGATGAAGCCTTCATAGCCGCACTCAGCGTCCCATTGTCGCCCGACCGGGCAGCTATCACCTACATGGCTGTTGATTCGGTGCGGGGCGATTTCTCCAGTGATGCCCGTCCGCTGCTGCTCGCGTTGGATTGGAATGGAGGCGCTTCGACCGTCAGACTGGTCAACCGCTTGGTCGGCGACGATCCGGCCCGACCGGCGATCCAGGCGCGGGCCACCTGCGATGGTGCAAGTCTGTCGTGGGAGGTACTAATTCCGTGGGAGTGGATGTATCCTTCCAATGAGCGACCAGGTCGCGACCATTGGCTGCGCTGGGGCGCTTCGGTGCAGGTCGAGCAGGCGCACGGCTGCCTCGAACTGGGCGCCGGTCTGTCCGATGGATTCGACAAAGCCGTATTGACCCGCCTCCACCTGGTCGACGCCAAGCCAACTTCGGATGACAAGAAACCCCCGCGAGTGGTGCCACGCAAAGGGGTCCAAAAAAAGGCGAAGTAAAGCCTAGGCCCGCGGGTGGAAGCGCTTGTGAATGTCGCGCAGGCGCGCGGCATCGACATGCGTGTAGCGCTCGGTGGTCGTCAGGCTGGCGTGGCCAAGCAGTGCCTGGACAGCGCGCAGGTCTGCCCCGCCGTGCAGCAAATGGGTGGCGAAGCTGTGGCGGAGCAGGTGCGGCCAAACTGGCTTGGTGATGCCAGCCAGGATGGCTGATTGCTGGACCATCTGCCACAGACCCTGGCGGTTCCAAGGACCTCCGCGCGCGCCAAGCAGCAAGTGCTCTTGACGTCCGCGCGGATCCAACTCGCGGCGCAGTCCGTCGCGATAGGCGGCGACGGCACGGCGTGCGCGCTCGCCAACTGGGACGAGCCGCTCCTTCGACCCCTTGCCGCGCAACAGGGCGAGCCTGCCGCTTTCCTTGAAATCGGTCATGCCCAGGCCGATGACCTCCGAGGCTCGCCCGCCGAGGGCATAGAGCAGTTCCAATGCCGCCTTATCGCGTGCTCGCAGGGGGCCATCCGGCGGATTGCCCATCAGACGTCCGACCTCTTCGGGGGTCAGCACCTCTGGCACTGATCGCCACAACTTCGGCGAGGGTGTCAGGGCTAAACGGTCGTGTTGCAGAGCGCCTTCCTCGACCAGGAAGCGCGCCCACATCCGCCAAGCCACCAAGCATAACGCCAAGCTGGCGGCAGCGAGGTTGGCATGATCGCGCAGCCATCCCAGGCAGGCGGCCGCCTCGTCCGGGCCGAGCGCATCGGGTGAGGCTACCTCGACGGCGGTCATCGCCGTATGCAGGTGGCGCAGGGCGGTGCGATAGTCGCGCAGCGTGTTCGGCGAGAGTCCCAGACCAAGCCGGGCATGATCGAGAAAACGTTGGGCCAGGACGGGCAGGCCGTCATCGGTCATGCCGGGATGGTGGCCAGCAACTTGGCTAGCTCTGAGGCGCGTGGTGGCGAGGTGACCGCCGCATCGCAGCCTGCCGGAGCGTGCCGTGATCCACCGGTGGCGATGATCAGGCCATCATAGCCGGCGCTCCGCAGGTGCGCAGCCGCTGAGGCTGCCCCCTGCGGTGGCAGATCGGAAGCAAGCAGTACAGCTACCGGCGTCGCACGGCGCACGGCAGCGCAGGCCTCGTCGCAGTCGACCGCGAGATCAACCTTGCATCCCAAGTCGGTAAGCAGGCCGGCGATCGCTCGCATGGTGACTAGGCGCTGGTCAGCCACTAGCACGGGGAGATGGGCGAAACGCCGTACGATCGCTTCCGTACCGGGTCTGTGGCGCTGGCTTAGAACTTGCTGCATGGCCTCGCGCAGGTGTCGGCGACGGACTGGTTTGCTGACCGTGGACGTGCGGGGCAGATCCAGGCGGATCTGGGTTGAAAATGTGGTCAGCAGCACCAGGGGCAGCTCAGCGAAGCGCGAGTCGCGTCGTAGCTCGGCGGCCACCGCCTGCGGATCATCCGTGATGGCCGCCGCGTCGAGTACCGCCAGGTCGGCTTTGGATGATCCCAGGCTAGCGATCGCGCCAGCGAGATTGGCACCTCCCACCACGATGCAGCCGCATTCGCAAAGGATGGCGGTGATGGATGAACGCGCGGTGGGGTCATCGTCGACCAGCAGGATGACCTGCCCGGCCAGTTCAGGTGGCAAGGAGGAGGTCGAGGATGGCTCTTCGCGTTGCAGCATCACATCGGCTTGAAAGGTACTGCCGTGGCCCAGCGTGCTGCTGGCCGTGATCGATCCGCCCATCGCCACGGTCAGGCTCTTGCAGATGGCAAGACCCAGGCCGGTTCCTCCGAAGCGTCGGCTGATTGAACCATCCGCCTGGGTGAAGGGGGTGAACAGACGTGGCACATCGGCGGCTGCGATCCCAATTCCAGTGTCGACCACTGCGAGCCGGACCTGGGTTCGCGGCAACCGGTCGTCGAGCGATCGCATGGATACGGTGACGGAACCGCGATCGGTGAACTTTACTGCATTGGATACCAAGTTCAGCAGCAGCTGTCGCAGTCGGGATGGGTCGCCACGCAGTCGCGTGCCTAGCTGCGGGTCGATGTCGCCAACCAGTTCAATACCCTTCTGCTGAGCCTTGTCGGCGACGATCTGCAGCGCCTCCTCGACCAGATCGCGGGGATCGAAGGCGAGATCGTCTAATTCGATACGGCCGGACTCCAATTTCGAATAGTCGAGAATGTCGTTGATCACGTCGAGCAGGCCGTTGGCGCAGTTGCGTGCCGTCTCGGCAAAGTCGCGGGACTGCGCATCGAGGTCGCTCTCGATCAGCAGCGTGGTCATGCCGATGATGCCATTAAGTGGCGTACGCAGTTCGTGGCTCATCACTGCCAGGAAGTCGTCCTTGGTTTTCGCCGCCTCCTGGACCCGTGCGAGTACCGCGCGCTGCTCGGCCTGGGCCTGGCGCAGTTCTGCCGTCATCTGCAATGCGATGCGGACGGCGCGCTCCTGTCGACGCTGGAACGCGATCAGGACTACAAACCCGAGGAAGCCAATGGCGAGTGCGGAGACGCCCAGGATCCAGGGGATCGCGGCAGCCAGATTGTTGGGCCCATAGTTGCCCACCGACGACCGCTGGAGATTCGAACCAATGACGAAGGCGAGGGCCGGCAGCACCACCAGCACAATCAGTCCGGCGACCGGTATCAGCCAACGGTATTGTCGGTGCAGCCAATGGGTGCCGGACTCAGACATCTCAGGCTTTGCCCGCCCACAGGTCCTTGGAAGCTAGTTGCGCAAGACCTGCTGCCTTGGCCTGGAGGAACAACTGCATGCGATAGCCGATGCACATGCTCAGGGTGGTTTCGAATAACGCGACATCGAGCGCCAGCTTGCTGCCTTTGCCTGACATCGGCTTGACCATCCGGGTGCGCCAGGCCTTGTCCGAGATCGGAGCCAGCAAGCGGACGACAGCGCGTTCCTGACTTTTCAGGGCTCCAGAAAAAGTGGCCAAGTCGATCGCCGTGGCGCCGGCAGCCAGGGCGTCCCAGTGATCCCAGGTGCCGGACAGGTAATAGGTGGTGCTGGCCTGGGCATTGATGGTCAGGTACTGCAGCAACTCGCGCGTCGAGCGCTGCGCCGAAGTGAGGCGGAAGTCGAGATGCTTCGGCTCCAGTTGGCCAGCGAGGTGGGAGAGGATTTTGGTCTCGCGCTTGAGGGCGGCGAGGAACTCCGGCTTGGTCAGCATGCCCCAGGGTTACCGCTGGCGGTCCAGGATCAATGCTGGTGACCGACCCCCGAAGCGTGCTGCCAGCCATGCAGGATGTGATCTACGATCTCTGGGACACCACCGCCATGCTTGACCTGAGCGAAGACGGTCGGGCCAGTTCCGCGCATCTTCTTGGCGTCGCGGTCCATCACCGCCAAGTCGGCGCCAACGTGGGGGGCGAGGTCGGTCTTGTTGATCACCAACAGGTCCGATTGGGTGATGCCGGGCCCGCCTTTGCGCGGGACCTTGTCGCCACCGGCCACGTCGATAACGTAGATGATGTAGTCGGCCAGTTCGCGGCTGTAGTTGGCGGCCAGATTGTCGCCGCCGCTTTCGATCAGCAGGATATCGGGATGGTGCTGGGCGTGAAGCTCTTCCAGCGCCACCAGGTTCGCTGTGATGTCCTCGCGGATGGCGGCGTGCGGACAGCCGCCGGTCTCGACCGCGCGGATGCGGTCGTGCGGCAGGGCGTCGTGGCGCATCAGGAACTCGCCGTCCTCACGGGTGAAGATGTCATTGGTCACCGCCGCCACCGACATGCGTTCGCGCAGGGCTCGGCACAACTGCAGCATCAACGCAGTCTTGCCGGAGCCGACCGGCCCGCCGATGCCCACTGTATAGGCGCGATGGGCGAAGTCGCGGTGCAGGGGGGTCTCACGTTCGTGGTAGTGGCCCGGATGATCGAGCGGATCATGGCTGTGGCCATGATCAGGTCCGTGGTCGTGTCCGTGGTCGTGGCTCATGGTTCAGCTCGTAAACAGGCGTGAATAGAGTCGGTCCTGATTGCCTTGAACGATGTCGAGGATGGGGTCAACGGAAGCCGCATCCTCGACCGCTAGCACGGCGCCGCGTTGGACAGCGGCCTCGGCGCGCGCGGCTAGGCTGCGATGCAGAGCCTGTCCCTCCAGTGGTCCAACCGCATTCAAGCGTACTGCGGCGCTGATCAGCGAGCGCAGCAGGTTGTGGATATGTAGCTGGAGCACTGCTTCCCGAGCGAGGCCCAGGCGCTGACCGATGGCCCCGAATGCCGGGGCGAAGTGGGCTGGACGGCGTTCATGCAAGGCGGTGGTACGCATCAGGCGGATACGCTCGTCACCAAAGGCGCCGGCGGCCGCGGCGAGGAATCCCTGACCCTGGGCGCGACTGGCGCGATTGGCGACCTGTCCGGTGATCAGGGCGTCGGCGAGCAGGTCGAGTTCGCTCCATCGCCCTGGATTGTCCCAGGCCGCAGCGCACAGCGGCAAGGCCAATTCGGCGGCGGCGTCAAGACTGCGCCCGATCCAGCTGGCCAGTCCTTCGCGCCCCTTGGCCTGTCCGAAACTGCGGGCTGCTTCAAGTCCACCGGCGTGGGCCAAGCCACCGGCCGGGAACGCCGAATCAGCGAGCTGCAGGAGCAGCCACGGCCTTTCGTCGGAAACTCCTGCAATGGAGATGGGCACGCAGTACTCTCTGGTCAAAACAGATGATAGCGCTGCGCCAGCGGGAGTTCGTCCGCTGGCTGGCAGCGCAGTTCGACCCCGTCAGCGGTGACGGTGTAGGTTTCGGCGTCGACCGTAATGCGCGGGGTCGCAGCATTCAACTTCATCGCCGCCTTGCTGATGCCGCGGCAGTCGCGCACCACGGAGAGACCCTTGCGCAGGCCGTACCCGGCGAGGCGCTCCTGAGAGGCGGCCGAGATGAAGGCCAGACTGGTTGCGCCGACCGCCGCGCCAAGGGCGCCGAACATCGGACGCATGCGCACCGGCTGCGGCGTCGGGATGCTGGCGTTTGCATCGCCCATCTGGGCCCAGGCGATAAAGCCGCCCTTGAGCACCAGCTCAGGTTTGGCTCCGAACATCGCCGGACGCCACAGCACCAGATCAGCAAGCTTGCCGACCTCGACCGAGCCGACGAGGTGGCCCACGCCATGCGCTATCGCCGGATTGATGGTGTATTTGGCGATGTAGCGCTTCACCCGCGCATTGTCGTGGCCTTCGGGATCGCCGGGCAGCTTCCCGCGCTGTTGGCGCATCTTGTGGGCGGTCTGCCAGGTCCGGCAGACCACTTCGCCGACCCGGCCCATCGCCTGCGAATCCGACGAGATCATGCTGATCGCGCCGAGGTCGTGCAGGATGTCCTCGGCGGCGATCGTTTCGCCGCGGATGCGGCTTTCGGCGAAGGCTACGTCTTCAGGGATCGACGGGTCGAGATGGTGGCAGACCATCAGCATGTCGAGGTGCTCATCAATCGTGTTGACCGTGAACGGCCGCGTCGGGTTGGTGCTGCTGGGCAGCACGTTTGCTTCGCCGCAGACACGCAGGATATCAGGGGCGTGGCCGCCGCCGGCACCTTCAGAGTGATAGGTATGAATCGTGCGGCCCTTGAAGGCGGCGATCGAATGCTCGCAGGCGCCGCTCTCGTTGAGCGTGTCGGTATGGATGGTGCACTGGACGTCGAGTTCATCGCACACGGCGAGGCAACGGTCGATCGCCGCTGGCGTGGTGCCCCAGTCCTCGTGCAGCTTGAGGCCGCAGGCGCCACCAAGGATCTGCTCGCGCAGGGCGATCGGCCGGGCGGCGTTACCCTTGCCGGTCAGGCCGATGTTCAGCGGGATGCTGTCGGTCGCCTGCAGCATTAGCTTGAGATGATGCGAGCCAGGTGTGCAGGTCGTGGCATTGGTGCCGGTGGCCGGGCCGGTGCCGCCGCCGATGAAGCTGGTAACCCCGCTGGCAATGGCGACCTCGGCCTGCTGCGGGCAGATGAAGTGGATGTGGCTGTCGAATCCGCCAGCGGTGATGATCAGGCCTTCGCCGGCGATCACCTCAGTAGTGGTGCCGACGATCATGCCGGGCGTCACCCCAGCCATGATGTCGGGATTGCCAGCCTTGCCGATCGCCGCGATCATTCCCGACTTCACACCGATGTCGGCCTTGTAGATGCCGCTCCAATCGATGATCAGGGCGTTGGTGATGACTAGGTCGAGGGCTTCGGCCTCGCCGACCCGGGCGCACTGCCCCATGCCGTCGCGCAGCACTTTGCCGCCGCCGAAGGTGCATTCGTCACCGTAATGGGCGAGGTCACGCTCGACTTCGATCCACAGGGCGGTGTCGCCGAGTCTGACCCGGTCGCCAGTGGTGGGGCCGTACAGGGCGGCGTAGGTGCTGCGGGGAATTTTCATGAGGTCAGGTCGTGGCGAAGCCGCGGGCGCGGACGCGGGCCATGGTTTCAGCGAGGCGTTCCGGGGTCGCCGGGCCGTCAGTCAGGTCGTTTCCACCGAGCACGGTTCGCGTGCCAGCGATCGGCACGATGCGCACGGTCTTGGTCTCGCCTGGCTCAAATCGCACCGCGGTGCCGGCCGGGATGTCGAGGCGGTGGCCATACGACTTCGCGCGGTCGAAGCTCAGGTATGGGTTGGTTTCGATTAGATGATAATGGCTGCCGACCTGGATCGGTCGGTCGGCTAGGTTGGTGACTGGCAGCTCTTGCACCTGCCGGCCGGCATTCAGTTCGATATCGCCTGACTGGGTGATCACGGCACCGGGATCGGGCAACGAGGGCTGGAGCGTGAACACATCGGTCGACGGCACGGGCAGGAAGGATCCATAGAGGGCCAGGGACAGATCACCATGTTCGCGGCAGATCGGCTCGTGCACGGTCACCAGTTTGCTGCCGTCGGGGAAGGTTCCTTCGATTTGCACCTCGGCGACCAACGTCGCGACCCCGACCATGACCTGCCGTCGGCCGAGCAGGCTGCGGCCTAGCTCCATGCATTGGCTGACTCGTTTCCCGTCGCGGATCAGCTCCAGGACGACGGTGGCGATCAGCGCGACCGCCTCCGGCTGGTTGAGCCGCACGCCGCGGGCGAGGCGTTTCTGGGCCAAGCTGCCAGCCTGATGCAGGATGAGCTTGTCGACGTCCTGTGGGGTCAGGTGCATGCGATCTCCACGGAGGCGAAACGGCGCCAGGGGTCACCGTCGAGTGGTGCGGACAGGGGGGCGATGATGGTGCGTACCGTGCGCGCCAGGACCTCCAGGTCCATCGCTGCAAGGCGTAGCAGGACGCCGTCTCCAACGGGGCTACAGGCGATCAGCAGGCCGTCGCGTCCTGGCCGATGCTGCTCGGCCAGACTGCGGCCGGCGCTGACCGCCTGGGCGGCACGTGGCCCGACCAGCAAGAGGGTGGTGACAGCGATGTGGGCGCCCAGTTTGCTAGGGGCGTCGGGTCCAAGACGCAGGGTGTCGCGCAGCACCAGACGGCCGCCGATCATGAGATCCGTGCGCGCATCATAAGCTTCGTGGCGCCAGTGTTCGTCGCAGGCTATGCGTCCGGCGCTGACGGTGTCCAGCCAGGCGAGCGATCCGCCGGTGGCGACCCGCAGAGTGGTACGTTGGCGGTAACGGCTGCCGGCAAACGGCGAGAGCGGCTCCGGCAGGATGGCGAGTAGTCCGCCAGCCGCGACGTCGCCGCGCAGCTCCTGCACGGCTTCGGCCCCGGTCGAGCGGAACACCTTGGTGGTCGATTGGGTGCCGAGGCACAGGGCGGCGCCGTCGTCCACCCGCAGTTCGAGCGCGATGCGATCGCCGGCGACCAGTCCGCCACCGTAGGTCGCCGCGCACGCCCACACGGCAGCGCCACGTGGACGGGGCAGCATTAGCTTCAGTTGTGAGCTGGACCGCCAATGGGTGGCCGAGGACTGTCCATCGACCAGCTCGACAACGAGCGCAGCCGGTACGATCGTCTGGGCTTCGGCTAGCCGCGGTGAATCAACCTCCGTGCCTAGACCGAGAGCCACTTGCCTACCACGTCGGTGGTCAGGCCGCTGGTCTCGCCCTGGGCGACAATCTGACCGCGATCCATGATGGCGAAGCGGTGGCCGATCTCCTTGACGAATTCCAGGTACTGTCTCTTATACACATCTGACGCTGCCGACGAATAGAGAGGTGTAGATCTCGGTGGTCGCCGTATCATTA
>ENA-ORBV01015452-ORBV01015452.1-microbial-mat-metagenome-genome-assembly--contig:-NODE-15452-length-11228-cov-3.985113_pt1 | contig 11228 bp, 22 predicted proteins | sample MGYA00237777_ERZ505514 | MGnify/ENA primary metagenome ERZ505514 (study PRJEB26160, sample SAMN06269048) | microbial mat metagenome | isolation source: Oligotrophic lake microbial mat | place...
CTACACCTCTCTATTCGTCGGCAGCGTCAGATGTGTATAAGAGACAGGATCAGAGATGAGCAGGTTGACGGCAGCGATCACCAAGAGGATCACGTGCTCCAGTCCAAACACTATGCCGGCTACGATATGGCCCGAATTCTCTTGCAGCACAGCAGAGGTGGTGACACCTGCACCCACTCCCATGATGCTGGCGTCACCAACAGACAGCTCATCCAGCACAGAGCCTGAAGCAGATACTGCGGCACTGCGGAATAGCCAAGGGAACCAATACGCCATCTGATGGGACTCGAAGCCGAAGATGAGGCAGTTGGTGAGTACTGACACCAGCGCAATGCTCTGCAGCACTTGGTACCACGAGCCGATGCCGTTGGCCCTCTCGGGGGTCACACGGCGGCACAGGTGCAGCAGGCGGAAGATGTCGGAACGGGCCTCCACCACATTGCTCACGATCGACAAGCACGCTGCCAGCGGGAACGCGGCTGCGAACAGGGTGATATAGCCGAACTGGATCACCATCTCCAGGTAGTCATCAAACGCCTCATACTCATCCAGCATCTCGTCCTTCTGAGCAGGGGACAGCAGGTCAGTCTCACCGCCCGCGGAGAACATGGAAGACGGTAGAGGAGTGTTGGTGCGGGCATGATGTGTATGCGATGGTGAAGGTGAAGGGCTAGATGATATATCAGCCGGGGACCGCAGATCATCATTCTTCTTGCGGGCACCTGCCTGCTTGACCACAGACTTGCGACGAGCTTGCAGAGCGAACTTGCGAATGAGCCATGGAATCAAGGTTTCTGTGGCGATGCGTCGCACTTCATCCGTCATGTACAGCGTCTGCAACTCTATCTCGAGCTGCCTGACATTGCGGCGGTAGAAGCAGATGTAGAACAACGGCAGATAGCAATCAGCAGCCTCAAACAGGAAGCGTTTGACGATGAGGGCGTTCTCATGCTGAGACTGCAGCCTCCAGTTCTCCCAATCAGTGAGTCGCATGGCCACCAGCCGGTACAAGCGGTTGATACAGAAGATGACGATGGCGTGGATCACGGTGGGCACCAAGAAGAACCAACCATTCTGATCGAAGATGGCACCTGGAGCAGCATAGCGCTGCAGGAACACGACGTGTCCGAACGAGTTGGGGTCCAGGATGTATCCTTGAAGGTTCAGCGACGCGAACATGACCGTCATAGCCACACCTGTCGGAGATGTCGGCACGTGAGGACCCATCCAGGATGTAACGAACACAATCTGAACTATGTCATGCCATCAGGAGCCCACTTACTAAGCATCGCCAGCGTCACCAGTGTCGACACCAACACCTTGCCAGCGCGCTTCCAGGTGGGGTACATGGGCTCCAGCTGGCCCGTGATGGGGGAGAGGCGAGGAGTGCCGTAGAAGGCGCGGCGCGCAGGTTCGAATGCGTCCACGTGCAGCGTGCCCCAGTCAAACGAGTATGCGGCGCATCGTCTGATATCATGGAGCGGATAGATGAATGAGTGTACATGACAGCAGGGGTCGATGAGCAGGGTGCACGGGAACACGCACCTGCGCCAGAACTTGAGGAATAAAGATGCCCAGAGAGCGATGAACAGCGAATAGAACGCCAGGTACGGGTTATTGCCCATTGCACCGGTGGTGTTATTCTTCTCCCAAGCGCTGGTCGCCAGGTACTGGTGCAGCACGATAGCCAGACCCAGCAGACCGGGCAGCTTCAGCCACTGAATGTAGAAGTCGAGGAAGCCGAAATCTACCACCAACACATCCCATCAGCGACCGCAACAAGCTACAACAGGTGCATCAAGAGCGGTGGCAGACTTACAGAACGCAACGCTGTCACCGGTATAGTCGCGCAGCTGCTGCAGCGGGTAGTCCATGTTCCAGTAGCTCTGCTTAAACTGTGCGGCCAGTGCCTTGCGGGGCGTGCGGTGGTGAAGGGGGATCACAGTCTCCAGCCATTTCTTCTGACGATAGAACTCGATCAATGTAGGAGGCACAGCCCTGGTACTAGCAGCAGCGGAGCCGCTTCTCACGCGGCCTGGATGCTGCGGAGGAGACTGCGCCAGCGGCACCCGCTCGATAATGCTGAGGGATAGGGAGCTGCGCTCCGCAGGGGTGAAGAACAGATCAGGCTCACGACCATTCACAAACAGATGCAGCTGGGACGCCAACACTGGAGCTGTCACCACCGTCTTGCGTGCGAGCACCGAATCTGCAGTGCCCTCCAGCTCCGCCTTGAAGTCCTGGAAGGACCGCAATGAGACCTTGGACAACGCTGGGTTGACCTTGGCGGTATCGGGGTCCAGGCCGGCACCAGCTATCAGCAAAGGTTTGCGCAGCTCAAGGCGCTCGGCTTCCTGCACCAGCAGCGCAAACGGTACCGTGATCACTACCAATACATCGCTACTGTCCACCTTGTGACCGCCTGCTGAGTCAGCGATGCGAGGACTGGCTTCCTCGGCGGGGCGAGGATCATCATCTGAAGACACAGCGACCAGAGCTCCCACGCGCTCCTTGTGCACGTGCAGGCCTGCACGGGCCAAACAGTCCATCAGATACTGGATAGCCTTAACGCTGTCTTCAGACTTCAGGTTGGACTTGCGGTTCTTGCTGTACGGTACAGGGAGATCCACGTCACCGCCCCACAGAGAAGCCAGCTCAGACACAGGGATGGCCCTTTTCTCGACCTCATGTTCGATGCGGATGTACGCATCTTCTGCGGGCACATTTGAGAACATGGTGGGCCTACTACAGATGTTCAGGGCGATATGGTCGAATCCGCCAGCCTCAAGCGGTGACTGGCTTTCTGATCACCTATCTGGATTTTAGAAAGGCACGTGCATTTAGCAACTAGTACGTTAATGCAGATCTGCATATCTCAATCAAGCACTGAGGCGTACCGCATGAAGTCATGAACGCTCAAGAGGATGTGGACAAAAGCATCTTCATCACATCTGAAGAATTTGCAAAGGTGGTGGCGCTGCGAAACGATCATGACGCGCTACAGATCGCGTACAGCGACACACAAGGCGATCTGACAAATGCGCGGGAAGCAGTCGATTTTTTGAAGCGACAATTGCTGGACGAAAGGCGCTCGGCTGCGTTAGCTTCTATGAAGTACTTTCCATATTCTCTAATAGTTTTGCAAGATCTTCTTCGGAAACTCGGGTAACGTGTCGTTGTTGGGGATCTGCACTAGATTGGCCGAACAGGCAGACGAGCAAGAGTCCGTCACGCAGCAGCACCGGTCGGAGCTGAATCGTGTGCAAGCAAAGCTAGAGGAGAAGACCTCAGGTTGAGTACCATCGGATCTGAGTCCGCACCAGTGCAGGTGGCGTCTTCCGTGCGGAATGATCACCAACGCTGCCTATCGCTGCAGAAACAGCCATCATTCGCCGGGAACTGGATGCGGCAAAATCACAACTTGTTGTGTACAAGGAAGAATTCGATGCTGTCAGAAAGACGCTCAAAGTGAAAGATGAAAAGATCCGTCGATTGGAGCTCTCTGAAGCCGATCACCTGGCGTGTTTAGCGCGGCTGGAAGCGCAGGTTGCGCTGTGTGCCTGCCAGTCCAACAGCATCTCAGACATCTCCGGCGGCAGGGTTGGGTCTGTTAAAGGAGGCCGAGATGTGTACACTCAGATGCGTGAAACAGTGTTTCAGAACAAGTTACAAAGGTCGGAGCCGTCAAGCTTTGAGTTTCAAGACCCCACATGTTCGATGCTTTTATGAACCGCAGACTTCAAGCGGAGTTGTCCAGCCTGGCCGAGGAAAAGAAATCGTTGATCAAGGTCTGGTGCTTCATTATTCCGCCATACACAAATGGTCACACATCGCCCATCGGGATCGCTTGCTCGTAGTCCATTGAGGAACAAAGTCGCAGTTTGCGCCGACTGGAGGAAACCGTCGCGGACTTCACAGCCGCTGAAGCAGAGGAGGGCAAGGAGGCAGCGCGCATGGTGGAGCAGCAGATCACAGTATCGACATACAAGGTACTGATTCGCTGGTCCCGTGTCTTCCCGCGTTATTCCTTACAAATTTCGCTGTCGTTGCCAGCCCGCCCACTTTGTCGAGGCGTGTGACACCGCCCGGCTCATCGCGGAGATACGGGCGGTCAAATTAGAGCGGGATCGATTGGCAATCAGCATCTACGGCCGTTGCGCTGCATTGTTCGCCATCACAGCGCTGCTAAGCGGCGCGTTCCTGATGATGTTTTGAACGCAGCAATATATATTATCGTGCTGCACCGTATTACATATCGCATGAACGAATACTGAATCGAAGACCTCCAGGCCATTACGATGGGGGAGGCGGCGGCGGGAAGAATTCATCACCTGCCGCAGGAGGAGGTGGCGGAGGGAAGAACTCGTCCTCGGCGTCTCCCGGCGGCGGCAGCGGCATATCTGAAGCGGCACTGATGGAGACCGACACGGAGCCGCGGCCGTTACCGTGGCCGGGCATGCGCGGCGCAGTAACTCCAGACTCCTGCAGCAGACGCGCCAGCATAGGTGGTGGCGCATCACCAGCACCTGCGGGAGGAGGGGGGGCTGGCATGTTGGGCCTGCTGGCACTCTTCACCAAGGCACCAGCCCCAGAGCCTGGTGGACCAGACACGGGTGTTGCAACACGCTTGATCGGCATAGGCGGTGGTGGTGCGATGGAGCGAGGAGAGCTTTGCGGACTGTTGGAGCCCATCACGTTGGGTGGGATAGCGGATGGAGGCTTGCCTCGCGGCGAGCCGATGGGCGTGTCGCCTGAAGCAGGGGTACGGGGTGACTTAGGGGATGGCGAGCCCGGTGGCGATTGAGGAGGCGGGATCACAACAGCTGGGGGTGGTGGTGGCGGCAGCGGCACTGCATCTAGATCCGCCTCTGTAATATCGAGCTTAAGCATCGGCCTGGGCAGCTTGGATGATGGCGTGCCGGGAGCATCATCTGGCTCGTCATCCGGGTCTGAGAACCCAGCCTCCTCATCGAACATGGAGTGCTTGCCTTCGGGCACGTCTTCCATGTGCTGCAGCATAGGGTTAGCTCCCTGCTTGAACAGCGATCGGCGGAACTGCGCCGACAGCCGTGCATTGGAGCCCAGCCGAACTCCGCGGACTGCACCTGCAGACAGAGGCGTCAGGTTGTCCAGCACAGTCAGAGCCAGATCAGACAGGATCATTTGATAGTGATATACCTGGAGCCACAGCTGCCTCAGCCTCTTGGCCTACCACTCCGAGTTCTAACGTAACGACTCTCAAGCCCTCCTGCACACCCAGCCAATCATGAGGCACTCAGATGAAACTGCAAGCACAATCCCGTGAACCCGTACCGTGAGCGATCGAATGTCCTCGATATCTGGAGGTCGAGCTGGCACAGCCTTGGCGAGGGCCTTGTACGCAAAGAATGAGGCAGTCGCCACATCCCTTACGTTATCCAGCTTCAGAGTCAACACGGGTTGGGATGGCAGTGATGCCATAGCCACAGCAGCCAGATGACTGAAAAAGCACCAACACCAGTGAACAAGGTTAGACTGTGCTACTGGTTTGACAGGAAAGTGAAGTAATCACCTCAAGAGGAATCGAGATAGGTCCGCACTGGGCGGGAAGGTGAGCAGGCAGAGATACAGCAGCTTGTAGCCCAACAGAGTGGAGTCCCTGCAGCGACAGAGCCAACACGTGAATCATCCGCTGCTTGGTAAAGAGAAGCTATTCATTACATACTCGTTCGGGTTGGCGATGGTTTGCTTCATGACCTGCAGGTAGATCTCATCTCGCAACAGGGTTTCGCTGAGTCCCACCGATAACACCTGCACCACAGGCAACATCACGATGAAGAGCGGTGTCTCGAGTACACCCCAGGTGCTCAGTACCAACCTCCTGAGCTAGCGTGAGCGGGTAGGAATGGAACACATCGCCCATGTAGCCCATTACATTGCGGAAGATACCAGTCGCTTTCTTCTTCACGCGTTGACTGTCCTTTTTACTGCCTGCAAACCAGATCCCATGTTAATGACTTCTCATTGCTTATCAGGGACGCGCTGACAGGGAACTGTACCGCAGAACTCGGTGGACAGCTTGAACAGGGAACGAGGAATGTCTTCTCGCTGCCACTGCAAGCGTTGAGCCTTGAGAGTTTTCTTCTTGAAGTAATTGCGCTTGGCGTAGTTGCCTGCGTAAGGCAGCGAATGTGAGCAAGTCTGTTGGCTGTGTGAGTGCACTAGTTACATCAAGTACTCACCCTCACGGCGTAACCGAGGGAAGTTGTCCAGCACGTACAGGCCCTGAGCCACGTATAAACAGGAGAAGGTACACATCAGGACAGCGGTCATGTCATTCAGCGGTATGAGCACTAGATCTAGATCACTGGGCACTGCACATCACATTGCATTGCACGACACGACACGACTTGCCTTGAGCTGCATGAAGCCGGACGCGTATTGCTGAGCCATCGGTGACAGAGCACCACCTGCGGCATCTCCAGCTTTATTGCCGCGAGGAGAGGCAGCGGGGGAGTTGGTGGAGGCCAGCACGCCCGTGTTCATGCTGTGCGATGACGAGGCGATGGATGCACGGGAGAGGGGGGGCATAAGTCACAGCATTAATCATTACAGATATCGATTAAACACTCTGATCATGCCGAAGACGTACCGAGCCATGCTGTCCGAGAATTCCTTCGCCTTGCGCACGAAGGGGTCCCCTACGATGTACAACACGGAATGGTGAACACCATGTCACCTGACAACACTGCAGCAGGTCCCGAAGCACTTACGGATCTTGCGCGCCGTAGCTCGATCAAGCAAAGCCAGCAGGCGTGCGCGGTTGGCAGGCTCTGACATCTTGAGAGTCTACATCGGCAGGCAGTGCCAGTATCAGTGGCTGCAGATCATACAATGCAAGAGCAGCGCAGCACTCACCACCACATGCTTCAGCTCCATGACAGTGAAATCATCGTCCGCCACACCGTAGCAGAGATAGCGGGCCCGCACCAGCACAGGGTTATCGGTAGGCAGCAGCAGATCCGTAGCGTCTCGCAGGCCATTCTTCATGCCATCGCGGTCCAGAGCGCTGGTCAGGCAGGTCAACAGCCAGCAGTTGTTAACATCACACACTATAGCATCTCAAGCGGGAGGAGGGCCTGACTGATGCCCATACCTGACGCAGACTGCTATGCGGTCTATGACCTTCTTTTCTTCCTCCAGCTTCTCCACCATCTTGCGGGCTTGTTTCAACTGGTCGCAGCGTAGCAACGAGCCCACGAGCGCAGGCATCGACATGCAAGGTGTTAGCGGTAGATCAGGGTACCTGCATGAGTGCAGGGCTTACCGCACGGCTGTCTTGCAGCAGAGGCGGGAATCGAGCTACGATCTTACTCTCGAGCAGCGTATTGAGAGTGGACAGAGATCGTCTGCGCATGGCGGATCTGACATTATCTTCGTACTGTGTGGGGTCCATCACATCAGCATCATCCTGCGGGCGAGAGCACAGCAGACACTGTCAGCACCGACTGCAAACAATACCCCACAGCAAGCGCGGGCCCTTACAGCGGGTGGTGGCGGCGGCATATCATCCTCATCCTCAGGTGCAGGAGGAGGGGGCGGCATGCCGTAGGGGAATGCGCTGTCACCAGCAGCTGCTGACGGGGATAGCTGAGGCGCCATTGACGAAGCGGAGCTGGCAGATGGTGGCAGTCCGGCATGGTCCAACAGGGCGCGGCCTGTGAATGGAATGAGGGGGGGGGGGCAGCGAGCATGAATCATCAGGCGATACAGCACAGGCGGGTATGCTAGCACGACAGTCCAGCTCGATTGACAGTACCAGCAGGAGGCGGTGTGCCCTTGAAGCTGGGCCGCTTGGGCAGTCCACGTGAGGGCGGCTTGGGTCCTGATCCGGTAGGCGAGGTGAGTGGTGGAGGCACGGCTGAGTCATCATCAGCGTCATCAGCGAATGGATCCGCAGCCAGTGCCTCAATAGTGGATGGATCGCGTTGCAGAGTGGCAGCTTGCTCGGCAGACAGCCGGCGGTGGCTCTGTGCACGCCACATATGGGACCGAGCGATAATGCGATGAATACATGCACACAAATCGCAAGCCGGAGGCATGTATCGAGTGCCCTGTCACAGCACTCACCTCTCGCTGCAGATCATACTCCAGTATACGGAGCCGCTCTAGCTCCTGCTGCTGTCGACGCGCTGCCGCTTGGGCCTCAGCTTCTGCCTTCGCCCGCGCTGCGGCTTCTTGCGCTGCTCGCTCAGCCGCCTGCATGCACACAGCCACACAGTCAGTGAGGCACGATGATCAGCTGCAGCAGCACCAGCAGCACTGATCTACACATCCAATCCACATGCCCAGTCCCTGACCTCTGCTTGCATGCGCTGTTCTTCACTCATGCGCTCACGCTCAGCCCGCAGCTGCGCCTCCAGCCGCTTGCGGGTCAACTCCTCCAAGAAGCTCAAGATTGCACTGCTGGTGTGAGTGAGGCTGCGAGCATTTGCCTTGGCTGTCGACACATGATGATAACTAGTCAGTCAGCGCAATCGATCACAGCACCAAATGAGCAGCATCAGCAATCACCCACCCAGGAGAGCCTTGAGCTGCACCTCGTCTTCAGCCGCCATCAGCGGAGAGGCGGTAGCCCAGTAGATGCTGTCTAGGATACCCACAGCGCTGCGAGGTCGAACAGGGGGTATAGTATGTCATAACCAACACATGTCGACCATCACAGACTGAGTGCGCGATGACATGAAACAGGGCTCCAACCTGGACACTACTGCGCGACGGCTCTCGTCCAGATCGATTGTAGCAACCGCATCCAGAGCAGCCTGACAGGGCCAAGAACAGCATCAGCATCAAGCATACATGCATGGGGCCCATTAGAGCAGTGAGTGATCATGGTGTACCTCCATACGAGCTGCGCTGCCACTGGCGCCAGCTTGCACAGCTTGCTTCAGCTCATCCATGAGCTGCTGCTCCCGCTCAAGCGTGGCCAGCAGGGACTGGGCCTCCGCCACCTCGGGGTCCGTGAGTGATAGCGCCTGGCAAGCAGCGATGGCTGTGCGCAGCGCTAGGATATCATCAGACATCAGGGCAGCTCGCAGCTTGGTCCTGCGGGCAGATCGAGGAGGCATGGATTAGCAGACTGGGGCGAGCCATAGTTAGCATAACACTAATGCAAGACTAGAGGTACCCACCTGGCCTGCGCCACTTTGAGAATGCGATCTCGAGCTGCGGAGGCCGCGTTGACGACCTCTTGTCGCTGCTTGCTGGACGGTTCGTTGTAATTCAGATCAAGTTTGGAGCTCTGCTCCAGCGCAGCTTGCAGTGCATCCACTGTCACAGCACCAGTATATCACAGTCAATCAGCTGTTAGGTCCTGTGCTCACACGCAGAGCGTGCACGTACGCTGATTGAGCTTGATCGCATTCTCCACCAGCGCCACCACTCGCGTCTCCTCCTTGATGAAGCGCAGTAGCTCCTTGCCATACACCATGGCATGGAACATGATGCCGGAGTCCTCTGCCTGCTGCAGGACTGCTTCCAGCTTGCGTTCATCACGCCCCTTCACAGCAGCAGCCAGCTTGACTGCCAGCTCCTAATATAATGATGCCATGCACCATCAGCACGAGTACTGTTCAGCATCTGCCAGTCCACATAGTACAGCAGAGTATTGGTGTGGGTACCTTGATAACCTGGTACATCTTGCGAGCAGCCACACCTCTAGCCAGGGCTTGCAACTTGCGCGCTGCAATGTGCAGAGCCTGAAGCACGAATCAAGCAGAGCAACACTCGATGAATCAGTGCCCCGCATACCCTTCAACAGAGAGCATGGCGCCTTACCTTATCTCGCACTTTGTCGAGAGCCGACCGCACAGCGGGACGCATGAATACTTTGGTCAGACCCTGCAGGCATTGATGCCAAACGCGTTAGAGCGAACAGTAGGCAAGATAAGGCAGTGAATGACATGGGGCTGTCGATGTCAGCTGCTTTGACAGCGGCATTACCAGGAACACGTCACGCGGGGAAAAGTAGTCCCTGATGGCACAACAAATCCAGACACGCGAGCTCGTGAGCGACACCAACAGCAATAGAGCGGCTCAAAGCAGTAAGCTACCTCAAAGTATCCAGGATCAGCGAACACTGCGCCTTGCGATCTGTTGCCACACAGGGCCATAGCAGTCATACAGGATCCAGGTATACCACATAACACACAGCCTATAGCACACGCAGACCTACCATCCTTGGGCAGCGCGGTGAGCTGCTTGAGCGCAGGCGTCTTCTGCAAGCAGATGCGGTAGCGGTGCACGAAGTCCGCTATCGGCTTGCGGAAGGGGTATCCTGCCGACATGATGGATCACGACCAAGCTCAGCGCTGTGGTGCTTCATACAGCGGCATTATGCATGCAGCTGCGAGCACTGACGCGCGACCATACCTGATCGTCTGATGCGAATCGCTTCGAATAAACCCGCATACTTCAACTGTCGCAGCACCATGTGTGAATCCAGTTCATTCGGAGTCTGCAGTGATGGTCAAGCACGCGATGATCAGTCACGTGCAGAACACAGAGCAGAGCATCACGCTCGCAAGCCATCCCTACCTTGTTGGAGTTCGGCTTGATGCAGCGAATGAACTGCGGGGCTGTGGCATTTAGCGTGGCCAGCAGAGACTGGAGCTGATTGGAGAACTAGAGTGCGCAATAGATCAAGCATGTCAGTCAGTCGGAATGGGTTGGTGTGTGGGCGCAGCGCTGCGTCAGTGCCTTACCTGACCCGCTAACGTATGCTGTTTCTTGGTCTTACCACCGGCAGCGCGAGGGGAGGCCACACCTGTGGTCATACATATCAGGCACAGCGAGGCATCAGCATACGGTCTAGATGCCGCACATGGTAGATGATGCGCCTTGATAGTACCTGCACCATCTGCTCCCGCATTGGCTGCACTGAGCTGCAGCGTGCCGGTGCCCGATCGGTTGATGGCAGACAGAGTGCCGGTAACAACGCCGGTCTTGCCGTCATCGCGCGCGCCCTTGCCAAGGCCGATCAGGGAAGGTATTCCCGGCGGCACCTGCTTGGCAGAGCCTGCAGCAGCCGCACTGACCGGACTGTCAGCGGAGGCGGAGGCGATATTCTGCAGCTTAGCCAGAGCACGCGCCCTCTCAGATCGTTTGGCCTCCTTGTCGTCGTCGGAGGCGAACAGCTCTTTGATGAGCGGCAGCTCACTCTTGCTGGTCTGTGACATGAGGGGCAGGGG
>ENA-ORBV01015455-ORBV01015455.1-microbial-mat-metagenome-genome-assembly--contig:-NODE-15455-length-11225-cov-10.644331_pt1 | contig 11225 bp, 3 predicted proteins | sample MGYA00237777_ERZ505514 | MGnify/ENA primary metagenome ERZ505514 (study PRJEB26160, sample SAMN06269048) | microbial mat metagenome | isolation source: Oligotrophic lake microbial mat | place...
CGCCCATCCCAACGTCCGGCACCGATGTCGCAAGCACTCCTGCCGCGACGCCCGAAGGCACCACGGCCGCGCCGGTCGCGGCCGCGCCCTTGACGGAAGCCCCCCGGCTCAAGGCCATCAAGGACATGGACACCCTCCGCACGCTCTTCAACAGCGCGATGCAGAGGGCCGGTACAGAGGAAGAGATCAAGACCGTCATCGGCGAGTTCGACCGCACGACGACCTCGCTCGGCAATACCGAGGAGGACGATCGCACCCGCCAGGCTCTCGCCGCCCGCAAGGAAGCACTGACGCTCCGGCTCGAAGTTTTCGAGGCCGGCAAGAAGATCCGCGCCGCGGCGAACAACATGAACGACCAGGAACTCAAGCTCCGCCAGCTTGTTGATGATGTCGAGAAGCAGGCGATCTACACCATCGTCGGACGCATCGTGCCCAGCACCGTGTACGACGGCAAGCGCGGCATGCCGCTCATGTACCGCATCGAGTCGGCGGACTCCTCATCCTCGCGCACCATCGGCTATGTCGTGCCCCGCGAAGGCGTTGACCTGCTCACCGTTTCGGGCAAGGTTGTCGGCATCGTCGGCGAGTCTCGCATGGATGAGGCTCTGCGACTGAACTTGGTCGCAGCGCGCCGCGTCACAGTGCTGAACCCCGCTTCCGCTCCCCGTCCCGTCGGCCCCACACCCGCCGAAGCAGAGCCCAGCGGCCCCGAATCGGCGACCGGCGAGAACGAGAAGCCCGGCGAGTAATCGCCGATCCTGGTACCACACCCGCCCCACAGGGCCCCGATGTATATCGGGGCCTTTTTCGTGCGCTACTTCGATCCGTATCCGCCCCCGCCGGGCGTGCAGATCGTCAGCACATCCCCTGCGTGCGCATCAAAACCTGCGATGGAAGGCAGTGTCGCGGCGGTCCCGTCTGCACGCGTGAGAGTCTGGCGGCCCGCGGCACCGGCCGCGCCGCCCCGCAGCCCCGGTGGGCCGCTGGTGCGCCGCTGTGTCAACAGCGATACACGCTGGGAGGAAAGGAACCTCAGCACCCGCTCCACACCCTCGCCGCCGCAAAACTCGCCCCCGCCGCCGGAACCGGAACGAATCGCGAATCGTTCCAGACGCACCGGGTATCGCCGCTCGAGAATCTCGGGGTCCGTGATCCGCGTGTTGGTCATGTGCGTGTGCACGGCCGATGCACCGGCAAAGCCCTGCCCCGCCCCCGCGCCGCCGCAGATCGTCTCGTAGTACGAGGCCGCGGCGGAGTTCCCAATCCCGCCGAACACCAGGTTGTTCATGGTGCCCTGGCTTGATGCACACAGCCCCAGCGCCCGCAGCAGCACATCCACAACGCGCTGGCTCGTTTCAACGTTTCCGCCGACGACTGCCGGGAGCGTGCGAGGGTCGGCGTTGGCTGCAAACGGCGGGTTCAGCATGCCCTCGGGCAGGATCAGGCGCACGGGTCGCAGCAACCCTTCGTTCAGCGGGGCCATGCTTCCATCTCCCGCCCCAAGCAGCACACGCATGACGTACACCACGCACGATGCGACAATCGCCGGGGTCGCGTTGAGGTTGCCCGGGTGCAACGGCGCTGAACCCGTGAAATCGAGCGAGATCTCGTCACCCGCAACCGTCATCCGCACCCGCACGGGCGAGCCGTCATCCATCGCATCGTCGATCGATACTTGGCCGTCAGGAAGCGCGGCGATGCGGGCGCGGAGCAGCCGCTCCGATCGCAACTGGATCGCCTCCATGAACGCGTGCAGGTTGGCCGCGCCGTGCTCACCGCCCAGCGATCGCAGCATCGCCGCGCCGCGGGCATTCGCCGCCAGCGCGGCCCGCACATCCGCAAGGTTGTCGGCAACATTGCGCGACGGATACGGCCCCGCGCGCAGCGCAGCCTCAAGCAGTTCCTCCCGCGGCCGTCCGGCCTCGACAATCTTAAACGGTGCAAGCACCACCCCCTCCTCTGCAAGCGCCCTTGCGTCGGGCGGCATCGAGCCCGGGGTTCTGCCTCCCATCTCGGCATGGTGGGCGCGGCTGGCGACATAGCCCAGGAGCGTGCCGCGTTCGTCGTGCACCGCGGTAACCACCGTGACATCCGGCAGGTGCGAGCCCCCCAGCGCCGGGTGATTGGTGATCGCGCTGTCGCCCGGCGCGAGCGGAAGCACGCCCGTTACCGCGCGAACACACACTCCGAGCGAACCAAGGTGCACCGGGACGTGCGGCGCACACGCGATCAACCAGCCCCGCGGGTCGAGCAGCGCACAGGAGAAATCCAGCCGCTCCTTCACGTTCACCGACACGCTCGTGCGAGCGAGCATCTCGCCCATCTCGCACGCGAGTGACTCGAACCGCGCGGTGAAGAGTTCGATCGATGCAGGGTCGTCAGCCCTGTCGTGTCGAACATGCACTGCGGACCCTGCCGCGGCCGCGCGTTTGAGCACGACGTCCCCGCAAGCGTTGATCTCCGCCTGCCAGCCCGGCTCCACAACAATGGTGCAGTGATCCTCCGTAACGATCGCAGGCCCCAGGATTTGATCGCGTTCGCACAACCGCTCCCGCTCGATCACCGGCGTCGGCAGCCATTGCCCGCCGAAGTACGCCTGTTGCACCAACGACGATCGGGGCCCCACGGCCGCCGCTGCCGATGTGCCTGCCGCCTCGCGCGGCCTCATTACAGCGCCCTCGATTACACCCCCTGCTTCGAGAACGTCGGATGGCCCCGCCCCGGCGATGACCCGCAGCCACACCAGCTCGATCTCGCGTCCATCGGGCGGGGCAAAGCCATAGATCTCGGCATGACGCTGCGCAAAGAGCGATCGAAGCATCACGGCGTTGATCGGCGCACCGTTCGCATCCTCAACCGGCAGGTCGAGTTCCAGCGCTGTCTCCTGACCGGCGAAACGCACCGCCGCGATCCGCCGACGGATTGACGCCCGCGAGCCCTCCAATCCGGCGCCCAGCTCTCCAATGGCCTGCGCACCGAGCGCATCGAGCCACTGGCAAACCTGCGAATCAATCGCGTCAATTGTTGCGAGCACCTGCCGCTGCGCAAACCGCTCCACCGCCGCCGCGCCAAGCCCGCGCGCGCTGAGCAGCCCCGCATCCCGCGGCACGAGCACTGTTTCCAGACCCAGCCGCACCGCGATAGCGCACGCATGCTGCCCGCCCGCACCGCCAAAGGCGACGAGCGCAGCGCCCCGCAGATCGTGTCCGCGCCGCGTCGAGGTCCGTTGCACGGCGCCGGCCATGCGCTCCGCGGCGATCTCCAGGAACCCTTCCAGCACACGCTCCAGGCTCGCGGCGGGCTCGTGGCCATCGCGCAGCACCGTCGCAGCCGCACGCTCCGCAGCGCCCCGATCCACCGGGATCACAAACCGCTGGGGACACAAGCGACCCAGGAGCAGATTCACATCGGTCAACGTCAGCGGCCCGCCCGCGACGTAGCACGCGGGGCCAGGGCTTGCCCCCGCGCTCTCGGGCCCAACTCGCAGCGCGCCATCTCGGAACGAGCAGATCGATCCGCCCCCCGCCGCCACCGTCTCCACCGCCGCGGCGGGCGCAATCAACGTCGCCGCGCCCACCGTGTGCTCAAACACATACTCCACGCCCCGCGCCCTGGACCACCGAGCCGCATCGGTGCTGGTGCCCCCCATATCAAAGGACACAGCGTGCGCAAATCCCGCGGCCGCCGCCGCTTGAGCCGCGCCGACCACTCCTGCCGCAGGCCCCGACAGAAGACTGTCCTTGGGAAGGAAATCCTCGCCCTGCGAGAGTCCTCCCGCGCTGGTCATCACCAGCAGCGAACAGCCCGGCGCACGCAGCTCGTTACGCACTCGCGACAGGTAGCCGTCGATGACAGGCGAAAGGCAGGCGTTCACGAGCGCGGTTGTTGCTCGCGGCAGAATCTTGACAAACGGAGCAACCCGGCACGAGCGTGTCACACGCTCCATGCCCGCATCCAGCAGGGCCCCGGCCACGGCTTCCTCGTGCGCCGGGTTGAGATCCGCGTGCAGCAGGCACACCGCGGCATTGCGAACACCGCGTAACACCGCCTCACGCGCTGCGACTTTTACCGCGTCGAGCCCAAGGGGCTCGACCTCCGCGCCGGTGGCATCCAGCCGTCCAGCCACTTCGATGACCGCCGCGTGCAGCGGAGCAGCTTTGCGAATGTCGAGCGCGAAGAGGTCTGCCCGCTGCTGCGTGCCGATGCGAAGGAGGTCTCCAAGGCCGCGATTAATCACCAGGGCCGTCGGCGAGACAGCTCCGGTCAGCAGCGCGTTGGTGCCGCGCGTGGTGGCCAGTCGAAGACGGATGGGCGGCAGCGCTGCGCCAGCGGGAGTCAGTGTCAGGAGCCGCGCGGCGAGAATCGGGGCCTCATGACCGCTACGCAGTTCGACCACGGTTCCGGGCGTAAACGCCGCGCTGTTCCCCGCAAGCTCCACCCAATGGCGGGACCACCGAACAATCCGCGCCGTCGCTCCTGCCTGTACTCCCCCCGCCCCCACTGTTTTCGCAGCGCGGACCGCCGCGAGTTCCCACCCCGCCGCGGCGTCTGGGAGCTCCGCCCAAGGCCCCCACGAATGCTCAAGCCGAACGCGGCCGTCAGACTCAACCGCTCCGACGCGTGCGCGAAGAGTTCCGGTGCTGAGCACCTTGGCCCGAACCGTTTGACCCTCGGGCGAGACGCCCACCGCATCGGTGAACGTGCCTCCCGTGTCGACCCAGATGTCCCATTGTGCTTTGGACATGGGCAAGATGTTTGGCGGATGCCGCGGCGATATCCGCCTAGGGCGCCGTTTCGCACGAGCAGGTCCGAGAACCCTGATATTTGATCCTGTTTTGTTAGGATATACCCCATAAATACGGGATTATTTTACCGATGGGTACTTGTGCCCATAACCAGGGGATGATCTAATGTCTGCATAACCCCCAAATGGGGGAAATCTGTTCCGCCGCGATGCTCAAACGTCGCGGCATGGTTTGCATTTGTTGAGCAAGCCACTGCCAGGAGGCTTTCGGCCATGGGCTTGTGTGCATGTATTCGTCGGCTCGGTTCGATCCTTGTCCTCTGTGTGGCAGCCACCCTCTGTGGTGAGGCACGTGCCGATGCGTTCATCGTGACCACCACGGCCGATGGGGGCGAGGGCTCCCTGCGCTCCGCCCTCGCCGCGGCGAGCGGCAGCACCGGTCCGCACACCGTCGACTTCGCCATTCCCACCACCGATCCGGGCTACATCCCCGGCTCGACGGACATCTGGCGCATCTCCTTGCTCACCCCCCTGCCCATCGTGGATCAACCGATCACGATCGATGGGTGGTCGCAGCGGCAACCCGCCGCGCCGGGCCTGCCGATCATCGAGCTTGACGGCGACGCGCTTGCGAGTGGTGACGGCCTGGTCATCACCGTCAGTGACTGTGTGGTCCGTGGCCTGTGCTTTGGCAACTTCCCCGGCTCGGGGTTGATCATCGAAGGGACTCTCACGCAGCGCTGCTGGGTCTATGGCTGCCACTTTGGAGTCGATCCGTTCGGGCTGCTGGCGCGACCCAACGGCGCTGACGGCGTGCAGATCCGCCAGGGCGCCTTCCGCAACCGCATCGGCACCAACGGCGACGGCTCTGACGATGAAGATGAATGGTGCGTGCTCTCGGCCAATGGCCGCAATGGCTTCCGCGCAACCGCAAGCGGGCGCGACAACACCATCGCCGGCTGCCGCATCGGAACGGACCTGTCGGGCTTGCTCGCGCTTGCAAACCTGGGAGGCGGCATCGTCATCACGGGTGCGGAACGAACGATCGTCGGCACCGACAGCTCTGGCGACGCCTTCAATCAGAACGAGCGCAACCTGATCTCCGGCAACGCCGGCGCAGGCGTCCTGATCGAGGGCGCTTCCATGACCGGGTCGACCGTCTCGGGCAACTACATCGGCACGGATATCACCGGTGCCGCCCCGCTGCCCAACACGGGCGACGGCGTTCTGGTCGCCGCGAGCCCGAGCGTCGGCGAGCACCGCATCGGCGCTGCACTCGGAATTGGCTTCAACGAAGCCCAATCAAACATCATCGCATTCAACGGACTCTGCGGCGTCATCATCACCGGCGGCGTCGACACGTCCATCCTCGCCAACTCCATCTACGACAACGGCGAACTGGGAATCGATCTTGCCCCCGGCGGCATGCGGGGCGTCACGATCAACGATGCCCTCGATATCGATTCCGGTCCCAACAACCTGCAGAACTTCGCGGAGGTCGTTCAGGTTACGCCCGAGGGCTTTGTCACTTTCGTGCTCAACTCCAAGCCCCTGACAGCCTACTGGGTTGAACTGTTCATCAACCGCCAGCCCGATCCGAGCGAGCTTGGCGAGGGGCAGGTCTTCCTGGGCGGATTGGACGTCACCACCAACGCCTCCGGCACGACCGGAAACCTGCTGTTTAGTTTCCAGCCAGCGGATTACCCCGGCCTGGTGTGGATCACCATGACCGCAACCGAGCTGCCCCCGGCGCTCGTTCGCGGCGTGGGGCCGTACATGAGCGCGATCCTCGGCGGACCGACTGCGCTGCCCGGCAGCACCTCGGAGTTCTCCATCGCCGTCCAGCTCAACTTCCCGCCCTTAGCGACGCCTCAGACCGTCAGCACGCCGGAGAGCACCGACGTCACCATCACGCTCGAAGGCGTCGACCCCGAAGGCCTCGATGTCACCGCGTCGATCAACTCGCTCCCCGGAGCGGGCACGCTCCTGCAGTTTGGCACGCTGGAGCCGATCAACTCCGCCCCGACGCCCGTGGCCGATCCGATGAACCGTGTCGTCTTCCGCCCGGTCCCCGGCGAGACAGGCTCACCCTACACGACCTTCACGTTCCGTGTGAGCGATGACATGCGGCCTTCGCTCCCCGCCACGGTGACGGTGAATGTCCTCCCGATCAACGATGGGCCGGTCGCGCTCGACGACGCGTACGTCACCAGCGAGGACACCTCGCTCAACGTGCCTGCGATCTCGGGCATCCTCAACAACGACACCGACCCCGAGAACGATCCGCTCAGCGCGGTGCTCGTATCGGCCCCGGGCAATGCACAGGCGTTCACACTCAACCTTGACGGCTCGTTCGTCTATACCCCGAGCCTGAACTTCAACGGCCCGGACAGCTTCACCTATCAGGCCCGCGACCCGGATGGCGCGCTCTCGAACATCGCGACGGTCATGATCACGGTCAACCCGGTGAACGATCCGCCGGTCGCACTCAACGACTCGTACTCCACCAACGAGGACACGACGCTGACGATCGCCACGCCCGGCGTGCTTCTCAACGATTCCGATATCGACAGCGACACGCTCATCGCCCAGCTCGTCACCGGGCCGATGCGTGCGCAGTCGTTCGTGCTCAACCCCGACGGCTCGTTCGTCTACACGCCGGTTTCAAACTACAACGGCCCCGATTCGTTCACGTACCGCGCCTTCGACGGCGCATCCGTCTCCAACCTCGCGACGGTCACCATCGGTGTTCTGCCCGTGAACGATCCCCCGGTCGCGATGGACGAAGCGTTCAACATCAACGAGGACACCACGCTCACGGTCACCGCGCCGGGCGTCCTCCTCAACGACACGGACCCCGACGGCGACCCCCTCACAGCGCAGCTGGCCACGGGGCCTGGAAACGCGCAGACCTTCATCCTCAACAGCAACGGCTCGTTCACCTACACGCCGTTGCCCAACTTCAACGGCGTCGACACCTTCACCTATCGCGCGTTCGATGGCGTCGCACAGTCGAACCTGGCGACGGTCACCATCAACATCGCCCCCGTCAACGACAACCCGATCGCCGTCAACGATGCCTACAGCACCGACGAGGATCTGACCCTCAGCGTCCCGGCGATCACTGGCATTCTCGCCAACGACTCCGACCCCGATGGCGATGAACTCTTTGCCGAGCTTGTCACCGGCCCCGCCAGCGCCGCGGCCTTCGGCCTCAACCCAGACGGCTCGTTCTCCTACACACCCGCGCCGGACTTCAATGGCAACGATACGTTCACCTACCGTGCCTTCGACGGACAGGCCCGGTCCAACCTCGCAACGGTCTTCATCACCGTCAACCCGGTCAACGATGCACCCGTCGCCCTGGATGATGCCTACACGACCGATGAAGATCTCGCCCTCAACGTCCCGGCGATCACCGGCGTGCTCGCCAACGACTCTGGTCCCGACGGCCAGGGCCTGACGGCGGTGCTGGTATCCCCGCCCGCCAACGCCGCGGCCTTCAACCTCGCCTCAAGCGGTGCGTTTAGCTATACCCCCACTCCCGACTTCTTCGGCCAGACCTCGTTCACCTATCGCGCTTCCGACGGGACGGCACTCTCCAACCTCGCGACGGTCACCATCACCGTGAACGCGGTGAACGACCCCCCCACCGCCCGATGCCGCGACGTGGTGATCGACGCCCGCACCGAGTGCGTCAGCCTGTTCATCACGATCGACCAGGTCGATAACGGCTCCTCCGATCCCGAGGACGGCTTCAACATCGACCGCGTCCTTTCTAACCTCGGGCCTTTCGCCCCCGGCGCGACACTCGTCACGCTGACGGTTACCGACAGCGGCGGCCTCAGCGATTCCTGCACCGCGATCATCACCGTCCTCGCCGACGACTGCCAGCCCAACGGCATCCCCGACAGCTGCGAAGTTGGCGGCGGGACGCTCGACTGCAACATGAATGTCGTTCCCGATACCTGCGAGTGCTTCTGGGACAACGGTGAGCCCCCGCTCGACGGCACCGCCGCCAACGGCCAGCTTTCGCACCAAGGCGGCGGAGCGCCGCTTGGGTCAAAGGCCGCGGACGACTTCTATCTCCGGCCCGGCGAGGTGCACCGAATCAACGGCTTCACAGGCTACCTGCTCACCGACTCCCTGGCGCAGATCCGCCGCGCCCGGGTCGAGTTCTACAACGACTGCGACGGCGCGCCAGCGGGCGAGCCGATTGCAACCTTCTCCGCCGGCGAAGTGGTCAGTGTGACGCCCAGCCGCGACGGGTTCGACCTTGTAACCTTCTTCTTTGATCTCTGTGAGGAAGGCCTCTGGCTCGAAGGCGGCCGCACCTACTGGGTTTCGTTCTATGGCGTGACCGACAACCAGATGACCGACCTGTCCTTTTGGGCGATCGATGAAGCCTCCGGGCCGCGAGCGCTTGCCGGCACTCCCCCGCGAAAATCCGAGGGCGTTGCCACGGGCGTGTGGGGTGAGTTTGACTACGGGCCGTGGGATCCCGTCGAAGAGTGCTGCGTGGGCTGCGTGAACCTCGCGTTCAAGCTCCGCGGCGAATCGTGCAAGGTTCTCTGGGACAACGGCAGACCCGACCTGGGACCCGGCAAAGGCGGCTCCCCTTCGGGCGCCAACCGCGCTCGCGTCAGCCGCACCGCCGACAACTTCATCACCACCACCTGCGAGCCCGCGCGGATCTGCCTCATCCAGGCGTGGATCTGGACGAACTGCAATCCGGTGCACGGCTTCATCGAGCTCTATGACAACGACTGCAAGCTTCCGTTCGGCAGTCCGGTGTTCTCCGCCCCGTCCACACGCGCCATCGCGACGGGCGAATCCGCATTGATCGACGGCTCCGTGTACCAGGGCTATCTTCTCGAGCTCGACATGCCCGACTGGTCGCTCCTGCCCGGCCGGAACTACTGGCTCGCCGCCGGCGCGCACAACACAGGCAACTTCAACTCGCGCGCCTTCTTCGCCAACTCGCGGCGTGCCTGCGGCGTGACCTGCCTTGAGTCCCAGATCACTCCGGGCGCACGACGGGACACGTCCCCCATTCCCACGCCGTGGGAGCTCACGAGCCGGGACTACGCGTTCCGAATCGCCGTTCAGCAGCCCCCTGTCCTTCTCCCCGCCATCGGCGGCGGTCTGCCGACGGAGCCCATGTGCCTCGCTGATGCCGACGCATCCGGCCAGATCGAAGTCGCAGACATCTTTGCGTTCCTCTCAGCTTGGTTCGCAGGTTGTCCGTAAGGTGCCACAACAGGGGATAGACAGGCGGCAGACATCCTGAGCTAGACGCAACTACTGTTTTACGGTACAGTTATAAGTCGTAGTCGCGCCCTTTCGTCGCAGGACGATTCGGTGCGGTTGCCGCAGGCCAGGAGGCCGCGAACAGCGTGTAAGTTTCTTTGTGAGGCAATTCGTTCGTGGGGCGAGCGAGGCCGTTGGATGTTTCGGCCAAGGAGCCGAGGGTGAGCCTGCTCATGACAATCAATTCTTCGTCAGGTCCGGGCGAACGCCCGGCGATGGCCCCCCGCAAGCGCGCACAAGTCGAACGGATCGCGGAGAAGCCGCAACGAATCCTCGTCGCCGAGGATGAGCACCTCGTCGCGATGCAGCTGTGTGCCCAGCTCACTGAACTGGGATACACCATCCTGGGCCCCGCAGTCGATGGCGATGCGGCGATGCGCCTCGCCCGCACCAGCCCCCCCGACCTTGCACTGCTGGACATCCGTATGCCTGGCAAAGATGGCCTGGCTGTCGCCACCGAACTCCTGGCCGAGCTCGCCGTGCCTTCCATCATCATCTCCGCGCACGCAACCGGTGATTACGCCAACGGCGCGGCAACCGCCGGCGTTTTCGGCTATCTCGTCAAGCCGGTTATGGCCGATCAGCTCCGCGTCACGATCGATGTCGGCTGGAAGCGGTTCTCTGATTACGCCACGAGCGCGTTCGAGGCCGCGGACCTCCGCAGACGACTCGACGAGCGCCGCCTCATCGAACAGGCCAAGTGGATCCTCGTCGAGAAGCGCCGGATCGGCGAGCCCGAATCCATGAAGCTGCTGCAGGAACGTGCCCGCTCGACCCGTCAGTCCCTGGCTCTGGTCGCCAAGATGGTCATCGACTCCGGCCAGCTTCCTTGAATCCGTGACGCAGCGGCTACGCTCGCGGGGCGACTCTCCCCTCACACGCGAGCCCTGCCGCATGTCCAAGCCCGCAGCCAGACGACTAGCCATTCCTTCCGCCGCGACTGCTGTCGAGCGCGAAGTGCGGGACAGCATCCTCAACCAACCCTTTGGCGCGGGAACTGTCGCCGATCTCAACCTGCCCGCGGACTTTGTGCGCCGCTGCGCAGACCGCGTGATCATCGCCAGTTTCAACGAGCGTCACCGCATCGTCGTGGGCGATGCCCCGCCGCGGCAACCTCCACCTCCCCCTCCGCCCATCCCCCCCCAAAGCGCTTCAACCGTGCGCCCCATCG
>ENA-ORBV01015456-ORBV01015456.1-microbial-mat-metagenome-genome-assembly--contig:-NODE-15456-length-11225-cov-6.804539_pt1 | contig 11225 bp, 7 predicted proteins | sample MGYA00237777_ERZ505514 | MGnify/ENA primary metagenome ERZ505514 (study PRJEB26160, sample SAMN06269048) | microbial mat metagenome | isolation source: Oligotrophic lake microbial mat | place...
CTAATAGATAGATCTAATCAATGATGAATGAATGAATAATAAAACAACAAACTTTTTAGGACGTCGTGTTGATTAAAAAGTGTGGATGATGTTTTAGATTTCGAGACATGTGCGACCATAAAGCTCATAACCTCATTGAAAAGGGATTCTTTGAGACGCTCACTAACTCTTCTAGAATTTCTAAGAACAAGCGACCAGATCCATCCATCCGTGCATCCTCAAAAGCATGTTCCAAAAAACAGAAAACAAAAAACAAATAATCCAAACTACTAGCTACTAGTACATAATAATAGGTAGTTGGTCTATCCACTGTATCTCTACTACTCGAATATCATTCAAGATCAAAGGGATTGATTAAATTATTTGGCTGTGAAACCGATTACAACGACGCCAAAGTTCAATACAGGGGCATATATCTGGATCGAACTTTCTTCGCCTACCGTACCGTAGTCAGAACAGTATACTTTCTCCAGAAAGAAAACCCAACATCCAAAAGAAGCTCCCATTGAATTTTACAGAGTGCGACAAAACCATGGACGTGGAACAAACTAATAATCCTGCAGCAGCTGCTCCTCCTCCAACAGCAGAAAATGTCTTGCGAATGTTGGATGCCTGTTCCAAAGGTGACATGCCAACCATTCAACAATGCATCGCGGCCAACCAAATCTATGCTTGCCAACAAGACAAAACGACCGGACAAAGTCCCCTCATGGTGGCATCGGCTCGAGGAAATTTGCAACTGGTCCAAAACTTGTTGGAATTAGGAGCTCCCTGGAATGCGGTTGACCGAAATGGACAATGTGCTGGAAATTATGCCACCGATGCCGAGCAATGGGAAGTGGTCAATTATTTGGTCGAGTGGGGAACGCGTGCGGAATTGATTTTGGGAACCGCCATGAGAGGACAACAACAACAACCATCCCTGGATGTGGCTGCTGCTGCGATTCCCGAATCTCATCAACCATCGACCAAACCAGATTATTTGCGACAACCGCTACGATACAATGCGGATGCTTCAGCTTTGTTGGATGCCGACAATGATGCCGTCATGATGGAATGGGAACGTCCCTTGATGAAAGCACACGCCCAGATCCTCATGGAAAAGGTGACGCCGGCGGATACTGCCAATTACAAAAAACGCGTCCTCAATGTTGGGTTTGGCATGGGCATTATTGATTCGGCTTTGCAAGAATTGGGACCGTCGCTCCATATCATTATTGAAGCCCATCCCGATGTTCACAAGCACATGTTGGCCCAAAAATGGGATCAAAAACCCAACGTACGAATTTGTTTTGGACGATGGCAAGATGTGATCCCACAATTGATTCAACAAGGGGTGGTGGTCGATGCTATTTTCTTTGATACCTATGGTGGTACGTATTGTATATTTTCTGCAAAGTATTTATTTATTCTGCTTGTGAGCTTTTCTCAACTTTAGTCTCCTCACCCGTTATAAATGAATATGAATCAACCCCATTCGACAGAACATTTCACGGATATGGAAGACTTTCATAAAACAATGGTCAATATATTGAGCAAGCCCAATGGAATATACTCATTCTTCAATGGTTTGGCACCTGATAATCTATTTTTTCATGGAGTTGGTAAGCACAATATACATTCTAAAGGCTCTCAAACAGGTGCACATCTTGCAGCTCAACTCTATATTGTCTTTCCAAATTTTATTTCCCACAACAGCATGCCAGTGTGTCAAGCTCCAGTTGGCACAATTAGGACTGGATTCCGAATTTCTCCCTTGCCAAATACAAGTCAAGGAGAGTGCCTGGGACGGTGTCCGAAGAAAGTATTGGCATGGACGCGACACTTATTATTTGCCACGAGTGACATGGAATCCACAGGCTTTGCAAGGCACGATTGTAGCGGAACAACATGACGGCAAGAACAAAATGAGCCCTTCGAAACAAGATTCCGAGATGATGCAGTTGGAGGTGGATCTCAAGCGACCGAGATCATAAAATATCGAATATTAAATATTGTACAGCACTATAGTAAATATGCAGTCGTGCAGATACGTCAATGCAGCAATGAAGGTGACAGTGATTATCGTCCGAAAAAGGCTTGATTGTACTCCGAATGTTCCATTCGAAAGATTGCCCGCTTCATGGTGTACATCTCCAGTAGTATCCATACCTGCAGGACAATTACACCTGCAAGCAAACCGTGGGTGGCTCTGTTCATGGCCAGTACAATGGGGAGCAAGGAGACTGATTCCTCTGTGACTTCCTTTTCCACTTCCTCGGTCGCCTTTTTGGGCTTGCTTGGAGGTTCTCCCCCGACCATGGACTTTGCAACAGAGTCAGCCATGAAAACCTTCAAACCCTGAAAGAACTTGGTCATCTCCGATGTCGTAGTCGACGTGATGATACGACGAAACATGGTGGATTTCACAAATTCCAATTCAAACTCCAGCGTCACCAAGACCGTTCCTTTGTCTTCCTTGCTCGCAGCAACAATGATCCGGTCCTTGACGTAAAAGCAATCGGTCATGGGCACATCATCGACAAACGTTTTTGTTTCTGCAACAATTCCATAATCACCAAATCGATGATAGGACTGTTCCTTGCGGGCTTTGGCTTCTGGCGGAGCCATGGGCGCATTGATGGGATGAATAAAACGTAGGATACGGCTGCGCACAATTTTTCCGTCCTTTCGAGTCGGTTTCCACGGAGAAGTTTTGAAGTCTTTATCTCCTGTGCTTTCCATGTACTTGGACAAGCTGAATTCAGCCTCGTCCCCAATATACGAATGAAAGAAGGTGTCCAGGCTGCAAGAAAACTCGTGGTCCTTTGTTTATATAAACAAAGCAGTTTCAATGGAATGAGGACGACAGTCTTAAAAAGCCAACCCTGTCCATCCAACTAAAAAAAAGAGATGCTTACCTTTACGACACACGTCTGGTACCGGTTCTTCTTGGACATGACCTCGGACCAAGCATTTTTCAATTCTTCATCTGTCAAGACAGGCACCGTCAACTCCGGTTTCTTGGGTGCAGCGTCCTTCGCTTCGGTATCTTTATGATCTGGTTCATACGCCACCAAATCATTTCCACTGGATTGAGCGGTGAGGTTGGGATCGGAATTCATTCGCCGCATGGCAAACGGACGAGCCGACTCTGTTCCGGCATGATTTCGAAGGGCCACCAAGCTAGCCCAGACCTTGTCTGGATATTCCATTCCCAGAAAGGTATGCGAAATTCCATCCCGTGTCCAAACCACAATTCCTTGTTCACTAATGATATCATCCGCTGTTGGTTGTTCGGACAACATTGTCCCATCCACATCCGATTTGGGCTTGCTCTTGACCATTTTGATCTGTCGAATGTTACTCGATCGAATCGTCAATCGAGCGGCAAAAAACATGCGTTCTCCTTCAAAGTACAGCGCCGTACTTCCAGCATGCAAGATGCCCTTTTGTTTGCCATAAAAACAGGGAAATTGGCCTTGTACCTTTCCCACAATGGCCTCCAGTTCCGACATGGGATCGATTTCCACAACGCCCATGGCTTCCGAGGTGCTTCGAATACTGGTCGTTTGCTCCAAGAGCAACTTTCCCTTTTCCAGGACGGAACTTCGTCGTAGATTTTTTCCACCAGGAGCAGCTGTACCTTCTCCATCGGCTCCTTCTTGGGCCAGTGTGGTTGTTGTTGTTGCAGCTGTGGTGGTCTGCGGTGCTGTTTGGTGTTGGCTTTCAATGAGTACTTCAGCCTTGTTGTCTTCCGAAAAGAGTGCTTCAATGGCGGGTGCTAACTTGCTGGGATCCGATGTCATTCGTCGCATCGACTTTCGTCGAATTGGTTGCGCTGTGATCGATCGAGTACTGGAAGGAGGTGCCACATCACCACCGCCTTCGTCATGACCAATCTCGTTACCGACCGGCATGGATCTCGTGATATCCAACAAGGCTTGATTGTGGAGAGAGACCAAGACCGACCAACACTTTTCTGGTTTTTGAATTCCGTGAAAGTAATGCAAGATGGGTGGGTCTTCTCGCGTTTGCACAACGACGACTTGACCGGATTGTTGGACTTGAACATCCACCCATTTCAATAGGATTTTCTTGTCGAATAAAAAGAATTTCCCCACAAATGCAAGGCCTTCCGTCGCGGCATACAAGGTGCCATTGACGCCAGAATAAGAACATGGATACTCTTCTTGAATGGTCCCAATCAATTCTTCCAAGTTTTGGCCGTTGTAGGTGGCCGCCATGACGGCGGTATCTTCTTCTTCTATGGATACTACTGTACTCATGATTGCTTTTGTTTTTCAAGTTTTTGTCTGTGTTGTCTGTGTTCTCTGTTTGGGACTAGCTAGATATGAGCAACTCAACTCAAATTAATGAAGTGGCAACTCACTCACTGTCGATTGCTTGTGCTTTGTTTGAATCATCAGTGATGTGAGAATTTTCTACCGCTCCTGGAAATTAAAAGCTCACTTCGTACTGTTGCAATTAATTTGAATGAAATTCCAAAAATTCATTGATTGGTATCTTCGCGCATGCGCACCGTGTCATTCACAGTGATCAATAAATTGACATGCCACATTTGATTGACATGCGCGCGTTGATGATGGGTCCCATTCCGAGCCACTGTGCGAGCTTCTTTTATGAAAACAAACATCTGTCCCGCACGACCGACAGCGCAAACAACAAACACACCAGAATTGCGAACATTTGATTAAAACAGGCTGCCATGCAAAGCCATACTAATAGCTAGCTAGAGTAGACTTAGAGGCAACATCATCATTACACTCGCTGACAAGCCTCATCATCGTCACTATAGTTTCTCTCCTACTAAATGTACATGTTTGAACTAATTTAACAGTGATCCCTCAATCTACAAACGCGCAAAGGCTGCAGGAGTAAAATGGGAAAAAATAAAAAATATTAAAACTACGAATCAAGTCGGTGGGACTTCGGAGGGGAGAGTCCATCCATCCGGATTGTGAAGCAAGTCTAGCACTCTAGCATGTCGTATTCCGACGAGACGCCTCCTCCTTCTACTCACGGTGCGGATGATGAGGAACCGTTGGACGTTCATGTCCGAAGCGCCTGTGCCAAATTATGGACGGCACAAGAACCCCAGCATGTTGTCACGGGTCTTCGAGGACTGCAAGAAGCTTTGCTTCACGATCACGTGAGTTCCTATGATCCTTCCGATGTCTTTTTGGCCATTCAAGCGGCATCCTTGAAATTCCACCAAAAGGGAGATCCACCACCGCAGCAGCAGCAGACAAAGCAGGAGCAGCAAGAGGATGGCCAACATGACCCACAAAACGATAATAATTCGTCAGGTGCAGCAGCAACCACAAGCGATGATAATAGCAGCAGCAGTATTCGCTGGTCTATTTTGCAAGAGTCCCTATGGACGGTAGCATCATTGGCTCGTGTCTGTGTGGGACCAGGTTGGTGGTTTCAAGCTCTACACAGAAGGAGATTTCGAGCAAGTCGATCACACCAACATCATTACAACCAAAATTACAACAACAATCATCCGCACAACAACAACCATCCTTCAAGTGACTATTACTATCCACACACCACCACAACCACTATCAATAGTAATGGCAATGATGATCGACAAACCACACCCACAACGCAACCGGACGATTCTTCGTCCATTATGGAAAAATCCTCGGCTTCCTCGGTCGATGGATCTGTCGACGGCGAGAGTCATAGTCCTACGACTCGTACCAGTACGACCATCCACATGGCAACCGTTGCTACTACTACGAATGATAGCCATAGTCGGACCCATGTCCTACAGCAGGGGGAGGGGCACATGCAGCAGCAGCAGCAGCAACAGCGCAATAATAATGACATTCATTATTTTCTTGCCACTGCAAATACAAACACCCACCACTCCTTGCGGCTCTTGGAAGGAGTCAGTCATAACAACACGCCGGTCATGGGCATTTGGTATCCACCTATTCCAGAAGTGCTTCCGGCGTCTATATTGAGGTTTACTGCCAAGACCGTGGAACGAGCTATGGAATTGGAAACGACAACAACAACCACCACCAACACCAACACAGCAGCAAACTCGGATAATGCCACCATGGAACTGCCAAAAAGATGAATCTCGTGGAAGCTCAACTCTTGATCCTGCAGCAACTTTGTTGTGCTAGCGCCCATCACAATGTCGTCGACTATGACCGAGATCTCGCGCACGAGTGGAATATTCCAGGGGCGAATAAAGCGGTGGATCAGGTGGTATCGTGCAGCCTCAACTTGGTTTGTACGGGACGGCTCCACAACCTCCATGGCGAACAAAGCGGTGGACAAACAAAGGGGTTGCTGGACGATCCAGTCATCCGGTCATTTATTGTGCAACGACAACCAACGACAGATAGTAGTGGCGAATCCATTGCTGCTGCTACTACTACTACTACTACTTCGGCGCTGCCACCGGTCCTGAAAGATCACTGGAGACATATCCTCCTAGTGACGAGAGCCGTAACGGGCTTACTTTCCGCAGGATGGCATCCTCTGCCTCAAGGAATAGATCGGGAAAATGTCATTCTGGCCTTGTTAGTCATTGCGAGCAGAGGCATCAAGTTGGACGACCTGTATGCATCTCCTCGGAATTCTTCCAATGAATCGCGCGAGGAGCGGTTGGTAGCTTCGTCTTGTGCTGCCGAAGCCCTCTCGTCGCTTGTTCATTTGGCCAAGCGTGGATTGATTCCTGTGAAGCTCCAGGAAAAACTGGTCAGAACCATCATTCGGTTGAATGCAATCATAGAAGCGTCCGATGTTCATTCCGAGTCAAGCGCCGGCAACCCTCTGTTCGGTATCGATCAACCTTCAGATATGCTGCACAAAAGCTCCTCTAGAGAAGAAAAGGAAGAGATTGAACACCAAGTAGAGTTCTTTACGTCCCAGCGTGAAGCTTGTCTCTCTTCAACTGTTTCTCTTCTTTGGACCTTGGTGACAGAGGAATACAGTATGGAAGAGTCGATTAGTGCATTTTTCTTTATCATGGATACAGCAAATCAAGTTGTGGATGATAGAGCCAAGCCAAGTGCTTCCACCCTCGACAATATCCTCAAGTGGAACGATCGCGCACATGACTACGTGCTGGCAGATTGCGCAGGCGTTATCCGAATTTTCAGTAGCGCCTTGTGGGGTGAAGAAGAGGGAGAGTACTCCTCTGGAAGTAGCCATTTGCGAATATTCTGGCATCCCGCGATTGAAGCCATTTGTACTATTCTATCGAACTTGTACTCTAGGTTTGTTTTGCTCTCGAACAAAGATAAGGACAAAGGAGGCATAACTGCAATTCGGGCGCCATTGGTCGCCTCGAACTACTTTACAAATCAAGTTCGTCCTCTCGTGACGGTGTCGATAGCTGCACTCGAGAAGGCAGTTCACGTTGAATTGGGGAATGGAATTCTTTCGGCTCTCGATTGGGATGCCATTATCGGTGGTTTGGAGAACTCTGTTCTTCCGTGGCTTAGCTATGAAGATGTGGTAGCTCCCGCAGTTTCAAGCAATACTAGTATCCCCCCAGTTTTGGTACCAGACACAGGTCATATTTTAAGGGAAGTCAAGTCCTTGCTACTGACCATCGCAGAGCTACTGGCAGAATTTGTTCGCCATGACACTGCTCCGCTTACGGAATACTCTATGCTTCGCACGCTTTTCTTGTTGCTGCTTCATCATTCCTGTCTACTTGGCGAACAAGACGCTGAAATCGTCGGTATAGCAGTGGTTCAAGCATGGGGTAGATTCGGGTTTTTCCCTTATCGCTTGAGCGATTGGGCCGAAACTGCGTCCGAGCTATTGCGGGAGGCGTTCGCACGACGGCAAGGTGGGGCCTTTGTACATTCTGCAGTGGTTAGAACCGAGGTACTGGAGTACCTGACTTGGGAGGATACAGATATTGAAGAGGACGAGAACGAGGAGGGTATGCTGAAACCACAATCTCTTCTGACGATGACTCACTGTATGCGAGGCTTATATCAAGAGATTGTCTCGGGGAGCCTCCTGCCAGTCCTGAAGGTAATTTTGACAGACGGAGCTCCAGACCAGAGAGATCTACTAGACAACTCAGGGAAGGAAACAGCTGGAATCGATAGACTTCAGATGGAATCTTCGGAAGCATGCACTGACTTGGCTCTGTATGCGGTCAGACTTGTCGGGAGGTTGTTCTTTAGCTTGTATGCCGGAGATCGTGAGCAACGGTCAGATTGTGTGGCGCTGCTTCGATGTGCCGCAACGACCGGTCCTTGCGCAGGGAGTAACACCTCTACCTTGCTCCGTCTTGAAGCACAACGCCAGCTTGTGCACCTCCTCAACGGCATATTCTGCTGCCTACCTCGAGCCCACGAATGCATCCCACTTCTGATTGATGCGCTTTGTGCCGTCGTGGAAGACTCCGTTGAACATCTTCTCAACCATCCCGAGTGCACAGAAATAGGTTTGGCCGCGGCTGACGTTCTCGAAAGCATCGGCAGGCTCAGATTGTTCCCGCAGAAAAAGCTGGCATTTCTTCCAGACCCTCTGGTAATGAAGGAACTACCTGTTTTGGCGGCGATTCGAAGCGAAGACAGAAATGAAACCTGCCAATGCGATATATTGGTCGCTGCATTTGTTTCGGTGGGCGATGCAACCAGAAATGCAGGCGTCTCGTCTGACAGAACTGTTTTCTCGTTTCTGCCTCTCGCGGATGCGATGTTTGCTACTTTGGGCAAACTGAATCGCTGCGCACCAGTTCAAGACAAAGGGAAGACTGCCAATGCAATCTGCACTTTGCTGCGAAAATCCTGTCTTGATGTGCTATGCCATTTGCTACGATCTGGCGTGGTCTTGGACTTCCGTGCTGATGTCGTAAAACTAATATCCAATTCCTTGATCGTCGAATCAGATACAGGGCCTCAATCGGGTGAGGCTATGGCTGCTACTAGGGCGTTGTCTCTCTTTGCGCAGCTGAGGTTGGCGAACCAAAGAAATCAACCGCCAGACTCGATCTCACTTCTGAAACTTCTGTTGGCGCCTTCACCATCATCTGAACCAGAGAGAGCCATACGGAGCTTCCGGTCATTGCACTACATATTGGTTTTCTCGAGTGACATTGGGGAATTGGATAGCAAAAAGATATTTTGTCTCCTGCTCGGCTTTGTCTCCTCTGGAGACGATCAGCGCGCCAGCATTGTTTTTACCCTCCTCTGCCTCCTCTCGGAAAATTTGTCCAGTCGGCCCCGTCTCAATGACTCTGCTCTCGCTATGAAAGCCCTTGAAATTTGCCTGAATATAATTTCGAAATCTCATTCGCCGTCGAAGCGATATGTGGTTCACTTAGCCCTTCGCTGCGCACTCAAAATGATTCGACAATTCACACCTGACGAAAGGGAAACAGCTAAAGAGAGTTTTTGCACAATCTTCGAAAAGTTTCTTTTGATCGGACCGAAAGGAGACTGCGATAGTGTTGAGGAGGAATTCTCGCCTTTAGTTCTCAAAGAGGCGCTGACGCAGCCGGTTGCTGCGTTTTCGGAAATGTTGGAAGTCGGGCAACCAGCCGGTGCCGTGTCTTCCTTGTCTAGACACCAGGCGCTGACATTACAGTCGGAGCAGATTAATCGGTTTGTTGTGGCAGCAGAGATCCCCGGGAAATTTTCCCCATGTGCTTCTTGGCTTTGCAATGACAACGTCATCCTTACTTGCAGGGTGGGTTGTCCTTCGTCGAGATTTGGCGGTTATCTGGAAGTTTGCCTTCGCTCACCTCTGGCCAGAAAGCGATGTCTAATACCTATACCCGGAAAGGCATTATTGGATCATCCTGATTTCCCTTCCCAGCTTTTTTTCGCGCCATGTTCTGCTAGGCCCGAGGAAGGCGAAGCGGCGCACGAGCACGAATGTGCTGGCGACTGCGATACTTTCGATCCCGAATCCACTGCGGTCCTAGATCATGCGCAGTCCTTGCTTGATAGGTTTGATACAATGTTCGCGGAAGGATCCGATTGCGGGCAGGATTCCCAACTAGGGATCGATAGCGAGGACGAAGGGTCAACCCAGGATTTGCTCGAGAACGATGAGGATTTTTCGTCAGTCGCAACAGATGGAACTTCTTTTCTTACCGTCACGGTGGAATCAGCAACGGCCACAACCCATACTCAATCGGAGAACATACTCCATCCTCGTGATGACGAAGGTGCTGTCAATCTGTTTAACCTGGAAGATTCGACGCTAGCCTCCTCCGATTGCCTCGATGTAAGGCCACAGGACCAGACTGTCAAAGGTTGGATTCTCTCAGTCTTTGGTTGGAACGCATATGGCGTTCGTGAGCAAGTGGACAAGCACCTGCAACCTCACCACCTGTATCTTTCAGGATCCGACAAAGAAAACTCTTGTTTTGGGGACTACCTGTTTCGCGAAGGGAAGAGGCTCTGCTACAATTCCAAATTGGAGCGCGCGCTAACTATTCTTGATCGGACGACACCCTCCAATACCTACAAGTTTGGGCTACTGTATTTTGGAAGGCCGCAATTGAAAACCAACGAGAGCACAAAGTGTGAAAAGTATCTCTTGGGCAACTTAGCTTGCTCACCTTCCTTTCACAAGTTCGCCTCTGGACTGGGCAGTATGACATCAACCAGGCATCTCAAGTACTATTCTGCTGGTTTGGATGTATCAAACTACGAAAGCGACGGGCGATACGCCTTAGCCTGGTCTGCGCCTGATGGCACCTCTGTGGTTGTATACCATGTAGCCCATTTGATGCCACCAGGCTTGAATGGTCGGAAACGTCATGTTGGCAACGATAATATCTTGATCGTTTTCATCGACGAGTCCTCCGAAAGAGATCCATGGCTTTACTCGTCCCGCGGCGTGAATGGTGATGCTACTTCACAGCCCGTTGTCAGTGGGCATTTCAACCATGCAACAATCTTTGTCAGGCGACTTCCTACGGACTCTGTGGGTCTTTTCCGAGTATCATGCCGCAAACGGGCTGATTTGCGTCCAGATCTCGACGAAGTTTTATCCGTCTTTTGCGGCGACGATCTGGTCGGGGAAGCTCATGTAGCTGACTTTGTGCGAAATCTGGCCGTCCGAGCTGATATTGCCTGCCGTACCCTTGTCGACGGTCTTGCAGAACCTACAAATTGTTTGGAGAGGTGCCAACAAATAGCTGAAATGAAACGCTACACTCTGCATTGATAATGATATGACTTGTAACATGTAAAATAAGCTATGCTATTGTATATTAATAT
>ENA-ORBV01015457-ORBV01015457.1-microbial-mat-metagenome-genome-assembly--contig:-NODE-15457-length-11224-cov-7.089531_pt1 | contig 11224 bp, 10 predicted proteins | sample MGYA00237777_ERZ505514 | MGnify/ENA primary metagenome ERZ505514 (study PRJEB26160, sample SAMN06269048) | microbial mat metagenome | isolation source: Oligotrophic lake microbial mat | place...
GGGCAGGGGGTTTCCGGTAAGATGGGGTCATGGAATTCTTCAATAAAATTTTGGTCGTGCTGCATGTGTTGGGCGGGATCGTCGCCTTGGTGATCGCGCCGATGGCGATGGCCACAACCAAGGGCGGCGAGTGGCACCGGCGGTGGGGAAAGATTTATTTTCGGACGATGATCTGGGTTCTGGTAAGCGCCGTCGTGCTGTCGTTCACGCGGAATTTTGTGTTCTTCCTGGTGGGGGTAACCGTGCTCACGGCTTACGACGCGTTCACGGGGGTGCGTTGCCTGTTTCAGAAGAACGCGGTCGCGGGGAATGCGCGCGGGCGGTGGCCGGACTGGCTCGCGACGGCGGGGGCGGGGGCGTTCGGCGTGACACTGATCGGCTACGGGTTGTTGAGCCCAAAGCCGGGTGTGACGCTGGCGGTGCTCTGCGTGATCTTCGGCACCTTCATTCTGGTGCCGGTGGGGCAGGATGTGTGGCGGTTTTTCCGGCCATCGAACGATCCGAAGTGGTGGTGGTATTACCATCTCGACCGGATGATCGGCTCTTACATCGGCGCGGTGACCGCGTTTGCGGTGAACCAACTGGGGCCGCGGGTGCCGGCGAGCATGCAGATTTTTGTGTGGATCGGGCCGGCTTTGGTGTTGGCGCCGATGATCGTGCTGTGGAAAGCGTATTACCGGAAAAAGTTCGCCCGGCCGGCGTCGGCCTGAACGATTTGCCGTAACTTTGGCCGCTCCGGCGGGGTTAAAACCCGCAAACCACCATGAACATCCTCTCCCTTCTCCCCGTGTGCGCCTTGCTGGCCGTGCTCCCCGTCTCGCTGACCGCCAAGATCGAGCGCGTCGTCGAAAAGTCCTTCATGGTCACGCCCGGGGGCACGCTGCGCGTCGAGACCGAGGGCGGCGCGATCCGTGTGCAGCCTTCCGCCGACGGCATGGTGAAGATCACCGCCCGCCAGCGCATCCGCGCCGGCACCGACGCGGAGGCCGATGAAATTTTGAAAAAGCTCACGCTGACGATGAGCGCCGAGGGCGCCGATGTGACGGCGACGGCCAAGTATGAGCGCCCGATCACCGGGATGCGCTGGGGCGCGAATCCGGTCGAGGTGGAATTTATCGTCACCGTGCCGGCGCAGTATTCGGCGAAGTTAAAGACGTCCGGCGGCGACATCGTCGTGGGCGACCTTGACGGCCGGGTCGAGGCGCGGACCTCGGGGGGAAACGTGAAGCTCGGGAAAATCACCGGCGAGATCGACGCCCACACCTCCGGCGGCAACGTCACTCTCGTCGAGGGGCGGGCGGCGGCGACGTTGCGCAGCTCGGGCGGCGATATCGCGATCGGCCGCGTGGCCGGGCCGACGACGGTCTCCACCTCGGGCGGCAACATCAAGGCGGAGCAGGTCGAGCAGGTGTTCGAGGCGAAGACCAGCGGCGGGAATGTCACGGTCGGGTTCGCTGGCGAGCTGCGCGGAGATTGCGTGCTCAGCACCTCGGGCGGGCGGGTGAAGGCGAGCGTCGACGCCACGACGGCGTTCCGGTTGGACGCGTCGACGAGCGGCGGGAGCGTGGAGGCGGCGGGCTTTACGATCACGTTGGAACAGGGCGGCAGCGGAAAGAGCCGGTTGGTCGGCGCGGTCAACGGCGGCGGTCCTGTGCTGAAGCTGCGCTCAAGCGGCGGCGATATTGTTTTGGCGAGGCGTTGAATCGGCCGCGCGCGGCACGCGCCCGCAGTCCGTAATTTCACGCATGCGGCCGTGCTTGTTCCGCATGGGCGCAACGCGGAGGCTCTGCGTCCCCAATGAACCTGCGATTACTTCTGCTGACCGGATGCCTCGTGCTCGCGCTGCTTCACCCGGCGGCGGCGGTCGAGCGCACGGCGAAGCGAAGTTTTCCGATCCAACCCGGGGCGACCGTGACGGTGGACACCTACCGGGGCGCGATTTTTATCGAGCAGGCCGAGGGTAACGAGGTGAGGGTCGAGGTGCGGATGGAGTTTCCGACGGAGAAAGAGGAAGAAGCCGCCAAGGCAAACGAGACATTGAAACTTGAAATGGAGCCGGCGGGCGGCGGGGTGCTCATCCGGGCGAGGAATCCCCGGGAGTCCCGGGCGATCTTCACTTGGGAGGAAAGCAAACGAATCGATCTGACCTTCCGCGTGTGGGTGCCGGCGGGCATGACGGTCGAACTGGCGAACCTCGACGGCTCGGTGACGGTCGGCAACCTCACGGGCAGCGTGGTCGCGAAGACGAGGGCGGGAACATTGTTCTGTCGGCGGATTGACGGCCCGATCCGGGCGACGGTCGAGGCGGGCGATATCGTGATCTCGCGCTGCACGGGAGCTGTCGATCTTAGGGTCCGGCGCGGCACCATTACGACCGGGACGCTCCTCGGGCCCGCGACCTTGCGAAACGACAGCGGCGAGATCGAGGTCGCGAGCGCTTACCGGGGGATCACGGCGAAGACATCGGCCGGCGACATCAGCGTGGGCCTGCAACAGGGATTTTCCGGCGAGACCGAAATCGAGGCCGACGGCGGTAACATTCTGTTGCGCGTCGATCCCTCGGCCGCGCTTTCGGTGGCGGCCTCGGCGAGTTGGGGCCGAGTGCGGACGGCGTTGCCGTTTGCCGTGACGGCCGGGGCGGTGGGCAAACGGAGCCTGTCGGCGAACCTGAACGGCGGAGGCCCGGCGGTGAGATTGCAGGCGTCGGGCGGGCAGGTGCGGATAGAAGGGCAGAGCGGGTTTTTCGATCTGAAAGAAGAGCGTTGAGCGACGGGGTGGCCCGCCCAGCTTGGGCGCATGACCCTGATCGACACGCACACCCATATCGAATCGTTTGCCGGGCGCGGCGAACTGGCGGCCGTGCTGGACAGGGCGGCGCAGGCAGGGGTGGGGGAAGTGATCGCCATCGGCACGGAGCCGGAGGATTGGAAGTTGAATCGCGACATGGCGGCGGCGGAGGAGGCACGCGTGCGCTACACGGTGGGGTTGCACCCGTGCGCCGTGGACGCGGCCTGGGAAAAGGCGGTGGGTGGGATCGAAGATTTTTGGCACGGCGCGGCATCGAAGCCGGTGGCACTCGGCGAGTGCGGGCTGGACCGGTTTCATCTGCCGAAGGACGAACCGGCGAGGGCGGCCGAGATCATCGGGTGGCAGCGGGAGGCGTTTCGCGCGCAGCTGGAGATCGCGCGACGGCTCGGGAGCCCGTTGGTGGTGCATTCGCGGGGGGCATTCCAAGAGTGCGTGGAGCTGATCGACGCGAGCGGCGTGGCGTGGGAGCGGGTGGTGTTCCATTGTTTCACCGAAGGCGTCGCGGAGATGGAGGCGTTGAACCGCCGGGGGGGCTGCGGGTCGTTTACCGGCGTGCTGACCTACAAATCGGCCGAGAATGTGCGGGCGGCGGCGCGGGCGCAGGGCTTGGGGCGGTTGATGCTCGAGACGGATGCGCCCTACCTGACGCCGATGCCCCATCGGGGAAAATCGAATGAACCCGCCTACCTGCGGCACACGGCGGAGTATGCGGCGACGATGTTCGGCATCAGCGTCGAGGAAATCGCGGCGAGGACGACGGCGAACGCGCGGAGGTTTTTCGCCCTCTAGCCGCCGAAAAATCCAGAACCCGCGTCCCTTTCGGCGTGGTGTCGGCGAACCCCGAAGACCCGTTCAGGCCTCGTCGAACTTCTTGGCGAAGAGGGCTTCCAACTCGGCGAGCATCAGGGGCGCGTCTTCGCCGGTGGCGATGAACTTGACCTTGGAGCCCTTGCAGGCGGCGAGCATCATGAGGCCCATGATGCTCTTGCCGTTGACCTGCTCCTCGTCCTTTTCGACGAAGACCTCGGCTTTGAACTTGTTGGTGATCCGCACGACCATCGCCGCCGGACGGGCGTGGATGCCCATCTTGTTCTGCACGATCAGCTCCTTGGTGAGAGGCTGGGCCGCAGCGGGTGTGGTGTCGGTCTTATTCATGGATGAGTGTCGAGAGGGACCGGAAAACTTCGGCAAGGTTGCCCCGGCTTGCAACCCCAAAGCCAGCCGCTACCGTGTCACCCGATGCCGAAAATCGCGCTGATCGTCCCCTGTCGACTCGAGTCTACAAGGTTCCCCCGCAAGCTTTTGCACGAGATCAAGGGTAAGCCATTGCTGGTTTGGGTGGCCGAGCGGATCGCGCGGGAGGCGCCGGAGTTGCCGCTGTTTTTCGCCGTCGACCACCCGCTTTTGCGCGAATGCGTGGAGGCGCAGGGCTTTCGGGCGATCATGACGCGCGGCGATCACGCGAGCGGCACGGACCGGATCGCGGAGGCCAACCAAAGCATCGGCGCAGACCACGTGATCAACGTGCAGGCGGACGAGCCGATGGTGTCGGCGCGGCAAATCCGGGTCTTGGCGAAGCTGATCGCGGGGCAGGCGGATATGGCGACGCTGGCCACGCCGTTTACGACGGCGGCGGACTTTGCGAATCCGAACCAGGTCAAGGTCGTGCTCGCGCCGGCGACGCGGCGGGCGCTGTATTTTTCGCGGTCGCCGATTCCGTATGCGCGCGACGCGGCGGGGAAGGTCGACGACGCCTGGGTGCGGGCCAACCCATGTTTTCGCCACCTCGGGCTCTACGCCTACAAGGCGGAGTTGCTGGCGAAATTTGCCAGCCTACCGGCGGGGCGGCTGGAGCAGATCGAGAAGCTGGAGCAGCTCCGCGTGCTGGAAAACGGTTTCAGCATCGCCTGCGACCTGACCGACGATCCGACTATCGGCGTGGATACGCCGGAGGACGCGGAGAAGTTTGCGCGTTGGCTGGGGTGAAAACGAATCGGGAACTCAGGGATTCACGAGCCGGAGATTTAGTTCTCCGGCTTTCCCGAATTCCGCATCAAATCTTCCCGGCTTTGCGGGCTTCCACCATTTTGTAGAAGTCCACGAAGAGCGCATCGGCGTCGTTCGGGCCGGGGGCGGCCTCGGGGTGGTATTGGACGCTGAAGACGGGGAGCTCGGTGTGGCGGAGGCCCTCGACGGTGTGGTCGTTGAGGTTGATCTCGGTGACCTTGGCGCCGTTTTTCTCCAAGCTGGCGGGGTCGGTGGCGAAACCGTGGTTCTGCGCGGTGATGGAGACCTTGCCGGTCTCGAGGTTCTTGACGGGCTGGTTGCCGCCGCGGTGGCCGAACTTGAGTTTAAACGTGGTGCCGCCGAGGGCGTGGGTGAGCATTTGGTGGCCGAGGCAAATGCCGAAGATCGGGTATTCGGGCAGGAGCTTCGTCACGGTTTGGTGGACGTAGCCGAGGGCGGCGGGATCACCGGGACCGTTGGAGAGGAAGACGGCGTCCACGTTGTGCTCGCGGACCTGCTCGGCGGTGGCGGTGGCGGGGAAGACTTGGACGTCGAAGCCGTGGCGGACGAGCTTGCGGAAAATGGTGTGCTTCGCGCCGAAATCGAAGGCGGCGACCTTGAAGCGTTTCGCGGGGGCGACGGGGGCGTTGAAGGTGGTGCCGACCGGGAGGTAGGCGGCGTTGTAGTTGCCGGGGTCGCTGGCGGACCAGAGGTAGGGCTCGCGGCAGGTGACATCCTTGACGTAGTCGCTGCCGGCCATGTCGCGCCAAGCGCGGGCGCGGGCGACGGCTTCATCGTCGGAGAGGGGCAGGGTGCTGAGGCAGCTCTTCATCGCGCCATCGACGCGGAGTTTTTTGGTGAGGGCGCGGGTGTCGATCTCGGCGAGGCCGGGGATGCCGTGCCGCGCGAAGTAGGCGTCGAGGGAGATTTCGCTGCGCCAGTTGGAGACGACGGGGGAGAGCTCGCGGATGACGAAGCCGGCGCACTTCGGCCCGGAGGATTCCTCGTCGGCGGCGGTGAGGCCGTAGTTGCCGACCTGCACGGCGGTCATGGTGACGATCTGGCCGAAGTAGGAAGGATCGGTGATGATCTCCTGATAGCCGGTCATCGACGTGTTGAAAACGCACTCGCCGGCGATCGTGGCGGCGGCGCCAAACGCGCGACCGCGAAACACGCTGCCATCTTCGAGAGCCAGGACCCCGGGTTTGAACGTGGACATTAAAGCCGAAAGAAAAGAAGTCGCGGTGCGGGTGCCAAGGGTTTTGTGGGCGATGGGAACGCTTGGTGGCGGTTTCTTTCGTAAAGACGGGCCGTATAACGATCTTTGCTGGCCGTTTGACAGCGTTGGTTAGGGGCCTAATCGTCTCGCTTCCCTAATTATCGATGCCCTACACCGAAGACCGCTCAGCCTGGTATGAAGGCCAAGGCCTCTGGCAGCACGTCCCCGCCACCGATTGGAACGACTGGGTGTGGCAACTGAAAAACCGGCTCACGAGCCTGGCCCAGTTGGAAGAGCATATGACGCTTACGCCCGACGAGCGGGCGGGTTGCATCTTCGCCAGCCAAAAGCTCGCGCTCGCGATCACGCCGTATTTTTTCAACCTGATCGACCGTGACGACCCCGACTGCCCGGTCCGCAAGCAAATCATCCCCCGCGGCGGCGAGACGGTCGTGAGCGAGGAGGAGATGCTCGACTCGCTCGGAGAGGACGAACACTCGCCGGTGCCCGGGCTTGTTCATCGCTACCCGGACCGCGTGCTGTTTCTGGTGACGGATCGTTGCGCCGCCTATTGCCGCTACTGCACGCGGAGCCGGTTGGTCTCCAACGCGCAAGACTACAATTTCCACCCCGAATACGAGGCGGGCCTGCAATATATCGAGTCCCATCCGGAGGTCCGCGACGTGCTGCTCTCGGGCGGCGATCCGCTACTGTTGTCCGACAAAAAACTCGATCACCTCCTCGGTCGCCTGCGCGCGATCAAGCACGTCGAATTCATCCGCATCGGCTCGCGCATCCCGGTATTTTTGCCCCAGCGCATCACCCCGGCGTTGTGCGAGATCTTCAAAAAACATGGTCCGATCTGGATGAGCATCCACACGAACCATCCCAAGGAGGCCACGGCGGAGTTGCGCGACGCGTGCGAGCGGTTGTCGTTCGCCGGCGTCCCGCTTGGCAACCAGAGCGTGTTGCTCAAGGGCATCAACGACGACGTCGAGGTGATGACGGCCCTCGTGCACCGCCTGCTGCGGATGCGGGTGCGGCCCTACTATATCTACCAGATGGACCTCATCACGGGGGGTGCGCACTTCAAGGTGGATGTCCGGAAAGGCATCGAGATCATCCGTGCGCTTCGCGGTCACACGACCGGTTACGCCGTGCCCCAATACGTGATCGATGCCCCCGGCGGCGGCGGCAAGGTGCCGATCAATCCCGATTACGTCGAAAAGATCACCGATACGGAAGTCGTCTTCCGCAACTACGAGGGCCGGCAATTTCGTTATCCGTTGACCAACACCCCGCTGCCGGTGGCGGCCCCGGGGGAATTGGTCACGGCGGGGTCCCCGGCCGGGCTTCTGCCTTAGCCGCGGCCTGCGCCGCGCACAGGATGGATCGCGTTCGGCGGTCCGGCAAAATGAGGTTTTGGCTCGCGAAGTTCGTCCGCGCACAAAGAATCGGCCTGACGTCAGTCCATCTTTTAGTTAATTTCCTGCAAAGACTTAAAAAATCGTGGATTTTCTTAAAAGTTATCCCGTCTTTTTTTGAGCGTTTCGCATTTGGCCGCATCTATCTCCCCGTAGTCAGGCTGTGCTGGTAACACGGTCTTAGTGTCAGTGTTCTTACGGTTTGCTTGGTGTTAGGTTACACGAGCCGCTCCTTTAAGGGGGCGGCTCTTGTATTTTCGGGGTCTGAGGCCGAGTTCGAACTCTACCTGGCAAAGAAAATCTTGCGGTTTCGATGCGTGCTCGTTTGGTGCGGCTTGCCTGTAGGGGTGTCTTCCGCGGAAGACTGAGATTGCGGCGCGACTCGGCCGCTCGACCCTTCGAACCTGGACGGATCATGCCGACGAAGGAAACAGCAGGCGCGGATCGCGCCTTTTTTTGAGGGCGGGACTCGCGCCCCTTTTTTCGGGAGTCAGTTCAGGACGGGCGTCATCATCATGAAGCATCCGATCCAAACCCTCCTCCTTGCGGCCGCGATTTTCGGCACCGTGCTCTCTTCCTCCGCCCAAACCGCGCCGGCGGTCACGCTCGCCGCGGTCCGCGTGACCGCCGATCTCTGGGAGTCGCCGCTCGCGCGCATGCCCGCGAGCGTATCTGTTTTTGACGAGGCCGCGCTGCGGGCGGGATCGGTGCGCCACTTCGGCGATTTGGTGGACCAAATCCCCAATCTCACGTGGAGCGGCGGCACGTCGCGGCCCCGTTATCTCCAAATCCGCGGTATCGGGGAGAACTCCCAATACGAAGGCGAAACGCCCGATTCCGCCGTGCGCTTTCTGGTGGACGACCTCGATTTCACCGGCCTCGGCACGCTCGGCGGCACCTTCGACGTGAGCCAGATCGAAGTGTTGCGCGGCCCGCAGGCCGGAGCGTTTGGGGCGAATGCGGCCGGCGGCGTCGTGCGGCTGGTGACGAATGCGCCCACGGCTTTCTGGACCGGTCGGGTCGAGACGAGCGCGGGCGACGACGCCCTGAGCGAAGGCGGGTTCGCGATCGGCGGCCCGCTCGTCGCGGCCAAGCCCGAGCAGTTCATGGTGCGACTGGCCGTCAACCAGCACCGTAGCGATGGCTTTCGTCGCAACGTCACCCTGAACCGTGCGACCAATGCCCGCGACGAGTTCAACGCCCGCCTCCGCTTCACCGCCAACCTCTCGCCGACGTGGCGTTGGGAAGGCGCGCTGCTCTACTCCGATCAGCACAACGGTTTTGACGAATTCGCCCTCGATAACAACGGGCGCCACACCTTCAGCGACCAACCCGGCCGCGATGATCAACGCTCCCGGGCCGGGAGTCTGCGCGGCACGTTCACGGGCTTCGCCGACGCACGCCTCACGAGCGTGACGGGCGGGAGTTCCACGACGTCGCGATATAGCTACGACGACGATTGGACCGCCGCTTCCTACCAAGGCTTCAGCGACCTCCGCCGTGAGCGCAGCGTCTTGAATCAGGAGCTGCGGCTCGACTCCACCGCCACGCGCGACGCGCTCGGCTGGATCGACCGCTGGACGCTCGGCGGCTATTTCGCCAACACCGGGGAAACCACGGTCTACACCAACACCGACCCCGCCAACCTCCGCGGCCTGCCCACGCGCTACGCCAGCGACAACGTCGCCCTCTTCGGCCAGCTCGCCCACGATTTCACCGCGCACACGCGCCTCACGTTCGGCTTGCGCACCGAGCGCGTCGAGACCGACGGGCGCGGCACCAAGACCCGCTACCGCAACGCGCGCCGGGCGTTCGATCCCGAGGTCACCTTCCGCCCCGCCTTTGCCGACACTCTCCTCGGCGGCAAACTCGTCCTCGAGCAGGACCTCTCGCCCGAGGTGCTCGGCTTCGCCTCCGTGACGCGCGGCTACAAGGCCGGCGGCGTCAATCTCGACGCCCGGATCAACCCGCCCGCCGACCCGCTCACCTACGGCACCGAGACGCTTTGGAACTACGAACTCGGCCTGCGCGGTCACTGGCTCGATCACCGGCTCACGGGCGAGGTCACCGCGTTCTACCTCGACCGCACCGCCACGCAGGTGCGCGACTCCGCCGGTTTCGGCGGGAACTACCGCTTCTTCACCGCCAATGGCGCCGGCGCCCACATCGCCGGCTTCGAGGCCGCCGCGGGCTACGCCCTCACGCGCGACCTCATGCTCCGCGCCACGCTCGCGCAGATGAGCTCGGCGCTCGACCGCTTCACGCTCGCCAACGGCAATACCGGCGGTGGTCGCCGTCTCGCCAACACCCCGCGCCACGGCTTTACCCTCGCCGCCGACTATCGCCCCCCGGCCGGGTTCTTCGCCCGCGCCGAGCTTGTGGCCCGCGCCAGCCAGTTCGACTCCAACAACCAAAACGAGGCCCGCCGCGCGTTTCACCTCTATAACGCGAGCCTCGGCTACGCCTGGCGCGAGTGGACCGTTACCCTCTGGGGTCGGAATCTGCTGAATGCCCGCTATGAGAAACGCGTCTTCTTCTTCGGCAACGAGGACCCGGACTACGTCGAGACCCGTTACGAGTCCCGCGCCGACTCGCGCCAGCTCGGCGTGAGCGCGGCATATCGGTTCTGAAATCCCGCCGGTGCATATCCCCGCTATGAAGCGCGCCGCGCGCGGAATGAGTCACGAGTTGACCTCGTCGGGGGGAGCGCGTTGCCCTCGCACCACGCTCAAGCGCATCCATGACCCGTCGCTCAAAATCCACGTCGTTTCCCAAGGCATTTCGTCGCACGCGCGGATTCGTCGTCGCAAATCTTCTGCTGTGGGGCGTCATCGGAGGTTGGTATGGGTTTCAACCCGAGTCGCGGCAGCGCGAAGTGTCGCGGCTGGTCACGAATCTGTTCGATACGCGGAAGCAGATCAGCGCCTTCGATGTGGGCCGGGATCTGTGGCAGCTATACTACGGCGAGGATTTCGTCCGCGGCTCGCCGCCCGGTGCCGACACTTATTTTTACGGCGGGGTGCCGCAACCGTCGCCCGGCGGGGCGGGACCGGTGCGTGTGCTCTTCAATTCCGGCTACGCGGTCGGCTACAGCGAGGCGTTGGGCAATCCGCTCTGGGTCGCTTACCGTTTGCGCGATTTGGATTGGCAGGAACCCGCGCCGCGCCCCGAGGAATTTCGTATGGACAAGCGCACCGCCGCGCGTGTCGAGCCGGACGATTACACGCGGAGCGGTTACGACCGCGGGCACATGGCGCCGAATTACGGCATCGCCACGCGGTTCGGCCGGCAGGCACAGGAGGAGACGTTCCTGATGTCCAACATCAGCCCGCAGAAACACGGCCTCAATGCGGGCGTCTGGAAAACTTTGGAGCAACGTATCGCCACCAATTATCCCGGCCGATTCGGGGAGGTTTGGGTGTTGGCGGGCCCGGTGTTCGCCGCGCGGCCCGAGCGGTTAAAAAACGCGTGGCCGTGCCCTCGGCGTTCTTCATGATCGTTGTCGACGAAAGCGAAGGCCGGGTGCGTGCGGAGGCGTTCGTTATGCCACAAGATGCGGCCGGCGCGACGCTCGACGCCTATTTGACGAGCATCGATGAGATTGAGCGGCGCACGGGACTCGATTTTCTGAGCGCGTTACCCGACATGGCCGAGGCTGCGCTGGAGTCGCGCCGTGCCACGCGGGCATGGTGAATCGGGGGAAAAGCCCCGGCGCGGGCGAGGCACGCGCGCCTTTTCTTGCGGCCCGAGCCGGACCCCGCTCAAC
>ENA-ORBV01015458-ORBV01015458.1-microbial-mat-metagenome-genome-assembly--contig:-NODE-15458-length-11224-cov-3.165785_pt1 | contig 11224 bp, 10 predicted proteins | sample MGYA00237777_ERZ505514 | MGnify/ENA primary metagenome ERZ505514 (study PRJEB26160, sample SAMN06269048) | microbial mat metagenome | isolation source: Oligotrophic lake microbial mat | place...
CCCTGACCAGCGGCAGCAGTGCATCGAGATGTGCATCCACGAGCGTACGCAGCCACCGTACACTCAGTCCCTCGGTGGCCGGGTACACCGCGAGCACGCGCCCTTCGAGTGAGCTTTCGTCACCCGCACCGAGGTTCACAAACTCGCGAGGCTGCAGTCGGCGGCCGTGATGAAAGCGCACTTCACCGGCGCACAACAGCCAGTCCCCTTTGCTGATCGTCCGCTCGAGGAACGGCTGCCCGGGCCACGCGAGTTCGAGTAACCCCGACGCGTCTTTGATGACCGCCTGAAAGACGCGCAGCCCCTTGCGCGTTGGCAGAATACCGGTGGCCACCACTTGTCCGAGTACCGTGACATCAGCACCAACGGCAGCACGCGCGATTGGCGTCACCGTGCTCGCGTCTTCATAGCGATGCGGCACGTGACGCAGCAAATCGCCGGCGACCTTGATGCCGAGTCGCTGCAGGGCATCGGCGCGCGCGGGCCCTACGCCCTTGAGGTAGGTGACCGGCGTGTCGAGCGTAAGTCGCGGAGGCGGCCCGGTTCGGCGTCGCCGACGTGCCGCGTCCTCCGCGTCTCTCACGATGAGACGAGCTCCGTGGCAAAACGATCGGCGTCGAACAGCTCAAGATCAGTCGCCTTCTCGCCCATGCCTACGAACTTGACCGGCACGTTCAACGCTTCGTGCACGGCCACCACAACACCACCCTTGGCGGTGCCGTCGAGTTTGGTCACGACGAGTCCGGTCACTGGCACCGCCGCGCTGAACGTGCGTGCCTGCGCGATCGCATTCTGTCCGATCGTGCCATCGAGCACGAGCAGCACTTCGTGCGGCGCATCGGCGAGTCGCTTGCCGAGGACGCGGTGGATTTTTTTGAGCTCGGTCATGAGATCGCTGCTGGTGTGCAAGCGACCGGCAGTATCAATGATGACCACGTCACAACCACGCATGGCGGCCGCGTCGATGGCATCAAATGCCACGGCGGCGGGATCGGCACCGGCTTTCGCACCGACAAAATCGGCGCCGGCGCGTTCCGCCCACACACGCAACTGATCAATCGCGCCGGCGCGAAACGTATCGGCCGCACCCACGAGCACTCGGCGGCCTTCACCGCGCAAACGAGTGGCCAGCTTGCCGATAAACGTGGTCTTGCCGGCGCCGTTCACGCCGATCACGAGGAGCACCGTGGGCGCGGTCGGCGACACGTGCAGCGCCGGATCGCTGTGCCCCGCGCTGAGCGCCTCGCGAATACCCACGCGCAGCGCCTCGCGGAACTCGTCTTCAGTTTTGATCTCACCACGTTTGGCGAGTCGCTCAACTTCCTCAACGAGCTTGAGCGTGGTGGGCACACCGAAGTCGGCTTCGAGCAGCATGGTCTCGAGCGCTTCCAGTGATCCCGGATCGACGCCGCCGCGAAGCAGCACACCAAAGTCGGTGCGCGCGAGATCCTTGACCTTCTGCCAGAGTGAGCGCTTGGGGGTGTCCCCGTCGCGCTTGAACAAACGAGCCATGACAATCCGAGATCAAAGAGAATCGACGCTTAGCGCAAACCAACACGCCGCCGCAGCAGCCATTCAACACTGAGCAGCACGAGCGCCAGCACAATGGGCCACGTACGCTCGAGCAACGGGCGTGCCGCGAGCGTGGCTTCGCCGGCTGTCGGTACCACAGGCACTGCGGCCGGCGCACGGGGCACCAGCTCACGCGATGGGTTCACGAGCAACTGCCTGGACACATCGCCCGACCGCAACGTGTACACGCCGGCCGCCAATGCGTTCGTACTGACGACATCGGCGCCTTCGTCGAACTGCAAACGCACGGTATCAGGCGAACCGCCGGCGGCGGCGATCACCACAGCCGCCACGCTGTCGGCCCCGCCCCGTCGCCACCGCAGCGGCTCACCGGCGCGGAGCACGTTGCCACTGAGTGAGGCGGCGTTCGCATCACCTTCGGACGCGGCCATCCAATCGAATATAGCGCCCCAGAGCGCGGTGAACGCATCGGAGGCGCGCCCCTCACGCAGCGCCCACGACGCGAAGCCGGAACCGGAGACACGAAGACGTCGGGGGCCGGACGCCGTGGATACAGCGGCGATAGCACGGGCCTCACCACGTCGACCGACACGCGCTTCGAGCAGCGGCACACCACCGAGCACCGCGCCGCCCACATCGAGCGGCGGCAAGGAATCGAATGGCAGGCCGGATAACATCGCCGACAGCGGCGACGTGGGAGCACGAAAGACAAACCATTCTGTGGGGCGCGCGATTTCACCTGCACGCGGCGCGGCCGGCGGTGGCGCCGACTTCCACGTAATCATCGCGCCACGGCGCTGCGCCGCGATGCCGCTCCACGTGGTGTCTCCGTGCAGCACAAGCAGTCCCGCCTCACGGGCGCGGTTCTGTACGTCAGCTTCGCTGATGAGCGCCAACGTGCCTTCTTCGCGCCAGACGCCCGGTGCCACCCGCAAATACGCCCGTGTCGGAAGCATCACGCTGCCACGCATCACGCGCAGTACTTCCCGCACATCCAGATCGGGCGCGGTGGTCACAAACACCACCCGTGGTCGATCGCTGATGTTGATGGAGGCAACGAGCGTGTCGTTGCGCGGTTCGATATCCGAAGCGGCGTTGAGCGCGACGATCAAGCCACGGTCCCCGGCGCCGCGCGGAAGCAGAACGCGCAACGTGATGCGCCGCGAGGCGAACGGATCGAGCGACTGCACGGCAACGCGCGTGAGTTCCGCATCGGCAATCCGCACGGCCAGCGAGGCGCTGCGTACGGTATCGTTACCGGCCGTGATCGTGGCATGCACTTCGATCGTATCGCCACCGGTTGCAAACGTCGGCGCCTCAAGATTCGCCAGTGCGAGATCGGTGTGTCGCGCGCGATCCAGCCTCACGAGGCGCGAACCCGCCGGTAGTTGCAGCAGTGATTCCGGGTCGTCGAGTTCGCCGTCGGTGATGACCGTGACGGCGCGACCGAGCGCTGTTGCCTCGTCGAGCGCGGATTGCAGTCGGCTGGCAAGATCCGCCGGTGGAGTCGCGGACGCCTGACCGCGTGACACGAGCCGAACTGAATCACCCGCGAGCAGCACGCTATCGCCCGGACTCGCGGCGAGCGAGTCGAGCGCGAGGCGCCAGAGCGAGCCGTCGTTCGCGCGCGTGAAGCTCTGCGACACATCGAGCACGGTGAGCGGCGGGAGTGGCGTTGGCCGTCCCGCAGAGGCGCCGAACAACATGGCCAGCAGCGCGAAGTAGGCGCCAAAACGGAGCGCCCCGAGCAAGAGCGAGGGACCGGCTTTCGTGGCCGCGGATCTTGAAAGATCCGCGGCGAGCGAGCCGCGCCCGGCGGAACCGGCGCGCCAGAGCGGTCCGTACGCAATCCACGCACCAAGCAGCGCGAGCAGTGCGGCGATCGACCACGGCATCACGCGGGCGTTGCTCGCGATAAAGCGGAAGCAATCACGAGGATGGGGGCGTCGCCTCTACCCGATGGCGCAGGTGCCACAGAGCAACGCCAACGAGCGTACAGCGGGACGTCAGTTGCCAGCGCCGGCCGCGCGTGTTTCGGCGCGACGCACACCGTTCGCGCCAGGCGTCTGCCGGCGAAGCTGCTGATCCTGCATGGCAAAAACGCGCGTGGTGAGATCGGCAAACAGTGCATTGCGTCGCAGCGCGAACGCGGCCTTTTGCGACGATGGCAAGGGTTCCCCCCCGACGTTTCGCAACGTGGTGCGCGGATCCTTGTGCACACCTTTCACGAGCGTTTCGAAATGCAGATGCGGGCCGGTGGCCAGTCCCGTCATCCCAACGGTGCCGATGGTGCTCGAGATGTTCACTGAGGCGCCACTGCGAACGCCACGCGCGATCGAGTTCAGATGCCCGTACCGCGTCACCATGCCGTTGCTGTGGCGAATTTCAATGGTGCGACCGTAACCGCCCTTCCATCCGGCGAAGATCACCTTGCCGTTGCCGATCGCGCGTACCGGCGTCCCTCTGGATGCCGCGTAGTCCACACCGTTGTGCTGGCGCCACGTTTTCAGCACGGGATGCTTACGCGATCCGAAGACACTGGAGATACGACGGAAATCCAGCGGTGCCTGCAGGAAGGCGGCCCGGAGACTCTTGCCGTCGGCGTCGTAGAACTGCGCGCGGCCATCGGCGTCGTCGAAACGCACGGCATCGATCGCACGACCGGCGATGTTGGCGCGCGTGGCGAGAATGCGGCCGGGACGCTGTAGTCCATTCGGGGCCGTTTCGCGCTCGACGAGCACCGTGATGGAATCACCGACCCGCAGATCGCGGCTGAGATCGACGCGGTACTCGAGCACATCGGCGATGCCATAGGCGAGTTCGGCGCGCACTTTTTCGGGGAACTCAACGGCGGCGCTCACAATGGCGCCGGTGAGCGTGGAATTGATGACGCCCGCCACCGCGACGGTATCCGTCGTCCAGGGCAGGCGTTCTTCTGTTTCTTTCCATCCTTCGCCAGTGCGAACGAGCCGCACGACACGATCGACGGCCATCTGAAAGGTGACGCGCTGCACACCGGAATCCGGATGTACCTGCGCCACCACTTCGATACCGGCACGCACATGTCGATCGTCGATGAGCGAGAGACCAGCAATTGCTTGGTAAGCCTCATCGAGGCCGAGTCCCGACCGCTGCAAGACTGCGAGCAGCGGCTCGCCGCTGTGGATCGTGTCGGTGCGTTCCGAGATCACCGGCGCCGCAGGTTCCGGGGCGACAAACACATCGCCGGCGGTACGCTGCGGGACTGGGCGCCCGATCGCCAGTGCACCGGCGCCGAGGACAACGAGCCCCCCGACCACCAGTGCCTTCGTGAGCGCCTGTCTCAATCCATCTGTCTCCGAATGAACGTCGGGATTTCCATATCGTCCAACTCTACGCTCGCCGGCGGCGGAACGTTAGGGCGGATGGGACGAGCCGCGGGTGGCGCGGCCTCACGGACCTGACGCGTGGGGACCGCCGGAGGTCTCACAGCGGCGGTCCGGTCACGCTGAGCAGGGAACGGCAAAACGGCCGGATGGCGCGTCGCGGGGGTGTGCGAGGCGGCGTGCGCTCCAAACCCGCTGCCCAGCGCACCGTTGCCAAAGCCACCCTGCAGCAACCGATCGAAGCCAGTCGCGATGACCGTCACGCGAATTTCGCCGTGCATCGCCGGCTCGTGAACAGCCCCGAAGATGAACTCGGCGTCGTCGCCCACGGCGTCCTGCACAATCTCGTTGATCTGGTGCACTTCGCCGAGGGTGAGGTCCTCACCACCCGTGATGTTGACGAGCACGCCCGTCGCACCCGCAATGGACACGTTGTCCAGCAGCGGTGACGCGATGGCCTGCTGCGCGGCTTCGGTGGCGCGCATCTCGCCGCGACCGACACCTGTACCCATGAGCGCCGAGCCGCCGTTCTGCATGACGGTGCGCATGTCGGCAAAGTCGACGTTGACGAGTCCGGTGTCGCTGATCAGCACCGAGATGCCCTGCGTCGCGTGCAACAACACTTCGTCGGCCTTCTTGAGCGCCTCGTGGAACGGAATACCCTTGCCCACCACCGCGAGCAGCCGCTCGTTGGGCACCACGATCATCGTATCGACGTGCTTGCGCATCTCCGCGATGCCTTCTTCGGCCTGCCGCATCCGCTTGCGGCCTTCGAAGAGGAACGGGCGCGTGACGATGCCGACGGTGAGCGCGCCCGCATCTCGCGCGAGCTGACTGATGACCGGCGCCGCACCAGTGCCGGTGCCGCCGCCCATGCCGCAGGTGATGAACACGAGGTCGGTGTTCTGCACTACGCGAGCAAGCTCGTCCTTGCTCTCTTCCATGGCCTGTCGGCCGATGTCCGGCCGCGCGCCGGCACCGAGTCCGCGCGTGAGCTTCTTGCCGATTTGAATCTTGACGTCGGCCTTGGAGTGCATCAGCGCCTGTGCGTCGGTGTTCACGGAAATGAACTCGACACCCTCCAGATGCTCCTCGATCATGCGATTGACTGCATTCCCACCACCTCCGCCAACGCCGACCACCTTCATCCGGGCGTTCTGCGAGGCGCTCTCCTCCAACTCAAACGGCATGCGGGGTAGCTCCATCGGGGCAATCGAGGCGCAAGAGGGACACGGTTGGCGCGCGGCAACGGGCGGCGTTGCAACGACCAAAGGTGGGCTAAATGCAGTGGACAAGAATATACGCCGCGGGCAGAAAACATGCGACGGTCGCAGCGAAGAAAACTCTGTCAGGATTCCAAGGTACGACGCTTGTCAAGACCCTTTGTCCACACAACTTGCGACATGTGCAGCGATGTGATGTGTGAAGCGTGGCGGGGCACCAGATTCCGGCCTTTCTTCGGGTCACACCGCGCGTCCTTCGATCAGAAAAAATCCTGCAACCAATCCTTGACACGCTGGGCGAGCTTGTCGACGCTCGTGCCCGAAAGTCCCGCCCGGCGTACCACCACACCGCCCAGCGCCATCCGGTGCGCGCCGTACAGCGCGAGACCGGTGACGGTGGCGAACCGCGGCTCATCAATCAGCTCCCGCAGGCCACTGAGCCGTCCCGCCGGCACACCCACACGCACGTTGACGCTGAACACATCGGCCGCCAACTCGGCCGCGCCTTCCAGCGACGCACCACCGCCGGTGAGCACGACGCCCGAGGCGAGCTTGCCGCCGTAACCGGCCGTCTCAATCTCGCGCTGCACCAGATTGAAGATCTCGTCCATGCGCTGATGAATGATGTGCGCCATGAGCTCGCGCGACAGATGCCGCTCGCCGTGCTGCGCGTTCGCGGGCACGGCAATCAACTCGTCGCCCGCGAGCAACGGCTCGTACGCACACCCATAGGCTTCCTTGAGCGCCTCGGCATCGTGCTGCGTTACGCCGAGGCCTTGCACGATGTCGCCGGTGACATTGTTGCCACCGTACGCCAGCGATCCGATGTGACGGATCTTGCCTTCGTGAAAAATCGCCACATCGGTAGTACCAGCGCCAAGCTCCACGAGCGCCACACCCGCCTCTTTCTCTTCCTCACTCAGCACGGCCAACGCACTGGCGAGCGGCTCGAGCACGAGCTCCTTTACCTTGTAGCCGCTCTTCTCCACGCTGCGTCGCAAGTTCATGGCGGGCGCGCTGCCAATGGTGACGAGATACATCTCGGTCTCGAGGCGCAATCCCACCATACCGACGGGATCACGAATGCCGAGTGCCTGATCGACACGGTATTCCTGCGGAATCGCGTGCAACAACTCGCGATCCTGCGGAATAGCCAGCGCGCGCGCGACTTCATTGGCGCGATCGACATCGGCGCGCACAATGTCGTCGCCGCTGATGGCCACCACACCCGTGCTGCACATCGCCCGCACGTGTTCGCCGGCGATACCGACATACAAGGAATCGGCCTGTACGCCGGCGTGTCTGGTGGCCTCGCCGAGGGCCTCCTTGATGGAGTGCGTTGCTTCTTCAATGTTCGATACCACCCCCCGTCGCAGCCCCTGCGTGCGGGCACGTCCCACACCGAGGATGCGCAACATGGGGGAACGCGGCAGATCGCCGCCCACTGACGCCACGAGCGCGGTCGTGTGGGCGGTACCGATATCGAGCGCAGCAACAATCGGATCTGTGTTCATGGCAGTCTGGCGATCACCTGGTCTCGGAAACGCAGATCCAACTCCACCGCTCGCAGGCGCCGCTGCGCGAGATCCGCTTCAACAGGTAATATGTCTGCGAGACGGGCTACGGTCACGTCATATCGCGCCCGCAGGGCAAACTCGCCCAGATCAAGGCGGATATCCTGCGTGCCCTCACGCCGCGCGCCCGCCAGACGCGTCCAGAGCGCGGGGGAACCGGAGCGGATGCGGTCGAACAGCTGCAAGAGGGCGGAATCGGGCGCTCCGAGCACCGGCACATCGACCGGTGTGCTCGACGGATCAATCGGCAGCGTCTGTCCCTCGGCATCGACGGCCGCGAGGCCAAGCGCCGAGGGGATGAGGGCGACGGGGGTTCGTTCGACCAGGCTCACGAGCAGTGTGGCCGGCAATCGGCGCGCGACGCTGGCGCTGATAATCATGGGATGAGCGGCGACGCGTTCGCCGAGCGGCTCGAGCGGCGTCCAGACGGAAGCCATGGTGTCGAGCGCCAACAGCGCAACCAACTCCGACGGGTCCGCGTAACGCACGCCATCGAACTCGATCTTGCGCACGTGGAAAAAGTCGAGTGTTGCCAGCGCACGCGGTCCCCACCACGGTGTGGACACAAGCGCGAGCGCCAGTATGCCAGCGCCCGCGCGCGTGAGCCAGATGCGCCAGTCGCGCGCGCGCGTCGACGACGTTGACGCCGCGGCCCTGGTGTCAGCGCTCATGTGTCCAACATCGTCAGCACTTCACGAGCTACCAGTGTGATGTCGCCGGCCCCCATGGTGATGACAAGATCATTGGCGCGTGCCGATGTCACGATCGCTGCAGCGCAGTCCGCGCGCGGGCCGCACCAGTGTGGCACGCGTCCAGTGGCGCGCATCGCGTCGGTAATCAGCGATGAGGTGACGCCCTCAATCGGCTGTTCACGCGCCGGATAAATGTCACAGAGGAAAGACACGTCGGCGCCCGCCAGCGCATGCGCAAATGCCCCGGCGAAATCGCGCGTGCGTGAGAAGAGATGCGGCTGAAAGGCCACGATCAAACGTCGCTCCGGAAACGCCGCGCGCGCTGCCGCAATTGTTGCCGCGACTTCGGTGGGGTGATGTGCGTAGTCATCCACCACGATAATGTCACGGGTGTCTCCGATGCGCTGAAAGCGTCGTTCAACTCCGGCGAACGTAGAGAGACCGGGTAACATGTGATCGATGCGTGCTCCGATCATGAGCCCGGCACCAAGCGCCGCGAGGGCGTTGCGCACGTTATGGACACCCGGAACGTGCAGTACCAGGTCACCCATGGATTCGCCATCAAACTCAAGTCGTGAGGTGGAGCCGCGCGCGTTGAACCGGACATTGCGCGCGATCAACCGCGCCGTCCGCACACCCGCGGCATCGGGTACATCGGCGGCGTATCGCACGACTTCGCGCGTGGCGTCCTGCGGCAGTGCCGTCGCACCGGCATCGTCGCCGCAGAGTACAACGGCGCGCGCAGGCTGCATGAATCGAACGAACGTCTCGTTGATGTCGGCGAGATCGCGATAGATGTCGAGATGATCGGCTTCAACATTCAGCACCACGGCAACCGTCGGCGTGAGCGCGAGAAACGAACGATCGTACTCGTCTGCCTCGACGACGAACAGGTCGGTTCGTCCGGCGCGCAGATTACTGCCCCACGCGCCCACCCGCCCACCGGCAATACCCGTGGGATCGAAACCAGCGGCGGCCAGTGCCTCGGTGGTCATCACCGTCGTGGTCGTCTTGCCGTGCGTGCCCGCCACCGCGATCAACGTACCACCGCTCACGGCGTCGCCAAGCGCTTCGGCGCGTCGGATGACCGGCAGCCCGAGCGCGCGGGCAGCGACGAGCTCAGGGTGCGTGTGCGGAACAGCCGACGAATACACCACGGCACGCGCGCCACGTACGAACGCCGCATCATGTGCCTGCACGGCAACGCCCATTCGCACCAGATCGGGCGCACCGCCGGGATTGGTATCGGTGCCCTGCACCGCGACGCCGCGCCGTACGAAGAGCTCCGCGAGACCACTCATGCCGGCGCCGGCAATGCCGACAAAATGAACCGGTCGCGTGTCGGAGATATTGAGAAGCCCAGTCATGGAAGTTGGAGCACAAGAGTAGCGATCGCTTCGGCGATGCGTGCAGCGGCATCGGGACGACCACGAACACGCGCCGCGCGCGCCATGGTCTCGCGAACAGCAGGTTGTCGCTGCAACGCATGCAGTGTTTCCTGCAGCGCCGCGCCATCGTAGGCGGTTTGTGGCAGATGAATCGCGGCACCGGCAGCCGCCAGGGTCCGCGCGTTGTGTGCCTGATGATCCTGCGCCGCGGTTGGCAATGGGACCAGCACCGACGGAATGCCCCACGCGCACAACTCCGCAATGGTCATGGCGCCCGCGCGCGTCACCGCGACATCAGCTACGGCGTAGGCGTCGGAGATGGGCGACAAGTACGGTTCCACACGCACCCGATCACTGGCGAGGTGGGCGTGCATCCCGTAGTGCGCTCGACCGGTGGCCCAGATGAGCGTCACCCCGTGGGGAATGCCCAGTGCACACCACTCGGCGACACCCGCGTTGAGCGCGGCGGATCCTTGACTACCGCCCACAATGAGCACGGTGAACGTATTCTCGGCGGCCCAGTCGACGCGCAACCGCGGTTCGAGGCCGACGGTCTTGAACTCCTGCAACTCGAAATCGGCCTGGGCCGAAGTCGGGCCGACGGGCACGGTGCCGGCGGGTAGCGACGACCACGCGCCGCGCTTCGTGCTGGGCACTGATGTGCTGGGACGCGATCTGGCCACGCGGCTGCCGCGCAAAATGGACGGCGATCTCGCCCCGGAGGACCCGTTTCAAGATGATCTCCGCGACATCCGGGTGATCGACATGACCGGGCTGGACAGCATCCAGGCGCGGGGGCAGCGCGCCCTTTCGCTCTGGAAAAAATATAACGTGCGGCTAAACTGGAATTATCGCGGCCGGTCGCGCAACAACCTCGTCACGGGCAACGGCATCGAGCCGGGCACGTTCAACTGGACCTCAAAGCGCCTCTACCTGGACGTGGTCGGCGAATACACGTTGTGGAAGCAAACGGCCTTTTTCTTCAACCTGCGCAACGTCGGCGACGCGACGGAAGATGTTAAGGTCTTCGGGCCAAATACGCCGGAAGTTGCGCGCTTCCGGACGCGCATCGACTACGCCTCGCTCTGGACCTTTGGCCTGAAGGGCACCTGGTGATTCGATTCCTGGGTCGCCGTATCCGGTAGGGCCCGACCGCCGGGCGGGCCGTTTTGGGGACAGGCTTCCCGGAGCGGGCCGCTCGGAAATCGGCCCCTTCCTCCAACGCACCGGAGCGGCCGTCTACGGCTTCATGAGATAGGCGAACAGATCGCGCAGCGCGGCGTCATCGAGATCGCCGAGCAGGCCTTCGGGCATCAAGGACTGCGGGAAGGCCTCGAGTTTTTCGACGTCGTTCGTGCGCGCGGTGTGCCGCTGACCGGCCATGTCCTGGAGCACGACGTTGGTGGCGTCCAACGTCGTGCTCCAGGACATGGCCGGTCAGCGGCACAC
>ENA-ORBV01015459-ORBV01015459.1-microbial-mat-metagenome-genome-assembly--contig:-NODE-15459-length-11223-cov-68.948143_pt1 | contig 11223 bp, 9 predicted proteins | sample MGYA00237777_ERZ505514 | MGnify/ENA primary metagenome ERZ505514 (study PRJEB26160, sample SAMN06269048) | microbial mat metagenome | isolation source: Oligotrophic lake microbial mat | place...
CGCTTCACGTCCGGGGTCGTGCTCTACGACGGGAGCGCGACCATCTCTTTCGGCGCGGGCCTGTACGGCGTGCCACTACGCGCGCTGTGGGAGACCCCAGGCGCTTGACCACGCGCAGTTCCGGCGTATGCGAGAACGGCAGCGAAGAACTGACTCCGCACCCGCGCGACCAGGAACCGGTCGTGCATCTCGGCACCGAGCGGGCCACGACCGCAGGCCCGACAGCCGCGCTCGTCCTCGGCATGGATCAGGACCCGCACGGCGTCCGCGGCACACATGGAATTCAGACCGCTCGCTCCCTCGCCAACTCGATCGCCGCCTGCATGTCCCGGTCGAGCCTCCCGAAGTGAGCGACGCGTACATCGAGGTCCAGGCCTTCGCAGCGCCTCAAGGCTCTCCCGATCGCCGACGCGATCCACAGCTTGGGATTCTTGAAGGCGCCTCCACCCAGGAACGTGAGCCACACGATCCCCGAACCCTGCGCTTCGTCCGCGTCCAGGACGGCGGCCAAGAGCGTCGCCTCGCAGGCCGCGTCCAAGGCGAGGGTCGCCAGCGGTTCCCACGACGCCGGGGTTGGCGCGTGCGGTCGCGGCCTGCGTGCACGCCCCAACGCAAGCGGACTTGCGTTGGGGCGAACTCTACGCAGCCCACCTTGCGTGCAGTCAGGCGCGCGTGCAGTCAGGCGCGCGTGCAGTCAGGCGCTGCCTCGATCGAGACGGTCCCGCAGGCCAGGACCGAGCGCTCGGTCCTGGCCTGCGGAGCCTCGTATCGGCGCCTCCGAACCGCGGTGGGCAGCCCCTAAAACGGCCGCTTTCGGGGAGCGGGCACAGTTGAACCCAAGGCCCGCCAAGGGTTTGGGGCCGTTCGGGCAGAACGGCGATGCAATTGCCGATCTGCCGCGCGCAGCGTAGGCTAGACGCGTGTCCACCCGGCGCACTCTCGAACCCCGGCTCCGGCTCGGCGCCTCGCAGATGCCGATCGTCACCCTGACGGGGCCGCGCCAGTCGGGGAAGACGACCTTGTGCCGCGCGGTCTTCGCGGACAAGCCGTACGCGACCCTCGAGGACGGGGCCGTCCGGCAGCGAGCGACTCGGGATCCGCTCGCCTTCCTGGAGTCGTTTCCCGACGGCGCCGTGCTCGACGAAGTCCAGCGCGCGCCGGACCTCTTCTCGTACCTCCAAGTGCGCAGCGACCGGAGCGCGCGTCCGGGCGAGTGGATTCTGACGGGCTCGCAACATTTCTTGCTCCTGCGCGAGCTGTCGCAATCACTGGCGGGGCGGACGGCGATCTTCCATCTGCTGCCGTTCGAGCTCAGCGAGTTGCGCGCCTACCCGAATGCGCTGAGGTCGTCGCTCGCGACGCTCCTCGAGGGAGCCTTCCCGCGCATCCACGAGCTGAAGCTCGCGCCGTCGGAGTGGCTCGCGGATTACGTCGCGACCTACTTGGATCGTGATGTCCGCGACCTTCTGCGTGTCGGGGATCTCTCGACCTTCCACGCCTTCCTCCAGCTCGCCGCGGGCCGTACCGCGCAGGTCCTCAATATCAGCTCGCTGGCGTCGGACGTCGGGGTTTCGCCCAGCACGATTCGTTCGTGGATCTCGGTGCTGGAGACGAGCTTCACCATCTTCCTGCTTCGTCCGCAGCTCCCCAACGTCAACAAGCGCGTCACGCGCGCGCCGAAGCTCCACTTCTACGACTCGGGACTCGCGTGTCACCTGCTCCGGATCCGCGAGGAAGCTCAGCTCGAACCGCATCCACTGCGCGGCTCGATCTTCGAGAGCTGGGTCGTGGGCGAGATCGTCAAGCAGCGCATTCATCGCGGCCGACGCGACGGGGTCTTCTTCTACCGCGATCGCGGCGGGCTGGAGGTCGACCTCGTGATCGAAGACGCGGATGAGCTCGTGGCCGTCGAGGTGAAGTCCTCGCGGACCCCGAATCTCGATGCGTTCGCGTCCTTGGATCGCTATCAGCGCGCAATCGAAGGGAGCATTCTTGGGCACAAACGCCTGCGCAAAGTCGTCGTGTACGCAGGCGACGAGACGATCGCCACGAGTCGAGGCCTGATGCTGCCGTGGAATCGGCTCGACGCGTTCGATTGGATCGCGGGCCGCCTCCTCGACGAGAAGGCTACGGATCGAGCGGGCGAGCCGATCGTCTGACGGAGGTACGGAGTCAGGCTCCACTCCGCCGTTCTCGCCACGGCGGGAGTACCGGAGTACCGAGCCCGGCTCGCCTCCGCCGTTCTCCCCCCACAACCGCAACCCTCGTCAACAACTCCCAGATCTCCCGCGACCATTCGCGCCGCCGAACGTCATCGAACATGAGGGAGCGCATGGGCCGAACACCACGTCACGACGGGCCGGGCGTGTGACATCACGTCCTGAACCGCAGCATCGCGCGGCGCAGGGTGTTCGAGAACCAGCGCGACGTCCGGTTCTTCCTCTCGCGGCTCGCGCGTGCAGTGCGGGAGTACCGAGCCCGGCTCGCCTCCGCCGTTCTCCCCCCGCCACCGCAACCCTCGCCAACAAATCCCAGATCTCCCGCGACCATTCGCGCCGCCGAACGTCATCCACGCCGTCGTCGTGCCCGCGGCGAGCGTGCTGGCCGCGCGTGAGGTGCTCCGGGCGGCCTGGGGAGAAGCGGCGCTCGCTCGGCTCGCGTAGTACGGAGTCAGCGCGTGTACTGGCTCAGCCAGCTGTAGAAGATCGGCACGTAGTCCGTCGGGTAGTTCGTGCCACTCGGGTACTCGTGCGTCATGTTCGGCAGGATGCGGAAGCGGTACTCGCGGGGACCGGTTCCCATCACGGTCGTGTTCCAGATGAACTGCGTGAGGGCTGGAGTCTCGAGCGTGGAATAGGCCGAAACGTCGAGCCCCAGCGCGTCGGTGTAGAGCTGGAGTGGATCCCACATGCACGGAGTCGCCAGGACATCCGCCACGTGACGCGGGAGGATGTCGCCCGGCTGCAAATCGCCGGCGGCGATGCAGTTGTCGCGCTTCTTGTCGTCGAGCGTGCCGACGACCTCGAAATGGGGTCGGAAGTCGGTGCCGTTCGCGGGGAAGTACTGCGACGCCGTCCCGCCCCCGACTCCGATTCCGCCCGACGATGTCGTCGCAGCGAAGATGTCCGCGAGATCGACGTGGATCTTGGTCTTGACGAACGCGCCGCCGTTCGAAAAGCCCGTTGCGTAGATGCGCTCGCAATCGATGTCGAGATACGCGCCCAGTGTGTTGTGCAGCTCGCGCAGAAACAGAACGTCGTCCGACATGGGCAGCTCGGAGGGATCGACGACCGATGCCGCGACTTCGTCCGTGTGCCACTTCGTCCGCACGGTGCCGTCCAGGAGCAGGTAGGGCAGTGCCTGCGGATACACGGCGATGAACCCGAGCACTTCGGCCGCCTGATTCCAGGTGGTGTTGTTCAGGGCGATCTGCGCTGTCTGTCCGGTTCCGTGCAGCATGAACACGACCGGATAGGGAGCAAGCGCGACCGAATACGTGCTCGGCACGTACACGATGAATCGTCGTGTCTCGGGATCGGCCGTCGTGACGAACGTGTTGACCGTCGACGCGCCCGCCACGAAGGACATCGCGTGGCTGGCGCCGACGAATGGACAGGGGACGTACGGAATCGGCGGACCGGCCACGACGCGCGTGCCGGTGTGGACCGGCGCTTGGCCGCCGAAAGCTCCGAGGATGATCAGGCCGAGTGTGCTCAAGGGAAGGAATGACATGAGAGAGTTCTCCTGCTGTGCATGAGATCGCGGCCACGGCCAGGCGACGCTTTCGACGAGGACCTCGATTGTCCACGCGACCGACCTCCCCATGGTGCGCGGCCCGGCGAGGCGTGGAAGGGAATCCGGCAGACCGGGGTACGGCGCCAGTCTCCCTCCGCCGTTCTCGGCGCCGCCACCGAGCATAACGCACCTACGCGGCGCGAGAACGGCGGCATCAGCCCGCTCGCCGGACCTTGATCGCGATGCCCCCGAGCTTCGGCACGTCGAGCTCGCGTGCGACGCGGACGAGAATCCACTCCTCGACGACTTCGGCGAGTTGCCGACGACACTCTTCGACGCCGCGGCCGAGCGCGACGACGCCCCGCAGGCCCGGAACGGTCGCGCAGAACGTGCCGTCCTCCAGCACTTCGTAGCGCGCGCGAGCGAGAGCCTTGTCGAGGTAGGCGGTGATCATCGTGACGTCCCGAGCCGAGCACACGGGTCGTGAGTACGGAGTCAGGCTCTCCTCCGCCGTTCTCCCACTCTCCGCAGGTTTCTTGAAGTCACCCGCAACCGCGCGCCCCACCGCGCGTCCTGCTTCGGGAGGACCTCATGCCCCGCTCACCGCGCTACGACGCCCCCGGCGACTGGCACCACGTCATGAACCGCGGCATCGCCCGCCGCACCGTCTTCGAGAACGACCGCGACGTCCGCTACTTCCTCTCACGCGTCGCGCGAGCGGCGCGGGCGGGGTGGATCGCGGTCCACGCGTATTGCGTGCTCACGACCCACTTTCACCTGCTCGTCGAGAGTCGCGAGCGAGGCCTCTCCTACGCGATGCGACGCATCCAGAACGAATACGTCCGCTGGTTCAACCGCGGGCGCAAGCGCGATGGATCCCTCTTCCGCGGCCGTTTTCGATCGCGGCTGGTCGAGTCCCTGGAGTACCGCCGCCTCCTCGTGCGCTACATCGACGAGAACGCGGTCCTCGCGCGCCTCGTGCCGGACGCGGCGCTGTATCCGCACGGCAGCGCGCGGGCGTATGCGCGCTCGCGCGGGCCGCTGTGGCTCGCGAGGTCGTGGGTCGAGGGCGAGGTCCGAGCGCGAACTGGGACAATCGCGTACGAGCCGTCGCGCTACGCCATGTGCTTCGGCGCGCCGGGCTCGCCGTCGCTCGCAAGCGTCGTGGAGCGGCGCATCGAGGTGCCGGCGGGAGGTCGCGATCCGCTCGACGACCTGCTCGGGGCGACGCCCGAGCGCGTGCTGGAGTGGATGCGGCGCAAGGCGCGGCTCGCGGACCAGACGCGCATCGATCTGCCGGTGTGTGATGCGGCGCGGGTCGTCGAGATCGTGCGAGCGCGCCGGGTGCGGTCCGCTGACTGGTCCGTCGAACTCTCGCGGATCCGATCCGACGGATGGAGGCTCGCGGAGGCTGGACTGCTCCGCGAATTGTGCGCGGCCACGTGGGTGGAGATCGGGCACGCGATCGGCACGGCGGAGCAGGGCGCGATCCGGGCGTACCGACTCCATCGGCGGGCGCTGGACGAGGTCGAGGAGTACGGTCCGACCGTGTCCGCGATCGGAGCCGAGGCGATCGCTTGCTGCTACGGAGCGCGCGACAGCGTCGGGGTCGGCGCGGTTCAGCATGGCGGCGGCTGGGGCGTGGCGTAGCGCGGGACGGTGCAAGACGAGGCCGAGAACGGCGGAGGAGAGCCTGACTCCGTACCTCTTAACGCGGGACGGTGCAGGACGAGGTCGAGAACGGCGGAGGGGAGCCTGACTCCGCGTGGTACGGAGTCAGGCTCTCCTCCGCCGCTCTCGCCCTCTCCACGCGAGTTCGCGCAGTCCCGCGCGCCAGCACCGCGACGCCCATGGGTACGCACGCTGGAGTGAGCCGCTCTGGCTGGAGAGGTCGTGAGTCGAGTGCGAGGGCGGGAGGTAGCGCGGCAGGGCGCAAGGCGGCGGGAGAACGGCGGAGGGGAGCCTGACTCCGTACCTCCGTACCTCCCGCTGGATCTCGTGAAAGATGCGCACCAGCGCGGGACATCCCGTGGTGAAGCGCCCTCGACGCGCTCCCAACTCCACCCACATGCACATGCAGCCCCTGATCCTGTCCACCGCGATCCTCGCCTTCGCTGCCTGGCCCGCGAGCGCTCAAATCGCACCCCTGCTCGCTCCGCCTCGGCTCGTCAACGCGCCCGGGACGAGCGACACGACCAACGACGACGGCGTGGCCCTCGGCGTCGGCGGGGATGGGCTCTTCGTGGCCTTCTACAGCGCGATCGACCCCACGCCGGGCACGGGTGGGGATCGCGACATCCACTTCGCGAGGAGCTTCGACAACGGCACGACATGGCTGACGATCGGAGCCGCGCAGGCGATCTTCGCCACGGACGGAGCCGACGACGATCGCGAGCCGTCCATCACGTCGAACGCGATCTTCTGGCGGTTCGCGTACGCCTCGGACCGGCTCCAAACGGCGGGTGAGCATGACATCTACTGGGGCGCCGCGAGCGCGACTCCGGGAGTGTTCTCGCAGAACGGCCCGATCAACAACGATTTCCCCGGCGACAACAAGGACGATCGCGAGCCGTGCATCGTGAACGCCGGCAACACTTATGTGTGCGCGTGGCAGCGCAACTCCGGTGATCCCGAATGGGACATCTGCTTTTCACGCAGCATCAATGGGAGCAACGTCTGGTCGCCGGTCGCGTTCTTGAACACGAACGGCGCTACGGACATCGGCCAAGATCTCCATCCGCGCCTGGCGACGGACGGCATCGGCACATGGGTCGCCGTCTGGCAATCGACGGAGAACATGGGCGGAACGATCGGCACGGACAACGACATCTTCAGCGCGCGCTCGACCGACGACGGCGCCACATGGAGCGCGCCGACGCTGGTCAATTCGACGGCCGCGAGCGACGGCACGGCGAGCGATCTCTCGCCCACGATCGCCGTCGACCGTCTCAGCGGCACCTGAATCGTCGTCTGGCAGTCGACGAACTCCCTCGGCGGCACGATCGGCATCGACAACGATGTCTTCTCGGCGCGCAGCACGAACGGCGGCGCCACGTGGAGTACGGCGGCTCTCGTGAACACGGACGCGGCGACGGACCAGAACGGGCTCGAGAACAACGACAACTTCCCCGATGTCGTCGCCGATCAGAAGGGCCACTTCATCGTCGCCTGGCAGCGCGGGCCCTCGCCGCCGACGGAGTACGACATCCGGGGCGCGCGCAGCGACGATCTCGGGCTCACCTGGACCGCGCCGTCGCTCGTCAACACGAACGGTGCGACCGATGTCGGCGCCGATTCCGAGCCGCGCCTGGCGGTGGACACGCACGGTCACTGGCTGGCGGCGTGGAACTCGACTGAAAACCTGGGTGGAACGATCGGCACTGATCGCGACATCCTGGCCGCGCCCTTCCTCATCCCCGACTCGTCCGGCCCCGGAACTTCGTTCTGCTATGGATTCCGGATGAACGGGAATCGCTGCCCGTGCGGCAACGACTGGATACTCGGCTGCGCGAACTCGACGGGCTTCGGTGCTTCGTGCGTGTTGTCGGGAGCCGCGAGCCTCGGTGGCGCGCCGTGCTCGGCACTCGGACAGAACATGCCGCCGAACACGTCGGCGTTGTACTTTCAAGGCACCGGTGTCGTCGGCTCCGGCGAGGGTGCAGCGTTCGGCGACGGACTGCGCTGCGCGGGCGGCGCGGTCGCGCGCATCGCGACCGTGACGAACAACGGGTTCGGAAGCTCGAGCGTCACGCTGCCGAAGACCGGGCTCGCGGGCGGCGATGTGCGTGCGTATCAAATTTGGTATCGCAACGCGGCCGTGTTCTGCACGGCTTCGACGTTCAACCTGAGCTCGGGCTTGCTCGCGACCTGGGTGCCGTAGGCGGATAGGACCGCCAGGCGCTGGACCGAGCCACCCCCCCGATCTCGCCGACGTGAGCGAGACACACTCGCCGATCCGGTGCTGATCGAGATCGAGGCGACCCGCACGCCGGTGGCCGAGACGGTTCGACGACGTCGCCGGCGTGCTCCTCTCGGCGGGGATTCCGCACAGGTCGGGGCGACGCGTCCTGGTGTACGCCGGGAACGAAGCTTCGATCCGACTCCGTACGCAGGACCGAGAGCAGACCGGCGCTTCCTCCGCTACGCTGCGCGCATGTCCGACATCGACCCAGAGAAGACCCGCTTCGAAACCCGCGCGATTCATGCGGGTCAGGAACCCGATCCGCGCAATGGTGCGGTCATGACGCCCGTCTACTTGACGAGCACGTACAAGCAGGACGCGCCGGCCGTTCCGCGCGGCGGGTACGAGTACTCGCGCACGAGCAATCCGACGCGCACCGCGCTCGAGGAGAACTTGGCGAGCCTCGAGAGCGGCGCGTGGGCGCTCGGGTTCGCGTCGGGGCTCGCGGCGACGAACGGGCTGATGGATCGCCTCGTGCCGGGCGACCACGTCGTCGCGGGCAACGATCTGTACGGCGGCACGTACCGCATTTTCTCGAAGGTCTTCGAGCGTTACGGCATCCGCTTCACCTACGTCGACACGGCGAACGTTGCCGCAGTCGAGCGCGCCATCGAACCGGCGACCAAGTACGTCTACCTCGAGACGCCGACGAACCCGCTCTTGCGCATCACGGATATCGCGGCGGTCGCGAAGGTCGCGCACGCGAAGCAGAAGCTCGTGATCGTCGACAACACGTTCGCGACGCCGTACCTGCAACGGCCGCTCGAGTTGGGTGCGGACGTCGTGCTCCATTCGCTCACGAAGTACCTCGGCGGACACAGCGACGTCGTCGCGGGCGCACTGATCGGGAACGACGCGACGCTGCGCAAGGAACTGGCCTTCTTCCAGAACGCGGTCGGAGGCACGCCCGGACCGTTCGACATGTTCCTCGTCATGCGCGGCACGAAAACGCTGCACGTGCGGATGGATCGGCACTGCGAGAACGCCATGGCGCTCGCGAAGTGGCTCGAGAAGCAGCCGGGCGTCGCGCGCGTGATCTACCCGGGATTGCCGAGCCATCCGCAGCACGAGCTAGCGAGGCGACAAATGAAGGATTTTGGCGGCATGTTGTGCTTCGAACTCGCCGGCGACGTCGCTGCTGCGAACGCGTTCGCGTCCGCGACGAAGATCTTCACGCTGGCGGAGTCGTTGGGCGGCGTCGAGTCGCTCGTCGAAGTGCCCGCGTCGATGACGCACGCTTCCATCCCGGCGGAAGTGCGGCGCGCGCAAGGGTTGGCGGACGGACTCGTGCGTTTGTCCGTCGGCATCGAGCACGTGGACGATCTGATCGCGGACTGCGCCCAGGCGCTCGCGGTCGCCCAATCCCCCGCGCGGGTTCCGGCTCGCGCGCGGTGAGGGTCGAGAGCGTTCCACCTCCACTCGCGCCGGTGCGCAGATCCCTGTCGTGACCCGAGTCGGGTTCACACCCGACCTCGAAATCGCGCTCTTCACGCAGGATCCAGTCGGCGCTCTCGACGTCGCCCCCCATGCTCGGATTCAGAACACTTCGCCTCGCGCTCGCCGGTTCCACCGCGCGGTTCGTCGGCGCGGCGAGCCAACAGCACGCGCATCCCGCCGCGCGCGGACGACCGCTACCGCTGTGCGCAGCGACACCGACCTGTCCCTGGCCGGCCGAGCCGACGAGTTCCGCGATCAACCTGACCGGCATCGCAGGCGCGGGCACGAACGACTCCCACCAAGACATGAGCGGTGCGTTCTGGAATCCGTACGCGGCGGCCTTGTGGGTGTGCCGCAACGGAGGCTCGGGCGGTTCGAGATCTGGAAGCTCGTTCCGAACGGCGCGAACTCGTTCCAAGTCGGCACCGTCGCCGGACAGCGCGCGGAATGGTCGAACTTCGGCGACTGCGAAGCGCTCGCTCTCGGGACTTTCGCGGAACCGAGCACGCTCTTCACGGTCGAGGAAGCCTCGAACTCGATCCAGGAATGGAACCTTTCGAGCCCGACCGCGATCCGGCGTCGCACTTGGAATCTCACGGCGCACGTGCCGACCTACGACTACCCGGGCAGCGCGAACGACGAAGGTTTCGCGATTCAGTGGAGTCCGGGCTCGTGCGTGGGTCAGCGCGGCGGCTTCGTGATCACCGATGATGGCGGCGGCAACTCTGTGCGCTGGTGTCGTCAGTTTCCGTGCGGTTTTTGAGTGGTTGTCGGAGGCTGCACGGCGCTACGAGGAAGTAGTGGTCGTCGTGCTCTGAACGAGGCCGAGCACATGTTCACGCTCGCCGCGGGTCGAACCGTGCTCCGCGTGCGGTAAGCTCTTCCGCCGGCCTTGCGGGACCTCTACGGCGATTGCCTGCATGAAGAGCCCGGCCCGAGAACTCCGTCGCCGCCCCGGTTCGCCTTCGAGCACATGAGGCCATCGTTCGAATGTCAGGACATCGTGGCGCGCCGGCTGCGCGTTGCGAACGATCCGGAACCCGTCGTCGTCGACTACGTTGTCCGCGCAGCGAATCGCGGTCGATTCGCCTTCACGGCTGTTAACGACGGGCGGCCGCACACCTCTGCTCTCGGCATGACGACGCGATGCCAGTGGGCGATGCGGCGGAACACGAGCGGCACGATCGGGGTCGAACGCGTGCGCATCGTGGAGGTCCGGCGATGAGCGCGACTCCGACGGAACGATTCGACGCCGTCGTCGTCGGCGGAGGGCTGTTCGGGGCGTGGCTCGCGCTCCTCCTCGCGCGCGAGCACCGGTTGTCCGTCGTGCTCCTCGAGCGCGAGCCGGCGCTGCTCCGCCGCGCGTCGTACAACAATCAGGCGCGCGTCCACAACGGCTACCACTATCCGCGCAGCATCCTGACCGGGCTTCGTTCGCGCGTGAACTCGGGACGATTCCTCGAGGAATTCCGCGACTGCGTCGACCGTCGCTTCGACAAGTACTACGCCGTCGGCCGCGTGCGTTCGAACGTGACCGCATCCCAGTTCCGGGTCTTCTGCGAGCGCATCGGAGCCCGACTCGGTCCGGCTCCCGACTCGGTCAAGCGTTGGTTCTCGAAGGACCTGATCGCGGACGTGTGGAGCACGGACGAGTGGGCCTTCGACTCTGAGGCCCTCGCGCAGCGCATGGCCCGCGAGATGGAGGAAGCGCGCGTCGATGTGCGGCTCTCGACCGAAGCTCGGCGCGTGGAAGCTCGCACCGATCCGACGCGGCGCCTCGCGGTCGTGACGCACGACGTGGACGGCCGCGAGCGCGTGATCGAGACGAGCTGGGTGTTCAACTCGACCTACGCGAACCTGAATGCGTTGCTCGGCGCCTCGAAGGTCGCGCGGATCCCGCTCAAGGTCGAGCTCGCCGAGATGGTGCTCGTCGAAGTCCCGGAGGAGCTGAAACGGGTCGGCGTCACCGTGATGTGCGGCCCGTTCTTCTCGTTCATGCCCTTTCCACCGCGCGGACTGCACACGTTCTCGCACGTGCGCTACACCCCTCACCACTCGTGGTTCAGCCACGAAGGCGAGCGCGACACCCT
>ENA-ORBV01015460-ORBV01015460.1-microbial-mat-metagenome-genome-assembly--contig:-NODE-15460-length-11223-cov-4.090705_pt1 | contig 11223 bp, 10 predicted proteins | sample MGYA00237777_ERZ505514 | MGnify/ENA primary metagenome ERZ505514 (study PRJEB26160, sample SAMN06269048) | microbial mat metagenome | isolation source: Oligotrophic lake microbial mat | place...
GCAATAAAGGCGCCTAGAGTCGATACTCTTCACTTAACGATCCGTGCGCGATAATTCGCATAGCGCGTTTTGTGTCGTCGTCGTGGGCGGAGCGGATAGTTACTCATCTTCCGTTTGACGCCGCGGGGCACGACGCGCCCGCGGCTGGAGCGCACGGACTCCTCGCGCAGCTCGTCCAGGAGCACCTGGTGCCAGCGCGCCACGTCCTGAGGGGGGAAGAGCCGCCACGTGGGGCAGCGTGCGGCGGGTGACGCGGAGCGCATGCGTGAAGGACAGCGTGTCGGGATCGCGCGGGCGGGGATGGGCGCCGAGCGCCGCCTCGTGCATCAGCGCGCGAATCGCGAAGTGCGCGAGGAGAAATCCCCACGCTTCTTGCCGCACCAGCTCCGGGGTCTTGCTCCGCAGCACGCGCCGGGCGCCGCGCAGATGGGTCTTGAACTCGTCGAAGGCGGTCTCGATCTCCCAGCGCTCGTGATAGAGCGCGGCCAGGTCGGCGGCGGGGGCCGCGTCCGGGTCGAGGATTGACGTGATGAGGCGATAGCGCGCCTCGGCGTCGGGGAGGCCGGGGAGCGTGTACTCGATCACCCGCACCGGGATCGGGGTGCGGTCTGCACTCCGGCAATGGCTGTTCCACCGGAGCGAGCTGCGATAGGAGCCATCGGCGTAGCGCGTGTCGACGGGCAACACCGCATTGGCCTTGACGCGCCACAGGAGCGCCGCCCCGGTCGCGGCCGCCTGCTGCCAGAGATCAAAGCCCCCGAAGCCGCGGTCCGCCAGGCACAGCATCTCCGGCGTGAGCGTCGGCACCACGGCGGCGGCGAGCGTCACCTCCCCCGTCGCAGAGGCGCCGAACGCGGCGCCGCAGAGGACATGCGTCCCGGTCTCGACCAAGCCGACGAGGCGCAGTTGCGGAAAGGCCCCGGTGGCGTTCGCGCCGCGGGCACTCGCCGGCCGGCCAAAGGCCTGCCGATTGGCCGCCGTATCGGCGACGTCGAGCGTCGTGCCGTCGAGGCTCATCACGCGCCAATCGCGATACCACGCCCCCGGGGTGTCCCGCGTCGCCACCGGCTGCACTACCGCGCGATAGAGCGCCTCCAACGGCGCCGCGCCCAAGCGGGTGCGCGCCTGCGAGATTCCCGAGGGACCAGCGGGCTCCGTCACCGCGCCCGGCGCACCGAGCCAGCGCACGCCTTCGAGCAGGCAGCGCAGCACCTCGCGCGTCGAGACGTCTGCGTAGAGCGCCAGCGCAATGGCGTAGTAGACCATCACGTGCGCCGGCAGGTCGCGTTCGCGCTGACTCTCGCGCGCCGTCTCGACCAAGACCTGCGCGACGGTCGCCAACGGAAACCGCGTCGTCAACACGCCGAGGCTGATGTGATCGGTCAGGCGTGTCCCTGCGGGAAGTCCTGCGGCCGTCCGTGCCATGGCCTGCTCCGAGGTGGGGTCGGAGCAAGAATCTACGTTACGCAGGTCTTTAAGTGAAGAGTATTGGGGCTAGGAAGGCGATCTGCAGTCCACTCCGTCGAGACCAAGCCTGGAAGGCATCGGTGACCGCCGTGCGTTCGATCGCGCCAGCCGGAGCCCGACTGCGGAGGAAGACCTCGCGACACGCCAGCCGTGGGCGCCCGTGGCGGAGATAGTCCGCCAACGCGGCCCCCACCTCGTCCGTGAGCGGCAAGAAGAGCGGCTGGCCGCCCTTGCGGGGGAAGATGCGAAGCGAGCCCGCCCGCCACGCAATCGCATCGAGCGTCAGGGCGGCGACCTCGTGCACCCGCAACCCATATGTCGCGATCAGCAGAAAGATCGCGTAGTCGCGTCGGCCGATCGGCGTGCGTCGATCAATCGATCGGAGGAATGCTTGCACCGTATCCCACGGCAGCGCGCGAGGCAATTGCTCCAAGCGGTAGACGCGCGGCGTATCGATCGCCTGCTCCAAGCCCGGCCGAAGCTCGCCCTGCGCCGCGAGAAACCGGAGAAACCCGCGGAGATGCGCAACGACATGTTGTAGGCTGGCTCGCGCCTGACGCCGAGCAACACGCTGTAGAAAGTCTTCGATAGCGCTGGCAGACAGCGCAGTCATCCCGGCCGTGCTTGCGTCGTAGTCCAGTTGCCGAAGCAGCTCGGCACTGCTTCGCAGATGCGCGCTCACCGTCGGAGTCGTGAGTCCTCGGACGTCCCGAAGGAAGTCACCGTATGCGGCGAGCAGCGTACGACTCCGAGACCCGGGCTCGCGCGGCGCCGCGAGCAGGCCGCGCGCGTGGAGATATCGATGCCAGCAGCGCACGGCCGCTGCGAGCTTCGCATCATCCTTCCGCGCGCGGGCCGACACACAGGCCGACCAATCAGCGGTCGTGACGTCGGCGAGCTGCCGAAACCCGCGTCGCCTCAGCGCACGGTCGAGGCGGCAGCTGCATCGCACGTGTTGTCGGACTGACAAAGGAGCGTAGCCCTTCTCGGCGAGCCACTCGGCGAATCCATTGATGACGCAGCCCAAGACCTGAAGTCGCAAGAAACGGTCGTGGGCCCTCGGAAACAATTGCGTGAGCATCGGGAACCTTCCTGACGTGGGTGCCTGAATTGGCACCGCCCCGATGCTACGTCCGGTAATGGGAAGTCAGCGCCCCCAGATAATGCGGCGCCTCAGCGAGATACCGATGACGCTCCACATTACTGCGCGCTTCTCATTAGTCGAGTTATGTGGAGCTCTACATAATTGGACGACTGGGGCCTCGCCCCGCTCGGCGACCGGGAACGTCGCGATCTCCTCGAGCTCATCGAGGATCGCGTCGGCCGTCGGGCCACGCTCATCACCAGCCAGCTGCCGGTCGAACACTGGCACACGAGCATCGGGGACCCCACTTTTTGCGATGCCATTCTCGACCGGCTGGTCCACCACGCGCACCGCATCACCCTCTCCGGCGGCTCGCTCCGCCGACTCGCCACGCCCGACTCCACCGACGTCTCCGCTGACTAACCTCGTGTCCGTGCCCCCACGTTACCCCTGATCGATATCGACCGAACCCGGTGATCGACATGGTGCGAAACGACTGATCGCCTTGGGCCGAAACAGGTGATCGGAATCACCGAAATATGCACCGGCTGGCGCAGTGGTTTCAGACCACGTTTGGCGCCAGCATCGTGCACGCGTGTCGGCTGGCGGGCTTCAGTCGGACCGGGTGGTACCGGCCGGGCACGGGGAAAGACCAAGCCGCGCTCCGCATGCGCATTCGCAAGCTGGCCCACACGCGGCCACGCTTCGGCGCCAATCGCATCTGCGTGCTGCTCCGGCGCGAAGGGTGGGCGGTCAATCGGAAGCGGGTGCGCCGGCTGTACCGGCTCGAAGGGCTGCAGGTGCGCATGCGCGTGAAACGCCGTAAGCACATGGCGTTGCATCGCGGACCGGCGCCGGTCCCGACCGGCCGCGGCGAGCGGTGGAGCATGGACGTTGTCCACGATGCACTGATCGACGGCCGGGCGTTTCGGGTGCTCACGGTTGTCGATCAGTGGAGTCGCGAGAGTCCGCTACTGGACGTCGGGTTTTCCCTCACGGGGCAGCACGTCGTCGGTGCCTTTGAAGCCCACGTCGGCGAGGCCGATCTCCCGAAATCCCTCACCGTCGATCACGGCACGGAGTTCACATCCAAGGCGGTCGAAGCCTGGGCGTTTTACCGCGGCGTGGAGCTCGATTTCACCCGACCAGGGAAGCCCACCGACAAAGGGCACATCGAATCCTTTAACGGCCGCTTGCGCGACGAGTGCCTCAACGTGCATCAGTTCCTGTCGCTCGACCACGCGCAACAGCTCATCGAAGCGTGGCGGCGGGACTACAATGACCACCGCCCCCACAGTGCCCTCGGTGACCTGACGCCGACGGCCTTTGCACACCGCCCTCAGGATATCGTGACCGCCACGAAACGCTAAGTTTCTCGTTTAGACCTGTGTCATTTCGATGCCAACGTCACCTCCAGCCCAGTTGTTTTTCAAACTGTGCGCGTGACGGGGACGCTCACGTGGGAACGGGCATCGCGGCAGCCGACAAATTCATCGCGGATCTACCCACCAACCATCACGTCCCAGTCGCCGAACGGAGAAGCCGACCATGCGATCTCTTCATCGCGTCAGATTATTCGCGTGTGCTCTGGCTTGCCTCTGCGTGGTCACCGGGTGCCAGGGCGGTGAGACGCTGACGATCCCGCCTGATGTGCCGGCGCGGCCCGATAGCGGGCGCATCGCGAGCGCAGCGTACGCCGTGCCGATTGACGATGGCCGTTCACGCCTTCAGGCGCTGCGAGCGAGCCATCACTACCCAGCGCTGTCAGTTGCGATCGCCGTGGGTCGCGAGACGATCTGGGCTGAAGCGTGGGGCTGGGCGAGTATCGAGCACAAGACGGCCGCGACGACTGCTTCTCGGTTTCCCGTCGCAAGTGTATCCAAGCCGATGGCCGCGGCCGTGGTCATGCGACTCGCAGAACGGGGTCTTCTGGATCTGGACCACGATGTTCGGGAGTATGTACCGGATTTTCCGAAGAAGGCCTATCCCATCACCAGTCGGCAACTGCTTTCGCATCAAGCAGGCATTCGGCACTACCGACGAATACGCACACGGCCGTGGCTCTCAGAGGCCTACCTGAACCGCGACTTTCCCGACCTGACATCGGCGCTCACGCTGTTTGCAGACGACAGACTCGCCTTCGAGCCCGACGCCGGTTTTCTCTACAGCACCTTCGGCTACACACTGCTCGGCGCAGTAGTGGAGGGGGCGACGGGAAAACGATTCATCGACGTGCTGCGCGACGAGCTTCTCACCCCGAATCGCATGTCGTCGACGGGTCCGGACAACAGCCTTGGGGTCACCGGCCGCACGAGCGAGTACATGGCGACCAAGGAGCCCGGCAGTGTGCGTGCTGCCCGACGTACGAACAGCAGTTACAAATGGTCAGGTGGCGGGCTGCTTTCCACCGCGACCGACCTGGTTCGGTTCGGCGAGGGGATGCTCGACGATGAAATCGTTTCCGCCAATGCCCGCAACGAGATGTTCACTCCCCGTTTGCTTCGCAACGGCACGGAGAACCCGATGCGCTACGGACTCGGCTGGCGCGCGGCGTCCGTTCCTGACCCCGCCGATCCGTCGCGGCAGATATCCGTTGTGTATCACGGTGGCAGCGGCATTGGCGCCGAGGCGGCACTGGTGGTGATCCCGGAGGCCGGTGTGGCGGTCGCAATCACGGGGAACGCATCGACCGGTGGCGACGCGGCAATGGCAGACGTCGCAATCGCACTCGCGCTGACCTTCGTGCAGAAGCGGCAGTAGTCAATCGTCGGCGCGCTCGAGATCGGCCGTTGTCCGACAAGCCATCGCTCGTCGCCCCTTCCTCGCCCGTCATGCACTGAGCGAACTCGTCCGAACGATACCTCAGACGGCCGTCGCTCCATCGACTGGCGTGTGAATGTGAGGCGACACCCTATTGCATTTGCCGGTACGCCCTCGCATCGTCGAGGCGCGAGTTCGCGAACTCCACCAGCTGCACGACCAGCGGCAGCGGAGACGTTTGCGTTTTTTCAGTCTTACCGCCCTGCCGACGCGACGACGCGCGGACTTCATCGGGCGCTCCGCCGCTGTGACAGTCCCTTCCTGAAGGAGGCAGTTCGATGCGTGTCTCACGATTTGCCCTGGTCCTCGCGCTTGTCGGTTGCAGCCCGAAAGAGAAGGTGCCCGAGGCGATGCCTGCGGCGGAACCGGCGGCGGCTCCCGCTGCCGCAGCACCAGCGGCGTTCTCACTGGCGGACGCGGCCGGAAAGTGGACCTACGTTGCCAAGTCGCCGACTGGTGACACAGTGTTGGTGACGGCGGAGTTGAACGCGACCGCGGACGCCGCCGGATGGACGATCACGTATCCCGGACGCGCGCCGATACCGATGACCGTGATGGTGAGCGGCGACAGCGCGATGACGTCGGTCGGACCATATGAGAGTGTGCTGCGGAAAGGCGTGAAGGTGACCACGGAAGGTGTCGTGCGGCTGAGCGGCGGCAAGATGGTCGGCACATCCACGGCACATTACACCGTGAAGACGGCGGATTCGGTGCGCGCACTGATCATCGAAGCGACCCGCAAGATGTAGAGCTGTGGCGGGTGCGAGCGGTCGGCAGCGCCGTGGCGTGGTACCATCGGGTATCGCGCCGCGGCGAATCGCGCGATTCGCGTCCGATAGCGAGTCCTGCAGGGAATGCACGTCGGGCACGATGTCAGGCTCACTGGCTCGTCGCGCCGGACGCCAGTTCGCCCTCAGAACGCCTGATTGAATCCGAGATAGATGCCAGACGCCCCATCCTTCCCGCGGCCGTAGTCGGCGCGGATCCCGGTGCGTTGCCGCGCATCCAGCTGGGCCCTGAGGCCGATGCCGTACGTCGGCAGGAACACCCGTCCGCCGGTGGCACTGGCCGATGGGGCGACGATGCCGCCACCTACGAACGCCACACCACCCAGGCGCCGGACAATCGGCGTCCGGTACTCACCCTGTGCCGCGGCCAGCCATTGGTCGCGATAGCGTCCGCGCTCGTAGCCCCGGAGAATGTCGCTGCCGCCCACCAGCGCGCGCTGATCGAATGGCGCATCGCCATCCAATCCGATCACCTGTGCGTGTGCCGCGAGCACATGTTGCCCGCGCACGGCGTGGTACACGCGGGCATCGGCGCGCAGGCGACCGTAGTCGTACGCTGACGCAATGCCATCCAGACTCCGTGCATAACTCAGCTGCAGCCAATGCCCACCGCGCGGGGCGAAAAGATTCTCCCGCGTGTCGTGCTCCACTGCCAGCGACAGTTCGGTGATCGGCGCCTTCTGTGTGCCAGTCACCGCGCCCCGCCGCAAGGCACCGCCGGTGTCGGTCGTGATGGTGCGACGGACATGTCGAACGACGCCAGTGACGTACAAGGCGCGCGCGACGCGCTGCTGCAGTTGCACCGATGCCTCGATCCCGCGCGGCGTGAACAGCTCACGCGCGCTCTCGGGGGCGCGGTCGCCGATACCGAAGTACGGAAGCGGAAACTCCTTCCAGACAAACGAGCCGGCGATCCTCCGGGCATTCCCGGTGGTCCACCGTTCAGCCTCGACCCCGACGCGCGTCTGACTCTTGGCCGAGCGCAAGGCATAGAAGACCAGTGTCGATGGGCGCGCCGCACGCGAGGCCGGTGGGTCGCAGACCGTGAGCACCGATGCTCCGTACTGCAATCCGGTCTCCGGTGCCGAGCCGATCGATGGCAGCGGCTGCACGCGGCACCGCCCCGTGGTGTCGCGCCGCGGGAGCGAGTCGGCTTGCTGGGCCGTCAGCGAGTCCGCCTGCTGGGCCATCAGCGATCGGGCGACGATAGGCGACAGCAGCGCCGCGGCAGTGACACATGATCGCAGCCCGCGACCGAACCGCGGACAACTCACCACGCGATCCCATAGTCCTCTCCGAAGTTGCTCGCCGCGCCCCAGAGCGAGCCATGCTTCCGGTCGCGCCAGATTGCCGTGATCGGCCCCGACGTGTACTTCGCGTACTCGAGTGAATAGCCGCGCCGTCGGAGATCGTCACGCACCCAGTGCGGAATCTGTTCGTTGAGCTGCATGCGGCCCGGCCTGGCTTCGTGATCGCCGAAGCTCGAGCGCATCTGATAGGAGTGAAAGCCCGGATGCTCCGCGGCCTGCTGCACGGTCTGGCCGAACTCCACCATCGCCAGGAAGAACTGCAGCAGATCCTGATCCTGCGTGTCCCCGCCCTGCACCGAGAACGCCATCCACGGCTCGCCATCCTTGAGCGCGATCGTGGGCGTCAGCGTCACCCGCGGCCGTTTGCCCGGCTCCAGCACGTTGAACGGGCCGTCTTCGGCGTCGAGCACGAACGACTGCATGCGTTGCGACAACCCGATGCCGGTGCGTCCCGCGATGACGGCGGGAATCCACCCCCCGCTGGGTGTGATCGACACCATCCAGCCTGCGGAATCGGCCGCCTGAATGCTGGTGGTGCCGCGGGTGAACGCCTCGTCGAACAGGCTGTCACGCGAGGCGAAGTTGCTGCCCGACTGCTCCGCCGTGCGACGTGCGGCGGACGACCGCGGTCCGGTGGTGGACCACTTCGCCAGATATTCAGCAAACGGATTGACGCCCTTCTGGAACGGGTAGGGATCGCCAGGCTTGACGGCGGCATCGTTGAGCGTGGGGCTCATGAGTGCAAAGCGCGCCTTCGCGTAGTCCTTGCTCATCAGTCCTGCCACCGGTTCTGCCGGGCCGACAGACGGATCGCCATAATAGAAATCGCGATCGGCATAGGCCAGGTTCATCGCCTGATACACCGTGTGGATGTACTGCGCGCTGTTGTAGCCCAACGCCTTCAGGTCGGTGTTCTCGAGGATGTTGAGCGCCTGCAGCAACACTGGACCCTGCTGCCAGATGGGCAACTTGTAGACATCGTAGCCGCGATAGTTGGTAGTGTATGGCTCCTCGATGCGGACGTTCCACTTCGCGAGATCGTCCATGGTGAACAGGCCACCATCCTCCTGCACCCCGCGCACCAGTTCGACGGCAATGTCACCTTTGTAAAAGCGATCGTAGGCCGCCATGATCGCCTGCTTTCGCGTCCTGCCGCTGCGCAGGGCGTTGCGTTCCGCCTCGACGAGTTTGCGGAAAGTGGCCGCGAGGTCTGCCTGCCGGAAAATCTCACCGGCGGCCGGCGCTTCACGTGCCGCGCCAGTGTGTGGCAGAAACACGGCCGGCGAGTACTTCCACTGCCTGAAGCGCGCCGCATTCGCCTGCATCGCGTTGGCCGCCTGCGCTTCGATGGCGTAGCCCTGCTCCGCCATCTGAATGGCTGGTGCCAGCACCTGGGCCAGTGACATCGTGCCGTACTCCGCCAGCATCACCATCAGTCCGCCCGGCGTGCCTGGCGTGACGGCCGCGAGCGGTCCGAACTCCGGCGGGAACGACATCCCCTTCGATCGATAGAAGGTCGGTGTGGCACCCGTTGGCGCGACACCAAGCGCGTTGATGCCGATGACCTTCTTCAGCCTGGGGTTGTAGATCAGCGCTTGCGTTTCACCGCCGCATCCGAGCGTGTCCCACATCGTGCAGACCGCGGCCAGCATCGCCGCCGAGGCATCGACCGCGTTGCCGCCCTGCTGGAAGATCATAGCGCCGGCGGTGGCGCCCATTGGTTTGCCGGTGACGGCAACCCAGTGGCTGCCGTGGAGCGGCGGGCGCTCGGTGTGCTGGGCAGCAGTGCTGGAAGGAGCCAGCGTGGCGAGCAGCAGACCGATCGCGAGCGATGTGGCGGCGAAACGGCGGGGGGTGAGCAGCGGCATGGGCGCGTGAGTCGAGGAGCGGGAGCGGCGTCAGCTGGAGTATGTACCGCCCGAGCGCTCCGTGCCACGGTAGGTGGGTAAGGCGGCGCCGAGTGCCGCGCCCGGAGGACCGTGTCAGTCGCCGAACAGCCCACGCAGTGGCACCGAGAAACCAGGGAGTACGTCTTCAGCATCGAGGACGTCAACGGCCGTCTTCCGGTCGATCGTTCCGTCGGCCCGATGCACGACGGCGCTCCGCCGCGGTGCATCGATCAGCCAGACGAGCCGTACGCCGGCATTGATCCAGTCTGCCACATTGTCGCGCACATCGCTCGGGCGATCCGATGGTGACAACACCTCGACGACGAGATCCGGCGCCAGCTCCGCGAAGCCTATGCACCCTGCTGGAGGAACCCGTCCGGCACTGATGAACGCCGCATCGGCCGCGCGCACCGTGTCAGGATTCCGACGCAGCGTGAAGCCCGTCTCGGCACCAACGACATCACCAAGTTGCCGAGCCGCGACCCATGTGTGCAGCGCCGCACCGATTGCGATCGCGAGCTTGCCATGCAGATACGCAGCCGGTTCGCGCAGACGCAGCCGGCCGCGCACGAGCTCGGATCGCACGTGCAGCGGCTGTTGCTCGAGGAGTTCCGTCGCTGTCATCTGGTGAGCCGGCTGTTTCATCGCAACCTTCAAGGTCGTATCATCATTTCGCTGCACGCCGTGTCCTCAGTGACACGGCGTACGTGATCTCACACAGAGTCGTGATTCCACGTCACGCTGTCAAGATCATGTTTTCACGCACATTGGTGTCACAGTCAGGCACGCACCATTTCAGTGACCGAAGTCGCTCCGCGCACAAGGCGGATGGACCACCCGCCGACGCGCCCTTGCAGCACGCCAACCGCCGTTCGCGTACCCACGTCAGCAGAACGTCCCGGTCGCGTTGCCGCGCGCGGCGCACCTCCGTACGCTGCTCGAATGCCCATCGCACCGAGCGGTACCCCTGCCCGCGCCGATACCCAGCCCAGGCCGGCACACCTCGTACACACCCGCCAGCTCTCGAAGGTCTACGAGAGCGGTACGGCGCCCGTGCATGCACTGCGCGACGTGAACCTCGATGTGGAGCAAGGCGAGCTGCTGGTGCTGATGGGGAGCTCGGGCTCTGGCAAGTCCACCTTGCTGTACGTGCTCTCGGGGCTCGAACAGGCCACCGATGGCGAGATCCACTTCGACGGCCAGCGAATCGATCGCATGGACGAGACGGCGTTGTCGATGCTCCGGCGCGAAGGGATCGGCTTCGTGTTTCAGGCCATCAATCTCATTCCGCATCTGACACTGTTCGAAAACGTGGTGCTGCCGGGATATCTGGTCAATGTCAATCGCGATGAAGTGGATCACCGGGCCACGGAACTGATGGGCAGGCTCGGGATCGGCGCGCTGCTGCATCGACTGCCCGCGCAGGTCTCGGGCGGGGAGCAGCAGCGTGTCGCGATCGCGCGCGCGATCGCGAAACGCCCATCGATCCTCTTGTGCGACGAGCCCACGGGGGCGCTCGATATCGCTACCGGAGTGCTCGTGCTCGAGGCGCTGAGCGCCGCGAGTCGCAAGACGGGGACCTTGACCCTCGTCATCACGCACAACCAGGTGATCGCGGACATGGCGAACCGCGTGCTCGTGATCGCCGACGGGCAGTTGGTCGATGATCGCCGGAACACACACCGCAAGGAGCCCGCGGAGCTCGTGTGGTGAGACTGAGCGCCCTCGATCGTAAGGCGCTCCGCGACGTGTGGCGTTCCCGGGGACAGCTCGCGGCGATCGCGGCTGTCGTCGCGAGCGGGATCGCGACCTTCGTCACGATGCGGAGCGTGCTCGACTCCTTGGCGATCGCCCAGGACGATCTC
>ENA-ORBV01015464-ORBV01015464.1-microbial-mat-metagenome-genome-assembly--contig:-NODE-15464-length-11219-cov-3.842039_pt1 | contig 11219 bp, 4 predicted proteins | sample MGYA00237777_ERZ505514 | MGnify/ENA primary metagenome ERZ505514 (study PRJEB26160, sample SAMN06269048) | microbial mat metagenome | isolation source: Oligotrophic lake microbial mat | place...
TTTTTAATGATTCGGCGACCACCGAGATCTACACCTCTCTATTCGTCGGCAGCGTCAGATGTGTATAAGAGACAGCTGTCGGACCATTCCGGTGCCGAGCCGATCAGAAGGAATCGGCTGTCCGGAGTAAAAGTGACGCGCCCGCTCCCGCGCCACTTTCGCAAGAACTTGCCGCTCGCGAAATCCCAGAGCGTGATCGCGGAAGCGCTGCGCGCGAGGAGCTGGCCATTGGGCAAAAACTGGAGATCGGCCTGCTCTCCCTTGCCGAGGCGGATGGGCTTTCCGACCGGCAGCGCGAAACTGCGCTCGCTGAGCGTGGAGACGATGAGCGAACCGGCGGTTGGGTGTTCCGGGCGCTGGCGCAGGACGGCGGCCAGCCAGGCGAGGGCTTCGGCGGGTTCGTCGCGGTCGAGGGCTTCGAGCGCTTTGCGGTATTTCATCTGGAGCAGGGTCTCCTGAGCGTGGGCGAAATTCCGCTCTGCTTCGGCCCGTTGCGTCTGCGCCTCTGCTTCATTCTTCTGCGCGAGGTTGCGCTGCTCCTGCGCGTCGGTTTCCCCCGCTTCGGCACGATCGCGCTCGCGGATGACTCGCGTCGTAAATCCCGCGCTGACCGCGGCGAGGATGACGAGCGCGGCGGCGACGGCCGTGCTCACCGCGCGGTTGCGGCGGACGAAGAGCGTGAACTGTTTCCACGGTCCGGCGCGCTCGGCGGCGGTGGCGAAGCCCGCCTGATAAGCGGCGATCTCCGCCTGGAACGCCGGGATGCTCGGGTAGCGATCTTCCGCCCGCAGCGCCATGGCTTTCCGCACGACCGCCGCGAGCGAATCCGGGAACACTCCCGGCGCGGGCCATTCGATCTCGCCCCGCCCCACCTTGCCCACGATCTCCCACGCATCGCCGGCGCGGATCGGAGGGCGCCGCGCCAGCACGCTGAAAAGGATCGCGCCGAGGCAGTAGATGTCGCTCCGCGCGTCGAGCGTCTCGACTTCCCCGCGCGCCTGCTCGGGGCTCATGTATTGCGGGGTGCCGACGATCGACCCGGCCATGGTCTGCGAACCTTCCACGGCCTCCGCGCGCACCGAGCGGATGCCGCTCCGTGCACCGCTCGGGGCCTTCGCCTGGCCGATGATTTTCGCCAGCCCCCAGTCCATGACCAGCACCTCGCCGAAGTCGCCGAGCATGATGTTCTCCGGCTTCAGATCGCGATGGAGCACGCCGCGCGAGTGGGCAAAGGCGAGCGCGTCGCAGATTTTTTGAAAGACGGTGAGCAGCGCGGCGAGCGGGTATTGCCGGTCGGTCTCGGCATCGGCGCGGGCGAGGCGTTCGATGACTTCGCGCAGCGTGATGCCGCGGACGAACTTCATCGTGTAATAGACCTGCTCCTGCTCATCGACGCCGAGTTCGTGGACGGGGACGATGTTCGGATGCTCGAGCTGGCCGGTGATCTGCGCCTCCTCGACGAACCGCGCGAGGTCGGCCTGCGAACCTTCCTCCAGCATCACCTTCATCGCCACGGTGCGCCGCAGCGACTCGTCGCGCGCATCGAGGATCGCGCCTATGCCGCCCTGCGCGATGATGCCGCCGATGGCGAAGCGCCGATCGCGCAGATAATCGGGCGGCAGATACTGGCGCACCGCCGCGGAGTGCTGGTCGATGGTCTGACCGGGTCGAAGTCCTGCTGCAAGCGGCGCGTCTCGATCGTGACCGTGCCGACGCGGATCAATTGGCTGGGGAAAACGCGGGTCAGCGCGTTGACCGGCCGGTCATTGACGAACGTGCCGGAGCCGCTGCCCAGGTCCTCGACGAGCAGATCGCGGTAATTGATCGTGAGCCGCGCATGCTCCGCCGCGACTGCGCCATCCGCGACGCGGATCGCACACGAATCACCCGTGCCGATGACATACTCGCCCGGCGGCAATTCCTGCCGGAGCAACTCTGCACCTTCGCGACTCACACGAATCTCAGTCTTGGGGACGAACCCGCCGGGAGACTTTCCGGCAAGCAGTGCGGAGGCAAACCTTTTGTAAGTTCACCGAGCAGTTCGGCCAACGACCCAAAGCGCCAGTAAGGCGCCGCTGTCCGGTTACTTCAAGCCGACGAGGTATTCGACGAGGTCGCGGATTTCGCGCTTGGTCAGCAGGTCGGCCATGTTCGGCGGCATGCCGGAGGGCGCGGTCTCGCGCGTTTTGATGTCGGGTTTCTTGAGCGTGACCGGCGGCAGGCCCGGCGCCTGGAGGACCAGTTCCGCATCGTTCTCGCTTTGCGCGAGGCCGGCCTGAATGTCGCCGTTTTTCATCGTGACGATGAGCATCTGGAAGCTCTCGGCGATCTTCGCGTTTGGCACGACGATCGATTCCAAAAGGTAGGCGCGGTCATTTTTGGCGGCGATGTCGGTGAGGTCGGGACCGGCTTCACCGCCGGAGCCTTTGACCTTGTGGCAGCGCAGGCAGGCCGCGGCGGCGTGCTCCTTGAAGAGCGTCTCGCCGCGCTTTTCGTCGCCGCCCACCAGCGCCACCCGGAAGGCGGCGAGTGGGTCGTTTTTCGGCAGCGAATCCTGGTAGGCTTTGAGCGCGGTCTGAACCGTCAACGCGGGATGCTGCGCGGCGGCTTCGAGCAGTTCGAGCTGGGCTTCCGGGGCGATGCGTCCTTTGCGCAGCGCGGTGAGAAGCTCAACGATTTCCTGATCGGCTGACGCGCTCTTGATGCCGCCGAGCGCGAGCAGCGCGGCTTTTTGCTCGGGGAGCTTGGCGGTGGAGAAGGCGCGGGCGAGCTGGCGCGCGGCGGCTTCGGGATCGAGCTTGGCGAGCATCGCGCCGGCGGTGATGCGGAGCGCGGGATCGGCATCAGCCGAGGCCTGCTGGATCGCCGCGGGCAGCGCGGCGTCGCCGAAAGCCGCGAGCGTTTCCAGCGCGCGGCTGCGCACGCTCACCGGAATTTTTGCATCGCCGAGCAGTCCCGCGAGGGCGCTGGCTTCTTCCTTGATGCCGAGTTTCGCGACGGCCTCCACGGCGGCGAGGAGGAGCGGCTCGCGATCTCGGGCGGCCAGCAATTGCGGCAGGACGCCGCGCAGAGCTGCAACGGCGGGCGCCGGATTGCGAGCGGGCAGCGGGCGGAAGACCCCGGCCACGCGATCGCGGGCGGGCGGCTGCGCCCAGAGCGCGAGTTGCTGGATCGCTTCGAGCCGTGCGGGTTGAAAGGCGTCGCTCCGCGCGGCGAAGGTGGCCAGCGCTTGCGCGGACTCCGCGGTGCCGAGGCGGAAGTTGGCGTTGAGCGCGCGGAAGATGAAGGTCTCGTCGGTCGCGGGCTGGTTTGCGAGCGCGGCGAGTGGCGGGTAGGCGCTGGCGATACCTTCGTCATTGATCGCGCGCGCCGCCTCGAGCACGAGGAGCGGATTTTCGTCGCGGAGAAACTGTGCAATCTCAGACCGCCCGAGCCGCCGCATGGCGAGCAGCGAGGCCATCCGCACGTGCTCGGACTGGTGCTTCGCGGTTTCCTCCAGCGCGCCGAAATCGTTCATCCCAACCAGGGCCATGACGTAGCCGTGCCGCAGCACCGGATCGCGGATCCCGGCTTCGTGGATCATCAGCGTCAACTGCCCGAGCGCCTCGCGCCGCCCGAGCTTGGCGAGCGCTTGCGCGGCGAAGAAGCTGACCCGCTCCTCGGGGCTGCGGAGCATTTTGACCAAGCCATCGTAGGCCGACTGCGCGCGCACATCGCCGAGCACCTGCGCGGTCTGGCAGCGTACTTCGAGATCGTCGTCCTCGAGCAGCGGCAGCAGCGGTTCGAGCTTCTTCGCGCCGGCGCCGGGCGTCTGGTATTCCGCGCGCCGCGCGATGATGCCGAGGCCCCAGATGGCGTGCAGCCGCGAGAGCGTCGTCTCACTGCCGACGCCCGCCGGCGCTTGCGCGACATCGAGGAAGGCTTGCTCACCATCGGGCAGCTTCGCGAGCGCCCGCTCGGCTTCGAGGCGGATGCGCTGGTCGGGATACCTGAGGTAGTCGCGCAGCTCGATCGCGACCTTTTGTTTCAAGCCAGTCGCGAGCAATTGCTGCACTTCGAGCGCCCGGGATTCGAGATGGCTGCGCTCGTCGAACACGCGAAAAATGCGTCCGCGCCCCGTGCCTTCCCAGCCCTCGCCCCACTCGGTGAAATACATTTTGCTGTCGGGACCGAACGCCACATCGGTCGCCTGGCAATCGCCGACGTAAATGTGCTGATCGAGCAGCATGAAACCGGCGCCGTTCGCCTTCACCGTCCACGACGAAATCGCGCTGCGGGCCGACGTGCCCTTGAAACCGCAAATGAAGAAGTGGTCGTCGTAACGTACGCTGAGGCCGGTGCCGGGGTAGAAGGCGATGCCGGAGGGGCCGTCGGGGATGTTGGCGATCGGCGGGAGAATGTAAGCGGCCTGTCCCTCGAAGCGCGGCATCCAGAGCTTTTCGACGAGCCACGGATTGTGCGTCTTGCCGAGCGGCGGATGCTGCCAGCCCACGCGCCAGCCGTAGTCGGCGCCTTCCACGAGATATTCCCAGCGCTCCTGGTCTCCCTGGTCGCAATCGTTGTCGCCGGTGAAGAAGTTGCCGAAATTATCAAAGGCCAGCTCCTGCGGATTGCGCAGACCGCGGCAGAAGAGCTCGAGATGGGAGCCGTCCGGTTCGCAGCGGAAGACGCCGCCTTCATCCGGGATGGCGATGGTCTTGCCTTCCTTCGTTTTCACATTAGCGCCGCGATCGCCGACGGAGAAATAGAGCCGCCCATCGGGGCCGAGGATGAGCCCGTGCAGATCGTGGCCGGTGAAGCTGAAGCGCACGCCGTAGCCAGTGCTGATGACTTCGCGCTTCGTCGCCTGACCTTTTTCATCCGGGCCGTCGAAGCGCCAGACGTTCGGGATATTCGTGAACCAGACCTGCCCGTCGTGCGCGAGGACGCCCGAGGCGATGCCATCCATCGTCGTGGTGAAGCCGTCGGCAAACACGGTCGAAGTTTCCGCCACACCGTCGCCATCGCGGTCCTGCACGAGGCGGATGACTTCGGTCTCGATGCCGAGCTTCTGCCACTCTCCGGGAAAGTTCTTGCGAATCTGCGCCTCACGATCGGCGACGGTGCGGTTCGCCATGTCGTCTTCGAGCATGAAAAGGTAGTGCCGGATATCGAGCACGCTGCTGCGGTAGCGATAGGTCTCCGACGTGTAGCAGCGGCCGAGATGGTCGATGGCGAAAGCCACGGGATTGCCGAGGAGCGGCTCGGCGGCGAAGAGCTCGACCTTGCATTCGGGCTGGAGGCGGAAGCGCTGCTGCGCCTTGCGGGCTTCATCGGAAGCGGGCCGCAGCGCAGGCGTGGCGACGCGCTCGGGGCCTTTCAGCGGCGTGGGCGCGGCGCTACCGGGGGCGAGTTCCACGGCGAGGCCGGCGGGAGCAAAGGAGAGGAGGAGGAGTAGCCAGCAGGCGGCGGAGCGGACGGGGGCGAAATGCATCGCGTGATGCTAATGAGCGAGCCGACCAAAGCAAGGAACTGGGAGTGCGCGCGGCAAAAGGAAGTGCAGGCGCTTTTGAACGACAGACGTAGTGTCATGTCGGACGGGGAAAACAACCACTCGGCCCCCGCCACACGTAACTCCTCAACGCCACGTATGAAATCAATCCATCCCCTCTCACTCTCCATCGCCGCAGTATTGCTCGGCACCGCCTTGAGCCCGATCGCCTATGGCGAGGAAGCGCCGGTCGTCAAAGTCGATCCGAAGCCCATGACTCAAGTCGCCGGCACGATCACGACTTTCGCACCGGTCGTGGAGAAAGTCGGACCCAACGTCGTCACCATCGCCACCTCGAAAATGGTCACTCGCAGCGCCGCGCAGGGCCAGAACCCGATGCTCAACGATCCCCTCTTCCGCCGCTTCTTCGGCATCCCCGAGGATCCCGATGCCCAGCCGGACAAGGACGAAGCGCCGAACGCCAAGGGCAAGAAGCGCAAGCAAATGTCCGGGCTCGGCTCGGGCGTCATCGTCAGCCCGGAAGGCCACATCATCACGAACAACCACGTGATCGACGGCGCCGATGAGATCATCGTGAAAGTCGGCAACGAGAAGCACGAATACATCGCCAAAAAAATCGGGACCGATCCGAGCACGGACATCGCGGTCCTGAAGATCGAGCCGAAAACGAAGCTGCAAGGCATCACCTTTGCCGACAGCGACAAGATCCGCGTGGGTGACCTCGCGATCGCTGTGGGCAATCCGTTCGGGCTCACGCAGTCGGTCACGATGGGCATCGTCAGCGCCACGGGCCGCGGCGGCACCGGCATCACGGATTTCGAGAACTTCATCCAGACCGATGCGTCGATCAATCCTGGCAACTCCGGCGGCGCGCTGGTCGATATGGAAGGCCGGTTGATCGGCATCAACACGGCGATCTTCAGCCGTTCGGGTGGCAATCAGGGCATCGGCTTCGCCGTGCCGGCCAATCTCGTGCACACGGTCATGGATGGCCTGATCAAGAACGGCAAAGTCTCGCGCGGCTTCCTCGGTATCGCCCTGCAACCGCTGAGTGAGGAATTGTCCAAGGCCTTCAAAATCGAGAACAACGCCGGGGCGCTCGTCTCCGCGGTGACTTCCAAGAGCCCGGCGGAAAAAGCGGGCGTGGTCGCGGGCGATGTCGTCGTCGAAGTGAACGGCAAGACCGTGGACGGCCCGCGCGAACTGCAACTGCTCGTCGCCGGGTTCGCGCCGGGCACGAAGGTGGACGTGAAGTTGATCCGCGACGGCAAGGAGAAGTCGGTGAACGTCGAGCTCGGCGAGCGTCCGAACATGCGCGTCGCCGCGGCGGACAAGCCCGAGAAGCCCGAAGATCCCGATGTGCTGGACGGCGTGACCGTGGGTGACATCGATGCCGAAACGCGCAAGAAATTCGACCTGCCTGAGGCGACTAAAGGGGTCGTCATCACCGAGGTCGATCAGGATTCGGCCAGCGCCGAGGCGGGGTTGAAAGTCGGCGACGTGATCCACGAGGTCAATCGCGAGGCCATCACCTCCTCGAAGCAGGCGGTGGAGCTGAGCGAGAAGGTGAAGAAGGAAAAAAAGGTCCTGCTGCGCGTCTCCACGAAGGGCAACAGCCGCTACGTGGTCGTCGAGCACAAAGAATAGTCCGCTCACGAAGGTCATTCCGAAGAAGCCCCGCTGGAAACAGCGGGGCTTTTTCTTTGCCGCATGCGTCCGTCCGCAGCCGAAAAATCGCCGGAGGATTTTTTAGAAGCTGTCCGCAAAGGCTTCTGCTACGAAATGCGCGATGTCTGCTCCCTCCACAAATCGTAGTCGCATTCTCACCCTCGTGGCCGCTTTCCTCGGCTGGATGTTCGATGGCTTCGAGATGGGTCTTTTCCCTCTCGTCGGCCAGCCCGCACTGAAGGACCTGCTCGGGGAAGCGAGCCAGGGCGATACGGCGAAATGGTTTGGGGCGATCATCGCGGTGTTCCTCGTCGGCGCGGCGAGCGGCGGGGTGCTTTTCGGCTGGCTGGGCGACAAGATCGGGCGGGTGCGGGCGATGTCGCTGAGCATTTTCACCTACGCGATTTTCACCGGGCTGTGCGGCTTTGCCACCGAGGCGTGGCACATCGCGGCGTTCCGTTTTGTCGCTTCGCTCGGCATGGGTGGCGAGTGGGCGCTCGGCGTGGCACTGGTGAATGAGATCTGGCCCGACAAATCGCGGGCGCTGACCGCGGGCTTGATCGGCGCGGCCGCCAATATCGGTTATTTGCTGGCCGCGGTGCTGAGCATGCTTCTGCTGGAGTTCACCTCGAATACGAAGGGCGTGCTCCTGTTCATCGGCTTCTCGCAGGGCACGGCGGACTACCTGCTGGCGAATTCCGCCTGGCGCCTGCTGATGATCAGCGGCGCTTTCCCCGCTTTCCTGGTCTTGCTCATCCGGTTGTTTGTGCCGGAGTCGGAGAAATGGGAGGCCGAACGGGACCGCGGTCATACTTCGCACTGGGCCAATGTGGATCTCTTCGGCGTGCTCCTCGGGAGCCTCGCTTCGCTCGCGATCATCTGGGCGTGGTCGCCCGCGGGCACCAGTGCGCCGATCGCGACGGTGATCACCGTCCTCGGCCTGGCCGTGGCGCTGGTCGGCTTCGTCTATCCGGTGAAGCGGTACCTCGCGCGCTCCGAAGCGGCGGGTTCTTTCACCCACCGCCACAATGAAAGCGTGATCCGCATGATGCTCTTCGGCGCCGGCATCGCGGCGGTCGCGCTCCTCGGCACGTGGGGTTCCACGCAGTGGGCACCGCGCTGGGTGGTGGAAAAACTCGCTCCCGGCACGCCGCACGCCAAGGAGTGGACGCTCATCTGGCTCTCGATCGGTGCGATCGTCGGGACCATGGCCGCCGCCCTCGCGGCAGGGCATTTCGGGCGGCGCAAAACCTACCTCGTGCTCTGCGTGAGCTCGATCGGCGGCGCGCTGCTGCTCTACCAGACCAATACCGCCTACAATCACTATTTCCTCTTCTGCACCTTCATCGCGGGCGCCACGACGGCATCATTCTACGGCTTCTTCCCGCTCTATCTGCCGGAGCTTTTCCCGACCTCGGTGCGCGCGACCGGGCAGGGATTCGCGTTCAATTTCGGCCGGATCGTCGCGGCGATCGGCGGTTTGCAGACGGCAAACTTGATGACATTTTTCGATAACAGTTTTCCCAAAGCCGCTACCGTGATGGCTGCGATCTACCTCGTGGGCATGGGCATCATCTGGCTCGGCCCCGAGACCAAAGGTCGTCCGCTGCCCGAATAAATGAAACCGGAACCCGGTTCCGCCACCGCACTCCATCCTTTAGAACTGTCTCCCACGGAGGCTGTGCTGGCGTCGTGCGATGGTGCCGAATTGGTCGCGCTGCTCAGCGCCGTCACCCATGATTTGGTGTGGGACTGGGACGTGCAGGCCAGGCAGGTCATCTACAATGAGAGATTCATCGCCGCGCTCGGCGAAGCGCCGTCCGAGTATCCCGCGGCTCATGAGTGGTGGAAATCGCGGGCGCATCCCGAAGATCTGGCCCACCTCAAAAAGCTCTACGATGCCGCCTTCGCCGCCGGTCAGTCCTTCCTCGCCTACCGCTACCGCATCCTGAATCGAGAGGATCACTACGTGACGCTCGAAAGCCGCGCCAACCTCCTGCGCGACGCCTCCGGGCAACTCGTGCGCGTGCTCGTCATCTCCCGCGACATGAGCGAGCGCCAGCGGGCCGAGGAAGCGCAGGCCCGGCTGACGCGGATTCTCGAAGCCACGACGGACTTTGTCGGCATGGCCTCCCCCGAGGGCACCTGCTTTTACATCAACGAGGCCGGCCGCAAAATGATCGGCCTGACCGAGGACGAACCCCTGTCCCTCGCCGTCGCGCAAATCCATCCCGAGTGGGCCAACGAGATCGTATTCAAAGAAGCGATCCCGACCGCGATCCGCGACGGTTATTGGAAAGGCGAAACCGCACTGCTTCATCGGGACGGTCACGAGTTTCCCGTTTCCCAAGTCCTCCTCTCCCACACCGGAGTGGATGGAACGGTCGAATTCATCTCCTCGATCATCCGCGATCTGAGCGACCGAAAGCGCGAGGAGATCGCCCGCATCGAGTGGGCCAACCGCTACGACGCGGCGATCCGCGCGAGCGGCCAGGTGCTCTTCGACTGGAATTCATTCAACAACGAAGTCACCTACGCCGGCGACCTGGAGCGCATGTTTGGTTACAACCTCGTCGAGATGGAGGGAGGACTGAATCGATTCCGGCAATTGATCCATCCCGACGACCTGCCGAGCTTCGACGAGCAAGTGCAGAAGACCCTCGCGACGCGCGATCCGTTCCAGCTCGAGTTCCGCATTCAGCACAAGAACGGCCCCTACATTTACCTCGAGGAAAAAGGTTACTTCTTCCTCGATCGCCGCGGGCAGTTCGGGCGCATGGTCGGATTTTTCGCGGACATCACCGCGCAGAAGAAAGACCAGCTCGCCCTCGCCGAGGCGCATGAAAGCCTCGAGCATCGCGTCGCTCAGCGCACCGCCGAACTGGCGCGTGCGACCACCGCGATCGAAGACCGCGCGCACCAGCAGGAAGCCGTTGCCGAACTCGGCCAGCGCGCCTTGTCGGGCGTTCCTCTCGGGCAGTTGATGGAACAGGCGCTGAAGATCATCCGCTCCATTCTGCGCGTCGATTGCTGCTCGCTGCTGGCCATGACGATCGACAGCCAGCAATTCGTCGTCCGCGCGCAACTCGGCTGGCCCGACGCGCAGAACGACAATCGCTTCCCCATGGGGACCGGCTCACAATCCGGCTACACCGTGATGACCGGCCAGCCAGTGGTCGTGGACGACATCCTGAAAGAGCGGCGCTTCGTCTCCTCACGTCTGGTGCTGAATACCGGCCTGCGCAGCAGCGTGAGCGTGCTCATCGAAGGCGAAACGAAACCCCTCGGCGTGCTCATTGCCTTCACCCGCGACCTGCGAAAATTCGCGCCGCACGATGTCCATTTCCTCCAGTCAGTGGCCAACGTGCTCACTGCGGCCATCCAGCGCGAACGCGCGGAGGAAACCGTGCGCATGGCGCGCGAACAGGCCGAGGAGGCCAGCCGCGCGAAAAGCGAATTCCTCTCGCGCATGAGCCACGAGCTGCGCACCCCGCTCAACGCCATCCTCGGCTTTGCGCAGCTCCTCGAGATCGAGCGCGTAGTTGTTCTCCGCGTTGGACGCCGCCGACTTCACGACCTTCTCGACGAACCGCGCGTGCGGCGTCGGAAGAAAGCGCAGCATAATCATCGCCTCATCGATCCGCTTCCCCGGAAGCTGATCGAGTACGAGGCGCACCTTGCGTGCCGACACCGGCAGATACTTCGCCGTGGCGCTGACTTCCATCTGCTACCTCTTACCGCCGGGGCCGCCAGGTGGCGGTACCGGTCGAGAAGATCGCCTACGTGGAGATCGGCAGCCCCGACGACGCCCACCGCATCGGTTTCGGGGCCTGATCGACCTCCTGGTTCGGGCGAGCTCGACGTGAGCGCGGTCTGCAGCTCCCTGCTGCATGAGGATGATTCCCAGCAGCTGACGGGTCTGGGCATCCTCGGCCAACGACAAACTTCGCTGCACAGCCTCGGCCGCGGGCATGGTCAGCCCGCGCCGCAGCCGAGCGTCAGCCAGCGCCGACCACGCGCGCGGGGATTCTGGATTCAGCGTCACGGCATGGGTCCACAA
>ENA-ORBV01015467-ORBV01015467.1-microbial-mat-metagenome-genome-assembly--contig:-NODE-15467-length-11216-cov-4.410001_pt1 | contig 11216 bp, 26 predicted proteins | sample MGYA00237777_ERZ505514 | MGnify/ENA primary metagenome ERZ505514 (study PRJEB26160, sample SAMN06269048) | microbial mat metagenome | isolation source: Oligotrophic lake microbial mat | place...
CTATTATTAAGGGAGTGAAGGAGATGGATTTCCGCACCTATGTTTAAGTCAGGAAGACGTTATAGACATAATAGCTGCCTAGATATGGATATCTTTGTTACGCAGGTTAGTGAAATCACGGATGATTTTGCTATTTTGCAGGTACTGTACGTACGCCAAAGATTCGACAACCTGCTCTACGAAGAGCGGGATTGTATAACGATCCCCTCACTCAAATATAACCAATGGCGTGAAGTACCGACGTATGGATGCTAGACCTTATTGTTGCTGGATTGTTAGCTGTAGCTCCGATTAAAGTGGTGGTCATCGATACAGGGTTAGACCTAAAAGATGAGCGTTTTAAGCAAGTGCTGTGTCTTACGGGACACGATAACTTTACTAATGAAAGTATGACCGACTATGCCGGGCACGGCACTCATGTTGCGGGGCTGATTAAACAGTATGCGGGCCTTAGCAACTACTGCCTCATCATCCTCAAATACTACAGTACGCGAGACCCTGAGAACAACACTCGGCGAGCGCAACAAGCCATACGTCGAGCTGTGGAACTGGGAGCATCGGTGATTAACTTTTCTGCCGGGGGACCGGGCTCCAATCCTGAAGAGTGCATGTTACTCACTCTCCACCCTGAAGTGACTGTGGTGGTGGCGGCAGGCAATGACGGAGCTAACTTAGATCGCAACTGCGATTACTACCCTGCCTGCTATAATCTTCCTAATGTGCGTGTTGTAGGCGCAATCGGAATCGATCGACAAAGGTATGCCTCTTCAAACTATGGAGCAGTTGTAAAAAATGTAGAGCCAGGGGAGAGGATAGTTTCCACTCTCCCTCACAACCAGTATGGACCTATGAGCGGCACTTCGATGGCCGCAGCAATTCACACTGGAAAACTGATTTCAGGGAGAAGATAATGAAGTACTTATTAGGTGTTGTAATTGGGCTGCTGTTGGTGCTGGCACATAACGCTACCGCTGGGGATAACGGGATCGTTTCTCTCCGAGAAGTGAGTGTCGACTACAAACGCTTCTTCCCCAAAGGCAGAGACCCTCTCATCACCGGGAACGGCCTTCTTAATCGAGAGCTCGGGAACGAAGTAAATGTTCACATCAACAGTGATTTCATGAGCTACTTCTATTGGGACAATATGGTGCACAGCTTGACGGACAGAGATGCCACAACCCATACGGGCGGACAATTTCGAGTGGTGGGCTGGAACTTTAAGTTGGGAATGCGAGTTTCTCGGTTCATCAACATACAATATGAACACTTCAGTAAACACACCCTAGACCACAGCTACGCCTACGACAGCTTCCCTGTGCAAGACAGCGTGGGAGTGAAGCTCTATCTTTATGGTGGACCCAAAAAAGAAGGCTTGGTGTGGTAGATGGCTCACTCTAATAACAAAGAGTCCTTCTATATTTACAAAAAAATAAATGACTACCAACGAAGTTTAATCGAAGGTATCTTTGATGAACAAACGGATTACGAGATTAAAGAACTAGAAAAAGAGTTGCGGATCGCTAAGAACCTACGACGCTTTTTTCTCATGAAAACGCTCTTGTTTCCTTTGGAGATGGTGCTCACACTGCTTCTTTTCGGGATGAAAAGAGCGGGGAGACGTTGGAAATATCAGAAGCAAATGATTAGGCTTCTCAGATCAAATACTAAAGACGACACAAGGAGTGTGTATGAGTCAAGAATGTACGTGCGGAGCGAAAACCGTTTCTAGTCGCCTCCATAGCGCCTGGTGCGACTGCTTAAAAAAACCCTCTTCAGGCGTGGTGAGCTACTTTCAACAGGCGACTAGGGGAAGTACGGAGTATCTTTACGTGGTTCCTTATTATAAGGATGCCACCTACACCTTTGAACGCTTTAAGGACGCCTTAAAAGACAATTGGCTCATGACCACACTCTTGGGTAACTTAGGTTCCATCACCCTCAAGAACCGCTCGGATATTCTTTTCATCAACCCCACTCAGATTAAAGAGGTGAGAGGACGGATCTTTGATGTGCTCTTTGTTGAGCAGTGCGACGAAGTGAAGGACATCCTCCTAGAACTGCAACCTTTCTTATTTAACGGCCCAATTGTTCTTCGGGTTGATCCAGACACTCAGGAGATCCTCCCATGAAACTCCAATACTTTCACTGCACCGAAGAGCGCTTTACGGTAGCCCTAGAGCCTCCCACTAAAGAAGTTCTGAGATACATTTTAGAAGAAAGTCATGGAAACCTCTTCGTGAATATAGGGTTCGCTAAAGTGCATCCCAAAGATCAATTCGTCAAAGCGATTGGAAGAGCGGTGGCCGGAGCTAGAGTTAAACCCGTGAAGCTAACCTTTCATCACGCCTACGTACACAAGAATAAAACCTACTATAGATTCTCTTGTCCAGTTGAGGGGACAAACGAGTTCCTTCACTTCATTGGGTTTTCAGCAGTACCAACCTCCAATAGTGTTCACTTAGAACAGGTGGAGATAAGATGATCTGCCCTAAATGCTACACTCTTGCAGTGAAGAAACAATTCCACACGTTCGAGTACGAATACTGCACCACCTGCAAAGAAGAGGTGGTGGTTCACCAAGGCCCGAATTTGTATGATGAAATGGTGGGCCTGCTCTTAGGGGACGATGGAAGGAAGTATCTCTATGTATCCAGTTATAGGGATAATCTAGACGGCGCGCACACACATTGTCTGAATAATGTGGACCTGTTCAAAACTAGCACTCGAATCTACTTCAGCACTCCAGTCGGCGTAGCTTCACTTCCCTCTTGGTTTGAGGGGATCTGGGTCGATGACGGCGCAATCCCTGAAGAAGACTTAGCGAACTATCTCAACTCTCCTAACGACGGGTTTATTCGAGTCGTAGACGTTAACGACGGGAGCATTTTGTGACCAACATCGTGAACATTTTAGATCAGAGGCTCAAGAACATGCGGGATGAGGATTTATTCCGAGAGGCTGTTCGATGTGGGCGTCTCATGGAGCGCGGATCTTTAACGAGAGTAGAAAAAGAGTGGTCTGGTAAGGTGTTCACTGCGGCGCACCATAGAGCAGCGACTTCAGATTTTAAAGAGCAGTGTTCTCTAGCACTTAGACTCCTCCGATTCTTTTGACATAGTAAGTTATTATAAGGTAATATTAAGCTATGGCCTGTGCAAATAAAGATCTATATAGTAAGTTCAAAGAAAAGGATCGAGTAGTCATTAAAGACCCGAATACTTTTCTTGGCGGACAAAGAGGTACTATTGCCAGGAAGGAAGGTACCTATCTCTATCTTAATTTGGATTCTGGTATTACTGTGGTTGTTTATCATAAGCGGTGCAATCGATTAGTTAAAAAGAAGAGGTCCATATGAGCTACAGTCGATGGTGTGATAGTAGATGGTTTACTTATTGGGACGTTTCAAGTGGGAGTGCTCCAGAAGAGCAGCTCTTCACCGTCGAAATGGTGGCCCAATTTTCATATCCACAACTTAAACAAGACCTAGAAAAGTGTATCCTTTTGGTGAGAGACAAAGAGACGGATGCAACCCCCAAAGAACTAAAAGAACTTAAAGCATTAATGACTAAGTTCATTAGGGATGTGGAACGTGAGCAACGGATTAATAATAGCTAGCGCAATATCCTTACTCTGTTGTGTGAGGATACCGCTTAGTATAAAGGATGAGTTGGACTAGGTGTTCATAGCCGCAATTTTTTTAATCTCACCCCTGACGCCGATATTGTTATTGTATCAAACGTTTGACAACCGAAGAAGAGAGAAACCTATGCCTAGTAGTAATGCTGATTTTCTTAGAGCGCCACGAGAACAACGCAACTACACACCCCTTAGCCCAGTAATAAACTCTAACGCCATCAATACAAAGCTGGACGCTATTCTCTCAAAACTCGATCGCGTAGGTCCGCTCGAAAAGGTTGTGATGTTGGCAAAAGAGTATCAAGCTCTTGTTCAGGATCAATACGAGTTTAAGACCCGTAAGGCAGAGCGCGACATTCTAACGAAGCTTTTCGAAGCATTGGAGCAAGTATAATGTTACCTATTTTTTTAGCCACAGCCCTTTGTGTTCATACTCCCACCGAATTTAGGTGCGTTACGTACGTAAACGCTTATGACGGAGACACTATTACCGTGAACATCGAGAAGGTACACCCTCTCCTAGGCAAACGTATCAGCGTGCGTGTGCGCGGTATCGACACTCCCGAAATGAGGGGGGAGGCACCCTGCGAGAAAGAACGTGCGCTCGAAGCAAGAGAAGTGGTACGAGGGCTACTCAAGGACTCGAAGGATATTCGATTAGTGAACGTGGGACGAGATAAGTATTTTCGCATTCTCGCTGATGTTGTGGTGGATAAGAAGTCATTAAAAGACGAACTCCTCAAACGCAAGCTGGCCTACCTTTACGAGGGCGGTACGAAAGAAAAAAGGAGCTGGTGCAAATGAGTCTCAAAGAAGAAATCCTTTCCTATACTGATCAATACGGTTTGGTGACGCCTAATGGACAGCCTAGCGGCAACGGGCTCCTCTACTCGGCTGAATATCTAGCACTCTTAGACGAACTCGACAACATGGGTCCTGATGACGTATTACACTTTCACAAGGTCTACTATAATTGTGAAAAAGAAAAAGGGCTATACAACCGGCACCCCAATCATACAGATCAACAAGGGCCAGATGATTATGTTGGTATAGCCACAACAGCCGCTTTAATTAGGCCAGAGATGGCGAGAGATCTTCTAGCTTACGGAAGAAACAACTTAGCTCCCTTAAAAGGGTTTATTGTAGAGCAGAATAAGCTAAGTCCGTCGCTAAAGAAGATTCTCGTGTTTCTATTTGGGAACGTGCGCGTGAAGTACAACTACAACAACGTCAATCCAGGCACTACGAATCGCAGTAGTTGGTTGGGTAGACAGCCCCAACTGATTACTACCTTCCAGATGGCAGCAAAAGAGCGAGTTGCGCTACCTCGTCTCCTTTACTGGTGCCTCGTTATTTCTACAAGTGGACTATTTGATCCCAAAAGCCAAGATGCGTGGAGTCTCTCCTATTTATCTTTGAAGGTGGGCGGCGACCACAACTTCCTCACTCGGCTGACGCGGTCGATTTGGCGGAAGAGATTTAAGAAGCATTGGCCAGGCGGACTCAACAATTTGTTCGCGACTTATTTTAATAACCCCGAGCACCCACTCGCTAAATATTGGCCGGAGAATGTATGAAGAGAAGTGTATTGTTCACAAAACTAAATACCTTTTATGGGAACCATCACGACGACGAATATTACCCTATGTTCATAGAGGCGTTATTGGACTATTTAGAAGAGCTGGGTGCGCACCTCCAGATAACGGAAACGGAAGAGAGTGGGGAGGAAGCATGCCTAACAAAACTAAAAGCTGAATAAAAAAAGAAACAAATTGTCCTCCCAACAAAGGCGAAAACGCAAAGCACAAGGCAGCTCACGGTACAACCAAACCTAAATACAAGGATAAAAGATGAATAAGAAAGATTATCTAATTCTCATAAACAAGCTGCACACTTTGCAGAACCTGTTTCGGGACTCAGCTATTGCTTATGACAACCTGATTACAGAGCGCGACAACCTCATCAAGCACAATCAAAGGTTAGAGGCAACCATGGCTACGCTAAGAGCCCAGATCGCGCCTGTGCCTGTTCAGGCTGTGACGAGCAAAAAAGCTACGAAGAGAAAACCGTATGTTTAGAGCGTACCTCTGCATTGTATTAGTTGTGATTTTTGCAGGGTGTGGCCCTGCTGTGGTTGACGGTGACCAGGGAGCAAACGGTCTCGATGGTGCCCCTGGCGTCAACGGGAGCAATGGACAAAGTGGTACGCCGGGACCAACAGGTAGCGCTGGCGTCCCTGGCAAGAGTTGTAGCGTAAAGCAGCTCTCCAATGGAGCCCTCATCACCTGCTCAGACGGCACAAGTGCGACGATTCTTAACGGTGAAGCTTGTAAGGGTAAGAAGAATTGATATGACGATACCCAGCGAACGAACCCGAGCAGTACAATACGCCATGGAATTATTAGAGGACCTGTTAATTCCCACGCTCACTCCAGGGGTCCCTAAAGAGATTAGGCAACGTGCAGGTCGGGTGTTGAGGCATTATCCTGGCTCATGTGACTTATTCAGAAGCGCTAAGCTCGCTCCAGACATCTGGGGAGATACGGTAGAGATCCCATCGCTACTCGCAAGACTTTCTGAACCGACCAAGGAAGCTAATGTAAGAAGTCCACACAAGAAGAAAAAGGGGAAGTAGTCGGTCCCTAGATCACATCGCTTATGAGATTGGGAATTATTGTGCAAAATGGGGGAGGGGGGGCCACCATAGCTCCCCCTGAGCACCTAGTTACGGACGCAAACCTTTGTTCGATCATAAACTACAGCCGCCCTGCAAGATGAAAGTGTGTGGTAGTAGCACTGCAAGTTCCCATAATCATCCATTGCGCAAAACGGCGCATGACCCATCTTATACCCAATCCCAGACATTAAAATTGCCATCAACATAACGTGCTCCTTGTTGACTAAAATAGTATGGTATTAAAAATTAGAAGTAAAGAAAAAACTTGCCAATCCACCAATCTACTTTAGTCTCACAGGTATGACTCTACGAGATCTGTTGGTGAAGGCGAAGAAAGAGCGCTATTGGCTCTATCACATCAAGTGGAATTTGTGGTTCTCTCCGCGGGAGCTCGAAGAGAGTGTCAACGCTGACCGGAGCTGGCTAGAAGATCCAGCCGATGTCTGGGAGCTCAGACACCCCATCTTTCGTCTCAGGCAACTCCAAATCGAAACGGATCGCGCCACTAAAGAATTGAACAGCTTTAGGACTAGATATAAAACTTGACTAGATTAGTAGGGGATTGTACCTTACCAGTATGCACAAAACTTACTGGATCGTAATGGTGGTGGCACTCACGAGCTGCAAGTCGGGCGACAAGGGCTCATCCCACGCCGACGCAGTGGTACAAAGTACTCCGGCCTGTGATAATAAGGCTGCCGATAGCAATAAACATTGTAAGGCGGCTTCCACTGAAACCAGTAGTGGGTCCTCAGCTGCTGCTGCTGTCCCCTGCACAACGGCCAACAGCACTTGGACCTCAGTGCTCGACTATCAACTCTCGACGAATAAGCAAGCCATCGGGCACGACATCCTCGCTTTGGGGAACGTACTCTTTGCAGTGGGGAGGTCTCACGATGTCAATAATAAGGGACACTGGATGGTGCTCACGTCAAGCGATGCTGGCACCACCTGGACGGTGAGCGATCAATACCAGCGAACGCTGAACGCAGTGAGTGAGGCTAGATCCATCACCACCGACGGTACCTCCCTGTATGTGGCGGGCTACGCTGAGAGCAGCACCAACTCCCCTGCAAGAGAACACTGGATTGTCCGTAAGTACACGAATGGTGTGTGGTCCACCTCAGATGACTTTAACCTCAGTGCTACGGTGGCCGACATGGCCTACACCGCAACCTATTACAATGGGAATATTTACGTAGGAGGATTCGGTACTGATGTAACCGGGTTCCAACATGCGATCTTAAGAAAGCTCGTGAACGGTGTGTGGTCTACGGTGGACGACTATGAATACGTAGCGGGCAAAGCCATTGGAGCGATCCAAACCCTAGCCTTCAGTGGAAACGTGCTTTATGCCGGAGGGTGGGCTTGGGACGCAGCCAATACGGACCACTGTATCATTCGAAAGTATGAAAACGGCGCATGGACCCTGGTGCTTGACTACCAACATACGGCAGGCCGCACCTGTTACGTCAACCAACTTTATACAGACGCAAATGGGTACCTTTATGCCTCCTTGGCTGCTATGGATAATGCAGCTTCCCATTGGGTCGTTAAAAAGTCCGTAAATGCTGGAAATAGCTTCTCAACTCTTGATGACGTAGCGGGTTATGCTTATGGGGTTTTTGAGAACTATTTCTTAGGTTATAATGCTGCCGGAAATTGGATCGTAAAAAAGGGCACCACTGATGTAGATACTCCAGCCTCCCCCATCTCGCTTGCAAGACGGATGATGAAAGATAGTACTGGTAATTATTATTCAATTGGAGGCAATGCTTCGATTGTAGTAAGGAAGCTCTCATGCCAATGAAATACGACGAGAAGCTCGTCAGCCGAGTCCATGAGCTCCGAACCGAAGGAAAGAGCTTTGGGAAGATTGCTCGCATCCTTTTGCAGGAGGGGTATACGTCTCCTAAAGGCGGCAAGGCTCTGGCTCCAGGGAGCATCAGTTACATCTTAGGTAATCGAAGGGGTGGAGGCTCCTCTCGGCTCGATCTAATCATCCTCAGAGATCCGAGTCTAAACGAGGATCAGAAGCTCGGTTTGTTGAAAGCTTATTATCTGGCTAAAGCTGAGTAAAAGGGTAATGTATGGGAATGTTACACTATTTGAATGGTCAATCTAGACCGGCTCCTTACCTGAAAGGCAATTGTCCTCGGTGTGGGAGCGCCCTTCCCGAAGGAAACCGGGGAAGGCTCTCTATGAGGGATTCAAGGACGGAGATCTGTAGGGAATGTAGTGGGATCGAAGCCTTTGAGAATTACCTTAAGGAGATAGAAGATGCTACCTCTCATGTCCAGTACCCCAGAAAACCCAACGGCAGACGAAGTTAAATGGAGCTTTAGTCGTTTCCAAAGTGAGACCGGAAAAACCATCTTCCAAGATACTCATTTAGCCCATCAATTCGTACACTTCACGATGTTAGCAATTGAGCGTGGTGTAGTGACTGAGCAGCAGCTCGACTATGGGGGTTTCCTGGCCATTCAATTGTCCAGGCGGGATGTTTATCTTAAAGAATCCCAGGCACACTCTTTGCGGTCCCTACAACAGGTGATTGACTACGTACAGCAGAGACTGTACACCCCTAAGCCTCGTCGATTATTCTAGGGGGCACTGTGAACGAGGTCCAGCGCTACTCCTGCAAAAAAGTCGATACAACCCTCAGTGCTAGAGAAGGAGCTATCTATGCGCTACATGACCGTCAGCCGGATCTTTACCGATGAACAGATTCTGGAGGCTCTCAAACTTCAGAAAGCCTCTACCATCTACGAACTACTCATTATGCCTAATATTGACGAGATCAATAGAAGATCGGGCCAAGAGAATGATCCCATGTACCTAGCCCACATCTTAGCATCTGTTATAATAGGTGCTCAACAAGACTAGCGCTTAGAAAGGCTCTAGGAGCAGCGGAAGCCCTGGCTCCCTACCCCACCCCCTTACCTAAAGGTAAATAATGCCCTGCAGGGCAAATGACGCTGTCTGGTGAGCACTCCCTTTGCAGAGGGAGGAGCTATGAAATACAAATTTAAGGTACACAAGGAAAGTGACGGCTATTGGGCCGAGAGCATAAACATCCAAGGCTGCTACTCCCAAGGGGCTACTAAAGAAGAGTTGGCTATAAATCTCAGGATGGCCGTAGAGCTCCATGGGGATCGGGTTGGGCCTTGTTTGAGTATAACACAAGTGGATGCGTTCGGAAATGAGTACGAAGAGCGCACTGAGGGTGTAGTGAGGGGGAGTGCGGTGCTCAAGGACGGAATGGAGTGGTGGTATGATCGCCTATGCTACCCAGAGATGCCGGATGGTGAGAAAGTGAGCTTTATTCCAGCTCCTCTCTTTAATCGAAATAAGAATATTGCCTTACATATTAAGAAGCTTTGACTAAATAGTACCTTCCAGAAAGTTAGTGCAGGTAATCCGTACATGAGAGCCGAGGGTCGGTGTGAATGTATTTTTAGGTAATTATGACAAATCCGCATTTAGGGAACACTGCTCATAGCTGCAGGTAAAGCTGACTAGATATTAAGTTTAAAATTAGCCAAGTGATTGCTTATGCATAATTTAACGTTACCGCGTGTGGGTCCCGGGATACCCCCCTAGCTGTACCCTCTGCAAGTCCAATGCCTGTTCCCATCCCCTTGCCCTCTCGAAGCCGGACGCCTTCCCCTAGCCGAGCGTTCACCGTTCCTTATATACATACAACCTTTTCTCAATCATTCCCGTTGTAACTGTATCCAGGCATCTACACTGTCTTTTCCTTAAACACCTCACCCCCTGTTCTATTCGATTAGAGCCGGGTTCCGAGCCTCTCCCTTTCCCCTTTCTCATAATAGCCTAATAATAACCTAATAATAAGGGTGGCTGGCATCCCCCCTGCAATAGTATCTATTTGTAACGAACGGGTTCTTAAAGAGCCCTACCGATATAGATGGGCACTCAACCCCCCTCTCACTCTTCAAAATCAGCCGCTGCACCCTTGTGCAGTACGCTTGGCGCGAAAGGGACTTCTTATGTTTGACACTTTTAGAAAAGAATACCGGGGTTTCATCATTCAAGCCCAACCCTACAAAGGTTGTTGGAGATTCCTTGTTAATGGAATTCCTTCTGTTCGGTGGGACTTCCCGGAGCCCTATTCCGCCATTGAAGAGGCTGAAGCTCTGATTGACTTTGATCCTTCTCTCTTTACCTAAAACGTTCCCTCCAAGCTTTTAGCAGGGTTGAGCTTGTACCCTCAATCAACCCGCACCCTTAACGCTAAGGAGACGGTCGAGCTTTGGCTTGCCCGGTCGAGTTCACCTGGACGCACTCGATCCCTTGGTTGGTCCGATCATAAGGCACCCGCAAGGCACACGTATCGTGCCGTAGGTTGACCTAGAGACGCGACCCGAGGGGGCCATACTCATTGAAGTTGACCCCCCCTCACTTTTCCAACCCTGAGCCCTGTAGGCTCCTAGCCGAACTGTAAAGAGAGGTCTTATGCTCATCCAGTACGTGAATCATGGTTCTGTAAAAGGGGTTTACAATCCCAGCCTGTATGAGAAGCAAGCGGATGGTTCTTGGGAGTATGAGCACTCCGAGTGGATATGACACGAGAGAAGGGACGAAGAAGAGACGGTGGGCGGGATTTGCGAGACGTGATGTGCGCGTGCCTTTTCCTACCATTACCATTACCACCATTACCACCACCCTTCTCACATTCTCACAACTAGAATACATTCAGACCGTATTCCCGCCCTCACTTAAGGAGTTCCCTATGATCGACAAACAACTAGACAAGGCTATCAACGACGCATGGTGTCAATCCCGCGCATCTTTAAAGAAATTAAGGCCGATATACTGCAAGGTCTCTCTTTAGAGCAAGCTCTGTCTCTTATACACATCTCCGAGCCCACGAGACTAA
>ENA-ORBV01015468-ORBV01015468.1-microbial-mat-metagenome-genome-assembly--contig:-NODE-15468-length-11215-cov-4.875741_pt1 | contig 11215 bp, 11 predicted proteins | sample MGYA00237777_ERZ505514 | MGnify/ENA primary metagenome ERZ505514 (study PRJEB26160, sample SAMN06269048) | microbial mat metagenome | isolation source: Oligotrophic lake microbial mat | place...
CCCTACCCCCGACCATGATTCCAACGCCATTGCCCACACCGCAGCCGACGTCCAACACGCCGACGCCTCTTCCCACCCTGCCCCCGACAATGCCTCCGACGTCCAACATGCCGACGCCGTTGCCCACTATGCCTCCAACGTCCAACAAGCCAACACCTTTGCCTACAACCACGATGCCAACACCATTACCCACAAGCGTGATGCCGACACTACCGCCGACTCCGCAACCTACCGGTGCCCCTTCGGCCCCTCCCACCGCACCTAAACGAGTTGCAACTCTTTTTCTTCCAACAGAATCGCCTTGCGCTAATGACTACGAGGTTCCTGAAGGAGCTTATTGCTGGTTAATCCCCAGCAAGCTTATCGACGAGTTGATTGAAACATTGCGACGTGGCGAGCAGCTGGTGGACCCGCTGTTTGGACCATACAACTCGACCTACAAGTTGGAGGAGTTCCTCTATGCTTTGAACACCAGTTATGACTGGGATGTTAACATTGCAGACAACAGCGAGAGGGATCGAAATGGAAACAGGAACCTCGAGAAGATGCAAGAGATGGTCAGTAACATTGCCCCCACGCCCTCACCCAATGCCGTGCAGATGAACTTGGGAGGAGAACGTACGTCACCAGGATCCAAGGGCCGCATCGAAATCGCCATGGCTCACATGGGTCTCCTACTGGGCCAGGCGTTTGAGGAAAGTATGATGACAGGTGTGTGTGACCAGCAGAATACTGCCCCCGTGGACAAGATTAACCCTGGATGCGGCCAAGAGGGTAAGAACTTTCGCTTCCCCAATACGGACCCCCAGCTCGGCCAAGGCGAGTTTTCTTGCTTTGCAAATGAGTTCGAATGGATGACAGGCTTCCAACCTGTTCCTGACGAGACGGACCCGAAGAAGAACAAGAAGTTTGTAGGCTGTCCTGTCCAGCCTCCAATGGATATGATCTTGGGCAAGAAAGAGAAATCAAATCGAACCAAGAACGAGTACGAAGAGTTGCCCATGAAGTGTGGTCTAGACGCGAACATTGGGTCTCGCGACTGCTGCTGGTGGGGGCGCGGTATGCTCCAGATGACCTACCAGTGCGACTACGGTGATTTCCAGCAGAACTGGGGCACCTTCTATCAAGTGCCCGACCGTGAAGACATTGAGATTTGCATGGACCCAGGTCAAGTCTGTAGCGACGTCTTTCCCGAAATGAAGTACCTTACTGGGTTATTCACATGGACCAAAGACGTTGTTCACAACACAGGCTTTGACTTCATGCAGGAGTTGACGCAGTGGGTAGACTCTGGCATGGATTACAGCCCCGGCGGGTTTGTTGATCGTGTTGGAGGAGCTCTGGTTCATGGCGATCCAAACAAAGAGCCGCCAAATGCGCAATTACGCCGTTATTACACTAAAGCGGCCGTAGATGCCATCATGTCCCTCATTCCTTGGGGAGTGGAGCAGTATTTCCACTATGGAAACGTTGCACAATGCAAGCAAAACGTTGTTCAGTCATCGTTCTTCAACTCGACGTACGAACGAGCAGCGCGTTCCGCTGTGACCGGAAATCGAAATGCCTCAAGAATTGCCGAGACAAGCTGCGACCCAAATCCATTCTGGAAAGTCGACTTGGAAGACAAATACCAAATTTTGTCGGTTCATGTTGTCTGGTATGATCATTATCATTACGAGATGATGGACCTACCTGAGTATGAAATGACTGACGGCTCTGATATTGTCAAGACAAACTACCAGCTTCAAGTTGACTTACTCGATGAGGATGGCAACAATGTGGGAAGTCTAGAGCGCTCACAGTTCAGGCACAGCATGGAGCTCAGCGGCAAATTGGAATCTGTTTGGACGGTTCAAGTAGAGAACTCCACCGATTTGATGGCAAGCCAGGTGAAGGTATCTGTTGTGTCGGCCCCTGATGACTGCAACTTCCTCAGTCTGGCCGAGGTCTTGGTGATGAGTATCTGTAATCTTGGCGACGCATGCTTGACGAAATCCACATGCGACGAAATAAATTTAGCGCAATGCAAGCCGACCTCGCAGTCGACGACAGCTGGATCTGGCACAGCAAACTTTGCCGTGGATGGCAAATATTCTGAGTTGGCCACCACCGAGTGCGAAGAGAATCCCCATTTCTTGGTCGATCTGATGGGTTTGTACAATGTCACGTCCGTGGCAATGATCAACCACCCAGAAATGAATGGCTTGGAACGACTCAAGGGTATGACCGTAGAGCTTCTTGATATCAACGACAACGTCGTAGCAGAAGATTCGTTCGCCCCAAAACTGATGAAAGACGAGAAAGGAGACGTATATGTCATGAACTTTGATGGCAGAACAGCCATCGCATGCAAGGTACGAGTGTCGATCAAGCACGCACCAGGAAGCTGTGAACCGCTCAAACTTGCGGAAGTGGCTGTGATGGGGAAATGCTTGGACGACGGAGAGCACTGCAAGACATGGGAAGATTGTAAGCTCAAGAGTGTCTCTCGTTGCATGCCCTCTACTCAGAGTTCAATCGAGTTAGGAGGCATTGCAGCGCGAGCTGTCGATGGTCACTTTTCGCTGGCTCATACCAAATGCGAAGAGCAGCCCTGGTGGATGACAGATCTTTTGGGGTCACACCCTGTTACTGAAGTCATTGTACATAACCGTGAAGACTGCTGCTTCGAACGATTAAATAATGTTGAAGTTCATTTGTTGGATGACGCTGGAAACACAGTGGCAAGCATGAAACATGACCCAGTTACAATGGGAGTTATTGAGACCTCCTGGAAAGCAGTCTTTGCCAACACCAATGCGAGTGCAGTTAGCGCCTCGAAAGTGAAAATTGCGACCTCGAATCCAGGTGACTGTAAACCACTGAATCTAGCAGAGGTCCAAGTAATGAGCCCTTGTGCCGAAGGGGATTACGACTGTCTTAAATGGGCTGAATGTGAAAACGGCAACGTTGGCCAATGCAAGCCTGCCACGCAGTCAACCACAGCGGTCCGTATAGAATCAACATTGTTTTTTGTCTCTCTCTTCTCTGCACGTTCCCTCACTTTGCCATCACCATCACTACACACTCTATATATATATATTTCAGTACGGTGATATCGCCGGCAATGCTGTGAACGGGCACGAGACGCTTTCTCACACAGACTGCGAGCAAGCACCGTGGTGGGAGGTCGACTTGTTAAGCCCACGGTCAGTCAATGGCGTTGTCATTCACAATCGTATGGATTGCTGCTGGGAGCGCCTCAATGGTATTCTGGTTGAGCTCCTCGACGAGAATGGAGCAGTGGCAGCGACCATGCAACACAACCCTGCCGCTACTGGCGAGATAAAGACGATGTGGATTGCCATGTTTGCTGACGTTGTAGCTTTGAAAGTTCGACTCTCAGTTCAGCATCCAGAAGGGACTTGCGAGTTTCTAAATCTTGCCGAAGTTGAAGTCCGAAGCAATTGTATCGAAGGCGATTCCTGCTTAACTGGATTTGGCTGTGGCCATGGCAACATAGCAAAATGCAAGCCTGCTAGGCAGTCATCGACAAAGTCGAATGGAGACTTGACTACCATCTACCAAGGTGTTGCGGGCGACGCAGTCGATGGAACTGAGTCATTGGCACATACAGATTGCGAAAGAGAGCCTTGGTGGGAAGTTGATCTCAAAGTCAGGCGTGAGGTATCAGAAGTGGTGATCCATAACAGAGAGGATTGCTGCTTTGAAAGGCTCAATGGTGTCATCGTTGATCTTCTGGACAAAGATCACAACGTAATTGCTCGTGTCCAACACTCAGTAGAACTGGAAGGAGAAATCAATACGATGTGGGTGGCTAGATTCCCACCCATGTCCATGGCGTGGTACGTTCGCGTTATGACGAAACATCCTGAAGGAACATGCGACTTCCTCAACCTTGCAGAAGTAGAGGTTATCAGTGAATGCCTTGAAGGCGACGCTTGTATGCACCCCGAATATGAGTGTATCCAAGGAAATGTGGCACAATGCAAGCCTGCAAGACAGATTTCGTCAAATGCAGGCTTGGTGGCACGAAATGCAGTTGACAGTGAGCGAAGTTTGTCCCAAACTGCTTGCGAAGAAAGTCCTTGGTGGGAAGTTGATCTCCAAGGCATCTATCATGTGAGCGAAGTTGTGATTTTTAACCGGGAAGACTGCTGCCAAGATCACATTAATAATATCATGGTGGAGCTTTTGAATTCCACCGGCCACACGGTGGCTATGGTGCAGCATGATCCAATTACCGATGGTATTATCAATAACACATGGACAGCAAAGTTCGACGGCTTCGGCGATTTGGCCAATAAGGTGCGCGTATCGGTCCTACACGATGTTGGCGAGTGCCGTATCCTGAGCCTCGCGGATGTTCAAGTTATGAGCACTTGCTTGGAAACGGATGCATGTTACCATGGGTACTCCTGCGGTGATGGAAATGTGGCACAATGCAAGGCTGCAACTTCCAGCACGGTCCGAGAGTAAGTGCTTTTTGGCCTCTATTTTTATGTTATTTGCCCTTTATTAACTCTAATTTGCCCATTAATTTTCAACAGCGGCATGGTCGCTGACAAAGCACTGGATGGCGAAGAGTCTTTGTCGCTGACTGAATGCGAACCCAATCCTTGGTGGACTGTTGACCTCGAATCCGAGTATATGGTGAAGGAAGTCCATGTCTATAACAGGAGGGACTGTTGCTTTGATCGTTTGAACGGGGCTCTAATCGAGCTGCTAGGCGCTAACGGTGATGTTATAGCCTCTGCCCAACACGATCCTCTTCATATGGGAGAGATACGTGATGTCTGGGTAGCACATTTTGATCCTGTAAACGGCGCTCCCACAAAAAGTGTCCGTGTGTCGGTAAGCCACCCAGACGGTACTTGCGGTTTTCTCGAGATGGCCGAAGTTCAGGTCTTGAGTGTCTGCAAAGAAACAGATGCTTGTATGACTGGATTTGATTGTGAGTATTCAAGCACCAACCAGCAAATATGAGCGAATAGATTATGATGAAGAAGTACAACCCTTTGTGTGTTGCGGTTGCTCGCAGTCCATAGTCAGCCCGAAGCTGACGCAAACTGTAAAGGAAAGATAAAGATACTACATATATATTTAAGCAAACATTATGAATAAGAAAGGCTAACCCAATATTTTACCTTCACGTGAAACTTTGCCAATCTCTTGCGTAGCTAGCTAGTTTTCCATAGCAGCCGTCCACCGTTTGGGCCGCTACGAAATGGCGTTAGCTCATGGTGTGGAAAATTCATGCGGTCTCCCTGGGCTTGACAAGCAGCCTTTCTTCTGAATTTATTGTACGGTAACGCCACAGGTGCCAACAAGTCTTTGGGCAGGTTGTTTCCTTCAAACGGTTGCCGAAGTAGTTCTCTCACTACAGGTCGTGCTACTATCTAGTATCATGTCCGACGGCAGTGGAATTTGCTTTGGGTCGTGGTGTAGGCGCATCCTGTGCCAATTGCTCTTAACATTACAGACCGATAGGGCGTAGAAAAAGAGTGCTTCCGTTTCTCCCCTTTTGGACGGAGTTTTGTTGTGTTTTGGCACGCTGGAAAACAAAGTGTTGGCAATGTTGTTGTTGGTCATAATCATGTATGATTCATTCTCATTCAATGGTTTCCAATCGCAATAAAAACCAAGCAACTTCGCTTTCTGGATCCGTTGCCCCTTGGGTTGTAGCAAATCCAATGTATATTTCAATCCTGTCGCGTCAAGGATAAAGTGAGAATATGTAAGGTAAAAGAAGAACAGAAAACTTTCCCCCCCCTCTCTTCCTGTTAGAAAACCGGTCATAAAAACGGATGCTTTACTCACCTGCCGTATGAGGATACGCATCTTTGTTGCCGTGAATGTAGTACTGGACCAGCCCATCCTCTATCACTTGAAGAAGATCTCGGCCTTGGATTCGAACTCCGATGAGCTCGTGGTTCTCTGGAAAGACATTCCATGCGTCCTGGGCTGTGAAATTTCCAGCCCTAATGTCGGCCTTGCAGCTTCCCGATGTCCAAAGAGCACCATCCAGCATCCTCCACTCGGCAAACATTGCCTCTGAAACGAAAGCACAAACCTCGCTCCCTTCGCCACTACTAGTGTCGTCTTTTGCTGCTGGATCCGAAGTATCATGGCTTGGACAGTCTTGGTTATTGTCCTTCTGACTGCCATGTTGGTTGTGAACAATGGTTTCGGGCACCATAGCCCCAAATTCGGCATTGCAAGTCCATGCATCTCTGGTCGACGAACGTATGGGTTCCATACACTCCTTTAATGCTTCAGCAAGCACAAGACAATAGGTCCAGAATACTAGTACCAGCACATGGAGGGAGTTCATAGTGATCGGTACAGTAATTTTGTAGTCGCTACCTTTGGGATGAAATTGAAGAAGGCGTCTATACTACCGCCTTTCAGCGCTTCTAGTCAGATGTTCCCCCTTAGTCTTCAACAGCCTTACTCAGATCACGATAGCTAGGTAATCCAAAGCAATTAAATCTTTCTCTATCATCCAATTTAAATCGAGCAGCTTTATTGTAGGAATGAATCAATCCATGTGTATGATGAAGGGGTTGTGCAGGATCCAAAACAAGAGATCTGTTTGCCTTGTTTTGGGAACAAACGAAAATGTGAGACTTTCGAGGTGCGCGTGCGTGACAAACACTACTTTAGTCGCACATCGTTTCCAAAAAACGATGCGAGCGAGACCAACGGAATTTTTTTTCGGAGCGTGGAAAGTTGGAAACGATTATGATCGACACACGGCAAGCAATCAAATGTTTTCAAATGATAATGACATTGTTTCATTTGACCGAATCAATAACCCACGAATAATGAAAACGCACCTGCAACAGCATCCACCTTGAGGGCGAGTGCCTGGTGCGTCGACGGATTGAACAAACTAGGGGAAACAACGACTGATACACTTTAGAAAAGGCAAGTCAAGGCCGTCTCGCTTTCTCCTCCGGGCATAAACAACAGCAACAGTAACAGCAACAGCAACAACGGAATGCGTGGGCGGCATGTCATCACACATATCTACTACTGAACCTATGATCACCCCAGGGTGGAACACTGATCCTTCCAGTGGGAAAGAGACGGTTCTACTTAGGACTCATAACGACGTGGTTATATCTCTGAAACACCTCAGATCAGACCAGTTCACGCAGTCAGCACATCCATCCGGCCCAACAATATTGATCCAGCTGGAGCAGAATGGTCAGATGCGAGGAATAAAGAAGGCGGGTCTATGTGTATTCTTAAGGGAGGTCGCCCAGATATGCCCCAAAATTTCCATAGTTGTCGGGCCTTTAAACTCAACCGCATCCTTTTCTTAACGTGACGGAACTCGTATACTTGCTTGAGCGGCTAAGATCTAACCAGCTGAGGGCTCTGACGTTGCGTGGGATTCATTTCTTTTGACGTTTCTACGAGCTGGAAGACTGCCTTCGCGACATACAGCAGCTGCAAGAACTCCATTTTTTCGATTGTCGAAGTGAATATGCCGCCGAAAATTACGGCTGTTTCGCAAGGACAGTCACTACTCTTCCCCGTCTGCGGCAACTGTCATTTGATCCGTTCCAATGTTCAGGAGGAACCCTTTGGAAAACAATGACAACACTGGTCTCATTCCCGTTGTGCACCAGTACGGAGTTGGAATACTTGGACCTTCGGGGAAGGCCAAGGAGGTTCCCACCGCTTGAGTTTTTTACTGCCTCGCAAGGCTCGTCCACGCTCAAAAGCCTGACACTGAACGTATTCAAGTACCAAAGCGGTGCTGTCTTGGAGCAGATGGGGGGTGCCATGTGAAGAGTTTTCCAGCAGAACCCTCTGTTGGAGACGTTGCACACAGATTTGAGATGGAAAAGCAATACGTTGATAGCACCATTGTGCTCTCTGGCACTTGACACTGAAAATTCCAAACTCAGAAGTCTAAGCGGGGCAGCAATTGAACTGGCAAGGACGGAAATTGAAGAGCTGTTGGAAATGTTGGAAACCAGGAACTTTACTATCCACGAACTCTATAATATTGAGCTGGCCACGGATCTGCAGCAAGACAGTGCGATGCAGCAAAAACTCAAACAAATTCGTTTCCTTGTCAAGCTCAACAAGGAAGGCTATCGGCGAGGGCATCTCTTGTCAAACCAAGCAACACCCAAGGATTGGGTGGATGTGATCACGGAGTGGCGGGAGGAAGTCAGTGTTTCCTTTTATTATTTCTCAAAGAATCCAGGTCTTTTGCTTAGCTAAGGAGAGCCTCGTGTTCGTTGTTCGTCCTCTTAATAGTGACGGCCGCAACGTTACAAAATGACTAATGTATGCCTGAAGTCGGTCCTTAGGAACAACGAGTGTGCTGTACCAGTACCGGTATGAGCATCCGGCAATTCTTTTGGATGAAGAACTAAAAAAATCAAGTATAGTCTAGTAGAGTGGTAACACCAAGGAAACATATTTGGGTAGCGTAATATAATAAATTCAAGTGCTGATAAATTCGACAGTAGAAATTGATTTGTAAAACCCACAATCCGACGAATCAATAAACTCCAAATACATATTTTTCTGGGCCTTCGTCATTAGCGCGCCAGCAATTCAAGTGTCTATTATAATTCACACTACTACAGCCACCCAGCATCAGTAGCATCGTTCCTCCAGTCTGTTCGGACCATCTAGTTAAGTAGGATTTCGCCAGCCGAAATAGCGAATCCTCGGCGTGAGGCTTCCCTCGAAATCAGGAGCGTCACCCAGCAGTTTTCAGTGTCAAATTCGAACTATTTCTCTCATGCACGCGCTTCCCAGACTCTTCGCAATTCAGCTGGACCCTTTCCCTCCAACAGCTGCCCCTTTTCGATTTGCAAATGCTCGAATATTTCGTCGTACGGCTTTGAAGATCCAAGACCTACCCTACGAGTGATATGTTTTGGTTTGATGTGACTCCACGAATCAATCCCTGTTGCCTGCATCAGCTCCACGCAGGCTTTTACTGTTTCATGATGGAAATTGGCGACCCTAACCTGTTTGTAAGCAGGATCCTAAGCAAAGGTGTCACGAAAGATTGTTAGATTTCTAGTGGCAAGGAAAGGCCTCTCGGCAATATGACGGGCAGCAAAACTTACCAACCCCCAACTAAGCTCTGGGTTTTGCGTCGTGATACCCGTCGGGCATGTATTAGTATTGCATTTGAGGGCTTGAATACAACCCAAGGAAAAAAGAAATGCTCTCGCCGCATTGCAGACATCGGCACCCAAAGCAAAGTGTTTGTACATGGAAAACCCCGTCAAGATCTTTCCACTGCAAATCACGGTCACTTTGGATTGAGCTTTGTCGAGTGGATCTCGCAAACCGACCCCCACCAAAACAGCGTGAATGAAAGAAAGTGCTTCTGCCAGGGGGGTTCCTACCGAATTGGAAAACTCGGGTGGCGCGGCTCCAGTGCCGCCTTCACTTCCGTCGACCGTGATGAAATCTGGGTGGACCCCAGTTTCCAAGAATGCCCTGACGAGATCGCAAAACTCGTGCGGCTGTCCCAAGCACAGTTTGATACCCACTGGTTTCCCATTGGACAGTCTTCGAAGTTCTTGTATAAAGTGACACAACTCGGAAGGATTGGAAAAGGCATTGTGACTGGCCGGAGAATGACAATCTTCCTGCACGGGATATTCCAAATTGCGCGCCTTGGCAATGCTGGGACTGATCTTTTCCTTAGGCAGCATCCCTCCATGAGCCGGTTTGGCACCTTGGGAAAGCTTGATCTCAATCATTTTGGCATGTTGCGAATTGTCGGCAAACATTTCGGGATCAAAGACCCGGACGCCTCCAGATCCAAAGCGACCACAACCAAAGTACGCCGTTCCAATGTTCCAAACCAAATCGGCACCGCCCTCTTTGTGAAAATCCGACAGGGCTCCTTCTCCAGTATTGTGACTAAAGTTTCCCAATTTAGCACCTGCACTCAACGCCAGAATGGCCCGATCAGAAAGGGCACCATAGGACATGGCACTGATGTTGAGAAGGGATGCACTGTAGGGCTGAGTGCACCATTGTGGATTGTTGCCTCCAATCAAGACTCGTTGTTGAGCGACGTCCAAAGTGGTGGGATAGAGAGAATGATTGGCCCATTCGTATCCAATGGCATTGGCATCCCGGCGAGTTCCAAACGGCATGGTAGCGGATATTCCCTTGCTACGTTGATACGCCACGGCGCGATGATTGCGATCAAAGGGTGCCGCTTCTTCGTCTCCTTCCACAAAGTATTGCCGAATCTATAAATAATAGCAATGGGATATGCATGAAGTGGAATAGTAGAAGTGTTAGCTTGTAAAATGTTTCAAAAGTTGACTGCTCTAACATAGTGTAGGAGATTCAATAATCCGTGCCATGAATCAGTACTGCACATACCTCGGGACGAATCATTTCCATAAGATACCTCATATTGCCCAATACGGGAAAATTGCGCCGGATCGTTTGTTGGGGTTGCCGAATGTCCCGAAGACCAATGATCCAATAGGCACTCGTGACACCGATCAAAGGGATGGTGACGAATATGTCTTGGAGTAGCGGGAAACTCGCCACCGACACCGCCGCCAAGCCATATCCCACCTTGTGAAAGGTACCACGATCCCAATGCTCAATCCAGTCGGGCAATCCGGCGCTAATGTTTTTGACATTGACCCTCTTTTCATCCTTGTTGGAAGGTGAAGTGGAGAACGCTCGACAGGAGTAGTAAGGTTTGAAGCGACCTCCATAATAATATTGGCTGGGCCTGGCTGCCACTGAGCATCTCAAGATGCGAGCTTGCATGATGGATCCGAATGACTTGAGAATCAATCGATCTAGCCTAAAGCTAGCTAGAGTGGGAAAGGAGGGTGTACCTCAGGTAGTTTTTTCTTCAGGTTATGAAAGAGCGGTTTGCCTACTATTATGGTTGCTTCCGTCAATGTGCCTGATGGGTCGATCCGAGGAAATTAATGCACTGCTGCATTGATCAGTAAGAGTTTGATTCATTGTCTGTAGCTGAACAAAACAACGAGTGACTGACTGACACTCGTTGTTGAGCCATTGCGTCATTGCACAACATTATAGTACTAGCTAGCTAGCTAGTATGATGGATCGCATCTTTTGGATGTCATGACCGAATGAATCTTTCATTCGTGATTGAGCACTTGCTTGATTCATTCATTCATTCATTCAAGCCCAACATCACACCTGTCTCTTATACACATCT
>ENA-ORBV01015469-ORBV01015469.1-microbial-mat-metagenome-genome-assembly--contig:-NODE-15469-length-11214-cov-6.757744_pt1 | contig 11214 bp, 11 predicted proteins | sample MGYA00237777_ERZ505514 | MGnify/ENA primary metagenome ERZ505514 (study PRJEB26160, sample SAMN06269048) | microbial mat metagenome | isolation source: Oligotrophic lake microbial mat | place...
CCGAGCATGACGACGGCCATCGTCGCGCCCATGATCAGCGCCATGTAAGCGCGGGTCTCGCTGAAGAAGATGTGGTCAAACGCGTAGGTATTGAGATACATGAGCCCAAACATCACGACCGTGGAGGTCGCGATCATCGCGGCGAATTTTGGGTAGGGATTCATAAGCGTGGGTGAGGTGAAAACGCGGATGGCTTTGCGGTTAAAAACGAACTCGTAGTCCGCTGCCCCAACCGAACTGGGAGTGCCATTGGCCAATCAGGGAAAAATTCTTGCTGAGCTGGTAGCTTGTGCCTGCCCGGGTTTCCCAATGCTCCTTGGCGTCGTATTCGGCTTCGGCATACACCGCGAGTCGCGGCGTAAGTTCGAAGTGCTTGCCGACGGCGAATTGAAATTCACCGGCTGTGTCCACCCACACCCGTGAAGTGAGATTGAACGGCAGCAGGTAACGCAGACCAAAAATGCCCTCGTGCTTTTCGAACTGATCGCCAGCGCCTGCGAGATCAGCCCCGACAAAGACGCTGGCAAACCGGTTCAGGTAGTAATCGTAGGTCGGCGTGACCTCCCACTCCACGTCATCCATGCGCTGCCATCCCGCCTGCCATTCGGCGGAGAAGATGTGTCGCGTGTTGGCGTAAACCAACGTTCCCTGCGCCATCTGCGTGAGCGCATCGACCCGACCATATAAATAGAATGGCTCGTGGTAGAGATGCGGACGGACGGCGGCGGTGGCCGGGTCGGGCACGAAGTCCTGATAATGCACCACCCGCGCCATGCCGCTCATCATGTGATAGAGCAGGTGGCAGTGAAAAAACCAGTCGCCGAACTCGTCGGCCGCAAACTCGATTACGGTGGTCGTCATGGGGGCGACATCCACGGTGTGCTTGAGCGGAGAGAATTCTCCCTGCGCGTTGAGCACTCGGAAGAAATGCCCGTGCAGATGCATCGGGTGATGCATCATCGAGCGGTTGATCATAATGAACCGGACGACTTCGCCGCGTTTGATTTCAATATCATTGGAAGCAGCCAGCGGTTGGTTGTTCAGAAACCAGACGTAACGTTCCATGTCGCCGTCGAGGGTGAGCCGGATTTCGCGGACTGGTTTTGAGGAATCGAAGGCGGTGGACTGCAAGGCGCGCAGCTTATCGTACGGCGGCCCGGGACGTTCGGGGCTCATGCCGTCCGCGGCCAAGGGAGATTTTGAACTCACGTCGGCGGCGAGCAGCCCGAACCAAGTGCTTTTCGCGGCGGCGGCGGGTTTCGCTGGGGAATCCATTCCCATTCCCGTATTCATCGGCATCGTCTCATGCGCCATACCGCTCATGTCGTGACCCTCATGTTCCCCTGCGGGCGCGGAGGCCATCCCCGCCTGCTTCGCGTGATCGGTCTCTGGCTTCATATCGCCATGATCCATCCCTTTCATTCCGCCCATTTTCTTCATCCCGCCCATTTCCTTCATCCCGCCCATGCCATTCATGCCTGGTTGATCAAACTTGCCCGCGCGGACAGCGTCGTCCGGCATGCCCATCGAGCCGCCCGGAGTTAAGGCGAACACGCGTTTAAGCGTGAGACCGCCCATGTTGACGTAAAGATTCGGGAACGGGATGTCTGGCGCGGCGTGCCGTGGGCCGGAACCAATCCACAACGAGGTCTGCCCCGAACCATCATGGGCCGTGGCGCGAAATTCATAGCTACCCTCCGCCGGCACGGTGAGGACCAAGTCATACGTTTCGGCCACGCCCATCAGCAGACGCTTTTCCTCGAAGGGTTGCACCGGCTGCCCATCCGCCGCGACGACTCGCAACGGGCCACCGGCAAACTGCACGAAAAAGAACGTACTGGCTGAACCATCAATGACCCGGAGCCGGATCTTTTCGCCCGGCTGGGCGGCGAGAGTTTGCTGGGCCGCGCCGTTGAGCAGAAAGCGATCATAGTAAATATCGGCAAGATCCATGGGTGGCATCCGCTGTAGTTCCCTGGATAAATACGCGCCCAACATACCCAACCGGGCCGCGCCGAGAACACTTTGACCGCTGCCTTTGCGGACGGAATACCATTCGCTGCCGCGCTTGAGCGTGCGCAGCACTGAACTCGCGTCCTCATCCGACCAGTCGGACAACACCACAACGTGATCGCGCAGTCGGTCAAATTCGCCCGTGGCCTTCGGCGCGATGACCAGCGCGCCAAACAGTCCTCGCTGTTCCTGGAGCATGGTGTGACTGTGATACCAATAAGTGCCGGATTGCCGCACCTCGAACTCGTAGGTAAACGTTTTGCCCGATGCGATGGGCGGATACGTCAGATGGGGCACGCCATCCATGGCGTTAGGCAGGAGAATCCCGTGCCAATGAATCGAGGTTTCCACCTCCATCTGATTGTGGACCCGAATAACGGCCCGGTCGCCCTCGGTGAATCGCAGGGTCGGCCCCGGCAACTGGCCATTGATCGCCATCGCCTGATCCGAATTACCGGTGAAATTCACATCCTGGTGCGCAATGGTAAGGTCATATTCCACCGTCGCCGCCGATAATATCGTTCCCGGTATAAACAACCCGATACAGGTCCAGATCGCCACCTGCCTATTCGTTTTAAACTCTTTCATAATGGGTTTCGTTTTATTCCGGCGGTGGCACTTTGATCCGAAGCCAATCGGATGAGCTTACGAGACAGCCCGAACGTTAAAGGGAACAAGAGAAATAGTTGGGCTACGGGCAGCGCCGAAATCGGCGTGCCAGGCACACGCGGAGTTATGGCAGTGTAGGCCCAAAGCGAATTTGCGAGCGCCCAACTCTCAACGAGCACACTCAACCCCAAGGCCGCGCCAAGTAACGTGGTCCACTGTTGCCAGTGCCAAGATCCAAGCACCCACAGCCAGCGCCGCGAAACGGCCGCGACCAAGCCCTGCGCCATCCACGTCATCGCGACGTCGCCGAGCGTGGCGAAAACCATTGCGCTCTGTCCGGTATTTCCGCCCCGATGAATGAAGAACCATGGACACTGGATGTTTTCCCAAAGGTAGTTGAGCCCAAAGGCAATTCCGGTGACGAAACATGCATGCAGAATAATCTGCCGCTTGTCATGCAGGGGTGACTGTGAGAACCACGAATTCATTCGATTGAGTCCTTTCCCTGATTTCCCGGGGCTGCCGGTCGCCACCTGTGGTTTGCTGAATCTTACGAAGACCCGGCGATAGTCGGCTGAGGTTTGGGTCGGAGTCATCGTAAATAACTTTGAGTTGTGACTGCGAGCCGCTCGCGGCAGACCACTGAACGCCGCCACCGTGAGCTGGAATGCACGCCGGATGTGCAGTCTCCGGCATTTCCCTTGGTTGGCGTGAAGCCGGCGCTGCGGGCCGTTGCAGCCTCAACAATCATTTAACTTTCGGTTGATGGTCCATGTGAGCGTCTCCCGATTTTTCGTCCATGCCCTTCATGTTTTTTATCATCGGGCACTGCGCCATGGATTCCTTGCCCATTTCCATGTGCTCCATCATGTGCTGCGTCATCTTTGCCTCCATTGCTTCGTGCTTGATGTGCATCGCCGACTGTTGCTCGACCATGCGGGTGACGACATTCGCGGTCAGCGCCGGTTTCTTGGCTTCGGGAGCGCTGTTCATCCCGACAACGAGTTGGGCCAGCTCCGCGTCCTGGGCCTTCATTTCCTCCCTCATTTTCTGTTTTGCCTGCTTCATCTCCTTGCAGCCTTCCATCATTTTTCTCTCCATCATCATTTTGCCATCCATCATCTTCTTCCCTTCCGTCGGCTCGGCGGGTTGCGCTTGGACGGGAGACCAGATGGCCAAGGCGAGGGCCAAGACGAGACTTGAACGGATGATGAAAGCTGTCGGCATTTGTCTTTTAATTTTCATAACGGTGTTTTTTGTTTTGTGGCTTCAGCGAACAAGGTATTCGCAAATTCATTTCTCGCTACGGATGCTGGGCGCGTGCACGTGGACGCTATCCACCGCAGCCGCCAGGCTTTTTCCCGGACTTCGCTTCCCAAACGGCGGGATCGGACAATCCAATGTGTCGGCGATGGCGCGGAGTAATTCGGCTTCGCGTTCCTGAATCAAGCCATCCGCGCCGACGACCTGCACGCCGGCTTCGAGCAAATTCTTTTTGATCTGCGGCGCGGCCAACGCGAGGCGATCGAGGGCGGTATCCAGTTGTTCCAGCCCGGACTTTTCGCGCGGCAGGAGCTGCAGCCCGTCGGCCTTCGCCCGCAGAAGGGGTGCGCCCGCCTGGAAGGCCTTTTCGATTTCGCCGGAGTCGCTACGGCTGATGTTCGCCAGCGCCGAGAGCACGACGCTACAATCCGCCACGAGCGGTTTGAGCGTGTGGTATTGAATGGAGGTCGGTCCGATTTCACCCGACTGCGCCGCGAGGTGGCGACGGACGATTTTCTGCAGGACGAATTCAAAGATTTCCATCTGCCCGTCACTCTCGATGAGCCATTGCATCGCTTGGCTGAATTGCTCGAACTCATCAGGCCGCAGCTGACGCAGCGCGGGCAAGGCGAGATTCACGAGCGGCAGCCGGGCGCGAGCGGCGATGGGCGCGACTTCGGGCCAGAGGGCGGCGGTTTTGTCGCCCATCCCCGGCGCGGCTCGCCTGGCAAGTTCCGTGAGTTGCTTCGCGCGTAAAGTTTCGCCCGAGCTGAGGAGCATCGCATAGATGAGTGCAGTCGCGTCGAGCGTTTCGCGAGCGGCGGACTGGATTTTTTCGGGAAACGAATCGCGCAGCTTCTCGGCGTAGCGGAGGTGTAACGACGTTGGCTGGCCCAGCTCGGAGAGCACGGCTCCCGTCAGGACGGCGTTGGTCGCGAACCCGGCGTCGCCAGCCTTCGCGCCGGGCATCCCGAGAATCCGTGGAAACGGAGATCGTGATGACGATGGTTTCGCCACCTCGCGCGCCGATTCTGCCGCCACCGCCGCGACGTTGGCGGTCTTGAATTTCCCATCCCAACCGGGATCGATGGCGCGGATACGCTCGGCGAGCGGCGGATGGGTGGCCATCATTCCGAACAAGGGTTTGCTCAGGCCGTCGCCGAAAAACATGTGGCTGGCTTCCCCAGCGTGGGCGGATTCGAGCTTCGAGCCGGCACCACCGATCTTTTGGAGCGCCCCGGAAAGTCCCGCCGGATTGCGCGTGAATTGAACCGAGGAGGCATCGGCTAGGAATTCCCGTTGTCGGCTGAGCGCGGCCTGGATGAGCCGGCCAAAGAAGACGCCGATTGCGCCGATGACGATCAGGGCCAGTCCCAGAAGCATCAGCGGATTTCGATCCCGGCTGCTGCGACCGCGCGAGTAAATCAGGACCCGACCAATCACCGCAAGGCATACGATACCGAAGATGACGCCCATGATTCGCAGATTCAGCCGCATGTCGCCGTTGAGGATGTGGCTGAACTCGTGGCCGATGACGCCCTGCAACTCATCCCGGCTGAGCAGGGTGATGCAACCGCGCGTGACGCCGATGGCGGCGTCGCCCGGCACGTGGCCGGCGGCAAAAGCATTGATGCCCTTTTCATCGTCGAGCACATAAATCTTCGGGACGGGGACACCGGCGGCGATGGCCATCTCCTCGATCACATTCCGCAATTTGCGCTCATCGGCATGGGTTGTGTTGGGATTGACGAGCCGTCCGCCGAGCGATTCGGCGACAGCACTGCCGCCTTTGGCCAGGGCCGCGGTTTTGTAGAGACTGCCAATGATAACGACGCCGAGCGTGCCGAGCACGACATAGAGGAAAAGTCCGGGATCCCACAGGACGAGTTCCGGCGACGGGGCGCTTGTCTTCTGGTTGGTATCGACGCCGTAGAAAATCAGCAGGCTGGCGATGTAGACCGACGCAATGATGCACGCGACGGCGATCGCGAAATAAACCACCAATAGCTTCGTGTTCTTTCTGGCTTTGTCCTGATGTTCGAAGAAATCCATGGGCAAGCCCGATTCACACGAACGACACCTTCGGTGCCTCCCGTTGCTGCGGCTGCTCAATGGCGAACAACTCGGCGGCGGTGAATTGGAACGTGCCGGCGATGACGCTGCTCGGGAAAACTTCCCGCTGCGTGTTGTAGGCCATTACCGCGTCGTTGTAGGACTGCCGGGAGAAGGCGACTTTGTTCTCCGTCGAGGACAATTCCTCGGTGAGTTGCATCATGTTCTGGTTGGCCTTGAGATCAGGGTATTGCTCAACCACAACCATCAGGCGCGACATGGCCCCGGCGAGACCGCCCTCAGCTCCCATGAGCCCCTTCATGGCGCCCGTGTCACCGGGATTGGCCGCAGCGGCGTTGGAGGCGGTGTGGGCCGTGTTGCGCGCGGCGATGACGGCTTCAAGCGTGCCGCGTTCGTGTTTGAGGTAACCTTTCGCGGTCTCGACCAGATTCGGGATCAGGTCGTAGCGCCGCTTGAGCTGCACATCAATTTGTGCATAGGCGTTTTTGAAACGGTTGCGCAACCCGACGAGTTTATTGTAGAGACCGACCACGAACAGCACGGCAACCAGTGCCAGCGCCGCCAGCACGATGATAATTATCAGAGATGTATTCATTATAATGTATTTTCCGTGTTGCCATTGCGTCCGTTTCTCAACCCGACGCCGCCTCATGCATGATTTTCAATATCGTCGTCTCCACTTCCTGTGCGACTCCGGCCAATTGCGGCGTGTTGAACATCGCCAGCATCGCGGTCGGCTTGAGGGTCACCAACATGGTCTTTCCGTCCTCCTTGTAGAGGGAGATGCGGCACGGCAGCGCGGTGGAAACACTCATGTTTCCCTCGAGCACTTTCTTCGCCTGTTGCGGTTGGCAAACCTCGTAGATCAGGCACTCGCGATCAAAGGCCACGCCTTTCTTCTGCATGGTTTCCTTCAGATTGTGCACGTGCATGACGCCAAAGTGATTGGCCTCGACGGCAGCCTGCAGGGCGTCGGCGGCATCAGTCACGGTTTTCTCAGTGGGTATTTTGATTAGCATAGATCTCTTTTGTGGTTAAGCGTTTGTTTACTTCACCGGCGGGACATTGGTCTCCACTTCATGGTGAAGTGGTGCTTCTTCGCCGGTTGCCGCCCGCAGAGAATTCCCTTCCGGCGCGGTCAGATCTTTCAGATGACGCATGCAAGCGGCGATTTTCCAGATCTCCTCATCCGTGTGCGTGGGGCCGAAAGCGGGCATGGCCGTCATCCGGATGCCATGTTTGACGACCTGGAAAAGCTCTCCGTCCGACCTGTGGTTTTCTTCTTCGTCCAGCAAGGGTGCAGACGGATTGATCCCCTTGGATAAATCGGCGGCTGCCACGCCGGGCGCTCCATGGCACATGACGCAATTCTCGCGATAATGGTCCAGACCGGTGGCGATGGCGGCCAGATCGCCGTTATATAAACCCTTCCCTATCGGTGCGCGTTTTCCCACTGACTGGTCCCGCGCCCACAACCCGATGGTTCGTTCAATCAAGCCGGGCCTTACGTCCGCTCCCATGTTGATCGCGCCCGTGGTTGCTTTCCATTGGCGGTCTAATGAACAGCCGTAGGCAAAGCAGCCGCAGTCTCCGTCACGGTTTCTCGGCACTTGATTTGAACAGCATAGGTTTACCTCTCTAGCTTGACAGCCCACGTCGTGGCGGTGCCGAACTCATGATTATTTCTTGGACAACTTGCTAATCACGACGACCAGCAGGACCACCACCAGCACGCCGATCACCGGCCATAGCCACATGCCGCCGCCCGACCATCCGCTCATCCATCCGTCTGCATGATTCATCATAAATTTTATTTTGCGTTGCGCTATGCCGCGACTGCATCGTGGGGATCTCGATAACGGCTCGTGGCCGGCTCGAAACCGCCCCCAGCGACTGTTCGCGGGAATCCGCAGGGTTAAGTCTTTAATTTTGTTTTTTCGCCGGGTCGGCTGGTTTGCCGTCCATGCCTTTCATCATCGGGTGCGACGACATCGAGCCGGGTTCCATCGGCATGGCCGTCATCATCTGATTCATCATTCCATCCATGCGCGCATGCATGGCCGTCCGCTGCTCCACCATGCGGGTGACGACCGCGACCAGCAGGTCCACCTTTTGCTTCTCCGGTGTGCTCTTGATCCGGGCGAGCTGCGCATTGAGTTCAGTGTCCTGCGCCTTCATCTCCGCCATCATTTTTTCCCGCTGCGACTGCATGGCTTGGTGGCGTTCAGCCTTTGCGCCGGTAGTCATCATCGATCCACTTGCAGGTGTGGCGGATTGTGCCCGGACGGGAGAGCAAAGGGCCAAAGTCATGGCGAGGGCCAGAGCCAGGCCGGAATAGGTGATGACGTTCGAGGTCGTTAGATTTTTCATGGGCAGTTGTGTATTAATTTAATAATTTTCCGCGCTGGCCCATCGCCGGCAGGTGAAAGGGAGGTTTCACCACTGACCGCCGCTGTCCAACTCTGGGAATAATGCACCTGGACGAACAGCGGCGCTATGGGGTGTGTAACTATCGGGAACCCGTGCCGGTCCGACTGACTGTGAGCTGGCGGCCGCGGGAAATGGCATTATTCACGGGGTCCATTGTCCGGCTGCGCGTGCGACGTTCCAGCACCTAAACCAATAGCACGAATACCACCATCACCGTTGCCGCTGCAAAGGAGATGGGCGGCCCGCAAAGTGACATTGAACGGCAGCAGGTAGCGCAGGCCGAAAATGCCCTCGTGCTTTTCGAAGTGATCGCCCTTGCCTGCGAGGTCATGCTCCCCCGCGGGCGCGGAGTCCATCCTGGCATGCGTCGCATTACCGGTCTCCGGCTTCATGTCGCCATGATCCATCCCCTTCCTTCCGTCCATTTCCTTCATCCCGCCCATGCCGTTCAGTGGTTTCATCAATATCACTCCTGAGCCGGGGGTTCTTGGTTTGCGCCTCCAGCGCAGCGTTGAGGCTCTTGACTATATAATCTCTTTCATTTAGAGCTGTCTTGATCGAATGCCTCGAGGCTTGCTCCGGGGTTTTTTACGGGGAAGTTCGTTTTGTTCCGGCTAAATCAGCATCCAAAATATTGTCACTACAGCTAATGCGGACAGCAGGACCAAAAGCAGATCCAGCACATGGGGTGCACCGACCCGATAACAAACATCGTCCAATGAGCTGATGATACGAAGCCACCACGGCTGGTGCTGGCTGATCACCTTGACGGTGGAATCAATCGCGCGCGCCGCTCGCCGGCCGCTCTCCACCGCACCCTCGATGCTCCAGACGTCGGCTTCCGTCCGGGTGTGGGCGCCCGCGAGAAACAGATTTGAAATCGGCGTCACCTGGTTCGGCAGGTAGGGTTGGGTATTCATGGAGGTGACCCATTTGGGCTGGGGGCTTCGGATTCCTTCCGGCGAAAACGTCCATTCGTGCCACACCTCAATCTCCACGATTTCAAATTCCGCGAGTCCCCGGCCGCCATTCGCTTCCTTGATCAGTTCATTCAGTGATTGGCAGCTCATGATCTGGGTTCGCGCCTCGGCGAGAAATTGCTCCTTGGTGCACTTGCACACGGGGAGTTGGAAGAGCCTGCCCCGGACGGTGCCGACGCAACTGGTTCCAGTCCACAATGACTTGATGTTCCGGCCCAAATCCACCCTGGCGCTCCACGCCTGTTCTTCCGCGAACAAGGTCAGGTTGAATTCGGAATCCGCCACGACCACCGCCGTTCGTTCCCGCGGAAACTTGATCGCCTCGGCAAATCCGATGCGGAACGACACCTGAATATGCGGACCGTCCTGGATGAGAGGCTTGAACAGGCGGAGTTCCTCCTGCCGTTCCAAGTCGGGGGTCCGCGCAATAATTTCTGCGGCAGCAAACGGATTGGTCGCCAAGATATAGAGATCGGCTGAAACGACCGTGCCTGATTCCAGGCAGCCTCCGCGGATCTTGCCATCGTCGAAGAGGAGACGTTCGAGGGGTTGGCTCCATGAAAAACAAACACCCCGTTGCTCCAGATCTTTAATCCAGCGATCGAACCAAAACTCACTGCTCGGTCCGCGCAGCAGCAACCAACCGTCTCCCGCGCCCTGGCTCCACGCCGGACCTTGATCGTCGGCCGGGTGCAGGTGACGCGGCTGGGATATAAGCTGCTTGCGGAAAAATTGCCCCGCGTGGTGCAGCGAGGCCTTGGTCCAATCAGAACCGATCCATGGTCCAAAGCAGGACCGCCACGTCTTGTAACCCTGTTCGCTCAGGAGCGGCTTCCATTGTTCGGCGGCGTTGAGTCGGGAATACTTCTCCTGCGTTCGGACATTCGCGCCCCACGTTTTCAGCATCAGCCACGACCATTTTAAACACTCCCACCTTGAGATGCGAAACATCCGCGGAATGCTGCGCAGCCCCCGGTCAAAAAACTCCGCCTTGCCGTCGTCGGGAAAAATCCCGAATGCGATCGGCCGGGAAAGAGCCTTTTCGTAGATGCTTCCCGAATCGTCGAAGGGAATCTGGTTCAGCAGATCGAATAAATTATGATACCATGGCCCCATGCCATGCCACGAATACTCGGTGGGAAGGTTGCCTTTCTGGGGCATTCGGGCGCTGCGAAAGAAACCGCCAGCCTCGGATTCCGATTCGTATACATTGACGCGATATCCACACCGGACCAGTTCGTGTGCGGCACTCAGTCCGGCGATTCCTGCACCAAAGATGGCAACGTGCCGGGCAGAAGAATTCTCCAAAACCTTTTCGACCGACGCGCGTGATTTCAGCGCGGAATGCTCAGTTGAAAGCCCCGGATTCATTTTATTGATTGTGGCGTTTGGATTTGGCTTTCCGCAATCTCCACAAGCGGCGGGATCGGCCAATCCAGCGTGTCGGCGATGGCGCGGAGCAATTCGGCTTCGCGTTCCTGGATCAAGCAGGTATTGAATGGAGGTCGGGCGGATGGCTTCATCGTTTCTTCTGGAGGTCTTCGATTAACGCCTTCATCTCGGCGATTTCTTTGCGCTGCGCTTCGATAATGCCGTCCGCGAGCTTCCGAACCCGCGGATCGGAAAGGTGTGCGCGCTCGCTCGTCAGAATCGCAATCGAATGGTGCGGGATCATCGCCTTCATCCAGGAAACATCCTCAACCGTCGCCTGACTGCGCACGAGCCAAAGCGACGTGGCGAAAACAACGGCGCTGCCCACGAAGATGCCAATGTTCGCTTTCCGATTACCATACATTTTCAGCATGAAACCGAGCATGACGACGGCCATCGTCGCGCCCATGACCAG
>ENA-ORBV01015473-ORBV01015473.1-microbial-mat-metagenome-genome-assembly--contig:-NODE-15473-length-11213-cov-12.404723_pt1 | contig 11213 bp, 10 predicted proteins | sample MGYA00237777_ERZ505514 | MGnify/ENA primary metagenome ERZ505514 (study PRJEB26160, sample SAMN06269048) | microbial mat metagenome | isolation source: Oligotrophic lake microbial mat | place...
CGTACCAGTTTGCCTTGCGGCTGAACTGCCTGGTAATGCAGGCCGCGCAACACGTTGCGGGCCGAGCGGGAGTGGTTGTCTTGCACGAAGCGCAGATCCAGACCGGTGGCTTGGTTGAATGCGCGCTGGTTGAAGCTTTCCAGAAAAAAGCCGCGCTCGTCACCAAATACACGGGGCTCGAGCAGCAACACGTCTGGGATGACACACGGCGTGATCTTCATGAGAACACCTTGTCCTGCAACAGCCGCAAAAGATACTGCCCGTAACCGGACTTGGCCAGCGGTCGGGCCAATGCTTCCAATTGGGCGTTGTCGATCCAGCCATGCCGCCACACGACCTCTTCCGGCGCAGCGACCTTAAGCCCTTGCCGGCTTTCGATGGTCTGGATGAACTGGCTCGCCTCCATCATCGATTCATGGGTGCCGGTGTCCAGCCACGCGTAACCACGTCCCATGGTCTGCACGTCGAGCGTGCCTTGCTTCAGATATAGCTGGTTCAGATCGGTGATCTCCAACTCGCCGCGCGCCGACGGCTTTACCTGCTTGGCGAGTTCCACCACCTGTTGGTCGTAGAAATACAGGCCTGTCACGGCGTAACGCGATTTGGGTTTGATCGGCTTTTCTTCCAGGCTGACTGCGCGACCATCGGCGTCGAACTCGACCACGCCATACCGCTGCGGGTCGTTCACTGCATAAGCGAAAACCGTGGCCCCGCTCGTCTGGCGGTGGGCCGCCATGAGCAGACCTGCGAAGTCGTGCCCGTAGAAGATGTTGTCCCCCAGCACCAATGCACTCGGCGCATCGCCCAGGAACTGCTCGCCGATCAAAAACGCCTGCGCAAGCCCGTCGGGCGACGGCTGCACCGCGTAGCGCAGCGTGATGCCCCACTGGCTTCCGTCCCCCAGCAGTTGCTCGAACCGCGGCGTGTCCATCGGGGTGGAGATGATCAGCACCTCGCGAATGCCCGCCAGCAACAGCGTGGTGAGCGGGTAATAGATCATCGGTTTGTCGTAAATTGGCAGCAGTTGTTTGCTGACGACCTGGGTGGCCGGGTACAGGCGCGAGCCCGAGCCGCCGGCCAGGATGATGCCTTTGCGCGCGACTGGCGCGGGCGATGCGATGGCAGGATTCATAGGGTTTTGTGTGGAGTGATTTCCTGCAGCATGCGCGCCACATGCACTTGCCAGTGCGGCAAAAGCAGGCCAAACGCCGATTGCAGCTTTTGGGTGGAGAGGCGCGAATTCAGTGGCCTGCGTGCCGGCGTGGGGTAAGCCGCAGTGGCGATCGGCGCAACGTGATCTGCCCCGGTTTTGAGCGTCCAGCCCAGGGCGCGGGCCTGCTCAAGCACGAAACACGCATAGGCGTGCCAGTTGGTTTCACCAGCGGCCACGCAGTGGTAGGTGCCGGCCAACCCGGGCTGCGCCAGGGCAGAGCGCAGCACATGGGCTGTGACGTCGGCCAGCAGTTCAGCCGACGTGGGCGCGCCGAACTGGTCGTTGATCACGGTCAAGGCGTCGCGGTCTGCCGCCAGCCGTAACATGGTCTTGGCAAAGTTTCCGCCGCGCGCCGCGTAAACCCAGCTGGTGCGCAGTGTCAGGTGGCGCGGGCATGTTGCCACGGCCAGCTCGCCCTCCAGTTTGGTCTGCCCGTACACACTGAGCGGCGCCTTGGCGTCGTCTTCGCTCCAGGGCATGTTGCCACTGCCGTCGAACACGTAGTCGGTCGAGTAGTGCACCAGCCAGGCGCCGATGCGGTTTGCTTCGGCTGCCAACACGCCAGGGGCCAGGGCATTGAGCGTACGCGCCAAGTCTGGCTCAGACTCGGCCTTGTCGACCGCGGTGTGCGCGGCTGCGTTCACGATCACATCGGGCTCTACTTTGCGCACTGTGTCTGCAAGACCTGTCAGATCGCTGAAGTCGCCACAGAGTCCGTCCGGGTTGCCGGTGGGATCGAAATCAAGCGCGACCAGTTCACCCAGCACCGCCAGACTGCGTTGCAGCTCCCATCCAACCTGGCCCCCGCGGCCCAACAGCAGGATCTTCATGCGCTGATCTGCTCGCCGTAGTGTTGTTTCAGCCATTCCCGATAACTGCCGCTTTGCACCCCGGACACCCAGGCCTGGTTATCGAGATACCACTGCACGGTCTTGCGAATGCCGGTCTGGAAAGTTTCGGCCGGCTTCCAGCCCAACTCCTGCTCGATCTTGCGCGCATCTATCGCATAACGTCGATCATGACCAGGCCGATCTGCGACGAAACTGATCTGCTGCTGGTACGGTTTGCCGTCCTTGCGAGGCTGCAATTCGTCAAGCAGGGCGCATACCGTGTGCACAATGTCCAGGTTGGGCATCTCGTTCCAGCCGCCCACGTTGTAGGTCTCGCCCAACCGGCCGGCTTCGAGCACCCGGCGGATCGCGCTGCAATGGTCCTTCACATACAGCCAGTCACGGATCTGCTGGCCGTCGCCATACACCGGCAGCGGCTTGCCGGCCAGCGCATTGACGATCATGAGCGGGATCAGCTTCTCGGGGAAGTGGAATGGCCCATAGTTGTTGGAGCAATTGGTCGTCAGCACCGGCAGCCCGTAGGTATGGTGGTAGGCCCGCACCAGGTGGTCGCTGGCCGCCTTGGAGGCCGAATACGGGCTGTTGGGCTCCACGCGGTGGGTCTCGGTAAAGGCGGCCGCGTCACGCGCCAGCGACCCGTACACCTCGTCGGTGGAAACATGCAGCACCCTGAACGCCTGCTTCCCATCCGCATCGAGTTGCCCCCAATATGCGCGAATCGACTCCAGCAGGTGGAAGGTGCCCACGATATTGGTCTGGATGAAGTCGCCCGGACCGTGGATGGAGCGGTCCACATGCGATTCGGCGGCGAAATTGACGATGGCGCGTGGCTTGTGCAATGCCAGCAGCACGTCCACCATGGGCCCATCGCCGATGTCACCCTGCACGAACACATGGCGCGGGTCGGTCTGCAGCGCGGCCAGGTTTTGCAGATTGCCGGCATAGGTGAGTTTGTCGAGGTTGACAACGGCCTCGTCGGACTGGGCCAGCCAGTCCAGCACAAAGTTGCTGCCGATGAATCCGGCGCCGCCGGTAACAAGAATGGTCATGGTGTGGTTCAGTTTCGTGGCACCCTGCGTTTTCCCTCCCCGGGGCCTCGGGGGTGTCAACCGGGGCCTCGGGGGTGTCAATTGTGCCTGCACTGGCCTGGACTGGCCACCGGCAAACGACGTCGGGACGGTCATACCGCGTGCTAGGGCATGATTGTCTTGACCATGTACAGATCATCGCTAAAATGTGTACAGGCTGGCTGCTGCCGGCCGACCCACCGTTTCCCAGGAGAGCTGACCGATGATCGACTACCCGCCGCCGCAAGCACCCGTGGTGCAGCAATCCAAGCCGACAGACCAGCTGCGCGAGGCCATTGCCACCATCTCGCAGCGCCTGGGTGGCGTGCGGCCGCAGCAGATCACCGCCACGCCGGTCACCCGGTTCCGCGCCAGTTACGCCCAGGTGCTCAAGGAGGTGGACCGTGGCGCGCCGCAGGTGGTGGTACAGGGCAACAAGCGTTTCGTTGTCTTCAGCGAAGAGCAGGTGGTGGCATTTGCCGACCTGCACAACCGCGACCGCACCGTTGGCGAGCTGCTGCAAGGCCTGCCGCTGCTAGAGCCCGGCACGCCGCCGCTGCGCTCCGACACGCCTGAGCCCGCGCTGGACCAATACCGCCTGGGCGCCCGGGCGTGAGAGCGCCCCAGCCCTGGCTTCGCCAGGCTCCCCAAGGAGGTGCGAGGAAACTTGGGAGCGGCCCGGCGTCTCCACATGCGCGCGCAGCCCCGGCTTCGCCAAGCCCCCCAAGGACGTGCGAGGAAACTTGGGGTGGCCCGGTGTCTCCACATGAGCATGTGCCCCATCGATTGCCTCTCACACGCTGATCCGAACCCACATGCGTTACCTGCTGGGGGCCAACACCCTTAACGACATGTTGATCAAGGGTTCCGCCGCCGGCCGGTGGCTGGACACCGCCAACCCGGCCGACTGCAGCCTGAGCGTGGTTGCGGTGGCGATCGCGCGCTCCACGGTGCGCAATGCCAAGCTGCCGGAAATTCGCCGCCAGCGCGCCGCCAACACGCTGGAGCAAAGCCTGCAGCGCATCATCAACCAGGCAGGCGAACCCCTGGTGGTGGACGACAAGGTGGCGCAGGTCTGGAGCCAGCTGCGCCTGCAAACGGGCCTGCTGTTCGAGCGCGAAGGCCAGCGCCTGCCGGTGGGCCAAGACACCCGCATGATCATCGCCACCGCCAGCAGTTATGGCCTGACGCTGGTCGAGCCGCGCGAGGTGTACCACGCAGCGCTGCAAGCGCTGGGCATCGCGGTGCTGTCGTTATAAGGCTGCCATGGCGGGCGCCCCGATGCACGACCCAGGCCGCGCCGATTTGCACGATCAGTATCGTTTGCCGCCGGGCGAGCTCGACGCCAATGCGCCGCAGCAGGTGTTCATCCTCAGCCTGTCCGGGGGTGGTTACCGTGGCCTGTTCAGCGCCCGATTGCTGGCGCGCATCGAAACCGACCTGCTGGGTGGCCAGCCGATCGGTGACCGGTTCGACCTGATCGCCGGCACCTCGGTGGGCGGCATCATCGCCACCGCCTTGGCGCATGGCGTGACAGCCGGCGCCGTGTTCGCGGTGCTCAAGGCACAAGGGCAACTTATCTTCCCCGCGCGCCGGTTCAAGTTCGCACGCAAGATGCTGGGGCCGGCCCTGTACCGCACCGAGCCGCTGCGCGCGGCCATCCACGGCTGCTTGTCAACCGCGCAGACGGCCTTGCCCTTGGCCGCAGTGCCCAAACCGTTGCTGCTTGCCGCGGTGGACTGGGTCAGCGCCGAACTGCGCTTGCTGGGCAGCGCGCCGACGCCCGCGCGCGACGGCCTGGGCTTGACCGTGCTCGACGCGATGCTGGCCACCGCGGCTGCGCCGGCGCATTTCGCGCCCCATGGGGCGGCCGGCCATACCTTCGTCGATGGCGGGCTGGCTGCCAACACCCCGGATCTGCTGGCGCTGCAATTGGCACGCCAGATGTGGGCCGGCGCCGAGCCGCGCCTGCTCGGCGTGGGCACCGCCAACCCGCTTGGCGGCGGCAACCCGCAGGCCATGCCGCAGCGCGGATTCAGCTGGGCCGCGCCGGTGATCGAGTTGTGCATGCACGCCCAGGAACGCCAGGCCAGCGTCGACTGCGCCGCCGCGCTGGGCAACCACTACCTGCGGCTCAATCGCCACCCCTCCAGCGAACAGGTTGCCGCGGTGCAGTTCGACACCGCCACGCAGTCCAGCACCGACATATTGATCGGCCTGGCGGACCAGGAGTTCGATGCGATACAAGCCGACAAGGCAAGGCTGGGGCGGTTGTTGCGGATGATGCGGCCGGCGGGGTGACTGTCGGGCCAGCCGTTGGCCTGGCCACTGCCATATCGGCTTCGTCAAGCCTGCATCCGCTCACCCGCCCCGCACCATCGCCATCACCTGCGCTGCATTTAGTGAGCCAGCCTTTTGCCGGATCTGCGGCAGGTAGTGGGTCTGCATCTGCCGCGCGGGCCCCAGCAGCCCCTGGTAGGTTTCGCGCAGCAAGGCCGTGTTCATGACCCGGCCGCCGGCGTAGTAACGCCGCGCCAGCTGGCCCAGTGCATAGGTGGTGGCAAACGACATCGCCATGCTGGCTCCGGCCCGGCCGACCCCGCCGCCGGCCTTGCCGGCCAACGAACCGAGCAGCCCGCCGAGCAACTTGCGGCCGAACTGTTCCAGGTATTGCGACGTCAGGCCGACACCGGCTGCCGCAATGAACTCGCGCACATGCCCTTGGTCCAGCGTCACGCCATAGGCCTTGCCGATACCGTAGACCATCTTGATCTGCAGCGGAATGATCGCCATCGACGCCCACGACTGCGGCAGCAGCTCCAGCGCGCCGTTGAGGATGGCATGGTTCAGGATCGACCGGTCCAGCGCGGCCTCGTCGGCCGCAGCGGCAATCTGCGGGGCGCCGCCCTGCGGCGCAGTGGGCAAGCTGGCGCCGGAAGCTGCGGCCGATGCGGCCGATGCGGGGGCTGCGGCCAATGCGGGGGTTGCCTCGTCCAGCGCTGCCATCGCGGTGTCGGTCTGCAAGTCGAACGCGGCGGTTTGGGCCGGCTCCAGTGCCAAATGCTGCCGCAGATCGGACAGAAAGTGCTTCTCTGCATCGCTCAGCCGGCCATCGGCATCACAGACACATACGGCCATTTCGTAGGCCAACTGGCGCTGCTCGGGTGCTTCGAGCCCGGCTGCGGCGCTGGCCACGTTCACCCGCTTGAGCAGAACGTTCTGGTACACGCCGGCCAGATGGGCGGCGCCTGCTTCGCTGGCCAACATCTCGGCGATGCGGCGGATCTCGGCGCGCTCGGCCTCGGCCTTGTTTCCGTCGGCAAAGGCGGCCAGCAGGGCGATGCTCAAAAGGGATTCTTGCTGTGCAGGGGTCATGGGGGGCGATTGAACGGGTCTGCTGAAGTGTTGATCGAAAAATCATAGCGACTCGGCGCCTGCGCCAGCTGTTGGCGTGCGGATTTTCACCGCACGGTGCAAGGGCTTGCCGCGCGCATGGGGTCAGGTCCTGCCTTTTGCCACTTCAAGGGCCAACATCTCGGCAATACGGCGAATCTCGGGAAGGATACCTGCTCATGCTGGAGCACGCGCAGGCAGAGTGATGACGCCGGTGAAACGCACCACGCGTGTGAGGTGTGTGGGTATTCCGGTCGAGCGTGACCGGTGATTCCGACATCGTGACCGGCCATTGCGGCGATCGTGACCGGTAGTTGAGTGCTTGGCAGATCACAGCGCAGATTTCATCCATACGGGCTAGTCTCGCGGGCTTTAACCAGGAGCCCCGATGCCAACCCCACCCATGAAGACGCGCATGATCAAAGAAGCACTACGCTACCACCTCGAACTCGGCCACTCCCTTGAACGAACCGCCCGAGCCCTCAACATCTCCAAAGGCGCTGTCGCCAAATACGCTGCTCTGGCTAGAGCGCAAGCCCTTGATTGGGAGCACATTGCGGGCATGACAGAGGTCGACCTTCAAGCTCGACTCCTGCACGCAAAACCCAAGGGCAGCTTGAGCGCAGTTCAGCTTGCCACAGCACAGGTCTGTAACGCCAGTAACGCCAGTAACGCCGGCGATGCAGCACTGTGTGAGGGGCCAATCCCCACCAGGGGCCCCTTCGCACAACCCGACTACGCCCAAATGCACCGTGAGCTCAGTCGCAAAGGCATGACCCTGATGCTGCTGTGGCAAGAGCACCAGGCCAATCATCTGCATGAGCGCACCCACCAGTATTCCCAATACTGTGAGAACTACCGGCGTTGGGCCAAAACCCTCAAACGCTCCATGCGCCAAGTCCACAAAGCCGGCGAGAAACTGTTTGTCGACTTTGCCGGCCCCACCATTGGCTTGACCGATGGCAGCCGAGCTCACATCTTCGTCTCGGCCATGGGCGCATCGGGCTACACCTTCGCCTTGGCAACCGATGCAGAGAAGACCTCAGACTGGATTGAGGGCATGACTGGCTCACTGCACCATATGGGCTGTGTCAGCGCTCTGATCGTGCCCGATAACCCACGCGCTGTCATTGCAGTGCCCGATCGCTACGAGCCACGAGTGAACGACAGCGTGCTCGACTTTGCCAAACACTACGACACAGTTATCTTGCCAGCGCGCCCGATTTCCCCAAAAGACAAGGCCAAAGCCGAGTCGGCGGTACAAGTGGTGCAACGTTGGATCATGGCTAGACTGCGCCGCACCTCGTTTGCCAGCGTGGCCGAAGTCAACCGGGCTATCGCACCGCTGCTGGCTGATCTGAACGCGCGGCCCTTTCAAAAGCTACCCGGTTCACGCCTGAGCGTCTTCACCGAAGTGGATGCCCCAGCCATGCAGGCACTGCCACAGCAACGCTACGAGTTGGCCACCTTCAAAACGGTACGCGTCAACATTGACTACCACGTCGAAGTTGATCACCACTACTACAGCGCGCCGCATCCTCTGATCGGACAAAGCCTGGATGCGCGCATCACCAAAAATTGTGTAGAACTGCTGCACCGCAGCCAACGCGTGGCCGCGCACGCCCGCAGTGACAGGGTCGGTGGCTTCACCACCGTGGATGCGCACATGCCAGCAGCCCACCTGGCGCACCGGGACTGGGCCCCGCAGCGACTCATTGACTGGGGCCTGTCCATTGGTGTGGCCACGGGTGGCTTGATCCAGAAATTGCTGGAGCAATTCAAACACCCCGAGCAAGGCTACCGCTCCAGTTTGGGGTTGCTGAGCTTGAGCAAACGCTATGGCAAAGACCGCCTGGAAGTGGCATGCGCCCTGGCCATGACCCTGGGAAGCTGCAAATACCGCCATGTCAAAGACATCCTGGCCAGTGGGCGCGATCAGCTTAAACCGACGGTGACTGAGCAGTGGATCAGCCCGGCGCATGACCACGTGCGTGGCGCGGGGTACTACCAATGAAAGCGGTCAATACAGCAACCCAAGCCGTTGATAAAAACGAGACCCTCACATCATGATGACCGAACAAACCCTGACCCAATTGCGCAGCCTCAAACTCAGTGGCATGGCAGATGCCCTGCAAGAGCAAATGGCACAACCCAACATGAGCGCCCTGAGCTTTGAGGAGCGCTTTGGGCTGCTGGTGCAGCAGGAGGTAGCCAGTCGCGATGACCGCCGCCGGACCCGGCTGCTGAGCCTGGCGCACCTGAAGTATCCGCAGGCCGCCATTGAGGATGTCGACACCCGCGCCGGGCGCGGCATCGAGCGCAGCCAGATCACCAGCTTGGCGCTGGGTGACTGGATCAAGACGGGCCACACCGTGATCATCACCGGGGCCACCGACTACGCGACATGATGCACACCTCACTACGTCATTGAAATTGAAGAGAAATTTGATCTGAATCCACTGATAGCGGACTTGTCGACCCCGGTTGAAGGGATCGACGTGCGTCGAGCCGCTCAACATCGCTGCGCTTGATGACCCAAGGCGCGCCCTTGCAAGCCTGTCGGCCCGGCAAGGCACCGGCGGCGATCATGCGAAGGACCGTCATGTGGCTGATCCTCAATGCCTCAGCCGCATGTTCGAGTGCGATCTCGCCACGCTCCTCGCGCTCGCCCTGCCGGAAGACCGCGACATGATGACTTCCTCGGAACGACCGCACGCTTGCCTCCGTCCACGTATGGCCCTTGCCCGTGCGATGTCCCTGCCGATTGAGCAGCGATGCAATGCCTCTGTCCGGCAGCAGCCGAGCCAGCTCCGTGAGCAGTTGTTCGACTTCGATGTCGGTTGTCCAGCGATGCTTGCCAGGCTGGTTCCTGACAATGCTGAGCTCAGTGTGGTCGCCACCTTGCCAGTGCACCATCAACTCGAGGTGCGTGTCCGTGACGCGAACGACGATCTCCTTGATCACAGCTCGCAAGATTCGTTTGCGTGACTCGTTGCCTGCATTCGGATGGTCCCATGCGCGTGGCAAGTCGGCTCCGAGATCGAGCAGAGCTTGCCGCCGCTGCGATGTCAGGTCAGGCTCACGTTGCGCGTCGATCCTCTCGAGTTCTACTTCATGTTGTGCGACGACTGCCAGCCGCTCGTTCCATCGCCGCTCGAGCTCGCCGACAACCAGTCGATTGCCCGGATCGACTGCGTCGAATTGCCGTTGGGCTCTGGCGGCCTCGAAGCGCGACTGCTCCAGAGCGAGCTCAGCCTGACGACGCTTGGCATGGCCTTGGCCGGCACACTGCTCAATGGCGTGAAGCGCGGCCTCGACGCCTACAGGCCTCAACAGACGCAGCACTTCGGCGCTGACGCCTTGATCGATGCGAATGGCTCCGAACGCTATGCATTTGCCCGATGCACCGTGATTGATGGAAGCACCGCGGCAGATGTACCGGCTGGTGTTGCCATTCTTGCCGGTGTAGCCCACATGCAATTTGCGTCCACAGTGTCCGCAGCGCAGTAGGCCAGCGAGCAACGCCTCACCCTTGCGCAAGGCACCTCGAGCCATCTCTCCCTTCATGTTGGTGTTGTCGGCGATCACGCGCTGGTTGTGTTCATAGGTCTGCCAGTCAATGTATCCCTCATGGTGCTCAGTGATCAAGACTTGCCACTTCTCTCGTTCGCGTCGGATGCCGCTGACAACGCGCTTGCGGCCCGCTTCGATGCGCACACGGGTCTCGGTGCGGCCAAAGGCATAGGCGCCAGCATAGACCGGGTTGGTAAGGATGTGCAGAACGGTGTTGTAAATCGGTGCCCTCCAGAGCACGCTGCGTCCGCTTGGCCCATTCACCGCCGCCGGCAAACTGATCGATTCCTCCCGAAACCACAGCAGCACTTGCCGAGCACTTCGAAGTTGGGCGAACTTGCTGAAGACGGCGCTCAGGGCCTCGCGGATGCGCAGGTCCGGATCCTTCTCGATGCGGTCATCTTGGGTACGCACGAAACCGATGGCCACCGTGCTGTGCAGTTCGCCTCGTGCGGCCTTGAGTTTGAGAGCTTCTACCGAACGCTGGCGCAACAACGACAGCTCCATCTCCGACATGGTCCCCTTCATGCCGAGCAGCAAGCGGTCGTTGGCACTGCGCGGATCGTAGACACCTTCCTCGTCGATGATGAGGCTGCCAACAAGTGCGCAGAACTCAAGCAGCGTATGCCAGTCTCGACCGTTGCGCGCCAGGCGCGATGCCTCGATGGACACGACGGCGCCCACGCTACCGCTGCAGATCGCCGAGAGCAGCCGCTCGAAGCCGGGGCGAGCAACGCCGCTGGCCGAGACACCAAGGTCGTCGTCGATGACGACCACTTCTGACCAGCCCAGACTGCGAGCGCGTTCGGCCAGCGCGTATTGCCGCCGGCGACTCTCGTGGTTGTGCCGAAGTTGATTGGCAGTGGACTGACGGACATACACGTAGGCACCACGTGACAGGTGCTCAGCACTGATTTTGCTCATGAGTGTTCTCCCTGCATACCTGAGTCCTTGAGAGTGCCGAGTTCTCCGCCGCTTTACTTGGCAGATGCCTACCGCCGATGCTCCTCGACCCACATCTCGGTGAGTTGATCCAACTCGTCTAATTGCTCCTGCGAGTAGCTCGGCGGTGCGAATCCCATTTCGAGCCATCCGATCAGATGGTCCTCGATCAAG
>ENA-ORBV01015474-ORBV01015474.1-microbial-mat-metagenome-genome-assembly--contig:-NODE-15474-length-11213-cov-5.502335_pt1 | contig 11213 bp, 10 predicted proteins | sample MGYA00237777_ERZ505514 | MGnify/ENA primary metagenome ERZ505514 (study PRJEB26160, sample SAMN06269048) | microbial mat metagenome | isolation source: Oligotrophic lake microbial mat | place...
GATCTGCGGCCGGAAGCACTCGAGCAATTTCTGCATAATTGGTTGAGCCCGAAGCTCCGTATAAAAACGACAATCCAAATAATAAAATTACCGTGGAGAAAGATCCCAACAGTAAATATTTAAAAGCGCTTTCGGTCGAACGAATATCTGTTCGATAAAATCCACAAAGTGCGTACAAACCAATCGATAGAGTCTCAAATCCAATGAAAAAAGAGGTGAGATCCACTGCCGAGGTCGCCACCACTGCACCAAATCCGCTAAAAACCAAACACATCAAAAACTCTGGATACTGATCATAGAATCTTGTGAGTTGCTGATCTTTATCGAAAGCTCCGGGCATCGACATCAAAAAAACCGCAATGACAACAAACTGAGCGAGTAAATTAAAAAACTGCGAAAAACTATCAAAGCTCATGGCACCAAAAAAGACACTTTGATTAATTGCGGCGTCAAAATTCCAAACGCTGTAAGCGAAAAGAACTGCCATGCCAACCAAGCCCACAAAAGTTGCTATTTTTTTATCTCGTAAAATTATTTGCGAAATTAAAATAAGCAAAAATAGGACCGCCAACATGAAACCACTCAAACTTCCAACGCCAAGCACAAAACAAGATTTCTCGGCGCTCGATCCGCTGGATAGCCGCTACTACGACGAACAAGTTGCAACTTATTTGTCCGAACAAAGCCGGATTGCCTACCAAGCGCATGTTGAAGTTGCACTAGCCGAAACCTTGGCCGAATTTGGCGTCTGCAGCAAAAAAATCGCTCGCGATATTGAAGCGGCCGCCAGCAAAGTAACCGCCGCCCAAGTCTACCGCGAAGAACAATCCACCAAACACGACATCAAAGCCCTAGTAAATTCGATCAAAAAATATGCCAGCAAAGATGCCAAACCATACGTGCATTTTGGCGCAACAAGTTACGACATTATTGCCACCTCGCAAATTTTGCAAATGCGTGACGCCGCAACGTTTGTTGTGATTCCTCGGCTCAAGCAACTTATAAAAACCTTGTTAGACCTTGCAGAAAAATACGCCGACACCACCCAGATTGGCCGCACGCACGGACAACACGGCGTACCAATTACGTTTGGCTTTGCTATCGCCGAATACGTATCAAGACTAGGGACATCGATGCAAGCGATTGAAGATTTAACCAACATGCTGCACGGAAAGTTTTCTGGCGCGGTTGGTTCGTACAACGCGCTCAGCACGTTTATTGACGATCCGCTTAAATTTGAAACATCGTTGCTTGCACGACTAAACCTCAAGCCAGCGCCGTATTCCACGCAAATTATTCCACCCGAAGGTTTAGTGCGATTGCTGGACGAAATGACAATCGCCGCGGGAATCATGGGAAACCTGGGCCACGACATGCGACATTTACAACGAACCGAAATTAACGAAATCCGCGAGCAATTCGCCAAGGGCCAAACCGGCTCGTCCACCATGGCGCACAAAAAAAACCCAATTAATTTTGAAAACGTGGTGAGCCTTTCCAAACAAGTCATCGCCCAAAGCGTGAACGCCAACCTTAATTTATCTAGCGAGCATCAACGCGATTTAACTGACTCGGCCTCAGCCAGATTTTATACGATTATTCCGGCGTGCTTGGCCAGCATGACATCGCGGTTGAACAGAAGCATGGGCAAACTCGAGGTAGACGAAGAATCAATGCAAAAAAACCTGCAAATGACTGGTGGCGCAATCGCTGCCGAACCACTGTATTTATTGCTGGCAAAACACGGCCACACCACTGCCCATGAACTTTCGAAATCACTGGCACACAAAGCGATAGCAGAAGGCAAACAGCTCCATGAAATTATCAAAACCGACAAAGAAGCCCAAAAATACTGGATAAAATTTAGCAAAAAAGAACAACAAATAATTATTGACCCCGCCCAAAACTACACAGGACTAGCCGCCAAAAAAACTCGCCTGATCATAAAACACTGGCGCAAACAACTCCGATAAATACTTTGCTGCAACGCTTAAACACTTAGGTGAAAAAGTGTTCACTGCTTTAGTTTGGCCATGCGCGCAAACTAGCAGACATGGAAACATTACAACGACCCTACAAACACTTCGACTTATCAACTAAGTTTTTCGAGCGTGACGAGCACTGGGCTCCAACACGCACTCACGATGAAGACGAAGCCGCACGGCGCCGCTCTCTTGCGCGAGGAAGTCTTGTCTTGGAGCAGCAGCAATTTGGACTCGGCATGATTTCAAGCATGATCAAACTGGCGCAAAGCCCAGAAGACATTCGTTTTTTGGTCAAGATCATGTCTGCTTGTGGGTTGAATACTTCGCGCTACACATTCGGGCCCGAGCAAGATCAAGAAGTCATGCGCCGCGTGCTCAAACTTCCAGACCTAACAATTACAAACCTCGAATATCCGCGCGTCACAACCACAGAACTTTTAGACGAATCAGCATTTTTGTTTGGGGAAGCAATGGCGCTGAGCGGGCAAGCGGTTGATGCGCTGCAAATAAATCACAACAGATACAACCGAATCAAAAAATCTGCGGCGCGCGTCACTGGCCGCGCGTCACTATTGCTAGCATGTGCACCACTGGCCGATCAAATTATCGAAAGTGGCGGAGTGACCAACTTTGATGCGCAGTATTTGGCACGGCAACGCGCACTCGGCGCAGTTGGAACATCACGAGAACTTGCAGAAACTATTGGCGTGTATCCATCGGCGGCACAACTAGCAAATCCGTACAGCAACGTGTCGGCGTTCATTCATAACCAAGCACCTGGCAATGTTGTCCAAGCATTTGACCAAGCCTACCAAGTCCGGGCGGCAGCGTAAAACTAAATATGAAACGTTTGCTCGATAAAAAAGTTTTGCCCATCGCTACGAGCGCCAGCGTACGCGTCGGCAAGTACGCGCATATTTGGCAACATCCGCTTGTCCGAAAAGTCTGGGTTTTGCACCCAGTAATATCGGGCTTGCTGGTCGTTTTCGACCAAATCTCCACGCGCGTCTTCGCAGGCAAGCAACGTAAAGTTCGTAAAACTCTCTAGATTTTTACCGTCAAAAACACGAAACATCCCGCTACCAATAACTTCAAACGTGCAGTCTAAGCCAGTTTTTTCCATGACAGATTGTTTGGCGGTTTGCAAAATTGATTCTGTCGCATTTGGGGTTGTATGCATAAACCCCGAGCGGTCCATCAGCGGGTGAGTCTTGCGTTCGTACAACAACCAAGCGCCGTCGGACTGTCGGCGAATCACTAAAAACAACACCGATTCGGCGTGGTCCAAAAGCGCTTGTTGTTTTTCAAGCACGCGCACGCCCATGCGACGACCTTCGGGGGTTAGCGTATACGAACCGTCGTCGGCTTTTGTCACAAACTTCGCTGCCACCACTTTTTTTAAATGATACGTAAATAATTTGTTGTCAATCGTATCAGGCTTGAGCTCACTAAACCGCAGTCCGTCCGCAAACGCCAACCGATACACAATATCCCGCTGTAAATAATGATCAAGCATAGTTCTAGTATAAGCTAATGCGCAGCACTTCGGGCTAGCGTACGAGTTGCTCTGATAATGATTCGTATATTTTTTGGTGCTCGGCATCTAATACATTCTGCGGTGGCATTGGTTGCTGTCGCTCATCAATAAGATGGAATATCGAATCAAACATCAACGTTGCATAAATCCAGCGCCTTTCTTGCTCAGACGAATTATCTTCTAAAGGTGCAGTATTAATTTTAGGAAGCGTCAAAGCAGCTTTGTTGGTGATAAATGCCTCGAACTGTGGACGCATTTTTTCTATAGTATCTTTAAGTTGTGTGTCGTACGTGTCTTCGAATAACTCAGAGGCGAGTCGATGATGGAAACTTCGCGTCGTTGCTTCCTCGTTAGGGTTCTCAGGGCCACCGTCTAAACCATTTTCAGCATGGTTTAACTCATGCAAGGCGAGAATACCAAGCCAACCTTTCGAAAAGTCACCGCGTTCATACATAAATAATGTTTCGAGGTCTCCGACGTACACGCCATTTACTGGCGCTAACAGATAGTCGTCGGCGATAGGAGTAATACCTTTGTCGTTGTCATTGAGCGAAACGAAATAGAACTCGTCCAGATCTTTTGTCGCACCATCAAGCGCGATTGGCCCAAGATTCGTAAGAACACTAGGCAAACCCTTAGCTTTGGCGAATTCGACAAGCTCTTTTGCGCGTTCGTTGCCAGTTTCATTTGCCACAAATTCAGCTGCTTCAAGGGCTCGTGTAATTTCAGCTCGGCGTTCGCTGACAATCTCAGGCGCAGGCAACTGGCCATTACCGCCATCCATCCACTCGGCAGCGCCTGCAGCTTTATCATTCCAATTTGGCATGGGCTCGGTTTCCGGACCACCAGCACATCCTGCAATAAACATTGCGGACGCAACTGCCATTGGGGCGATTTTTCTCATAGTGTAGTATTATACATTATTCTTGTTTTTTTGTCAATCGTAGTCACCCGGTGGGATGGCGCACGTTAATCTGTGCGCCGAGCTTACTCGGGCAAGCAGACTAACGACCGAACTTGCGCGCGGGTTCGTTTCTCTGAAGAGAATAACCACGCAAAAGCCCGAGCACAAGACTCGGGCATTCGCGTGGTGATCCCGGCGGGATAAACACACGACTGCAACCATGCTCGAAGTAAACTTCTGCGCGTGGCTTTGCCGACCGAACCCGGCGGGTTCCATTCTGCAAGAATGACCAAAGAAAACACCCGAGCAAACACTCGGGCGCTTTCTTTGGTGATCCCGGCGGGATTCGAACCCGCGATCTTCTGGATGAGAACCAGATATCCTAACCACTAGACGACGGGACCTCGTCGCAAGAATAATAACTGAGGTATCCTACCATATTTTGCCTCTGTTTTCTAGTGTGCGAAGTCTGTTACAATAATCATAAGCAATTATGACATTTCAAATTTTGATTATTGGTGGGGTAGTTTTAGGGATACTTGTGATTATTTTAGGTATCACAACACTTAAAAGCGTGCTCGATAAACGCCCGAAGCTTGCTAGCCCTGAAAATAAAAAGCCAAAAAAACACGATAAATCCAAAACTGGCGGCAACAAAATGGGATCCGACATTATTTTAAACGCCATCGAAGACGGGGTAGTGCAGGTAGACATGCAAAAAATGATTCAGATTTTTAACCCAGCGGCCAGCGAAATCACCGGCTGGCCAGAAGCAGACGCGGTTGGACTGGATTATCACAGCGTATTCAAATTCATCAACGACAAGGGCGAAGAATACAAAGATGTCGAGCGGCCATTCACCCGCGCATTTATGCAACAAGCGCCAATCCGCGATAACCAAGTCACGCTGGTAACGCGATCAAACAAACACGTGGCACTGCATATGAGCATTTCGCCGTTGTTCGACAAAAATAAAGTGATGACCGGCGCGGTTGGAGTGTTTCGTGATGTTAGCGAAGAGCGCGGCGAAGAACGCCAGCGCGCCGAATTCATCAGCACCGCCAGCCACGAAATGCGCACCCCGGTTGCCGCTATCGAAGGGTATCTAGCGTTGGCCATGAACGACAAAGTTGCCAAAATCGATACCAAAGCCCGCAGCTACCTCGAGAAAGCACATACTTCCACGCAACACCTCGGCCGATTATTCCAGGATTTGCTCACCAGTGCCCGCGCAGAAGACGGCCGCTTGTCCAGCCACCCGCAACCCGTCGAAATGGGCAGTTTTTTAGAGCGCTTAAGCGAAGATTTGCGTTTTGCTGCAGAAAAAAAGAGCCTACAAATGGAGTACATTATCGGCTCGCAAAACGACGGTAAAACCATCGACGCCAGTTCGAACAACAACAAAATGGTCCGACCGTTTTACTACACCTATGCCGACCCTGAGCGGTTGCGCGAGGTTATCACTAATTTATTTGATAACGCTACCAAATACACCGATACCGGCAAAGTTTCAATTGGCCTAACAGGTGACGAAAACGTGGTGCAATTTTACATCAAAGACACCGGCGCCGGCATCGCGCCAGAGGACATTTCGCATTTGTTCCAAAAGTTTTACCGCATCGACAACTCCACGACGCGCACCATTGGCGGCACAGGTCTGGGGTTATTCATTTGCCGCAAAATTATCGAACTCTACAACGGTCGCATTTGGGTCGAAAGCGAACTCGACCGCGGCAGCACATTTTTTGTAAACCTGCCACGATTGCCTGATCAAAAAGTCAAAGAACTGCAAGCGCAAACTTCGCAGGCACCAGTCGCGCTGCCAGAGATCAACAGCGAGGCAAAATCGTGATACAATTGGATCAAACGTAAGCATTAACACGCATAAAAGAGGGAACAAGCAATGGCAAAAATCATGTTGGTCGAGGACGATAACAATCTTCGCCAAATTTACGAAGACAGACTAGCAGCAGAAGGCTACGACATTGTCAGTGCGCCAGACGGCGAAGAAGCGTTAGCACTTGCTGTCAGAGAAAAACCCGACCTTATTATTGCCGATATTATGATGCCCAAAGTTAGTGGTTTTGATATGCTCGACATTTTGCGCTCAACCCCAGAGACAAAGGACTGCAAAATCATCATGATGACCGCACTCAGCCAGGCCGAAGACAAAGAGCGCGCCGAACGGTTGGGTGCCGACCGCTACTTGGTTAAATCACAAGTCACCCTAGAAGATGTTGCCAATATCGCCAACGAAATTTTGGGCAATGGCGCGCCCGCTGCGGCACAAACGCCAGCTCCGGCCGTCGCCCCAACCGTTGCTGCTCCAATCAAAGTTGCTACCGAGCAATCGAGCGAAACATCAGACATTACACCAGCAAATACGCCAGTCATTGCTCCAGTCGAAGCTCCAGCTGCGGCGGCACAAACGCCCGTAGCCGATGATCCAGTACGTGATCCTATAGCGCCGCCTAGCGCCGCCACCGAAGAACCATCATCCGCCCCTACAGTTCCAGCACCGACAGCCGCGGCGCCAGCCAGCACAACAATTCCAGTAATAATTGCAGATGATGACACTCCAGATACCAGCCAAGACACCGACACCAAAAAAACGGAAACCACCGAAGTCACAACCGAGCCAAGCTCAGGCGAACCAACAATCGAAATCGTACCAGATGAAGCCAGCCAAACAGAAACAAAACCACTCGCCAAAGAGGAAGCCAGCGCTGCTGAAAAACCCGCACTGCCAGATTCGACCGAAGAATTCATCGCATCAAATCCAACACTTTCTGGCTCTGCGACTGAAACCAAAACTCCATCTGACGACAATCCAACAAATACACCGGGCGAACCTAGTCCGGTTGATAAAGTCGCAAGTGCTGTCGACGGCCTCATGAAAGAAACCGAATCGACACCAGGGCCTGAGACAAATGATTCAAACTATGTTTCGACCAAAACCGAAGATAACAGTGCTTCAATGAGTCACACCAAACGCATCGAACCCATCAGTGATCCGTCAATCACTCAAGCGCCTGATCTAAACGAACTACTTGCTCGCGAAGCCGAACACACACCAGTCCAGCCACCTGTAAATTCCGTTATAAGCCCTGGTGCCGGCGGCTCTGTCAACGAAAGCACCGTCAATAACACACCACAAGTAAATGTTGAGGCCGAAAAAAACGTTCCGCCGCCAGATCCAAACCCAAATCACGATATTACGCTGTAATCTGTTAGCATGCTAAGCTAACAATATGCGTTTAAATCAATTCATTGCTGTTTCAACTGGTGCCTCGCGGCGCGGCGCTGACGATTTAATTGCCGGCGGAAAAGTAACCGTAAACGACGCGCCCGCAACACTCGGCCAAAAAATCACCGATACGGACATTGTAAAGATCGACGGCAACGTTTTAGCGCGCGACACCAAAAAGATCACCATTATGCTCAATAAACCCATCGGCTACGTTTGCTCGCGCGATGGCCAAGGCAAGCAAACCATTTACGAATTGCTGCCGCCAGAACTGCACGTACTAAAACCCGTTGGGCGACTAGACAAAGACTCGTCCGGACTATTATTGCTGACCAACGACGGGGAACTAGCCAACAAACTAACGCATCCGAGTTTCGAAAAACAAAAAGTCTACGAAATAAAACTCGATAAGCCCTTAACCGAAGCTGATTTTGAAACCATCACCAAGGCCGGCTTACCGCTCAAAGACGGCACCAGCAAGTTAGGGCTCGACAGCGTGAATGACCAAGATTTCGAATGGAAAATCACCATGAGCGAGGGCCGCAACCGCCAAATCCGGCGCACCTTCGGCGCACTCGGCTACACCGTCCTCACCATCCACCGCACCACATTCGGCGACTACGAACTCACTGATTTGTCACTTTCAAAATACAAAACACTGTAACAAATTTATATAGTTGTCAAGAGCAATCACCTCTGTTATACTTGAGGGAATGAAAAAGCTTCCGATTATTGCTATTGTTGGCCGCGCGAATGTTGGTAAATCCAGCCTTTTTAATAGCGTGCTTCGGCGCCGCGAGGCAATTGTAGCTAACGAAGCGGGCACAACGCGTGATTCAATTTATGCCAAAGCAGAGTACGACGACCACCAGTTTTGGATTGTCGATACAGCTGGAATGAAAGACCCAGAAGATGATTTTGAGTTCACTATTCAAGAGCAAATTTTGCAAGCAACAGATAGCGCCGACATTATTTGGGTAGTGATTGAAGCCGATGCGGGCATAAGCGAAGAAGACCGCCGCGTTGCCAAACTGGCGCTCAAAAGCAAAAAACCAGTAATGCTTCTGGTAAACAAAGCCGACAAAGCAACCAAGGCAAAAGCCGAGGATTACCAACGGCTTGGCGTGAAACAAATCTTTATGACCACTGCAACGCAAAATCGTGGCATCAATGATGTGCTCGAAGCCGTGGTTGAGATTATTCCGCATGCTAGCGAGCAGACTGATGATAATCGCCTGCGAATTGCGCTACTTGGTCGTCCAAATGTTGGTAAATCATACTTATTTAACACGTTGGCAAAAAAACAACAGGCAATTGTAGCTGATGTAGCTGGCACAACACGCGACATTAACAGGGCTGTCGTAAAATACAAGTCGCAAGAAGTCGAAATTATGGACACTGCCGGAATTCGCCGCCCAGGAAAAATTGGCAAAGGCGTCGAGCACTTTAGCGTCATTAGATCACTCGCAGCCATCGAGCAATCAGACGTTTGTTTGGTACTCATGGATGCAAATGAGCTCGGGACAGCGTTAGATCAAAAAATTGCTGGCATGGTAAAAGAAGCAGGCAAGGGCTTGGTGTTAGTGGTGAGCAAATGGGATAGTTTAGATAAAGACGCCTACACCCGCGACGCGCTGGCGCCACAAATTAAACGTGATTTTATATTTATTCCGTGGGCGCCACTTATTTTTACTAGCTCTGTTACTGGCCAAAACGTTACAAAACTATTTGATCTGGCGCAAGAAATTACAACTGAACGCAAAAAACGTATCAAAACTCCAGAGATAAACCGTTGGATGAAAACCGTCATTGCCGAACATCCGCCAGCCGGCCTCAAAAACACCCAGCCAAAGCTAAAATACATCGTCCAAGAAGACGACAACCCCAACCCAGCGTTCAAAGTGTTCGGACGCGACGTAAAGTTTTTGCACTGGAGCTACAAACGCTTCATGGAACGCCGCCTGCGCGAAATCTACGGCTACTCTGGCACGCCAGTAAGATTCTGGTTCATCGAGGAAGACTCCAAGAAACAAGCCGCCAAAAGAGAAGCCCGCCAAACCTCTAAACCAGCCGCCAAAAAAGATAAGTAGCACGAACCGAAGCAGTACTGCTAGACTAACTACATGAGTTTGTTTACAAGAAAAACCGAGACTGGCTTGCAAGGATCTTTGTATGATGTTGGTGGGCAAAAAACGCTGTTGATTGTTGGGCTTGGCAATGTCGGCAAAGAATACACTGACACGCGCCACAACGTTGGATTTGCTTGCATAGACAGCTTTTCGGCCAGCCAGAACTTTCCGGCATGGATAGAAAAGAAAGACCTGCATTGTATATTCACAAAGGGAAGCATCGGCTCAACAACAGTCATTTTAATAAAACCAACCACGTATATGAACGAATCGGGCAGGGCAGTGCAAGCGGTGCAGCATTTTTATAAAATCACCAATTCACAAATGGTGGTCGTGCATGACGAACTAGATATTCCGTTTGGCCAAATCCGTACTCGAGTTGGCGGATCGCATGCCGGGAACAACGGCATCAAATCGATGATTCAATATTGCGGGGAAGATTTTGCGCGAATCAGAATTGGCGTCAAAAACGACCTAGCTGAAAAAATGGATGGCGCCGATTTTGTACTCGCCAAATTTGTTGGCAGCGAGAAAAAACTATTGCCGCAACTAGAGCGCGAAGTCTCCGCAATCCTCAGCGAATACACCGCCACAACGACGCTCCCGCACGACACCCGCACCATCAGCAATCCTAACTAAAAACCACTCAAATACTGCTCAAAATCATCGGCGATCGTTGTTTCGACCATTGGTGTAACTTGATTGATAATATTACCCGCGAGTTGCGCCCGTTGCGCTTGCGCCGCAACCATTTCAAACTTACGGGTGCCGTGCGGCAGACTGCTTGGATCAAAAGCATGCGCCGCCGCCAAACTGGCTTCAGCAGCGCTAAGCAACACTTCGGCATCATCAAAACTTATGGGGTTTGGAATATCTTCAGACAGTTTTAATGCAGTCACTTCTTCGGGGAGTAATCTAAAAACTCGCGCTTCATTATCAACATCCATATAATTATTGTCTCATATACGATTAAAAGTCCGTAGGATCTAAAGAGCCTCAAGAGGGGGTGGGCACCACTTGAGACTCATTACACCCTTCAACCCACCCCAGCGAAACATCGGAAAACTCCACTAAAAGTTCCGTGTCTGCAACAAGTTGCAATCATTTAGACTCGCTTTGAAAACGGGGCTCTTTTGATCGACACTTGCGAGCAAGGAATCAAAAAAGTTGCTAGTTAAAGGGACTAATTAGTTTTAGAGCGTTGTCTGATTAAACGGACTATCCATTGGAGTGGAGGGTAACAACTCGTGGTGGCGCGCTCTAAAACATTTCTTCTAACACTGGACCAATGGTCCGAGAATGTTAGAATGGGGGTATAAGGTACGTAAAATCCATTAAAGGACTTACGGTTTGCCATTTTAGCAAAATTATTACCTTGTGTCAATACCTGTCTCTTATACACATCTCCGAG